>JAEEGH010004442.1_pt1 | contig 36004 bp, 21 predicted proteins | sample 9134181 | NCBI WGS metagenome assembly JAEEGH01 (sample SAMN16246544, study PRJNA631951) | gut metagenome | biome: gut microbiome; feature: rumen; material: DP-attached | host: Bos | place: Iran: Karaj | collected 2018-10
AGGTACCATCTTCCATGGTTATGTAATGTCTTTCATGGAGTGAGAAGAATTTTTTCTCAACATGAGCAATCCTTCTATCAGCAGAATCAAATATATCTGTCTTATCATGTAGTGAAAAGAACTTGCTCTGGGCACGATACACTACATTCTCCATATTGTCAGTGATATCGATCTTGTGATGAAGCGTAAAAACTTTTGTGCTTGTGAATAATGACTTGGCAGGGGTTCCGAAGTTTGCAACATTGTTGACGTTGGCTTCCTGCCCTGCATCGCGATAACGATGAACCTTAGAAAAAACTCCCATCTAAATACCTCCCATTTACTAATTAAAACTGAATCAAGCGAAACAAAGAACTAAATTTCTATCAGGCTTAAGATAAGTATATTTGCAATTTCTCTGTGGGTAGTTCACAATAATTATGAAGATTTGCAAATATCTTATCTTAGAATTCACCTATAGATTTAAGCGACTTTGAATCTTTAGCAAAAAAATATATTCAAAAAATCTTTATTACAGTATAAATATGATTATTGTTTTCAGCAATATTGAAAAGGAATAAATATACATGAAAATCAGTCTTTTGAACGATTCTTTTCCACCTGTAATTGATGGTGTAGCTAATGTAGTCATGAATTATGCAAGTATCCTCCACGAAATGGAGGGTAATAGCGTTATGGTCGCAACTCCCAAGTACCCAAACACTAACTACTATCAGTATCCGTATCTTGTAATTCCGTATCAGAGCTTTGATACAACCGAGATAATCAAAGGATACAGAGCGGGTAATCCTTTTGCCATAAGGGAATTCCAGGATATGAAGGATTATAATCCTGATATCATCCACTCTCACTGCCCTGTATCTTCTACTGTTCTTGCAAGGCTTCTTCGCCGCGAAACAGGGGCTCCTATTGTTTTCACATATCATACTAAATTTGATGTAGATATAGCGCGTGCTGTAAAAGCTGAACTTGTTCAGAAAGAAGCTATAAACGTCCTTGTTAAGAATATCGAAGCCTGTGATGATGTCTGGGTAGTAAGTAAGGGCGCCGGAGAAAACCTTAAGTCTCTTGGCTACGAAGGCGAATACCGCGTTATGAACAACGGCGTTGATTTTGCCAAAGGAAGAGCTTCTGAAGCCGAGATAGTTGAGGCAACCAAGGACTATGATATTCCGGACAACGTTCCAGTATTTATCTATGTTGGAAGGATCATCAAATACAAGGGGCTTCCTATAATCCTTGATGCCTGCGAGCTTCTTGATAAGGCAGGAATGGACTTCAGAATGGTATTTGTTGGAAGCGGACCAGATGCTGATGAACTAAAAGAAAGAGCTAAGAGCCTTGGCCGTAAAGTCATTTTCACAGGTCCTATATATGATAGAAATGTACTTAAAGCGTGGAACACAAGGGCAGACCTTTTCCTGTTCCCGTCTGTTTATGATACTAACGGTCTTGTCGTAAGAGAGGCTGCAGCCTGCGGCCTTGCGAGCGTTCTGATAAAAGACTCCTGTGCTTCAGAGGGCGTTACCGATGGAAGGAACGGCTATATAATCGAGGAAAACGCCCAGTCCATGGCAGAACTTATACAAAGAGTCTGCAAGGACATGGATGCTGTCCATGATGTGGGTCAGCATGCAATGGATGAGATATACATATCTTGGGAAGACAGTGTACATATGGCTTATGAGCGTTACGGAGAAGTTCTGGATCTTAAGGCTGCTGGTAAGCTTGAAGATCACAGGAAGCTTACTGCAAGACTTGAAGACTACTATTCTCTTCTTGAACCATACAAGGATGCCCTGACGCGTTTTCCTTTCGATATTCAGGATGATATTAAGGACTTTTCCCACGGACTTTATCACGGGGTTAAGAACTTTTCAATAAACTCAACCAACAAGGTCAATGATGCTATTGAAAAGTTTTACAATTCATATGACAAGTTTATTTCTGAATTAGATATTGGATCTAAGGATTGGCACTAAATCCGTAAAGACTGCTTTCTATTTCGAGGCTATAAGAATATATATTAGTAGTCGAATTATATTTATTACTGATAATAAACCTGATCTAAATAATATGGGGGACGAAAATCATTTTGGAAAATAATAATACAAATGATATAGTCAAAAACAACATAATCAAAGACTTCAGAAGCATGTCCTTCTACCAGATATGGATCAGGAGCTTTGCTGACGGCAATGGAGATGGCATTGGCGATCTTCTTGGCGTTTACAATAAGCTTGACTATCTTAAGTCTCTTGGAGTAGACGGAATCTGGTTTTCACCGCTCTACCCCTCTCCTAATGCTGACTTTGGTTATGATATATCAGACTATTACAACATTCATCCTGATTATGGCGATCTCGACCTTTTCCGTAAGGTCTTAAAGGGTGCTCATGACAGGGGACTTAAGGTTTTGATGGACCTTGTTGTAAATCACACTTCTGATGAACATAACTGGTTTCTTGAAAGTAAAAAGAGCCGTGACAATAAGTACAGCGACTACTATATCTGGAAGGATCCCAAGATCATAAAGGGCGAAAAGCGCCCGCCTAATAACTGGGATTCACTTTTTGAAGGCAAAGCCTGGGAATATGTACCTGAAAGGGATCAATACTATTTACATATTTTTGCAAGAAAACAGCCGGACCTTAACATGGACAATCCCGTAGTCAGGGAAGAAGTTAAAAAGATCATGCGATTCTGGCTTGATATGGGCGTTGACGGCTTCAGAGAGGATGTTATCACATTTATATCTAAGCATCCTGACCTTCCTGACGGATATCCATTTATTCCTGTTGCCAACGGCATGCCTTTTTACAAGGACGGGCCAAGGATTCAGGAATATCTCAGGGAATTCAGGGATGTATGCCTTGAGTATGGTGCTCTTCAGATAGGTGAAGCGCCGATGACTACTGTAGAAACTGCGCTTTCATATATCACGGGCAAAGAGCGAACACTTGATATGATGTTCCACTTTGACCATATGATGGCGGATTGTTTTCTGACAGAGTATATACACAGGGATTTTAACCTTGTAAAGCTTAAGAGCGCCTTTAGTAAGTGGCAGACAAGGCTTCTGGGTAAAGGCTGGAATGCTCTTTATCTTGAAAATCATGACCATCCGCGTATCATAAGCCGTTATGGCAATGAGAAAAAATACTGGAGAGAAAGCGGAACTGCCCTTGCAGCAAGCTACATCTTCCAGCAGGGTACGCCTTTTATCTATCAGGGCCAGGAAATCGGCATGACCAACATAAGCCTTAGCTCCATAGATAAATACATAGACGTATCATCTCACAATAATTACAAGAATTTCCATACTAACGAGCCTGAAAGAAAGCGTCTTAAAAGGATTCAGATGTCGAGCCGCGACTCTTCCAGAACTCCTATGCAGTGGACTCCTGAAAAATATGCAGGCTTCTCTACTAATAAGCCATGGTTTTATATAAATCATAACTATAAGACTGTTAACGTGGAGACTGAAGACAAGGATCCGGACAGCATCCTGAACTTCTACAGGAAGTGTCTTTCTTTGAGAAAAGAGAATGAAGGGCTTATCTAAGGCAGATACCCTGAATATTTCCACTTAAGCAAGAAGCTTTATGTGTATGGAAGACGATGGAAGGATGAACGTTATCTTATCGTGATCTCTTTTTCTGATAATAATGAAAAGATAAAGGTACCGAAAGGATATGATCTTAACGAAGCCGAGCTACTTTTATCCAATTATAATGATACAGATAATATAGATTTATATTCAGATTTACGCCCCTATGAAGTTAGGCTTTTCAAATCTATAAAAGAAGGTTTAACGCATTTAAAAGTTCCTCACTTGCAGAACAATTCTAAAGAGTGAAGTTAGACAATAACAGATGTATTTAAAATGCGAAGGTTATATTTAATATGCGAAGGTTGTATTAAATAGATGCTTAGTAAATGACAAAAGAAACAGGATATCATCGATCGTTTGATTATCGTGATACCCTGTTTTTTATTACATTGTTTTAGGATACAGGTCTAAAATATGTCTTTAGCACCCGATTTTAATCGTTTTATACCGAATCCTTATTTTATTGCAAATTATTCTTGGACTCATTTTACTGCAAAGTTAGTAGGAACTGCGCTACTGTCTCCGCTTGCAATAAAATCTATAGTAATGCTACTGCCTGATGCAAGGTCTGCATTCCAGCTTGGAGCTGTTACCGTAACTGTAGTACCGCTTTGACCTGATAACTGGGCATTCCAGAGATTATCAATGCTATTAGCATAGTCAAATGTCAAAGTCCAGTTAGAAAGTGTCTTACCGGAATTATTTTCGATAACGATCTGGCAATGGAAAGAACCACCCCAGTTATCTACAACAGTATATGTTGCTGTTACACCTGTAGGAAGTGATGTCTGTGAAGGTGTATTTTCAGGCTCTTGCGTCTGGCCGCCTGTCTGAGTTCCGGTTTCTTCCTTGGGCTGCTCGGATGGCTGATCAGAAGGCTGATCATTATTGCCGCTAACAGGCTCAAATGTCCACTGCTGGTTAGTTTTACCGTTATAAGACCACTGACATACGTTAGTTCCGTCCTTAGTGCCATGTTCGTATACATCTACAACCTTAGTCTTGTTACTTGACTTGGTTCCGATGATATATACGCCGTCGGTAGATGTAGTCATTACTGCAAACTGCTGTGCATCACCGCCCCATGCAGTGTAGATCTGGAGGTTTGCACCGTCTACGTCTTCTCCGTTAGCTACGTCAAGCATGAAATTGCCAAGCTTGTTGGTAAGAGTGATATAGCCATCACCAGTGTTAGTTACATACCACTTCTGTCCATCTACGCCGGAACCTGTTCCAATCTCAACGTTCTGTACAGCTTTTCCTGTATTTCCTGTAACTTGAAGGTACTTCTGTGCATTTACGTTCTTGATATAGTACCAGCCATCCTGTATTGTAGCTACGCTTCCAGTATTGACAGGCTTATCTGTAGTTGTTCCCTGTGAAGGATCCTGTGTTGCAGTACCATTTCCAAACTGCCAGCTGCTAATAACGATATCATCTGACATTGTGAAAAATACATTTTTTACACCGCTAATCTTATCAAAGCTGCATGTAACATCAGTAAATGTGAGGTTATCACCTGTTGCCGGAATCGTAAGATATCCAAGGACCTTACCATCAGGCTTATCCCGAGTCATGCGGATAACACCTCCATTCTTAGAAGCAACGCTTAAACTAACGCTTGTTGCACCACTTCCAAAATCAAGTCCTGATACACCACTCCAGTCGCCTCTGTTGTAGGCTGCGATGGCATCACCTGTTCCGTATACATTTACGCCGGCCTGCCATGCAAATGTAGCTCCGCTTGTCTTTGTAAACGCATCAAGGTTCTTTACCTGGCTTACACCTGTTAATGTACCCTTGGCATTTTTTATTTTGCCATTGGAAAAAGAGATTGTATCAACGTGAGTTGTACGATAACCTTTCTGGCTTCCGAACATCTGCTTATTAAGCCATTCTGCATGGTAAAAGATATAGCTCTGACCATTTAATGTAACGATAGAATGGTGGTTATTACCTGTTGTACCAAAGAAATCTCCAGGGTTATTAAGGCATGTTCCCTTATATGTGAAAGGTCCCATAGGGCTACTGCTGGTCATATATGCGATCCTTGCATTACCGTAAGGGCCGCCGTTCCAGTTAGTACAATAAGTGTAGTAATAGGTATTTCCTACCTTATTGATACCAGAGTCCTCAAAAGACCAAGGTGCATCAATAGTTACAGGATTGCCTGCAAGGCTTGTCATATCACTTCCAAGCTTTACAACTCTGTGAGTCTGAGGGTTAGATGATTTTCCACTTGGAACACCGCCTCCAAAGTATAAGTATCCTGTTCCGTCGTCATCTACCAAAACAGCCGGATCAAAAAGCCATTCTACATTGCTGCAGTTTGGTGTACTTCTTGTGATAAGGGCTTTCCCTATAGGGTCTTTCCATGGACCTGTAGGGCTGTCTGCTGTAAGAACACCTATACCACCGCCGCTGTTTGCAAAATATAAAAAGAATTTTTCCTGACCATTGATCTTTTTATGGCATGCACAGGGTGCCCATGAATTAGTAGCCCATGAAGCAGCACCTCCGCGTCCTGCTACGTCGATTGAACCATGATCTGTCCAGTTGACCATATCAGCTGATGACATAACATTGATCTGTGTGATCTGACCGTAGGTATTTTCTGCTGGATTCTGCAGATTCTGATCTCCGTCGTTTGTACAATAAACGTAAACTCTCCCGTTATACTCCATTGCACCGGGATCTGCGCTGAATTTCTGTGTGACACAAGGATTGTGATTAGACAGGTTTTTATAACCTTTAGTTAAGGTTATTCCCTGAAAGGCTGCAGCTTCTCCAGCTGCGTACGATTTTACTCCCCACGCACCTGCTCCGGGAGCAAGTAACAGTGTTGCTGTCGTAATTATACTGAGTATTGGCAGCAATAGTTTTTTGTGCTTCATTATTTTAACCTCATGTCGCGAGTGAAACGAGTGACTAATGGTTGAAGTGGTGGAGCTCGCGACACCACTTTGTGAAGTTTGAAATTTTTTCAAACTTCTTCCTCCTAAATAATGACCCCTAAAAAAATATAAACAGATTAACCTCCTCTCCTTTTATTTACCCCATATATTTATACAATCAGATGTAAAATATATTCTGACGTTTATTAAAAATAGCTTATTCGTATTATTATTCAATAATTATTCTCTAATAAAAAAATATCTCAAAGTCAGTTGGTAGCTGCCTTTGAGATAGATTCTAACGGTGGGAGTAATTACTTTCCTCATCAATTATTGCTATTTTCATCCTTATAATTGCTATATATGAGTAAAACTATTGATTTTATTGTAATAATATACAAATAGCATTTGATATTTTTGTTGCATCGTGATAATAAAGCTATTGCTCTTATTCCTGATGCCTGTAATCATCTCACTTTTTATTTACAAATACAGATGAATGCATCGAGAATAATTATGCTAATTCTTCAACCTGTTTTTTAATATAATCCCAATCACTACAGCGGTGGAAATTGGCATTTGGGAGTTCTGCATTCTTATTCCATGGGCGATTGAAAACCATGACTTTGAGGTCCGGCAGATGATCAAAGAATTTGAAAGCTAGTGGCGAATCTTCTATGGCAACATCAAATTTCATCTTGTAATAATCCTCAAGTTCAAGCGTAAACTCACTATTCTTGATAAAACTGTCCCGTCCGTATTTGTTAAGACAAAAGAGCTTAACGCGTTCAAGACCATGTTCATCAAGCCACTTGCGGGATGGTTCATAAGCACTGGATGGGCGTCCGGTTATAATGGATACATTATGGCCCTCATCCAGCCATTCATTAACTGTTTTAGAAGCTCCCGGTGTCTCTTCATAGGTCATGAGTACCTCAGGAAGATGAGCTTCTATCATGAGCTTTTCGTACTCGTCTTCTGTAAGGTCGAAAGACTTTTGAAGGTTAAAAAACTGTATATTCTCATAAGGAACTTCCTTATCAAAGAGATCTCCTGCAAGCTTTGAAAGAGCCCTTGCAGTCTCGCATAAACAATCATCAAAATCAATATAAATATTCAAATAAATTGCCTCCTGAAAATTACAAAAATATAGCACCATTGATTTTACCATTAAGATTGTAGGTTGTGAAGGATTCCGGAGAGAGGCTGTTAACAGCCTCCCTCCGGAATCTTCAAAGTTACTGTTTTTAATGTGTAAAATGCAAATTATATGGTTGGAGAACAAAAAAGGTACCTTTCTGATAAATGTTCTCAGAAAGGTACCTTTAACCAACTAGATACTTAAATAACCTTGCTATCGGAGTTTTTATCGTCTTTCTTTCCGGATTCTCTGTCTGTAGCGGATAGATACTTTCTAAGTGGAAGCCAGATAGCGAAGGCGAGGGCGCTTCCGATGAGGGCGGTGATGAGCTGGACGGTTGAGAATTGTGCCTGAAGTGCCGGAAGCATCTTTTCCTGCATGGGCTGTGGAAGGAAAGTGGGAAGGAGCCATAGGGAGATGGTGAGTCCCATGACAGCTGCTTTTACTACGCTTCCTACGATCATGCCCATACAAAGGCGAATGTCCTTATTAATACTATTATTAATCTTTTTATATAATAACCATACAAATACTACTAGTATGGCGTTGCCAAGCATTACCATTGGGATCATTGCAGGAACGGCTGCCATTACGGGGCTTCCTGTGATAATGAAGGCTGTTACCGGGGTGATGATACTAAGGATGATTCCGCATGCAAGTCCTGCAGTAAGAACTGCGATGATGAGACATGCATTGATTATGGGACCTGTAATAAATACACTGAGATTTTTGAAGAACTGGCTCACGATACAAATTGCGAGCAAAATACCTGTTACTGCGATTTGCTTTGTTGTGATTTTCATATCTCTCTCCCTCTTTTCTATATTCTTGTCATAGCTTCATTATACATCACTAAATTAAAGATTCAATGTCACGTTATAACGTTCACCAAAAAAGCTCATAAAAAACAGTCTTGTAATACTTGACAAATCACCAATAAGGTCACATAATAAAGCGTCAAATTAATAGATGAAAATTTTTTACACGAAGAGCCGACAAAGGCGTCTGGTATCTTTTATAGGATACTCGTCACCTTTTTTATACCGGTTCTTTTTTGTTTTATAGGAGAAGGAGACTTTTATGGCGACAAAATATGTATTTGTAACAGGCGGCGTAGTTTCAGGACTTGGAAAAGGAATAACAGCAGCATCTCTGGGAAGACTCTTAAAAGCCAGAGGTTATAAGGTAACAATGCAGAAATTCGACCCATATCTTAACATCGACCCAGGTACAATGAACCCGATCCAGCACGGAGAGGTATTTGTTACAGATGATGGCACAGAAACTGACCTGGATCTTGGACATTATGAGCGTTTCATCGATGAAAGTCTCGATAAGAATTCCAACGTAACAAGCGGTAAGGTTTACTGGTCAATTCTTCAGAAGGAGCGCCGCGGCGACTTCGGAGGACACACAGTTCAGGTAATTCCTCATGTTACTAATGAGATCAAGAGCCGCTTTTACCGCAACGATACTGACGAAGATATGCATATCGCCATTATCGAAGTGGGCGGAACTGTTGGTGATATTGAATCTCAGCCATTCCTTGAGGCTATTCGTCAGTTCCAGCACGAGGTAGGCCCTCAGAACTCCATGATCATTCTTGTATCACTACTGCCTTACCTTAGATGTTCACAGGAACTTAAGACAAAGCCTACTCAGGCAGCTGTTAAGACTATGCAGGGAATGGGTCTTCAGCCAGACGTTATCGTTGCTAGATCCGAAGTTGATTTTGATGATGAATTAAAGGATAAGATCGCACTTTTCTGCAATATCCCTGCAGACAACGTTCTTAAAAACCTTGACCTTAAATATCTCTACGAGGCTCCCCTTGCTATGGAAAAAGAGCACCTTGCCCAGGTAGCATGTAAGTGCCTTGGCCTTGAATGTCCTGAACCGGATCTCACAGACTGGAATGAGATGGTCAATACTCTTTATTCATTAAATCATACAGTAAATATTGCTCTTGTTGGTAAGTATACACAGCTTCATGATGCTTATATCAGCGTAGTTGAAGCTCTTAAGCATGGCGGTATCTCCAATAAGACTGAAGTTAATATTAAATGGGTAGATTCTGAGACAATCAATGATGAAAATGTAGCCAAGGCTCTTTCAGATGTTGATGGTATCCTTGTTCCCGGAGGTTTTGGCGACAGGGGTATCGATGGAATGGTTAGTGCTATCAAGTACGCTAGAGAAAACAATGTTCCATTCCTTGGCCTTTGCCTTGGTATGCAGCTTTCAATCGTTGAATTTGCAAGAAACGTTGCAGGAATCCATGATGCAGACTCAATTGAGTTTAATGCAGGCACTCAGCATCCTGTTATTGCATTCCTTCCTGACCACGATGCTGATGATGAACTTGGCGGAACTCTTCGTCTTGGTTCATATCCATGTACATTAAAAGAAGGCTCTCTTGCACACAGACTCTATGGTTCATGTGATATTGCAGAGCGTCATCGTCATAGATATGAAGTTAATAACTCATTCAGAGAAGCTTTTGTAAATGCAGGTCTTTGCATATGCGGAACATCACCTGATAACAGGATCGTAGAGATGATCGAAAATCCTTCATGTGATTTCTTCATCGCAACTCAGGCTCATCCTGAACTCAAATCAAGACCTAACAGACCACATCCTCTCTTTGCGGGCCTCGTAGAAGCAGCTCTTAAGCACGAAGAGAGCAAAAACTAATTAGTTGAACGCAGGATTCAAAGATATAGTTAACAAACAAATTAAATCAATTCGTCGAAACTAAATCATTATATTGATTCTTCGAATTATGATTCAAAAATCACTTTAAACAATTATATACCAAAAATAAGAATCAAAATCTTTATAACAGGAGGCCATATGTACACACTTAATGAGAACTATTTAAAACTTCCGGGAAGCTATCTGTTTTCAGGAATCGCAAAGAAAGTCGCAGCTTATCAAAAAGCTCATCCGGATGCTGATATCATTCGTCTTGGTATTGGTGATGTAACACAGCCCCTGTGTAAAGCTGTTATAGACGAGCTTCACAAGGCTGTTGATGAGATGGCAAGTGCTGATACCTTCAAGGGATACGCACCAGACCTTGGATATGAATTCCTTCGTCATGCCATGGCTGAAAACGACTACAGAAATAACGGCTGCGAGATCGCTGATGATGAGATCTTCATCTCCGATGGTGCAAAGTCAGATTCTGCCAACATCCAGGAGATCTTCGGCCAGGACGTAAAGCTTGCTGTATGCGACCCTGTATATCCTGTATATGTTGATTCCAACGTTATGGCAGGAAGATGCGGTGATTATGATGAAAAGACAGGCATGTGGAGTAACGTAATCTATATGCCATGTACAGCTGAGAACGGATTTGCTCCGGAGCTTCCTACAGAAACACCTGACCTTATCTATCTGTGCTTCCCTAACAATCCAACAGGTGAAGTTATCACAAGAGATGAGCTTCAGAAATGGGTTGATTATGCTAATAAGGTTGGCGCTATCATCATCTATGACGCAGCATATGAAGCTTACATCACAGACCCTTCAATCCCTCACAGTATCTATGAGTGTAAAGGTGCAAGAACCTGCGCTATAGAGCTTAGATCTTTTTCCAAAAATGCAGGATTCACAGGACTTAGACTTGGCGCAACTATAATTCCTCACGACATCGTAGTAGCTAAGACTGCTATAGGCAAAGAAAACGTCGAGCTTCACAGCCTCTGGGCAAGAAGACACGGCACCAAGTATAACGGTGCTCCTTACATCGTACAGCGCGCAGGTCTTGCATGCTACTCAGAAGAAGGCAAGGCTCAGATCAAGGAGCAGGTTGCTACATACATGAAGAATGCCAAGTACATCAAGAATGGTCTTAAGGAAGCCGGTTACACTGTTTATGGCGGCGAGAACTCACCTTATGTATGGCTTAGAACTCCTGACAACATGACAAGCTGGGAATTCTTCGATATGCTACTTGAAAAGGCAAATGTTGTTGGTACTCCAGGTTCAGGCTTTGGTCCAAGCGGCGAGCACTATTTCAGACTTACTGCTTTCGGAAGCTATGAAAACAGCGTAAGAGCTATTGAAAGAATCAAAAATATGTAATCACCATAATGGGATATAATTATTTTTTGATTCCAAATATATATTAGTATAAACAGATCAAAACATAATAAACCTCCTAAGATGGCTGCTCGTGTAATAAAACAGAGTCACTTAGGAGGTTTTTAATGTCTGATTATCTTTTTCTAATCTATAGATAAAGGGCTAATGCTTTATGTTAAATTGTAAATGAGTTACGAATTTCCTTGAGTTCGTTAGAATTATCCTTGGTTTCAGCAACTACAGTTACTACGCCTTCAGAAAGCTGTGCCACATCTGTAGTTTTCTCTGCTACAGTCGTAACAGCCGTTGCAGCTTCTCCGATCGTCTTTGAGATATCAGCAACAGAAGTGCTTATATCATTAGTTGCTTCCTGAAGTTCTCCGATCTGATCATAAATTGAACTGAGAGCATCCGAGAAACCCTTTGCATCTGCTTCATACTGTTCACTCATGTCAAGGAACTTATCATAATCTGCAGCAACATCATTACTTACATAATCAAGTGTTCGCTGGAGACATTTGCTCATTTCGTTAACTGCATCCTGTACTTCTGCAACTATCTGCATGATGTCGTTTACAGTCTCTGAAGACTGGTTTGCAAGGGATCCTATTTCAGTAGCAACTACAGCAAATCCCTTACCTGCATCACCGGCACGTGCAGCTTCGATTGAAGCATTAAGAGCAAGGAGATTGGTCTGACTAGAAATATCCTGGATAGCTCCTGCAAGAGTATTGACTTTTTCAACAGCTTTCGATTTTTCAAGAGCTTCTTTACCCTGAGCATCAATCTCATCATAAATAGTCTTGGTTTTCTGTGATGCTGCAATTGTTTCCTGATGAATTCCTGCAGCTTTTTCACTGATCTCTTTAGCCATATCAGCTGAATTAAGTGCAGAATCAGCAATCTCATCAGCTTTTTCTTTTATTGAATTAGTATTATTACTTATAAGATCCGTTGATGCTGATGTCTCCTGCATTGATGCTGCAAGTTCTTCAGATGTTGCAGAGTTATCGGCATTAGCAGAATCAATCTTGAATGTTATATCTGAAAGAGTTTCTGCATGTTCGGCAAGGTTATCGGATGTAGCACTTATCCTTCCAACCAGATCACGAAGATTTTGCTCCATTTCTCCGATGGCTACGGCCATAATACCTGTTTCATCTTTGTTTTTTTCCATCTTTTCAAGGTCGCCACTCTTTGTGAAGTTTAGATCACCAACCTGCTTGATGATACCTGTAAGACGTCTTATTGGCCTTGTGATTCCAGCTGCAGCAAGGATACTGAATCCAAGAAGTACTAAGCCAAGCAGTATGGAAAGCATTAAGCTTGCATTTCTTACATTATTGATCTCAGCCATAATTTCAGTCTCATTAGCTACAATGACTGCGACCCATTTAGTTGAAGATATTACCTGATAAGAGCCATATTTGGTAACGCCATTTTCATCGACATAATGGAACACACCATTTTCTTCATAATTACCTGTAGGAATCGCTTTTAAAATAGCTGCAACATTGTCATTAAAAACAGTCGTTCCAAGCTTATCTTCTTTTTTGTGATAAAGAAATGTTCCTTCTCCATCTACTACATAAACATAACTAGAGGAAATACCATTAAGACCTTTTCCATCAAGTCTGGTTTTCAGGATTTCATAATCTGTGTTCTCCTCTCCATTTTCTTCGACCAGATCATCAACAAGTTGAGAAGACAGGGTTACTATATCCTGCATGTTATTTTCTGTTACATTTTGAATTGCACTTCTGGACTGTGGAATAATATAAACTATGTTTAAAAGAAGAAATAGTAATACGCATCCAATGATCAGCATAATGATCTTGGCGTAAATAGAAAAAATATTTATAGATCTTTTTTTCATGCAGATACCTCCAAATAGTGGTTATCACATTTTACGAATTTATATCGGCATATTATTATTATTTATTAACTCTTTTATACTCCCATATAAAGAAATATGATAGAATATAGAGAATTGCAGTATTTTTCAACTGGTTTTAATTGCACGATAGTACTAATATATTCATAGATGGATGTCTATGTATGGAGGGATCATTAATATGAAAAAAAGAAATAATATATTAAAGGTATTAATAATTTCAATATCAGCGTTGGCTTTATCCGCCTGCACGTCTCCAAAGACTAATACTAATGCCCTTCCTGATACGGTTACACCTGCAGAAAATGTATCTGGAGTAAACGGATCAAGTGATGATACTAATTCATCAAATGAAGAATCTGCTTCCGCAGGTGAAACATCTGCTGATGATGCTTCGCCCAGTGATAATACTACAGATGTTACTACAGATGACGGGTCAAATGCCAGCGCAAGTGCTGCAACTTCTACTACTGTCTACAGAGATCCTATTAGTCCGCAAGAGCCTGTTAAAGATGGATATCTTAATCTTGTTTTCCTTGGGGATGAACAGTTTCTGACTGGAGCAAGTGAAGGAAATACGATTCCGGATCTCATGGCTAACAGATTCGATTATGTTGAAATATATAATCTTGCGATAAAAGACACTATGGGAGCTATTCCACGCTCACAGACTTCAACTGATCTATCTGCTTACAAGGAGCCAGGGTTTACAGCCATGGCGCATGTACTTGCAGGGGACATCAAGATATCTTCATTTGGTGATAAAGTAAGTCAGAATGCTATTGATGCCTGCAGTAAGGTAAATGTTAAAACTGTAGATTATTACGTAATAGGTTATGGTTATCATGACTATTACAATGGTATTGAAGCTAAAAATGAGAGCAATCCTGAAGATGAGCACAGCCTGTATGGAGCTATTGTCACAGGAATAAAGATATTGCAGAAAGTATCACCTAATGCACAATTTATCATATGCAGTCCATACTATTGCAGATTCTTTGATGATGAAGGTAATGATATAGGTGATGCATTTTCTGTAACAAAAGGACTTACAACACTCGCTGTATATGCTAATGAAACAATGCTTGCAGCTGAAGGAAGTACAAATGCACTAAAACTCCCTGCTATCAGCGGAACTCTTTTTGACCTAAACGGTCATACCTATAGTCAGTACCTTGAATCAGATTGTCTTACCATGAATATTAAAGGCAGACGCATCTACAGCGACGCACTGGCGCGGGTTATAAAATATCACTTGGGATTTATTGGTGCAGAAGAAGCTAATAAGACTACTACTATCGCAGATTATAATTAAGATCTTTAGAATTAATATATTTATAAACAGATAAAGGACATGTATCACATGTCCTTTATCTGTTTCAATATTTCTTTTGCTTTGTCAGTATATGCTTCTGATAATACAAGGAGCTTGTCGGCATAATCTTTAAGATCACCGACTTTATCAGCAACCTTCTTTTCTTCCAAAACTTTCTTTCCCTTATTTAAAGCTTTGGATGAGTATATCTTGCCTTTATCAACTGCTTTTGAAGTAATCTTCTTAACTTCAGGCTCTATCTTGTCCCAATTAAGTCCTATTGCAAAGCCTACGGCAAGAGAACAAACTATACCAATACAAAGTCTTTTTCTATTTTTACGAGCTTTTTTCTTTTCTTCATCCTGTTCTCTGTTTTTCTTCATTCCAGCCTCCAATTCCGTACCTTGAAGTACATAGGAATTCTTACAGAACTCCGAACTTCAAAACAGGCACTAACTACTCCCTGTAATTTCGTACCTTGAAGTACTTTATTTGTCTTCTTTGATTCAGTGATTTAATATTTAGTTACATACTGCTATACTAATTATAGCATGACTGATACAGTCATTGCCATTAGACTTAAATCTTATCTCCTATATAATCTTCATGTCATCATTTACTTCATAAGGAGTCTATATAGCGTTGGTTCAAATCCAAACTCTTCTATCATTTGGTCAATCTCTTTTTTGGCGGTTACAACCTTTGCTTTTGGGGTGACAGGTCTTTTGATAGCTCTTATAAGAAGGTTCTTAGGCGTATGGTCCAGGTCTACAAATTCAAGGATCTGGGTTTTGTATCCCTGACACTCAAGTATATTTGCTCTTATCGCATCTGTTGCAAGAGCTGAAAATCTCTCCTTGATGATGCCATATCTGGACATAAGGCTGAGGTTCTCAGGTTTTATCTGCTTGTTAAGTTCATGCTGGCAGCATGGAACAGAGAAGATCATCTTGGCATTCCACATAACTGCGTTATAGAGGGCAAAATCTGTTGCCGTATCGCAGGCATGAAGTGTAATTACCATGTCTACATCAAATGGAGTCTTATATCCGTTGATATCACCAAGCTCAAAGTGGAGCTTATCATAACCATACTTCTTTGCAGCTTCGTTACAATTCTTGATAACGGCATCTTTAAGATCAAGGCCGATCATATTAACTTCAATGTTCTTGATCTGTGTCAGGTAGTAGTAAACAACAAAGGTAAGGTATGATTTGCCACATCCAAAATCTATGACATTGAGCTTTGTGATATTGCCGGATGAAATCTCATCGTCAAGTATCTCGATAAATCTGTTGATCTGCTTATACTTGTCATACTTGGATTTGACCACACTTCCATCTGAAGTAAACACGCCCATATCAACGAGCGGCGGAATCTTCATACCTTCTTCGAGGATATAGTTCTTCTTGCCGGAAGGAGCTTTTTTATTCAGTACTACCTGATCATTAGCCTTTTTCTTAACTTTATAGGTAGCTTTTCCTTTTTTGGATATAAGGATGATATGCTCTTCCGAATCTGACATACCATTAAGCTGCTTGAAAAGACCTTCTGTAAGTTCGAAGCATCTGTGAGCAATATCAGTTTTAGTCAGGTTTTCATGGAATACCTGAGTCTGTGTATACTTGGAGATCTGGTATTTATCTTTATTTTGCTCTACAACAAGCTTTTTAAACTCATTGGAGCTGCGAGTCGGATTGCTGATTATGATTTTGGCTACACCAGCTTCTATCATCATTTTTATATATTGTTCTAATTCGTTCATTGTTAACCTCCTGTGCGAGTAATTAATGGTTGGAAGCGGCTGACCTGCGACACCACTTTCTATATTTTGAATTAATTCAAACTCATTACTTCATTTATTATGGTCTATAAACATCATTATAAACGCTACAAACAGTAAAGCGGAAGCGACAAGAATTGCCTTTTCCTGATATATATCGGAAGTATATTTTCCAATGATAGCTCCGATTATAAAAAATGCGATACAGCCATAATACATCAAGGCTTTACTCAGCATTTTTCCGTCTTTGTGAATAAAATATTGCGACAGACTCTGGGTTCCGCTTCTCAGATTCCCGGTACACATAGTAGTCGCCATAGCATATCCATGGAACTTTGCAAAAGTTGCAACCTGAGTTCCGCAAGTAAAAGAAATAAGAGAATTCACTATAAGATTCATGCTCTGGGGCATGAATGCAGAGATAACAAGCGCTATCATTTCCAGCAGCAATGACACCTGTCTCCAATGAAACATTCCCTGTTCGTTGTTCTTAAGTCTTATAACTTCAGATACTACAACTCCAAACGCAAAGGCTGTTATTGGTATAAGGTATTGTAGAGCTTTGGCTATATGAAGGTTTGAGAGGTTAATAGCCATCAATACTATATTGCCAGTTTCGGCATTAGCAAATACACCGCCTCTACATATATATGAATATGCATCCATAAAACCGCCTGCAATAGCAAGAATTACTGCAAGCAGCATTGATTCTGACATCTGTCTTTGGGTTTTCATTTTGTTCTTGACCTCGCAACGTAATTTGCTAATACATTATAGCGCTTATTTAGGCCTACTGGTACTCTTTTCCCAAATTATAAACTGTTATATACCAAATAGAACATAAATTCTTTAGAATTATATAATTCCTAGTTAATTGGATTGCTGTTCTATCTGTGCTATAACATAGTCACAAGGAGATGAAAGTTACATTCCTCGAAATGATAAATAAAAATAAATAGTAAGGAGATGACTATTATGATGAGAACAGGTAGAAGAAATCAAAATTGTGGTAACAGATATTATAATGATGCATTCGATCTTATGGACGATATGTTCACAAACTTCTGGGGAACAGGACTTGAATCCACCAGCAACATGAGAACAGACGTGATCGAAGAAGAAGGTGACTACCAGCTGATCACAGATCTTCCGGGATTTGAAAAGAGCGACATCAACATCTCGCTCAAGGAAGATATCCTGACAATAACAGCAAGTCACAAAGATGCTGAGAACAAGGATGTTGATGAAAAGAAGGCTGAGCCTAAGTACATCAGAAGAGAAAGAGTAAAGAGCTCATTCGAAAGATCCTTCAGAGTAGAAAACGTAACAGCTGAAGATATCTCAGCAGCTTATGAAAATGGTGTTCTTACTGTAACGATTCCCAAGAAACAGCCGGTAGAGCCTGAAACCAAGAGGATCGCTATTGCATAATCTTTTATACAGCACAAATATATACGAGTATGAATTACTCGGGATTGATGATTGCAGCTAATAACTGCCAATATGGAAGGGAAGTGTTTATTATGTTGATGCCTATGTTATGGAAAAATGATCTTGACGAGATAATGGATCCTTTCGATATGTGGGATCACGCAACTGACAGGTTCTTTGGCAATGATCTGATGGAATTCGATACAATGAAGACCGATGTTATCGAAGAAGATAATGATTATAAGTTAAAGGCTGATCTTCCTGGATTCGATAAGAAGGATATCGGTATTGACCTTAAGGGCGGTGTCCTTACTATCAGTGCTAATCATAAAGAAAATAAGGATGAGAAGAATTCTAAAGGTAAATATGTCCGCAAAGAGCGCAGAGAAATGTCCTATCACAGAAGCTTTAATGTTGGCGATAACATGAAGCCGGAAGACATCAATGCAGCTTATGAAAACGGCGTTCTTACCATTATTCTTCCTAAAAAAGAGATTGAGCAGAAAAATGACAACGCTATGAGAATCGAAGTTAAATAATTAAATGAACATGTTCATTTAAAAAACATTACAAAATGCGTTATCTGCCAAAGCGCAAAAAGGCTCTGCCACCTGAAAGCTTCAAGTGGCAGGGCCTTTATTTTTGTACTTTTATGGATTAGTTTGTAACAGCTTTATAAATGCATCCGAATGCAACTGCTATAAGTACTACCGGAATAATGAGTATTGTTCCAATTCCAAGTATCAATCCAATAAGGATAAATGGGAAAGCAACTACTGCAATAAGTACTCCTACGAGTTTAAGAAGTCCCCAAGTTGCCTTTAAAGCTATCTTTATAAATCCAAAGAGGATTGAAAGTATGAGTAATACTAATATTGTTGTAAACATGTCTAGCTCCCTTCCGCCTTGCGGCTGATCTTTCCTTCTTATGAATCCATATTATCGCACAGATGCTGGAAAATAAACAGCATTTTCTGCAAGTTAGGAGGGGTAATTTGCTGTTTTCGCAGTCTTTCGTAATGTTTTTGTCGTTATACCAAACAATCCACAATAATAGCGCATTTATCTGATAAATTTGAGGAACTTAAGCCATGAACCTGACTTCAAAATAGCGGTAACTATTCCTGCGATCAGGGTCAGTATAGCCACAGAAGCAACAGCCTTCTTTACTGGAGAAGATGTTTTAGGTGCTTCATTTTCTTCAATCGTAGTGCTTGCTGTTCCTGCTTCATCAGAGGTGTTACCCACTTCTGCTTCTGATGATCCGGATTCAATAGCTCCTTCATTACCAGTAGTTTCTTTGCTTTCAGTATTATCGTTATTTTCAGTAGTTTCATCTACCTTTGAAACGATCTCCTGAGTTCCTTCGTCGCTGCTTCCTGACGCATTACCTGATGTATTTCCTGTAGCATTACCTGTGCTTTGGTTACCATTTGATGAGGTGCCTTCATTTTCCTTAGGCTCCTCCCTTGTAACACCTGCAACTTCTCCAGGTTCATCTGCAGGATCAGTAGAAGGCGTGTCCTGTTTAACTGTACCATCATTGTTGGTTGCAGTCTGGCTATCAGTATTAGTAGAACCTGTTGATGAACTTGACTGTGTGTTATCTGTATTGGTTGAGCCTGTTGATGAACTTGACTGTGTGTTATCTGTATTGGTTGATCCTGTTGATGGATCAGTATTTGGATCATCCTGTGTGTTGTCGGCAGGAGTATTATAGGTTGAACCTACTTTTCTGATAATAATACCGTCAAGTCTGGATGTTGAGTTCGCTACGATCTCAATTGTAATCTGTCCATCAGATATACTTACAGCATATGTTCCAATATTATAAGTAGATGCAGCATTTGATACAGTTGCTGACGTTCCTTCTACTATAGCTTTGACTGTTGATTTGTAATATGAGCCGGAAATAAGATCAACTTCATAATTACCATTTTCAACATCTACTACAAATGTCTGTCCATCAGGGATGATGAAATCCTTATATACATTCTGAGGGAGTGTTCCCTGTGTATATTCATATCCTTCTGATCTTCCCTGGTTCGCAGCTGATCCATCTGTAAAGCCGTATCCTTTATCCTTGGAATAGGTAAGTCCTAACTGATCAATAGTCTTGGATCCGCCCTTTGGATTAGCTGTTAATGTGATCCATCCATCTGCGCTTTCAGAATCAGAGATACCAAAGTCAAAGGAATAAATAGCCTCATACCTGACTACAAGATTAAGAGTAAAGGTTACATTAGAATCCTTAATACTTGCAGGGATCTTATATGTAGCACATTTATTCATATCAACACTGGATGTATCAAATGTAGCTTCAACTTGCTTAACAGCGCCGCTATAGAAGTTTGCTGCAACAGTCTTTGGGATATAGTCTAAGACTTTTCCGCCATATGTAGCTTCTAAGTAGATATCATTAACTGATACTACATAGTCATCTACTACTTTGACCTTTACAATTACATACTCATCATCTTCTGCGCTTTCAACAGTTCCCTTGATCACATATTCGCCAATAGTGTTAAGATCCAGATTAGATGTATCCCATGTTACTGCAACGCTCTTAGTTGTATTATCTAGGAATGTTGCATCTACAGTCTCTGGAAGAGTTACACTTCCTCCAACTATAACTGTGATATCCTCTATCTTTGCATAACCAGTTGCTATGTTTTCAACTACGTTTACTGTTATCTTAACGCTGTCTGTATAGCCCTTAAGTTTAACGAAAGCTTCGTAGCTTCCAATCTTAGACATATCAATCTTTGATACATCTACACTTTTAGCGGCAATACTTATTTCTTTTCCACTACTGTCCTTAACAGTGTAAGTTGGCTTCAAGGAGATGATATAAGCTTCTAGAGCTTTGTCATCATCAAACTTAAGTGAATTAGGTATATCAAAAGAAATATCTGTATCAACAACATCAGATATATCTACGCCACTTACGATCGTAAGAGCTCTTGAGTTATAAGAAGGCTTGCCATCAACAATTGCAGCGATCTTATAGGAATAGCTCTTTCCGCCTTCAACATTCTTATCAGTATATACATAAAGATCTTCTGAGTTATCAACTGTGCTTTGAGAAGTCTTAGTATCTTTTTCTGAAAGCCACTTATCATAATTAACGTCTTTGATCTCAATAGCTGTAAAGTACAGTGAGCAATAGTTGTTTTTACTGATCGCGGAAACAATATTAAGGGTTCCGTCAGTTACGGTAACTGTAGCTGTTACACGGTCAACTGTTATATCCTTTTGTCCATGTCTGAAATTAGCAGTTGTAGAAACAACTTCTCCTTCAAGAGACAGGGACTGGTAATAAGCGCCTGATCCATTAGCAACTATATAAGTTACTTCATATGTTCCGTTTGGAAGATCTACAACAAATTCTGCACTTCCGTTGGATATCCATCCAAAAACAGAATCATTTAAAAGATCCGCATTGTCTTCACTATTCCAGGTCTTGTAAGTCTTATTGGACAAAGTTACATTCTGGATAGTATCCTGTGTAAAACCATATCCTCTGTCTGAAGTATAGCCTGTATCAGCAAGAACCTGTGTATAACCATCTTCTATATTACCTTCACCAAAATCATACTTTAGGTATACAGGATCAGAACCCTGTTCATTTGAGCTTCCGGATGATTGACCATTAGAAGATTCTTTTACCAGGTCGCCAGCATCGATTTCAGCTATCTTTTCATAGTCACCTATAACTTCGTTACCATTTGCATCTGTTTCCACATCTGCTCTGTAAACGCAGTAGCCTTCAACAGTATGGCCATACTTAGTTCCGTCACAAGCCTCTGTAAAAAGAACTTCGATGCTGTCTGAAGTAACATCACCTTCTGTAAGGGTAGCTGTTTCAAGACCTGCAGAAATAAGGTAGCTTGTATGAGCAGGCTGGTTATAACCAACGTTCTGCCATGCAATTGCTTCTCTATACTGAAGGTCTGTAAGAGAACAAGGAATAACATAATCTGTAGTGATAGTTGTTGAATAGATCCTGATCTTGGATGCATCACTACTGCATCTTGCTACGATCTCATCTCTCCAGTCTCCAAGGATATCGCCAACAAGGCCAAGGTTACCCTTTGTTCCGTTAGAAGTAAGTACTTCTGATGATTCAAAAAGGAGGTATGAAGTTTCTTTTTCATAATCCCACTTTTCAATTGTAGTTGTGATAGGTGCATATGCAGCCTGATCAAAGGTATGATCCTGCATTTCAGCAAGGAGGTCTCCATCCCAGTACAGGCAGAAGTTAACTGCAGGAGTACTTCCATCTGAAAGGGCTATGAGGCTTGATCCGTCTACGTCGCTTGAGTTAAATATACCTGACTGACCGGAATAAACACTGGCATTTCTTGAATTCCATGAAGGTTCATCATTAGATGAATAGCTCGGATCTGCAATTGACCAATACTCAGCACCTTCTGCTGTCGGATCAATATCAGATGCCATGCCTCGGCCTGTATCCTTACCAGTATAGTATCCAGTGAGGATTTCACCTGTTTCTGCATCATGGATCTCAACATGATATGTTGCATTATCATGCTCGTGAACGTCCATTATCTCCAGACCTTCGTGGGATGGGATAAAGTCGCCTATGTGCTCTGCATCACCATGTCCAAGTCCTGTTGAATAAAGAACTGTACCGTCATTATCTATTGTAAGAGCGCCGTAGATAATTTCGTCTTTGCCGTCAAAGTCAACGTCTGCTACAAGAACAGCATGGTTACCCTGTGCTTCGTACTGAGAACCAGCTTCATTGGTATCGAATGTCCAGTAAGTTCCGATTGACTGGGTTCCATCATCTGCTGTTGAAAGATAATAAGCTGTAAGGCATGTTCTTGTGTAATAGCCTCTGCAGAATACTGCAAAAGGAGTAGTTCCATTAAGATAAGCTGTACAGGAAAGGAATCTGTCTACTCTGTTACCATAACCATCACCCCATGCAGAAACATTGCCTCTTTCAGGAGTGTAGAGTACTGTGTCTATGATCATACCGTCTTCACCATTGAACATAGTAAAGTACTCTGGTCCGTCAAGAACATATCCACCTGAGTTACGATAATCGTTTTCTTTAGATATAGCTGATGTACTAAGGTCTGCCATTGAGCAGGCTCCAACATAACCTGTTTCTTTAAGATCAGCATCATATGTCGTTGTACCATCAGCTGTCTTAACGGCTATTTCTGCCTTTCCGTCTGCGTCATAATCCCATACCTGGAACTGGGTGTAGTGCGCTCCGGAACGAATGTTGATACCCATGTCGATTCTCCACATGAGTTCACATTTACCGGTAGCAAAATTAACATTATATGCATCAAGGAAGGTTGTTCCGGTATATCCTGAGCTGGAGTTATCCCTTGCATTACTTGGATACCACTTTACAATAAGCTCAAGTTCGCCGTCACCATCAAGATCTCCTACAGACATATCATTAGCTGTATATGTACAAGAAGTTCCATCAGGCATTGTCTGATCTGAAGGTTTGGAAAGCTGAAGCTCTATGTAGCTGTTGTCCCAAACAGCTGTTCCAACTGTTTTAAGACCAAGTGAGCTGTCGTTTGAGCCTACAACTCTGTATACATCTGAAGCAGTACCGCCTTCATCAATACAGTTAGTGCAGCTTATATTAGTTGCGATTCTGACATCGTTACGATATACAGTGAAGGTTGTTGTAAGTCTCTTGGAATTGAAATCCTCTTCGTATGCTCTCCAGCTAAGGTATACTCCGCTTGTGATCTCATTTCCCAAAGAGTCTGTTGCAGTTACATAGGTACTTGCGCCGTCACTTCCGGCAAGGCTGATAGCAACAAGCTGTCTGCTGGAATAATTCTCCATTCCACCTGCAACAAGTGTTCCTACAATAGGTGTAATGCATACTTCTGACATCTCACCTATGCCGCCTGCGTTCATAGCAGCTACTTTGTAATAATAGTGAATGTTGGTTGAGACATCGGTCTTATCAGTAAAGCTTGTAGTTGTTGATGTACCAACTTTAGTATATTCCTTAAAAGCTCTGTCGCTTTCAGGCTTCTCACTTCTGTAAATTACATACTTTATGACTTTTTCTGAAGAATCATTTGCATCCCAGGAAAGAGAGATATAGTTCTGAAGCTTAGTTGCATCTTCTTTTGGACTTGTGCATTCAAGATTTTGTACAGCCCCCGGAACTTCTACAGAAGTATCTATCATCTCCATAGTTACGATATTACTTGCCGGAGATTCCACGCCATCTGCAGTTGTGCAGGTCATATAGTAGGAATAAGTCTCACCAAGATCTGCAACCATTGCCCTACAGTCAAGATCCTTGTCTACAAGTTCTTCTGCAGTAAAGGTCTTAGCTACGCTATAGTCTGAATCTTCACTTGTCTTCTGATATACAGTGTAGCTTGCTGCCTCTTCAACAGTATTGAATGAGAGGAGAAAAGAAGCTGTTGTATCACCAAAAGAAAGTTCTGTAATAGTCAGATTGCCTGGAGCAGTAAGAAGACTTGTAACTGTAAGGCCGTTGATATAGCAGTTGGTACCGCCAACTTCTATATTGAGCTGACCATCAGTAACATTAACTGTTGCTGTGCATGATCCAAGTGACTGTTTACAGGAAATAGATCCTATAGAGGAACCCTCTGCTGTATAAGCTGGCTTAATAGTACTTGTACCAGGAAGAAGGTCAGCAGCGTAAATCGTCACTTCATAACTTCCGTTTGGAAGATCTAAGGCAAACTCGCCGGCGCCAAGGCAGAAGTCATCTGCCATATCAGATGCTGCTGCATTGCCGTTATTTCCTCTATGGCGACCATTTCCAGGAGCTGTGATCCAGCCATAGCCGGCTTTAGGATCATAAGCCTGGTTCTGATTTACACCAGTCCATCCCTCCATTGTTGGAGAAGAGTTATAGTTAAAGTCGATTCTATATCCGGCAGTCTTAGTTGCTGCTTCAACATAGTCTGAAACTTCTCCAAGACCGTAGCTGTTATAGCCTGCAACAGCATATACGTAGGTAACGCCTGCCTTACAGTTTGAATCTGTATATGTGTGCTTGGATGAAACAGAGTATTTATCAGCCTTGGTAAAATCAATGTCTGAAACCTTCTGTTCACCTTCAAGTTCTGCTCTGTAGATATAGTAAAGCTCTGCTCCTTCAGCGCTGTCCCATGACAGGGATACACTTGTTGCGCCCTTACTTGTTACCTGAAGTCCTGTTACCTTATCTGGAGCATCACTTGCTGCCGATATCACTACAAGATCTGCCAGATTGTCGAGCTGATCGTTGCAGGAATCAACAAGCTTGTACTCATTATCTGTGTTATTGGCATAGTCAACGATTCCCTGTGCAACTGCCTGAGAGAATTTGTAAGCACCATACCACTGAAGGTGAGTTGCATCAGATGATCCGCCTGTATATGCACCTTCAGAATAATCTCCAGCTTCAACTCCTGTAAGGAAAAGAGCTTTAGCTCCTTCTGCGCCGAAGCTTTCGCAGATATCACCTGAACGACTTGTAAGGTCAATGATCGGTATGTCTTTTTCCTTAGCAATGGATATCATTATCTGGCGATAGCTTTCAAAATCAGATTTCCAAGTAAGGTTACCCTGAGCATCATAGGTATAGCTGTATCTTGCAACAGGTGTTACAAGAACGGGTATAGCACCTCTTTGATACGCACCCTCTATGTACATCATGATCCACTTGGAAAACTCTGATGTTGAAACGTATCTGTTAGGTCTTGATGCTGTTGCATCATTGTGTCCCCACTGAATAAAGAGATAATCTCCTGCTTTGATATCTTCAAGGACGTCTTCAAGCTTACCTTCCTGTACGTAAGATTTACTGGATCTTCCACCTATAGAACGGTTCTCGATAACGGCATTCTGTGATTCATAAACCTGTGCCTGAGAAAAAGTGGAATTGACCGCTTCTCTTTCTTCTGTAAAATCACCAAACCAGGTGCAAAATGTCTGGCCCCATCCTGTCTGAGGATAGTAATAAGCATCATAGGTCTGAACTGTCGAATCTGATGCTATGTAAAGAACCGGCTTTGAAGTCGTATATTCTGTAGCAAGCCTTGTAATAACTACTTCTTTTACATATACAGATGAAGTGGATGCATTGTCAATTGATGTAGCACTGCCAGGTACAAGGAATTTGAGGTTCAAAGTATCATCAATAAGGCTTACTTCATATGTTGTTGTTGATTCTCCGCCAGCTGAAAGGGTTATATCACTAACCTGTGCAATATCTTCAGCTTCCAAAGATGCTGTGTATGAAGATGACGTAGGATTAACAAGCGTTACTTCTACTTTGTAGTCTGCATTATAAAGATCTACATCAAGTGTAGAGGTATTCTCATATGTATAAACGCCATATCCAGAGCTTTCTGTTTCTGTCCATACCTTGGATCTGATCTCAAGATAGCCTTCGTTATCAGTTACGAAGGTGGAACTTCCCTTTGATACATTAGGCTGTCTTTCGTAGTAAACACCTCCTGACCAGCCTGTCGGGTCTGTATTGTAATCTACGTCGCTAAAACCATAACCCTTTTCGCTGTCATACTTATCTTCAGCCACAAGATTACCATCTGTTCCAAATACAAAGTCCGCTACCTGAGTATCCTCAGTAAAATTCTCATATCCGTCAGCCCCCTGATCTGACATTGGAGATGTATTTCTGCCTGCTCCAAGTACATTACGGTTAGATTCTGAACTTCCTGTGGATGCACTGGAAGCAGCATCTGAATCATCTGTAGAAGCACTTGATGCAGCATCAGAAGAATCTTCTGTTGACGCACTTGATGATGAATCAGAATCTTCCTCACTTGAAGTGCTGGAAGTTGATTCATCTGTGCCGGATCCTTCTAAAGATGATGCTGTTGCAGCATCATTTGAACCATTAGTGTTCTCATCGTCTCCAGCATCAGATCCTGTGCCTGAATCATCAGATGTCTTAGTATCATCTTCACCTTGACTTGTCGAAGAATCCCCGGAGTTTTCATTGCCCCCATCATTATCTCCGGAATCCGGCAGTTCCTCTGCATACGAAACAACATCTGTGGTAGATAAAACCGCAGGTTCAAGCAAGGTCAGTGACATGAGAATCGCCATGATCCGCCTGGTTCCCCATTTTTTGTTAAACATGCTAGCTCCTTCCCTTTTTGAATATAGTTTTTTGAGTAATCCCTGATTTTCGAAACATATACTAAAAGTATATATTTAGGTAAGTATTAATTATTTTAAATTGATGTGCGATATTGTTTCCATGCATACAGATACAAAGACTTTGCAATAATGACCTTTTAAAAAATATGGATTTTTTATCAAATTTTAATAGGTTTCAGGGCGGCAAAGGCTTGTTTTACTGTTCTATATGTGATAGAACATAAGTAACAGGAGATATTTTTTGCATTGTCGAAAGGAGGCGATGCATTATGGCAAAAAGAGATTACTATGAAGTTCTGGGCGTTAGCAAAAGCGCTACTGATAAAGAGATAAAGGCAGCTTACAGAAAGCTGGCCAAAAAATATCACCCTGATACTGCGGGCGCAGATAATAATTCCAAGAAGAAATTCGAGGAAATAAGTGAAGCCTATAGCGTCTTGAGCGACCCTGAGAAAAAGAAACTGTATGATACCTATGGCTTTGAGGGTCTTGAAAATGGAGGCCCTTCAGGTGAAAATTACTCGGACGGATTTACAGGTTCTGATGGATATAGGCGGTATTATACGCATTTTACAGGGGATCCAGGGAATATGGACGATATATTTGGGGATATCTTTGGAAGTATGTTTGGCGGAAGGTCTTCCGGCAAAAGACATTTTCATTTTGGCGGTGAAGATCCTTTTGCTGGAGCACATGCTACAGATGGTGGGCCTTATTATTCTGGATATGGTCCCTATTACGAAGGCGATACGCAGTTTGACGCTCAGGATACAATGTCACTTGATATCCACTCTGATATAGATGTATCTTTTGATGATGCCGTATTTGGTGCTGAAAGAAGGCTGACTCTCAAAGAAGAAGGCGGCAAAACAGTTACCTTGCAGGTTCATATCCCTGCAGGTATCGAAGAGGGCAAGAGCATCCGCTTAAAGGGAAAAGGCAACCGTATGGGCCAAAGGACAGGCGATCTGTATCTTAAGGTCCATGTTATGCCAAAAGAAGGCTTTGAAAGAAAAGGCTCTGATGTTTATACAGTAGCAAGAGTTCCTTTTACCACAGCTGTTTTTGGTGGAGAGATCAAGGTAGATACTGTCTATGGACAGGTTATGTGCCAGGTTCCTGCCGGAATGCAGTCTGGCGGCAAAATAAGGCTCAAAAATAAGGGCGTTCCTATCATGGGTCATAAAGACAAAAATGGAGACCATTACGTCACAATAGAAGTAATAGTCCCCAGAAATCTAACAAAACAGGCCAGTCAGAAGCTTCGGGAATTTGAAAAGCTTGCAGGGTGATAGCGAGAAAGATCGGGGGAAGTCCTTGGGCCCTATACTGTACTGTAGAAAATAAAAAAATCAGGTACTACTACTGATACTCTCGATACCAGCCTTGAAGTCAGCATCCGCGAATGGAATGACATGGGTTCTTCTTATGAATCCACAGAGGAATTCTAGTTTATAACATTCCATTCACTTCATCAATCACATCAAGAAGACCATTATCAATATATTCTTCAATAACCTTATTCCATACATCTTCTACAGGATCTTCACTGAGCATGACTTCCTTAAAGATATCCTTAACCTTTATGGAAAAGCCGTTCCCTGATTCATACAGGTTTTTGGTGCATTCGTAGCTATAAGGTGGAATGTCCAGTGTTCTGGCTTTTTGAACTCTCTGTTCATCCATTTGAACATAACTTTCAGGCACAAGGTTAGGGAAGCCTGCGCCGTCATTATTGCCGTAGTTCCAGCAGACTAGGGAAGCAAACATTTCAAGGCTGTGATACTTATCTGATGGCTTATCATAGAGGATCTCAACCTTACCACTGTCATCTATACTATAAGTATCATCAACTATTCCAAAGTTACTTAAAAGGGTACCCTCTTCAGATAAAAGGTAATCATATAAAGCCAGTATCCTGTCCAGCTTTTCATCCGACACTTTAGAACTAATATAGGACTCACTCCAGGCATAATCCCAGGCTGTGTAATATGTATTACCATCAATTGAAGGAAGAAGGTCCAGATATTTGACGTCTTCAAAAAAGTCATGACCATGTGTCTCTTTCCAGTACTGGCCAATGTTCTCATATGTTTTGGTATTACTGATGCCTCCATCAATGCATATGGCAGCACTTTTGCCACTTAAGAACTTCTCTTCTGCCTGTGATGTAGTTGTAAATAATATATCTTCTTCAATTGTGCCTTCTTCATACATATCTCTTACAAGATTCCAGGTTGGAAGCGCATCTGCACCAAGAGTCTCTCCTGCAAATATGGCAGGAACATATTTATCTCCGTTTGGAACCCAGTAAAAAGAAGTATCGCCAACAGCTGCAAGAGGCATACTATAAGTAAACAAAGGGGCGATCAGCATGGAATATTCCTTGGCTGTCATTCCTTTTATTCCAGTGTTTTCACTATCTGTCTTAATGATAGCCTGGATCATAGCCCTGAATTCATCCCAGTTTTCAGGCTCTTTGGTAATACCGGCAGCCTTGGCAAGGTCCCATCTGTAGAGAATAGTCCTGTCCTTAACAGTCTCTGCCTGCTCTGAATAGGTCTGTCTGAAGATGCAATAGGTCTTGCCATCGATCTGACAGGTCTCTGTCTCCGGGGAATCCATGTATCTATTTAAATTCTCATACTTGGTAAGGTCACTTGGAATCTCATGAAGAAGGCCCTGAACGGCCCACTCTCCCATGGTATTAGATGTACGGTATGCACCTACAAAGATGTCAGGAAGAGTATTATTTTCAGCCCACAATTCTATCTTGGAATAATAATCATCCCAGGTTATGTTTTCAGGGACTATAGTAATATTAAACTTTTCTTCGATTTTCTTTAGTACTTCATCGCTATCGCTTCCTTCAAGGGCCTTATCTATCTGCCAGTAGGCGATAGAGATATCGAGATGCTCACCATATGTGGTAGTTTCACTGTCTTTTTCAATAACAGGTGTATTTTTACCACAGCCCGATATAAGCATGTTTATAGCTATGCTTATAGATACAAGAACTGATATTTTTCTTTTACCGCTGCTGGATTTAAACAAGATAGACATATGAATATGCTCCCCCAGATCCCCTTTTTGTTCATATGCTTGATTTAAGATCTTTTTATATATACGTTAGATAAAAATCTCTTTTACCAAGACTTGAAATACCGTAAACGAGATTTCATATGAACGATATTAAAAGTATACCACATAATCAAATAAAAACGCAGAAAAGCGCCTTTTAGTCCAAAAAGGAAAGCGACTATTAAGGCCGCTTTCCCTTGGGACAATTATTTATAAACTACAAAACCAATGAACAACTAATAAAAGAATCATATATCCAATAATATGAGGTAGGTGTCAAAAGTTCCTTTTGAAAATATATTATTCTCCTGATTCTTCTTCGCCTTCCTCATCTGTCTTCAGATATTCCTGCATATCTGCATCGTAGTCGTGGTTTTCAAGATCTGTTATAGCAGAATCGATCTGTGACTGGTATGTATCAAGTGCTGTCTGAGGTGAAGATGTTCCGTTTGTGATCTCTTCGATCATTGTGTTGATAACACCGTTGAGCTCTGAGAAACCATTAATGGAATTGATCTTAGCGATCTTGTTGTTATAGATGTAAGATACGTTCTCAACTGTCTCGCTGTCATCAGCCCAGCTTTCAAGCTGATCTTCCATAAGGTCATCCCACTCTTCGTTAGTATCAGCTATGTCTGTGATGAGATCATAGATAAGTGCTACTGTTTCAGGATCTTCGATTCCGTTAAGCATGAAGCGGCAGCCGTTTTCCTTACCATAGCAGGACCAGTCATCTGCAGAATCTCCCTTAGGGAATGGTACCCAGCCCCAGTCATCTTCCATCTCATTGAGATATGCATATGAGATCCAGAACTCTTCAAGACACATCATGGACTTACCATCTCTGAAGTCGCCGATAAGTGAATCCCAGCTGTCTACTGACCAGTCGATCTGTCTGTATTCAACTGTAGTTGTGAAATCCTGCATCGCTGTAAGGGCTTCTACAACCTTCTCATCAGAAAGATCAATAGTGATACCTGAATCTGTCTTTTCTGCAACCTGAGCTCCGTTAGAATACAGATAGCACCAGCCAAGGTTCTCTCTTGCATTGAAGCCGTAGATATCAATTGTTCCGTCGTTATCAGAATCAATATTACCCTGAAGAGCTACTTCTTTGAATTTGCTCCATGTCCATTCATCACTGTCAGCAAGTTCATACAGATCCGGAAGGCCGTTCTGCTCGAACAGTGTCTTGTTCCAGAAGATACCGTATCTGATCTCAGGGTCCTTAAGAAGGAATGTGTAGTTCTTTCCCTTATATTTTCCTGCTTCTACAACATCAGATCTCCATTTGTAGTCATCAAAATCAATTACGCCAAGGTCACTAACAGGATAAGCGATTCCGCCTTCTATAAGAGAAGGAAGAACAGTAGTTGTAACAGCATATCCGATATCGCATACAGGGTCACCTGCAAGAACGCTGGTAACATATGCATTAACATAATCGCCGCCAAGATCTACGAACTCGATCTTGCAGTTATAGTTCTCTTCTACGTATGCGATTCTCTCTGAAAGAGCAGCTTCGATCGCATTTTTCTCTGGGTCGGGAGTCATATCATAGTAAGATCCAATCCTTACAACTCTTCCCCCAAAGTCGTATTCAGGCTCCTGAACCTCTTCCTCGGTAGCGGCCTGACCAGCATCAGTCTCCCCTGTATCTACTGTCTGATCCGCAGCATCAGTAGATGAAGCCTGTGTTGTGTCAGTGTTCTGTGCATCTGTTGAGCTACATCCGGCTGCGCTTATAACCATCACAGCACTTGTAAGAACTGACATTGCACGCAGTAAAGCACTTCTCTTTTTCATAGTTTTCTCTCCTTTTATATAGTTTGATTATTAAGCTACATGTTCTTCATAGCTTTTTCTTTCCATTCTTACTACATACTTACTTTCTTACTACATACTTACTTTCCATTCTTAATACGTACTTCCTTTACATTTTTAAATCATTCCAGCCTTGACTATTCCCAGAGGACTTTCATCATCCAACGATACCTGAACGCTCGATTCCTTCTACAAAGCTCTTTTGACAGAACAGATACAAGAGGATGAGCGGTATTATTGAAAGGATCGTACCTGTATTGTTCATCATGGATACAAATCCCGGACTGATGAAGTTCATTGAGCCGCCGAAGCCTTCATACTCTTTGTATACATTTACTGCAAGTGATCCAAGGGCTGAAGAGATTACCTTGGTATTATTGAGATACAGTGAAGTATAGAAGGAATCCGTCCACTGCCATACAAATCCAAAGAGGAATACTGTAACCATCATAGGTACAGCACTTGGGAGCATTATCTGTATAAAGGTCTTTAGCTTACCACAGCCGTCTACAAATGCTGCCTCTTCAAGCTCTCTTGGCATTCCCTTAAAGAACTGCCTCAGCATGTATATGTACAGTCCATTTCTGATACCCATGCAGGTAAATGCCTGTATGAAGAAAGGCCAGTAGGAATCTATGAGATTCACAGTTCCTCCTGTTGTCAGCTTGAATATTCCGAAGATATCAAAAAATCTGTATCTTATGAAAAGAGGAAGCATGACAACCTGGGGCGGTACGATCAGTGTAAGTATCACGCATCCAAATAGGAGCTTTTTGAAAGGAAATCTGAACCTTGCAAATCCATACGCTGTAAGGAGGCAGGCAAAGAGCTGGATCAGGGATATGGAAGCTGAAAGGATTATGGTCCTTATAAGCACTGTCCAGTAATCCATGCCGCTTATAGCCAGTCTGTAATTATTAAGGGTAAAGTGCTTGGCTATATACTTGACGCTTGAATCGTACAGGTCTTTTTCATTCATAAAAGAGATGCTTATCTTTGCAAAAAGAGGCTGCAGGATTATAAAACATATCCCGACAATAACTGTTCCTCTGACTATGCGAAGCAGAAACTTTCCAAGCTTTTGCGCACGGATTTTTAGCATATCGCTACTTGGCTGCTCTACTCTCTTTATCTTTTTTGGGGATTCTAATATTAATGCCTCATCTCTCATCGTAGTAGAATACCTTTCTTGAAATATACAGACCTACAACCAGCAGTATTACTGAAATGCATATAAAATATATCCATGCCATCGCACTTCCAAGGCCGTACTTAACATCTGAGAAGATAGTACTTTTGATCTTGCTCATAACTTCGTTGGTCTCGTTGGTGAATGTATCAATTATTGTGTAGACACTGTTGACCAGGATGATAGGGCTTATCATAGGGAAAGTAATCTTCCAGAAACTCTCCCAGGCTGTAGCGCCTTCAATGCTTGACGCCTCATACAAGGACGGTGATATTGACTGAAGAGCTGCAAGGAAAATAAGTATCTGGACGCCTGAAGCTATGATAATGTCGTAAATTCCATCAATTGCCGATGTCAGATAGTTTATTATGTTGACCGGCAGATCCGTATAATTGATCAGAAGGTACGATACATTCAGCATTGCCTGGGTATCTTCTGCACTTTGGCCCGTATCGCTTAAGGTTCTTACAAGAAGATCTGAGTTTTCAAGTCCAAGGATGACTCCCGATGTAAGTATCACAGGGAAGAAAAAGATGCTTCTTGCAATTGCTCTTCCCTTGAACTCCTGATTAAGAAGATTAGCGGAAAAGAAACTGAATATAATAACAAGCGGTACTTTTAAGACCATGTCCCCTATTGACCTAAGGAGCATCTGATTAAACTCAGGGTCTATAGTAAGAAGCCTTATATAATGCTCAAAACCGTTTTTAAGGGCAGGAGTCAGAGCGTAGCCGCTGCTTGTTACTTCCATGTTGCTGAGACTGAATTTGACAGATTCAACGATAAAAGGAAGAAAGCTTCCAAAAAAGCCAACAAGGAAAGGTATTATAAAAAGTAGTCCAGCCAAAGCTTCTTTTCCCACAAGGGTAAGCTTTATATGTCCGTCTATTTTCTTGAAATATCCCATCTGCTTTTCCTCTTTTTCTCAGTCTTTTCTGATAAAACTTTCTGCTTCTACAGTCACTCCGTCGGCTGTTATGGCTTCATCTGAATAATTAACGTAAATCCTTGTTCCGTTATCGTAAGTTACTTTTACAAGATCTTCTGAAAGGAGCTCGTGGCTTACGATACTTACATCTGTAAGGCCTTGCAGTACCTCATTTACTCTTGCATAGTCGCTTACGGCTTTTTCTTTCCAGGAAGAATACTGAACGCTGTACAAGTCATCATAGTCAGTTTCCTTAAGAAGTGAATTGTCCTTATAGATCCACAGATAATGAAGACCTGCGCCGCACTCTACTGACTTAAGCAAGCTGGTCTCATAATCATCTGACATGTTCAGAGCTTCGCCGCTATAGGAAAGGCTTCCGTGGATGACCATTTGATAAAAAGGTATCTCCCTGTCAAGGATCCTGTACCTGTTTGAATATAATGGAACGTTGATCATCTGGTTTAAATAGGGGAATGCATATGCATTTGCATTATCACCCATCATTGCTATTCCACCCAAAACCGCCTCATTGAAGCTTAACTCATAAAGTGATATCGCTGCTTCTCTGTCTGTGTAGCGTTCCTCAAGATAGTCTGAATAGAGTCTGTAGGTGGCATAGGTGAAATCCACACCTGTGATCTCATATTTACTTATTCCATTAATAAGTTTCTTTGTGTAATCCATGGCAAAATAGGGGCTGATAAGATCCGCTTCTTTGCCGGTAGATGAACTTCCTGACAGTGAGTACTCTTTGCTGTAAACAACTGTATGATCAAAATACCCCGGTGCGTTACTTAATGTTGAATATCCATCAGTAAGCTTATTCTTGTATACATTTTGTATATCAAGCGTCATGTATGTTTTAACACCAAGCTCTTTTTCCTGTGCTAAAAATGAATTAAGGCTAAGGCCATCTGAAAGCTTTCCTACGGGCTTAACTTCATAATTGGCATATCCTTTGAGTCCATCATTCATCCAGCCTGAATAGATAAGGGTCTGTTCTGATATGCCGCTTTGAATTAGCTCATCTGATATTAGCTTTGCTTCCTCATAGGTTGTGAGAGCTTCTATTGCTCTGTATCTTACGCCAAGGAAGGTCTTGTACTTATCTATTGCTCCGATAAGCTCAGGATAAAGTGGGATATCACCTGTTTCCTCTATAGTTTCCTTAAGCTTGCCGCCTGTTATCAGGTAATCCCTGTAAAGGGCAGCCATATGGCTGTAATCAGCATTTTCATCACTTAAGAATTTGAATCTTACTTTATATGTATCTGAAAAGTCTTTATTTCCATACAATTGGTAACTATTAGCTCCAACCACATTGGTTAGAGAAGCTTCACCATATGCAAGATAATCAAAGCTGCAATATATGTTGTTGTAAGATGTTGTCTTTCCGGATACGCCTGCATTTATAGTGCCGTAGCCATCACCATTTTCTATGATCGCAAGGAAAGCCTGATTTTCAGTCTTTAAGCCGTACACAGGGAGCTTAATGCCATAAGTATCATCTGTTTCTGACTTTTTGGTGCTAAGAAGCTGCTGTGACAGGTCCTGTCCATATATTCTTGAGCTGTATCCTGACAGGTCACTTTTTCCATTATTAAGATCGATAAGAGCGCCGCATCCGTCAGGAACAAACATATATCCGGTATCA
>JAEEGH010004444.1_pt1 | contig 35981 bp, 27 predicted proteins | sample 9134181 | NCBI WGS metagenome assembly JAEEGH01 (sample SAMN16246544, study PRJNA631951) | gut metagenome | biome: gut microbiome; feature: rumen; material: DP-attached | host: Bos | place: Iran: Karaj | collected 2018-10
AGCACTTGGACTTTGACTCCGTATTGGACGAGTTGGAAAAAATGCTTCAGTCAGGACACCGTTTTAACATACGTTATTTTGTGGACGAGGTCATTGAACAGCAGGACACTCAGGAAATCCTTGATTTCTTTGATGCCAACGGCGACAACATGAAGCTCTGCAACGACGAGTGGGGCGACGTTTACAAGACTCAGGAATTAAGACTTATACACTACCTTTGGGAAACACGATGAAAACAAACATTCTCACCGTTTGCCGCACGCTAACGACATTTTTGGTGGCACTTTGGTGCACCGCCGCTCCGGCTCAGGAGCGAAGAGAGTTGGACGACGCCACATGGACCGTCGAAAGCCCAGACCGCCACACCAGGGTCATTGTCAGCCTCAATCGCGGCCAACTGACCTACAGTGCCGGGTACACCCTTCAAAATAAGCGCAACGACTATGTTGAGTTGTTGGAGCCGAGTCCTTTGGGCCTCTACACCAATGAAGGCGACTTCTCCCGTAATTTGGAAGCCAACGGTGAGCCGATCATCCGCACCCGAACTGTAAATTACACTCTTCGTCAAAGCAAAAAGCAGCAAATCAGCGCCGATTATACCGTCGCTCTGTTCCCCCTTCACGTCGAAGGGCAAAAGCCCGTCACGTTGGAGATGTGGGTAGGTGACCGCAAGTTGGCTTTCCGTTACCAATTGCCCATTCAAGGCGAACACGCCGCTCTGGTTGTCAACGGCGAAGCAACGGGCTTCAATCTTCCGAACGACGCGACTGGCTTTATCTGCCCCCAAAGCGATGCACTCATCGGTTGGAAACGTACTAAGCCTTCTTATGAGGAAGAATACGTACTGGACGTTCCGATGGGCACCCCGTCCAAATACGGTCACGGTTGGACATTTCCTTGTCTCTTCCGCGTAGGGGAGAGGGGATGGGTGGAAATCTCCGAAACCGGATTGGACGGACGCTACTGCGGCAGCCATCTGTCTGACGGTACCAAAGACGGCCTTTTCACCATTGCCTTCCCCATGCCTGAAGAGAACAACGGCTTCGGCAGCACGGGCGCCCAGATGGGACTGCCCGGCACAACCCCGTGGCGCACAGTCACCCTGGCACCCAACCTGGCACCCGTGGTGGAATCCACCGTCACTTGGGACGTTGTGGAGGAGCTCTATGCTCCCTCACAGAACTACAAAGGTGGACGCAGCACCTGGAGTTGGATTATTTGGCAGGACGAGAGCATCGTTTATGACGATCAGGTTGCTTTTATCGACTTGGCCTCTTCGCTCGGCTGGGAATACTGCCTCATTGACGGCGGTTGGGAGACCAACATCGGACGTGATCGCATGGAGCAGCTGTTCGCTTATGCCAAGTCCAAAGGTGTGGCTCCTTTCGTGTGGTACAACTCCAACGGCGGATGGAACGACGCCCCGCAATGTGCCAAGCACCGCATGTATTCGCCCATAGTGCGCAAGAAGGAAATGGCCTGGCTTGCCCAACACGGCGTGAAAGGCATCAAGGTGGACTTCTTCGGCGGTGACAAGCAGGAGACCATACGTCTCTATGAACAGATTCTTTCCGATGCCAACGACTACGGCATCCAAGTCATCTTCCACGGATGTACACTGCCCAGAGGCTGGGAGCGCATGTATCCCAACTACGTCGGCAGCGAGGCTGTCTTGGCTTCTGAGAATCTGGTGTTCAACCAACACTTCGACGACATGGAAGGGCAGAACGCCTGTCTGCACCCCTTCATCCGCAACGCTGTGGGCAGCATGGAGTTTGGCGGCACCATCCTGCAGCGTCATCTGTCCCGCAGCGGAAAAGGCGGACGCACCCGCATCGTGGGCGACTGCTTTGAGCTGGCCACTGCCGTTGCATTCCAAAACATCGTGCAAAACTTTGCCCTCACGCCGCTGGATCTCAAAGAGGCGCCCGCCTTTGAAATTGAGTTCATGAAGCAGGTGCCCACACAATGGCAGGACACCAAGCTGATCGACGGATATCCCGGCAAATACTGCGTTCTGGCCCGTCAGGCCATGGACGGCAGGTGGTACGTGGCCGTGATGAACGCAGAAAAGAAGGCTAAGACTCTGACACTTGACCTCAATCCTCTGAACGGCACGACCTCCTCTGCACAACTCCCCGACGGCAAAGCTGCCCGTAGCCAATGGCAAATGGTTAGCGACGGTGTCGACGGCAAGACTCCTGCGCAGTCTTCCGTCACTGCCGACAAGAAGGGTCTGGTGAAGTTGACTGTCGGCCCGCAGAGTGGCATCGTGTTGTTTTAAGCCTTTACACAGCAGCACCGCATTTTTTAGATGAAAGGAAGACTGTGCCTTCTCGCACTTCTGGCGTGGTGTGCATTTTTTCATGCCTGCGCCTTGGAAGGCTTTTCCGTTGAGCCTATATCCGATGCTCTGGCCCGACGCATGCGAGAGGGCGGTTCTTATCCCGAAGCTTGCCCCATACCGCTGAGCGACTTGCGTTACGTGCGTGTGCGCCATTGGAATATGGAAGGGCGTGAGATGAGGGGAGAATTGGTGTGCAACGTCCTTATTGCGGATGACCTTCGCGACATCTTTGAGGAACTCTATCGGGCGCACTACCCCATTCACAGCGTGCGTCTCATTGACGATTTCGGTGCGGACGACAATGCCTCCATGGCTGCCAACAACACATCAGCGTTTTGCTACCGCAACGTAGCGGGCACCCAATATCTTTCCTTTCATGCCCGGGGGCTGGCCATCGACATCAACCCCAAAGACAACCCTGTAGCCAAACCGCGCGTGAAAGGCGGCTCCATCCCCAAAACGCCTCATGTCATCAACGAACAGGACGCCTGCTACAAGGCGTTTCGCAAGAGAGGATTCAGCTGGGGCGGACACTGGCGCAGGATGAAAGACTATCAACACTTCGAACGCAGAGGAGGGCGCGAACACAGATGACGGAAGAACAGGTTGCGAGCATTGCACTCTCTCTGTGCACCCGACCAGTGCTGCGACAGAAATGTCAACTCGTGAAGGAATGCGGCAGCGCGGCAGAAGCCTGCCGGCATCCTTCCGTGCGTGAGATGGCTTCATCCTTCATGGCCCGTGCCGAGGAGGAGATGGCCTGGGTGGAGAAGAACCGAATCCGCTGCATTTGCTTTACGGACGACGACTATCCCACCCGCCTGAAACAGTGTGTCGATGCTCCGGTCGTTCTGTTCGCCTTGGGAAATGTGAGTCTGAATCCCACCCGCGTCCTGGCCGTTGTCGGCACGCGACTCATCACGGAATACGGACGCAAGATGTGCGATGTCTTCATCCGTGAACTTGCGCAAAAATGTCCCGGCACACTGATTGTCAGCGGGCTGGCTTATGGTGTAGACATTCATGCCCATCGTGCCGCACTGCAGGGCGGACTGCCCACCGTCGGCGTTATGGCACACGGGCTCGATCAGGTGTATCCCGCCGACCATCGGCAGACAGCCGTAGAGATGATCAATCAGGGCGGCGGACTGATCACGGAATTCGTGAGCGGTACGCACATCGAGAAAAGCTATTTCGTGCAACGCAACCGCATCGTAGCCGGCATGGCCGACGCCACACTCATTGTGCAAGGAGCAGAAAGGAGCGGCAGCATGGTGACGGCACGTCTCGCTCACGACTACGACAGGGAGCTGTTTTGCTGCCCGGGCCGTGCGGACGACGTTCAGTCGGAAGGTTGCAACCGACTCATACAGCGGCAGATGGCCCACATGGCACTCTGTGTGGACGATTTGCTGGAAACGATGAACTGGCCCAACGAGTTGCTGCGCCAACAAGTTCGGCAAGAAGGCATCCAGCAGGAGCTCTTCCCTAACCTGACGCCCGAAGAGGAGCGCATTATCAGCACGCTGCGCGATGCGGACGGCCTGACTCTCAACGACATTAGCGAACGTTGCGCCATGCCCGTGGGAGACGTCAGCGCACAGCTTTTCTCAATGGAATTGAAAGGACTCGTCCGTCAGGGGGCTGGCGGCCGCTATTGCCTATAGCTTCACGTCATCCAGCTTCACCAACCCGTTGACGATGGCATAGATCGTCAGACCGGCCGGAGAGTGAATCTGCAACTTACGAGAAATGTTGCGACGATGGGTCATCACGGTGTTGACCGAGATGAACATGTGTTCCGCGATTTCTTTATTGGAACGCCCGCGCACGACCTCCACAATGACTTCCTTCTCCCGCTCTGACAAGCCGTCGGAGCCACTATCTTCTCCCTCATCTCTGTCATCGCCGGCAGTTGCAGGACGCTGGCGCACCTCTTCTTCCAGGCGCTCCACACTTTCGGCAAAGAGAGTATCCTCAAGCTGACAGTGTATCTGCAGCTCCTCCTCCATCATGTAGATATCCATCAGCACCTCGTTGAGCAGGGTGGCATTGGAGTCGGAGGGATAATATTTGATGATGATACTCTTGAGCTCACTGCCGCTCTTTTCGATGCTGTCGTGATTGTCCTGATGCTGGTGGATCAGCTGAGAAAAACGAACGCCGCTTTCGGGCAACTTTCCTTGCAGCAAACGCTCCACATAGGGATGCACATGTTTGTTCTCGTAATCCATATGACGGCCTACTTCTGCGGCATATTCGTCATAGAACTTGAGAATGAGAAACGCTATCTGATTGCTGGAGCAGTCGATGGCTTCGATGAGCTTGCGCCGAATGGCCGGGAGACGGAAATCCACAAAATAGGTGTGGGAACGCTTGAGGTAATCCATGAGTGCGTCCACGTTGACATCTTCTACCAATTCACTGATGTGAGCTTTCCCGCCGGCCTTGACGTAATTGACTACAGCCAGAAAAGTGGGAGCATCCACATTGCTCGACTTACAGGCGTCGGCCACGCTGCGGTCGCCGAAACCCAGTGCCAAATTAAAGCGGGAGAGAATCTGAAGCATGCGATAGTCATCGCTGATGAGGTCGCTCAAAGGGTCTCCGGCATGATATTTCTCGATCATAGCTATACCTGATTTCGGGTGCAAAGGTATGAAAAATAGTTGAGTTTTCCGCGCGTAATCTCCACCGTTTTAGTTCGGGGGCCTCACATTTACCCACTTTTGGGTATCATGAAGTGTGAACAAATCATAATTTTTGCGTATTGCAGGTATTGGAAAAAGGCCGTACCTTTGCGCCGGTTTTTGAAAACATGAGAGAAAAATGAGTGAAATGAAGCATAAGATGATGGCTGCTGTCCTGGGTCTTGCCATGTCTCAGACAGCAGCCGCACAATGGAACACCGACAGCACGGAATGGAACAGCTACGACCGTTGGCGCCTCGGCGGCTACGGCGAAATGGTGGCTGCCTTCAAGGATTATAAGACCGACCGCATGCGCAACGCGGCCTTCGGTGCCACCCACGAGAATCGCAACACCATCGCCATCCCCCGCTTTGTGATTGCCGGCGACTACAAGTTCAGCAAACATTGGAACCTGGGCGTGGAAATCGAATTTGAAGCCGGAGGCACCGGCACCGCCATCGAGATTGAGGAGGGCGAAAACCAGTTTGAATACGAAACGGAAGTGGAGAAAGGCGGCGAAGTGGCCCTGGAGCAGTTTCACCTCACCTACCACCTCAACCAATTTTTCAACGTGCGTGCCGGCCACATGATTGTGCCCGTCGGCCTGACCAATGCGCACCACGAGCCCGTCAACTTTTTCGGCACCGTACGCCCCGAGGGAGAGTCCACCCTCATCCCCAACACCTGGCACGAGACCGGCATCGCCTTCTTCGGCCAGTTCGGCAGACGTTGGGCTTCTTTCGACTGGGAGGCGCAACTGGTGACCGGACTCAACGTGAACGGCTTTCAGCGCAAGACGTGGGTGGCCGACGGCAAGCAGGGCCTTTTCGAGGTGGACAACTTCACCTCGCCGGCCTATGTGGTCCGCCTGAACTATCGCGGCATCCCGGGCCTGCGCCTGGGCGCCAGCGTTTACTATTGCAACGACTGCACGCGCAATGCCGACGCCAGCAAGACCGACAACTATAATTTTGCCGCCCCGCTCGTCATCTGGAGTGTGGACGCACAGTATCGCAACCGTTGGGTGATTGCCCGCGCCAACGTGCTGCGCGGTCATCTGGACAACAGCTACAAGGTCGGTGTGGCCAACAACCGCCTGGGCAAGACCACGCCCTACAGCCGCAAGACGCCCGTGGGCGAAGTGGCCGTGAGCTACGGCGGTGAGGTCGGCCTGCGCCTCAAGGGCTTTGTGCGCAACCCGAAGATGCCCGACATCATTCCTTTCGTGCGCTACGAATACTACAATCCCCAGGAGAAGGTCGAGGCCCCCGAAATCGCCGACCCGCGTTTCAGAGTGAGCATGTGGACGGCCGGCCTCAACTACAAACCCCTGCCCTTCATCGTCGTCAAGGCCGACTACACCACACGCAGCATCGGCGGCGGCGACTACAACAGCGAGAACGAGTTTGCCCTGGGCGTTGCCTTCACGGGCTGGTTCTTCGGCGACAAAGCCTCTCAGGCCAGATGGGCAGCCTACAAAGCCAAAAGAGCAGCCAAACGTGAAGCAGCCGAGAAGGCGGTCATCGAAGACATGAACCGCCGCCTGGAGCAGCAGCAGAAAGAGCTGGATGCCCTGAAGGCCAAGATGATGTAACAGAATAAATCTAACTAAAAAATAACGCAACATGAAAAAGTTTTTCTCTTTTGCCTCTGCAGTCGTTATGGCTGTATGCTCTCTCACGCTGGTTTCCTGCGGTGACGATGACGACAACGTGAAGATTGTTGATCCTACCTCCGATACTTCCGCCTCTTCTGCCGCCAACATTGAATACTGGCAGGCCAACCGCACCAATTGGAACAACTACATGATCAACGTGGCCACCCTTCTGACGAAGGATGCCGACAAGCTCTACGATGAGTGGAATGAGGGTGATGAAGCCTACAAGAAGACTTTCACCACCACCAACGACACCTATCCCACCTACAACGACATCATGGTGCAGATTATCGACGGTTGCACCGACATTGCCAACGAAGTGGGTGTGGCCAAGCTCGGCGACCCCTACAGCCTCTATGTGGCCGGCAAGACCACTCAGGCCCTCTACGCTGTGGAGTCGTGGTACAGCTACCACAGCCGTCAGGACTACCGCAACAACATCTACTCCGTCCGCAACGCCTTCTACGGTTCGCGCGACAAGTCCGTTGCCGACCACTCCCTGGCCAAATATGTGAAGGACCACAACGTCACTCTTTTCAACAAGGTGAACGCCGCCATCAACAAGGCCGCCAATGCCATTTGGGCTATTCCCGATCCCTTCCGCAACCACATCAACGCGCCCGAGGTGCAGGATGCCATGGATGCCTGCTCCGAACTGACCGATGTCCTGGACGAGGATCTGAAGGACTATATCCAGAGCTGTAACAGCGAGAGCGAATTCCGCCAAATTGCCGAAAGCTACGTCAGCAACGTCGTGCTGCCCACCTACAAAGAATTGGCAGAGAAGAGCGTCACCCTGAACAACGCCATCCGCGACTTCGCCGCCAATCCCAGCAACGCCGGATTTGAGAAAGCCTGTCAGGCCTGGCTCGATGCCCGTGCGCCCTGGGAGACGAGTGAGGCCTTCCTCTTCGGCCCCGTGGCTGACTTGGGCCTCGACCCCAATATGGACTCCTGGCCTTTGGATCAGGATGCCATCGTCAACATCCTCAAGAACGGCAACTTCAGCAGCCTGAACTGGAGCGGCGAATACGACGAATACGACGAAGCCATCGAGGCTGCCCAGAACGTGCGCGGCTTCCACACGCTGGAGTTCCTGCTCTTCAAGAACGGCGCCCCCAGAAAAGTGGCTCAGTAACATCATGTGTACATCGAGATAATGTTTCAGATTCAACAGCATAAGGCGGCTGTCCTGGCCGCTCTTCTTGCCGTCATCGTTTCGTGTGAAAACGATGACGGCATCACCGTAATTGAGGAAGTGCCCGAAGACCGTGCGCTCTCTGCCGGCACCTCCACCACCTTTTTCACCGGCAGCGGCGCCTACGACAACGAGGCGCCCTGGGTGACGGAAAACTCCGCCAACCTCATCCGCTTCACACGCGGCGACCGCTACTATAAGAACGAGAGCACCCAGGCCACCGGTCTGGGTCCGGTCTATGCCGGCTACTCCTGCGAGAGCTGTCACAGAGGCTCCGGACGCACCAAGCCCGCCCTCTGGACGCAAAACAGCGACGGGGACTACGGCTCGGGCCAATACGGCTTCAGCAGCATGCTGGTCTATGTGACGCGCAAGAACGGCGTCTTCTTCCAGAACTACGGCCGCGTGCTCCACGACCAGTCCATCTACGGTGTGCAGGCCGAAGGCAAGCTCAAGTGCGACTGGCACAGCGAAAACTTCACCCTGCCCGACGGCGAGCCCTATTCCCTGGTTTATCCCCAGTACACCATCACCGACTGGTATGCCAACTACGGCAACACCTCCGACCCCATCGACCCCGACGAGCTCTTCTGCAGCGTGCGCATCCCGCTGCGCCACGTCGGCATGGGCCAGATGATGGCGCTTGACCGTGAGGAGATCAAGCAGCTCGCCGCCCGCAGCAACTACCCCGAATACGGCATCAGCGGCCGTTGCAACTACGTCACCGAAAAGGGCGTCTACGACATCGGCCTCTCCGGCAACAAAGCACAGCATCAGGACCTCACCGTCGAGCTGGGCTTCTCCTCCGATATGGGTGTGACCAACAGCCGCTACCCCGAGGAGATTTGCGAGGGACAGCTGCAGATGCAGGAGGGCAGCATGATGGGCCTGCTCTACGATCAGCTGGAAGTCTCCGCCGAGGATATGGAGGATGTGGACTTCTACCTCCACGGACTGGGCGTGCCGGCCCGCCGCCTGGGCAGCACCACCGCTCGTCAGACCTACAGCAAGTGGGACGGCTCCGAGACGGAGACCCGCACCCAGCGCGAATGGATCAAGGCCGGCGAAGCCGCTTTCTACGAAGCCAAGTGCCATCTCTGCCACGTCACCACGCTGCACACACGCCCCCGGGGCGCCACGCTGCTGATGGGCACCGAACTGCCCTGGCTGGGCGGACAGGAGATTCACCCCTACAGCGACTATCTGCTCCACGACATGGGCAGCGAGATCATGGGCGTGGGCCTCAACGACAACTACGTCTCCGGACTGGCGCGCGGCAACGAGTGGCGCACCACACCGCTTTGGGGCATCGGCTTGCAGCAGGCCGTCAACGGCCACACTTATTTCCTGCACGACGGCCGCGCCCGCAACTTCCAGGAAGCCATCATGTGGCACGGCGGAGAGGGTCAGGCCTCCAAGATGCTCTATGCCAAGATGGACTGGCGGAAGCGCCGCGCCCTGCAGAGCTTCCTGAGCTCCCTTTAAATCAGTATTCCGACGAACAAAACAAAACAGCATAAACAATGAAAAAGACTATTCTTACGGCGCTCTGCTTCTGCCTTGCGGCCTTCTCTTTTGCCGAGGGTGAAAAGGGCATCCAGTACAACAAGCTCAACACCGAAGTGTGGCAGCTGGAGCACGAGTCGCCCGCCATCGACATGGAGAACGGCGTCACCGGCATCGCCGACGACCGAGGCTTCACGCTGCAGTCGAAGGACGGCAAATTCATCTTCAAGCCCTACCTCTTCCTGCAGACGCGCGGCATGTTCAACTACTATGACGACGAAGGTCTGGACAAGGCCTACAATCAGGACAATGTGGCCAATTCCGGCTTCGCCATCCCCTACGCCATCATCGGCTTCACCGGCACCACGTTCGGCCGCCTCGACTACAACATCTCGGTGAACGCAGCCGGCAGCGGCGGCAACGTCCTGCAACAGGCCTGGGTGGACTATCGCATCAGCGACGCCGCCCGCTTCCGCGTGGGCAAGTTCAAGACGCCTTTCAGCCACGCCTACCTGACCACCCTGGGCGAAACGCTCTTCCCCATCCTGCCCACTTCGCTCATCTCCAGCGTCATCATGCCCTATTCGCTCAACGCCGTCAATCCGTCGGTCGGCACCGGCTTCGACCTGGGTGTGTCGTATCACGGCGTCGCCCGTCTGAGCCGTGCCCGCAACGTGAAGGAGACGGCACCCGGCTTCCGCAACGAGTGGCTGGTGGGCTATGAGGTCGGCCTGTGGAACGGCACGGGCAGCGGCGTCAACAACGCCACCAAGACCCTCTCCGACGACTGGCACATCCCCGCTCTGCTCTACGCCGGACGCATCAGCTTCATGCCTTGGGGCCGCATGCCCAAGACGCAGGGCAACACCCACATGCTGCGCGGACGCCACATGGAGTTCGCCGTCAGCGGCGGCCTGAATGTCGAGAGCGAGAGCGAGAGCACCAACGACTCGCGCCTCGGCCTGGAGTTCGCCATGCTCTACAACCGCTGGTATGTGGGCTTCGAGGCCTACTGGATGCACGTCAGCTTCACGGAGCGCCAGAAGATCAGCGAGAAATACAACTTCTACGGCGGCTACGCCCAGCTGGGCTACTTCTTCCTGCCCTGCCTCCAGGGCGGTGTGCGCTGGGACATGTTCGACCGCAACGGCACCGACCGCGACGGTTTCCTCAACTCTCCGGGCGTGGTGCTCAACTACTACATCAACCGGTGCAACCTCAAGCTCACGGGCATGTATCAGTACACCGGACGCTGGGGCCACGCCACGCAGCTCGACCGCGACAACGACGATTTAGGCATCGCCACCCACATGGCCACGCTGCAGCTGCAATATTCTTTCTGACAACGGATTTCCCTGTAAGTCATGAAACATTTCTATTTTATATACCTGCTGATTCTCCTTGTGGCGCTCCTCGTCGTGACGTCCTGCGACAGCGGCGACGTGCATGAGGTCTATCGCTTCAAGTCGACGGGACGCACGGCGCTGCTCACGGGCTCCGTCGACGAGTGGGAAGAGCTGCCCGAGGGCTACAACATCGCCCTGGCGGCTTTCGGCTCCACCAGCGACTACGCTTTGGGCCAGCGCATCCTCTCGTCTTCCGATGTGAAGAGCGGACGTCTGCGTGTCGAGCTCTCCCAGCTGAGCGACACCGTCCACACCGTCGAGCTCTGCGTCACCAACACGCTGCGCAAGAAGACTCTGAGCCTGCAGCGCCTGGAACTGGCCTCTCTGCCCGCCCAGGACACCGTGCGCCTGGAGAGCACCCTGCGCGCCCTCACGTCGGCTTCCTGCCTGCAGACGGGTTTCTTCAACGAGGCCTGCATCCGCTGTCACGGCGGGGGCAACCAGTCGGCGCGCGGCCTGAATCTCACCGAGGGCCACAGCATGGCGATGCTCGTCAACGTGCCGGCGGCTTCTCATCCCGAACTGCTGCGCGTCTCGGGCGGCCGTCCCGAGGAGAGCCTCCTGCATCAGATTCTGGCCGAAAGCGGACAGGACGTTCTCCACGTCAACCACGTGGAGATTCTCCACAAACTCGGCGTCGATACGGACGTTTTGCGCACGTTTATCGACGAGTGGATAAAATCGCTGCCGCCAAAAGACCCCAACTCCTAATTTTTTTTGTATCTTTGCACCGATGAAATATGAATTGATTCCGTTTGAGAGCCTCGGCGTTTCCGTGCAGCTGTCTTCGTTCTGCCCCGAAGGGGGTGCGGGCGAATGGCACGCGATGCTGCATGTGGAGCCGCGCGGGGATCTCTTCCAATCTCAATACGACCGTCTCATTGAGGCCGAGCGCAGGCTGCTCTCGTGCGACGACATCCGCGGCGCCCGGGTGATCTTCAAGCGCTACTTCCTCTCCGACGGCACCAACCAGCAACCCCTGATGCACGACGAGCCCGACACCTGCACCGTCTCCTACATCCAGCAGCCGCCCCTCGACGGCAGCAAGCTGGCCCTCTGGCTTTACCTCCAGCGGGGCACCGAGGTGGAGGACCGCGCCGACGGGATGGGCTCCACCCTCGTGCGTCACAACGGCTACGAACACCTGTGGACGATGGGCATGACGGTGCCCGAAGGCAGCAGCTACGCCCAGACGCGCACGCTGCTCGAAGACTACGAACAGCTGCTCGCCGGTCGCGAGGCCACGATGGAGGCCAACTGCATCCGCACCTGGTTCTTCGTGCGCGACGTGGATACTTCCTATAAAGGTATGGTGGTGGCCCGCCGCGAGAATTTCGAGCGTGAAGGTCTTTCGCGCTCCACACACTACATCGCCTCCACCGGCATCGGCGGCAATCCCTCCGACCCGCGCGCCGTCATCCAGTTCGGCAGCTACGCCCTGAAGGGCTTCCGTCCCGAGCAGCAGCAGTATCTCTATGCGCTGAGCCATCTCAACCGCACCGACGAATACGGCGTCACCTTCGAGCGCGGCACCCGCATGACCTACGGCGACCGCAGCCACCTCATCATCTCCGGCACCGCCAGCATCGACCATCGGGGCGAGGTGCTCCACGTGGGCGACATCGAGCAGCAGACGCTGCGCATGTGGGAGAATGTGGAGGCGCTGCTCTCTGAGGGCGGCGGCAGCTTCTCCGACGTGATGCAGATTGTGGTCTATCTGCGCGACATTTCCGACTACGACGTCGTGAGCCGCATGTTCCGCGAGCGCCTGCCCGAGATTCCGACGGTGTTCACTCTGGCGCCTGTCTGCCGCCCCTCCTGGCTCATCGAGATGGAGTGTGTTGCGGTGACGCCCGAGGGCAACAAAGATTTCACCGACTTCTAAACCTCCCGACGCCCTATCGCACAGAGACCGACCAAACGCCATAAGCGGCGACTCAAGAAAAGCGTGCGACGCACCCTCTGGTGTGTCGCGCTCTTGTTTGCGGTCTGGTGCTGCAAGGGGCTCTGGGATGTGTGGACGGCGCACCGCAGGGCCCGCCTCGAAGCCGAGACGGAGACGCCCATTCCCTCCGCCGACAATCCGCTTCGGGGGCGCCTGCCCTTCTGGCAGGTGGATTCATCCAAGGTGGCCATCGCCCTCTACGACCTCACCGCCGGCGAGACGGTCTTCGAGCAGCAGCCCACGCGCCTCATGATTCCCGCTTCGTGTATGAAGCTCTTGACGGCGGTGACGGCGCTCAAGCGTCTGGGCCCCGATGCCGTCCTCGAGAGCCGCCTGCTGGCCGACGGCGTCGTCCATCGCGGCACGCTCTACGGCAACCTCATCTTCGAGGGCGACAACGATCCCCTCTTCGAGTCGTTCGAACCCATGGTCGCCTCTCTCCGTCGTCAGGGCATTCAGCGCATCGAGGGCGACGTCGTGCTCGATCTGGCCCGCTGCGACACCCTGCGCGCCCACGCTACGGCTTCTCCCTGGGACATTCCCTGGGGCCGTCTGCCGCTGCTCCTGCGCGGCGAGCCTTTCGTGCGTCGCACGCTGCTCTACGAACTCGCCCGCGCCGGCATATCCGTGAAGCCGCGCCCCATCGGCGCCACTCTTCCGAAGCTCGAAGGCCTGCCCCGCCGCATCCGCCTCAACGCTGCGGAGCATCATGCCCGTGTTCTGGCCCGGGAGCGTCATCTGCTGCGCCACGTGCTCTCGCCGATGCTCATCCACAGCAGCAACATCAAGGCCGAGTCCGTGCTCTGGCATGTGGACAATCCCTTCTACCGCTGGGGCGGCTCCCATGTGGCCGACGACCAGCGCCCGGCCTCTTCGCTCTGGACCTTCATCCGCGAGGAGATGCCCGAGGAAGACACCGCCGGCTTCGTCATCAACGACGGCAGCGGCCTCTCGCCCGACAACCGCCTCACGGCGCGCTTCCTCATGCGCCTTCTGGTCTATGCCTGGGGCGACGAGAGCATCCGCCGCGTGCTGCTCCGTGAGGCTTTGGCCACACCCCAGGACCCCGTGCGTCGGGGCTCGCTCACGTTCCGCATGAGTGCGCCGCTTTTCAAGGACCGCGTCTTCTGCAAGACGGGCACGCTCACCACGCGCGGCGCCTCTTCTCTGGCGGGCTACATCCACGCCGGCAACGACCACTGGTATGCCTTCGCCATCATCAACGAAGACACGCCCGTGTGGGACGCCCGACTGTTTCAGGACCGCATCTGCCGCCTCGTCATCGGGCAGTGAGTGATTTTTTTTCCGAAACGTTTTGCAGGGACAAGAAATTTGCGTATCTTTGTCCGTGAAATACGCAAAACGATGGACAAAACTGCAAGCATTGACCTCACGGGGGGATTGCACCGCCATCTGGGCATGGAGCTTTCGCACGAGGGCGGGAGCACTTCGCTCTGCCTGACCGTCGGCCCCCAACATCTCACCCCTTTCGGCACTCTGAGCGGCGGCGTCATGCTGGCCCTTGAGGAGACGCTGGCCGGCATCCTTTCCGTCGAAGCCCTCGACGGACGCTGTCCGATGGGCATCTCCGTCAGCGCCAACCATCTGGCCGCCGCCCGTGAAGGCGATCGCGTCAGAGCTTGCGGCCGGGCGCTGCATCTGGGCGCCACCACCCATGTGTGGCAGATCGAGCTGCGCGGCAAAGACGACCGCCTGCTCAGCGTCGCCACCGTCACCAACCTCATCCGCTGACACCTCCCCATGAGCGAAGACCGCCATAGCCTCTGTCGGGTCTCCTACCGACTGCCCGGAGCCGGGGACTACTGCGTCCTCTCCTCCTCTTCGGCACCCGACGTGCTCTCTTCGCCCGATGACCTCAGCGAGCGCAGCGGCTTTCTCATCGCACCCTTCACACCGTCTCCGGACTGCCCCGTCGTGATGGTGCGCCCGGACTGCATCGAACATCATACGCTGGAGAAGCACCCCCCGACGAAGAAGAGCCCGTTGGCCTCCGTGCCGCCCGTGCCGGAGGACTACCGCCGCAGCTTCGAGGCCTTCCACAGCGCCGTCAGCGGCGGACGCTTCGACAAACTGGTGCTGGCGGCTTCGCTCCGTCGGCCCGTGCGCCTGGACGACAGCGGGGCCGACGCCCTCTTCCTCGAGGCCTGCCGCGCTTATCCCGACTTCATGGTGACGCTCTTCTCCACACCCCTCACGGGCACCTGGCTCAGCGTCTCTCCCGAACTGCTGCTCGAGGGCGAAGGCAATCGCTGGCGCACGATGGCGCTGGCGGGCACGATGCCGCTCTCGGAGCAGGAGTGGAGCGGGAAAAACCGGCGCGAACAGGCGCTGGTGGAGCGCTTCGTCCAAGAGACGCTGGAGCGATTCTCCACACACATCGACCGTCGGGGCCCCGAAAGCCGCCGGGCCGGACACTTGCAGCACCTCTGCACCGTCTTCGACTTCCGCATGGAGCGCAACCGTCTGGGCGCCCTGCTCTCCGCGCTGCATCCCACGCCGGCGGTCTCGGGCTTGGAGCGCAGCCGGGCGCTGGACTTCATCCGCACGACGGAAAGCCTCGGGCGTCGCTACTACAGCGGCTTCTGCGGCCCCACAGACCCCGTCGGGGGCACACAGCTTTATGTGACGCTGCGCTCTGCCGCCATCGATGCGGAACGGGGCGAAGCCACCCTCTGGGCCGGCGGCGGCATCATGCCCGACAGCCGTCTGGAGGAGGAGTGGAGCGAAGTGGTGCAGAAGATGCACACCGTCAACCTTTTGTTCGACCATGTATAGTGAATACCTCCATATTAACATCCTTACGGCGCTGATGAGGGCGCACGGTCTTCGCCACGTGGTGGTCTCGCCGGGCAATCGTAACGCGCCCCTGGCCCACAACTTCGAAGTGTGCCCCGAGCTCATCTGTCACGCCGTCACCGACGAACGCTCGGCAGCCTTCACCGCTCTGGGCCTCTCGGAGGCGCTCGACGAACCCGTCGCCGTCTGCGTCACCAGCGGCTCGGCCCTCCTGGGCACATTGCCCGCTGCCGCCGAAGCCACCTATCGCCAGAGGGGCATCCTCGTGATTTCGGCCGACCGACCCGCCGCCTGGATCGGGCAGCTCGACGGACAGACGATGCCGCAGCAGGGCGCCCTCGGCAGCTTTGCCGGCCTGAGTGTCAGCCTGCCCGAGATTCACTGCGACGACGACCGCTGGCTCTGCAACCGCCTCGTCAACGAGGCCTTCATCGCTCTCTCGCGTCCGCCCCATCCTTCGGTCCACATCAACGTGCCCGTCAGCGAACCGCTCTTCCGCTTCACCGAGCCCGAGCTCCCCTCGGAGCGCGTCATCCGCTACTGCCGCTGGAACCCGCAGCTCTGCAACGCGCTGGCCTCGACATCACGCCTGGCCGTTGTCCTCGGACAGACGAGGGGCGAGACCGACGCCGCTTTGATGGCGAGCCTCTCGGAGCGCGCCCTCGTACTCTCCGACCAGCTCTCCTTCCGGGGCGTTTCCTTCACCGACCGCATGATGTATCTCCTGGATCAGGAGGGCATGCCCTCGGAGATGATGCCCGAGAAGGTCGTTTACCTCGGCGGCAACACCGTGAGCAAACGCCTGCGCCGCTGGCTGCGCACGCTGCCCGAGAGTGTTGAGCACATTGTGGTGAGCGAAGACGGCGTCCTGCACGACGTGAGCCGCCGCACCGCGCTGCTCGTTGAGGCAGAAGCTCTGACGGTGCTGAAGGATATAAACATGACAAAGGGCTGCCCCGATACATTTTTCCTTGAGACTTGGGGCCGACTTGAGGCGCGCATCCGCCGCGCTCACGAGGCCTTCCGCCCGGGCTTCTCTTCGATGCTGGCCGTCAAACTGCTCGCAGAGCAAGCGGCCTCGGAGGACGAACTGCGCGTCTATGCCAACAGCATGTCCGTACGCCTGGGAACCAGCTTCGATGCCCGCTTCATTCATTGCAACCGGGGACTCAATGGCATAGAAGGCACCCTCTCCACCGCCGTCGGTATGGCTCTGGCGCGCCCCGGGCGTCGCGTCACCTGCGTCATCGGCGACCTGAGTGCGTTCTACGACCAGACGGCGCTCTCCCAGCAGGAGCTCGGCGGCAATCTGCGCATCCTGCTGCTCAACAACGGCGGCGGCGCCATCTTCCGCGCCTTCGACGCGCTGAAGGAGAGTCCGGCCCGCGACCGCCTCGTGACGGCGTCGCACGCGACCGGTGCCGAAGACCTCTGCCGCCTCTACGGCCTCACCCATCTGAAGGCCGAAGACGAAGAAAGCCTGCGTGAAGGCATCGCGCAGCTGGCGTCCGTGAAGAGCCTGCGCCCCGTGCTTCTGGAGGTCGTCACCGACGGGGAGGTGGACATGCGTCTTTGGCGCGAATTCTACCGTTCACTCTTAAACAGCGACATACATTGACTTATGGAATGGAAAAGCATTAAGACCTTTCGCGAGATCCGCCTGGAGGAGGCGGAAGGCATCGCCAAGATCACCATCAACCGCCCCGAGGTGCGCAACGCCTTCACCCCCACCACCACGCGCGAACTCTCCGAGGCGTTCACCATCGTGCGCGAACTCTCCCGCATCCGTGTGGTGCTGCTCACGGGGGCCGAAACGCCTCATCTTGAGGGCGAAAGCCGTGAGGAATGGCTGCGCAAGCAGGCCTTCTGCTCGGGCGGCGACATGCACGTGAAGGGTCGCGGCGGCTACATCGACGAGGAGGGCACGCCCCGCCTCTCGGTGCTCGACGTGCAGATGCAGATACGCCGTCTGCCCAAACCCGTCGTGGCGATGGTCAACGGCTGGGCCATCGGCGGCGGCCACGTGCTGCATGTGGTGTGCGACCTGAGTATCGCCTCCGTCAACGCCCGCTTCGGCCAGACGGGCCCCAAGGTGGGGAGCTTCGACGCCGGCTTCGGCAGCGCCTATCTGGCACGCATCGTGGGACAGAAGAAGGCGCGCGAGATATGGTTCATGTGCCGTCAGTATTCGGCCGAGGAGGCCGAACGCATGGGGCTGGTCAACAAGGTGGTGCGCTACGAAGATCTGGAGGCGGAGTGCGTCCGCTGGGCGCAGCGCATGATGGAGCTCTCGCCCCTGGCGCTGCGCATGATCAAGATGGGCCTCAACGCCGAGCTCGACGGACAGGCCGGCATCCAGCAGCTCGCCGGCGACTGCACCGCACTCTACTATATGCTCGACGAGGCACAGGAGGGCGGACGCGCCTTCCTCGAGAAGCGCCGCCCCAACTGGGAGGACTTCCCGCTGGTGCCCTGATGCTTAAAAATGGTAATCTACCGCCCGTGAACATCAATCTCTCTCTGCGCACCCTCCATTTCAAGCGCCCCGCACGCACTTCGCGCGGCGCCTACAGCGAGCGTCGCATCATCCTGCTCACCGCCTCCGACGACGAGGGGCGCATCGGCCTGGGCGAGTGTGCGCCTCTGCCCGACCTCTCCGCCGACCGCGACGCCTATCCCACGCTCTCCGCTGTGGCCGGCCTCATCCGCGAGGCTTTGGCTACCGACGACTACACGGAGTTCCTGCGCCCCTACCCTGCGCTGCTCTTCGCGCTGGAGAGCGCCATCCACGACTTCCGTCAGAGTCCGCTGCTCTACGACACGCCCTTCGCCCGCAGCCGCGAGGGCATTCCCTTCAACGGCCTCGTGTGGATGTCGTCGCCCGAGGAGATGCTCGCGCAGGTCAAGCAGAAACTCTTGCAGGGCTTCCGCTGCATCAAGCTCAAGATCGGGGCCAACCGCTGGGACGACGAGGTGGCGCTCATAGAGAAGGTGCGCAGCCGCTACCCCAAGGAGCGCCTCGAGTTGCGCGTTGATGCCAACGGTGCCTTCACGCCTGAGGAAGCCCCCGGGCGACTGGAAACGCTGGCCGCCCTGGGCGTGCATTCCATCGAGCAGCCCATCCGCCAGTATCAGTGGAAGGAGATGGCCGCCCTCTGCCGGGAGAGCCCGCTGCCGATAGCCCTCGACGAGGAGCTCATCGGCGTCACCTCGCGCCTGGAGAAGGAGACGCTGCTCGACACCGTCCGTCCTCAGTATATCGTGCTCAAACCCACGCTGCACGGCGGCATGACGGGCACGATGGAGTGGGTCTCTCTGGCCAACCAAAGGGGCATCGGTTCCTGGATCACCTCAGCCCTCGAGAGCAATGTGGGACTGCGCAATGTGGCCCTTCTGGCCGCACGCATCTACGGCCCCGACATCCGCTTCCCCCAGGGCCTGGGCACGGGCCAACTCTTCACCGACAACATCGAGATGGACCTCGAGCTTCGGGGCCCCCGCCTCTGGCGCAGCGAAGTGAGCGATTAAGGATTCAGGATTCAAGATTCAAGATTCAGGGTTAATGGTTAATGACTTCGTCATAGAGTGGCGCAACGCCTCCCCTCAGGTGCGGCTGCAGACGAGCGGCTCCACGGGAGCGCCCAAGGTTTTCTTTGCCGACAAGGAGCGCCTGCGCGCCTCCGCCCGCATGACCTGCGACTTCCTGGGACTGCATGAGGGACAGACGGCGCTGCTCTGCCTCTCCTGCGACTATATTGCGGGCAAGATGATGGTGGTGCGCGCCTTGGAGCGCGGCCTGCGCCTGGTGGAGGTGGCGCCTTCCAATCACCCGCTGGAAGCTCTGGCGCGCGAGCATCCCGACATCACGGAAATCGACCTCTGCGCGATGGTCCCTTCTCAGGTCTATTGCAGCATCGACCATCCCCTCTTCTCCCGCATACGCCATCTCATCGTCGGCGGCGGCCCCATCCCGCCGGCTTTGGAGCAGCGCCTGCGCACGCAGCCCGTTGCCGTCTGGAGCAGCTACGGCATGACGGAAACACTCTCCCACATCGCCCTGCGTCGCGTCAGCGGTGCGGAGGCGGAGGACTGGTACCGTCCGCTGCCGGGCGTCGCCCTCTCGCTCTCGGAGGAGGGCTGCCTCGTCATCGACGCTCCGGCGCTTTCGGAGGAACGTCTCGTCACCAACGACCTTGCCCTGCTGCTCCCCGACGGGCGTTTCCGCATCCTGGGGCGTCGCGACAACGTCATCCTCAGCGGCGGCCTCAAGCTGCACATCGAGGATGAGGAGGAGCGCCTGCGTCCCCTCTTGCCCGACTGCGAGGGGCGTCCCGTCTTTTGCATCACGTGCCGCCCTCACGAGAAGCTGGGCCAGGAGGCCGTGCTGCTGGTGGAGCGTCCTTTTGCGGAGCAGGCCCGCAACGCCTTGCATCATCCTTACATTAAGTGCATTCTCCCCGCAGAAACCATTCCTCTGACCCCCACAGGCAAGATTGATCGCGCTGCCGCCAAACGCCTGGTGGAATAAAAAAGGCCCGCCGGTAATCCGACGGACCTTCTCCCTTTTCACCTTAATATTAACTCACACGGTGTGTTTATTTCACCATGGAAACCAATTCCTGAGAATATGTCGGCATGGCGCCGTTTTGCGTACAAACATAGGCCGAGACCTTGACGGCAATGCGATGGGCCTCTTCTATGGATTTGCCGTTGAGGATGGCCGCGCAGAAAGAACCGGTAAAGGAATCGCCGGCGCCTACCGTGTCGGCAACCTCCACCTTCGGGGTGTCCTGGAAAGAGGTGAGCGTAGGCGTGAAGACATAGGATCCGTTGGTGCCGCAGGTCAGCACGAGCGTCTGCAGTCGGTAGTCGTTCACAATCTTCATGCAGGTGTTGCGCATGTCTAGGCCTTCGTAGCCGAACATGCGGCTGATGACAACGAGCTCCTCATCGTTGATCTTCAAGATGTTGCAGCGCTTGAAGGATTCTTCTATGATCTCCTGCGTATAGAATTGCTGGCGAAGATTGATGTCAAAGATCTTCAAACAATCCGCCGGCGTGGCATCGAGGAATTTCTGAATGGTCGTGCGGCTTACCGCATTGCGCTGGGCCAGAGACCCGAAACATACGGCACGGCAATGACGTGCTATCGCCGCGATATCATCGTCGAAGGGGATGTTGTCCCAGGCGACATTCTCTTTGATGTCGTACGTGGGAATGCCCTGTTCGTCAAGTTGTACCTGCACGGTGCCGGTAGGGTATGGGACGCGAGGCAGCAAGTCGTTCAAATCATGTTCTTTCAGCGCCTCAATGGTCTCGTCGGCCAATCGGTCATCGCCGAGCGCACTGACGGCGATGGTGTTGTCCATACCCAGGAATTGTCCGGCATGATAGGCGAAGTTGGCAGGTGCACCCCCCAGTTTCTTACCTTCTGGAAGCACATCCCAAAGGACTTCTCCGAGTCCCACTACATAACGTTTCTGTTTCATGGTTTTATGAGGTTTTCAGTTGTTTAACATAAGTAAAGAGGTAGAGTACACCCACTGCCATCACCAGCACGGCACCGGCCTGGCCCATGGCGTCGCTCATGAGCCCCATCAGGAGCGGAAATACCGTGCCGCCGAAGAGGCCCATAATCATCAGACCCGAGACCTCGTTCTGCTTGTCGGGCATCGACTCCAGAGCGGTGGCGAAGCACATGGAAAAGACGTTGGAGTTGCCGTAACCCACCAGGGCGATGGCGGCGTAGAGTATCCACTGCTCCCGGCCGAAAAACAGACCGCACATCGACAGGGCCATCATTGCCACGCTGATGATGAAGAACGTGCGCATGCGCAGCACACGCAGGAAGAAGGATCCGGTCAGGCAACCGACGGTACGGAAGATAAAGTAGAGCGAAGTGGCAAAAGCGGCCTCGTTGAGCGACATGCCCAGGCGCTCCATGAGAATCTTCGGCGCAGTGGTGTTGGTGCCCACGTCGATGCCCACATGGCACATGATGCCGAGGAACGTCAGCAGAACGACGGGGGTGCCGAGCAGCTTGATGCACTCTACAAAGGTCGAAGGGCGGCCCTCCATGGGCGGCTCCTCAATGGGCGCCGCAAACAGCAACAAGGCGGAGAGTGTACCCACCACAAAGAATACGGCGAAGAGCACGCGCCAGTTCAGACCGAAATCCGGGATGACCGCCGTGGCGCCCCACATGGCCAGATAAGGAGCCGAGAAGGAAGCGATGGCCTTGACGAACTGGCCGAAGGTGAGTGTGGAAGCCAGATTGCCGCCGCCCATCACCGTAGACACCAGAGGGTTAAGTGAGGTCTGCATCAGGGCGTTGCCGATGCCCAGCAGCGAGAAGGCAATCAGCATGACGGCAAACGACTCGCCGAAGAGAGGCAGGAGCAGCGATGCCACCGTGATGACAAGCGAAAGAAGCACGGTCTTCTTGCGTCCGATTTTGTTCATCAGCATACCCGTGGGCACACTGAAGATGAGAAACCAGAAGAACACCAGCGAGGGGAACACGTTGGCCACAGAGTCGGACAACGCGAGATCTTCTTTTACATAGTTGGAGGCGATGCCTACCAAATCCACGAAGCCCATGCAGAAGAAGCAGAGCATGACGGGGATGAGATAAACGGATTTGTTTTTCATTTCAGTTCTTAACAGAGTGTTGTCATGATATTCACTTGATTTCATAAATCGTGGCCTTGCCGCCCTTGACGCTCAGGCTGTTGTACGGCTCCGAGGGGAAGACGAGGTTGGTCATCGCCATCTTGCCATCGGCGTCGAACACCTCGACGGAGCACCGGTCGATGAAGATGCGCAGCTGCTTCACAGCACCGTAAGTGGGCGCTACGGTCACGCAGGGGAAATCGGCGCTGAAAGCGACATTGCCGCTCTTCGTGCGGTCCATGGAGAAGGTCTGATCGACGGCGTCGTAGCGCATCACGAGCTGCTCGCCCTGCGGATTCGACAGGACAATCTCCGAGTGCTTCTTCAGGTCCACGACAATCTCGCAAGCCTCCAGGGGCTGCCTGACTTTTGAACCGCGTGCGGAGAGCATCTCCCCGGAGGGTACGGAGGCGACGTAGGTGTCGCCCTGATATTCAAACAATCCGAGGTCGCGGGGGATGGAGTTTGCCGAACGGAACTGCATGGTGGGCACCTGGTTGGCATACTGCCAGTTGGACATCCATGCCAGCATCGTGCGACGGGCGTCCGGAGCGTTGCAAAACGACACGGCGGCATAGTGGTCTTTGCCGTAATCGAGCCACAAAGCCTTACCCCCGGCATAGCGGTCGGGATTGTCCACGGTGAAGCGGTGGCCATCGAACTGACCCACGAAATACTGTGTGCCGCTTCCGCCGAACGGGCCGCCGGGATTGATGTTGCAGACGAGAACCCATCGTTTGACGCCTGAAGCCGACATCAGGGGAAAGAGGTCGGGGCACTCCCACACACCGCCGTGACAGCCGAAGTCCCTGCCGAACGAGCTCTCATAGGTCCAGGCTTTCAAATCCGGCGAAGAATAGATTCTCATCTCCTGACCTACGGCCAGAATGAGGTTCCATGCCCTGATGTCTTCGTTCCAAAACGGACGCGGATCGCGGAAGTCCGGATCTTCGCCCGTCAGCACGGGATTGCCCTCGTATTTTGAGAACGTCTTGCCGCCGTCGTCGGAGAAGGCCAGACACTGCGCCTGAACATCGGCACCGAACGGCGTGGGCCGGCTCGAGGTATACATAGCCACAACACGCTCCCCCTGCGTCACGCACGAGCCGCTGAACATCGTCCCCCACACGTCCGGAGCCAATGCCACACCCTCGTCTTTCCAGTGGATCAAATCGGCGGAGCTGGAGTGGCCCCAATGCATGTTGCCCCACATGGAGCCGTAGGGATTGTATTGATAATAGAGGTGCCATACGCCGTCCTTATAGAACATCCCGTTGGGGTCGTTCATCCAGCCTCTCTCCGGCGTATGATGATAGAGCGGACGGTGTCTCTCCCGGATCAGCGCAAAGGCGGCATCGTCGTTTTGTGCCAGCTTACTGAAGCACACGCTCCCGGTCGGCACATTCTGCACACAGACCCGCAATGCACCCTTGTCCCGATACGGCAGCAGATCCAAGGCCACATAATAATCCACCCGTTCGCGGGCCATGCGCACGTTCTGCTCCGTCTGCAATGAACCGCTGACAATCAGCTGCACCTTCCCTTCAGGAGCCGATTCCTGGACGGGCAGCCACAGGTAGCGCCCCTCGGCTTTCGGGGTCACGATGCTCTGCTCGCAAGCCTGCGGCGTCACCGTCTGTGCGCCGGCCGTCACGATCGACATCATGGCGGCCAGCGACACTACGTATCTTTTCATCATACACATATTTTGTTTTTCAGGTACCGATATCCGCCACAAAAATACATAAAATTCTGTTTACCGGCGGTTTTTCTCCTGATTTATTTTTCCAAATATTTCTTACCGTTCAAGATATAGACCGTGCCCTTTGCCGGCTGGGCAACGGGACGTCCCTGGAGGTCGAACTTCTGAGAGGCGTCAGCACTCTGAGCGGAGGCAGGAACAGCCTGAACGGCCATCGGGTCGGGCACGAGCTCAATCTGGGTGAAGTTGAACGGATTGCCGCCTTCCTTGTTGCACTGCACCATGAGGCGATCCGTGCCCTCGAGAGCGGCGGCCATATCGATGCCGCTGAGGCTCAACTCGGCATAGTCGTTGGTCATCGTCATCGTGGTCTGGTCGCCGAGCTTGTTGCTCCACGTGGTCATCACGTTGATGACATAGTCGGTGCGGCCGGCCTCGCTGTAGAAGCGGATGGCCGTGAACTTGCTCCAGTCGACGCCGGCGAAGCTGTTCTTCGTGATCTCCAGTGTGCCCCAGTTGTCCATCCAGAAGAAGCCGCTCCAAACGGTGTTGGCGTCAATGCTCTCCTTGCCGTCGCCGTACCAGATTTTGGTGGCAATGAAGTCCTTGCCGCAGACCTCCAGACCATGCGTCTGCAGGGAAGCGAGCATGGCCGGAGTGGCGAACACTTCCGCACTGCTCTGGTCGGGGAAAATGGAGTGTGCGAAGCGTGTGCCGGGGAGCATGCCTCCGTCGCTGTGCAGCTCGATGACCTCGCCGGCTGCATCCTTGAATTCGATGACGAGCTTGTCTCCGAGCTTCATGTCGGCAAACTTGTCTGCATCGATCTTCAGGGTGCTGCTCCAGTCTACGGCGTGCTCACCCTCCCATACGTCCGTTGCGGAGGCAATCACTGTGGCAGCGAGAAGCGCTGCGCAAAGAAGAATCTTTTTCATGACTTTTGATGTTTTTATGTTTGTATATTTGTTTGTCCTTTTGCTTATTGCTGTGACACTCTTACATCGCTGACGGTGACGGTGCCGCCGTAGCTGTTGATGCTCCAGCAGTTACGCTGTATGCCGTAGATGCGGTTGGTGTAGCAGACGTTGTTGTTGATGTACATCACCATGACGGAGTTGTCGGTGTAGATGTCCACCTTGTAAGTGTTGTCGGAGGGGGTGGGGAACATGTAGCCGTCAATCTTGCCGATGAATCCCTTGCCGTCGGGGCCTTCCTCTTCGAAGTTAATCTTGCGCTTGGCATTGCCGTCTTCGGGCTTGACCACCATGGTGTAGTATTTCCTGGAGTCGGTGCCGCGCACGAGAGAGACGCCAAACTGGTCGCCCTTGTCTGCCGTGGTCACGGTGAAGCTGATGTGGTTGCAGGTGCCCAGACGGCTGTAGAGCACGTAGGCATTGTCGCCCTTCAGCTTCCCGTCGCTGTAGCCGCTGCTGGCCATCACGCTGACCTCCTGGGGCTTGTTGTATTTGGCCATGATGCCGGGCACGGCGCCCAGAGAAATCTTGCCGTCGGAGTGCTGCACAATCTTGTGGCAGACCATCGCGCCCGACCAGTTGGGTTCTTCGTCGCCTACGTTGACGTTCTTCTCATAGATGTCGGCACCCGTGCGGAAGGGACACCAGCCCCATATGTAGCGGTCGGTGCCGTTGGAGGCCGTCTTGCCGGCATAGAAGCCTCGGCTGTCGAGCTGTCCCTGCTTGTCGTCGGGGAAGTTTTGGTCGGGATTGTCGAAACACTTCTTCAGGTTTTCGTAAGAATCGGCTTTGACATACTTCACGGTGCGGGCGTTGCCTTCGTGGGAGGCGTCGCTGTAGACTAGATACCACCAGTTGCCCATCTTGAAGATGTCGGGGCATTCGCACATGCGGTTCCACAGCATTCTGAAGGAGCCGGCATGCTCCCAGTTCACCATGTCGGAGGACTTGAATTCGGCAAACACGGGGTCGCCGCCGGCGGCGGGGCTGGTGGAGATGACCATGCGGTAGCTGCCGTCGTCAATCTTGAAGATTTGGGGATCGCGGAAGTCCGTCTTGGAGTAGTTGTAGTCGGCGCCGCGCAGCGACCAGGTGTAGTCGCGTTTCCAGGTCTTGAAGTCGGAAGAGGTGGCGCGCATCACGACCTCGCGGTTGGCCAGCAGCAGGTTGTAGCCCGTGTAGTAGATGTAATAGAGGCCGTCACCTTCGTTATAAACGGCGCAGCCGGTGCCGAGCACGGCGTCCTGCTGGCGGTTGCTGGTGCCCGTGGGCAAGACTTCGCTGAGCGAGACGTAGTTGGCGGCGTCGGTGGTGCGAACACCCCAGTAGGGGTGGTAGCACTCGCCGTTGTTGTCGTACTCCTGCAGATAGAGCACCTTGAACTCCTGCGCCTTCCGGTCGAAGAAGGGCATGGGGTCGCCGCAGCGTCCGATGGCGGGGGTGTAGTAGGTGCCGAATCCCTTTTCGTCCGTCGGGACGAAGGTTTCCGTCGTGCCGGCCCAGTTCTTTTCAGGATCGGGATCGTAGGTATCGTCGCTGCATGAGATGACGGCAGCGGCTGCACCGCAACATGCAAGACCTGCACAGAATATATTAAACAGCTTTTTCATAAGGCGTTATTTCGTTAAGTAGTCGATAGCGTTTTTGGTAATAATCTCAACATTCTTATGGTAGTGCTCGGAGTAACTCGTACCGTATTTGTAAGAATACCAGTCGTAGCCGCCGTAGCCGATGCAGACGATGCCGCCGCGGTCGTCAGAGGCAGGATACTCCCAAGCCACAATGGCGAGGTCGCCGCCGACACCGAGGATGTTGCCGCCGGTGCGGTCCACCCAAGCCTCGTAGTTGGCATAGCCGCCCCAGTCGCTGCCGATGTGATACTGGGCCACGGAGTTGGAGACATAGTAGCCGGCATCCGTCAGAGGCACTTTGCCCTCGAAGCCGTCGTTCACCAGACCCTCCCACATGGGATGAGCCTCCTGCCCGGCGTAGATGTCAAAGGCCCACGCGCCGCCGCAGTCGAACGAGTTCATCTCGGGATCGCCCCAGCAGTTGTTGGGCATGGTCCATTCGTCGTCGCCCGTCACGCCGATGAAGGTGGGCAGATGGGTGGCGTAGCGGGTGAGGAGCATGGCGCCGCCGTTATCGAGGAAGGCCTTCAGCTGGTTCTTCACCTTGAGCGCATCGGTGCCCTTGGCCAGGAAGCCGTCGTGACCGTCCACGCCGTGGTCGTCATGCCAGTGCCACCAGATCAGCTTGCACTCGGAGAGGTCGGCCGTGCCGTTGGCGATATCGTCGAACGAGGCGTAGAAGGCATTGGGCACATTGGCGAGCATCCACTCGCATGCCGTCTGAGCCTCCATGTCGAGCTCGTCCTTGCTGTAGGCGGATCCCACGAAGAGGGCTGCGGGCTTGATGGCGGGCTTGTAGTTGCGTACGATCACGGTCCAGTCCATGAACACGTCGCCGTTGACCACGTGGAGCACAACGGCTGCCTCCATGTTGAGGACGTCGCCCTCGTGAATGTCGCAGGTTGCGTGCTCCGAGAGGCGGAGCTTCGTCACCTTCATGGCGTCCTTCTCGTAGATCTCGGGCACCGTCACCGTGATGGTGCGTGCCTCGTGATCCACGACGCCTTCGTATTCGTCAAGCACGAGTTTCTCGACGAGGCAGTCGCCGCTCAGGTCGAACGTTTCGGCATCGTCACTGCAGGCCACGAAAGCAACGAGAGCGCAAACGATGCATGTAAGAAACAATATTTTCGTTTTCATAATATTATAATGCTTAATTGTCGGTTCGTGAATAGTGATGTTTACCAGTTGCCGATATTCTGGACGTAGTGGCCGTTGGAGGCAGAGAGCTGCTCGAAGGGGATGGGCAGATACTCATCCTTGTCGGCCGTGAAGTGGGCCTCGCTGTAGATGTTGCAGTTGTCGATCTCTTCGGCGTAGTACTTGTTCAGTACGGTTGCAGCATCGCCCCAGCGGACGAGGTCGAAGAAGCGCTCGCTCTCCATGCCGAGCTCCAGACGGCGCTCCATCTTCACAATCTTGAGGGCGTCCTCCTTGGAGTAGCTGCCGGAATAGGTGTTGACCTTGAAGGAAACGCCGTAGTCGGCGGGGTAAGTGGAGATCATCTGCGTGCTGTTCTTGGCGCGGTTGCGGATGTCGTTGACCAGGCTGATGGCCTCGCTGGTCTTGTCCATCTGGGCGTAGGCTTCCGCACGCTCGAGCAATACGTCGGCATAGCGGAAGACGATGCGGTTCATGGAACTGGCCCAGTAAGAGCCCTTGATGAGGTAAACGTTGATCAGAGCGGGGTCCACATTATGCTTGAGGGAGATGTTGTAGCCGTAGAGGCCGTTGGAGCGGCTCCAGACGTGATTCCTCTTGATGATGTAGTCCTTGTTGAACATGTAGGGCAGGTCGGGCATACCTACGGTCAGGAACAGGCGCGGGTCGGCGTTGTCGGCAGACCTGTCGTAATCCTGATCGTTGAAGGTGTCGATGTAGGGCAGGCCGTCCGTTCCCGTGCGGTAGGCGTTGACAAGGTTCTGCGAGGGCTTATAGAAGTCGCAGCCGCCGTCGGTGACGTTGGGGATGCTGGGCGGGATGAGGCCGTAGCTCCAGTTGAGGTTGCCGTAGGTCGAACCGTCGTTGCGGGAGTACTGTATGGCCCAGATGCTCTCTCTGCCGTTCTCGTAGCTCTCTTCGGGGCGGAAGTTGTTGTGGATGTCCTTCTCGAGGCCGTAGTTGCCGTAGTATTTCGGGTCGGAGTATTCGATGACCTTCTTCAGATCGTCCTGGTTGATTGAGGTCACCTGATTCGTCTCGGGGTCGTCCTGACGGTAGGCCTTGTAGAGATACACCTTGGTCAGGAATGCGGCGGCGGCGCCCTTTGTCGGACGTCCGAGCTCCTCCTGCGTCTCGGGCAGTGTATCGAAGGCCTCCTTGAGGTCGTTGATGATCTGCTGCCAACCCTCGTCGTTGGTGAACTGCCTGTTGGACAGGACGTTGTACTCCTCGTAAGTGAGGTCGGGATTCATGATGAAGGGAATGTACTTGTAGAGTCTCTTCAGCAGGAAGTGTCCGTAGGCTCTCAGGAACTTCATTTCGGCAATGCGCTGCTGTTTGGTCCCAAAGCTGTCGTCACAGGATTCGAGCACAGACAAGGCGGTGTTGACGCGTGAGATGCAGTTGTAGAGGCGCACCCACATGTCGTTGATGTTCCAGTTGGTGGTGAGGACACCCTGCTCTATCTCCAACTGATGGAAGACGTCGCCGTCGCTGGTGCCGTTGCCGCCTTTGTAGGCGTCGTCGGAGCGCACGTCAAAGTTCCACATGGAGAAGGAGGAGTTGATGTCTTCGGCAGAGGTGAAGATGGCATAAGCCGCCACCACCATGCTCTCTACGTTTTTGGGATCCTTCACCTGATCCTCGCTCAGCGCTGCCTGCGGCACATGTTCTTCGAGGAAGTCGTTGCACGAAGCCAGGGTGCAAAGAAGAAGCGCAGCACCGAATATGTTGAATATCTTTTTCATGATTGCTTTCGATTTATAATGTAACATTCAGACCAAAGGTTATGTTCAGGGGAATGGGATAGCCGAAGTTGGGGTTCTCGGGATCCACTCCGGAGAAGCTGCTGCTCTTGATGGTGATGAGATTCTGTGCGGACACATACAGGCGCAGGCGTTCCATACGCATCTTGTCACACATCTTCTTGGAGAAGTTGTAGCCGAGCTGTATGGTGCGGAGCTTGGCGTAGGAGCCGTTTTCGACGAAGTAGCTCGACACGCGCTTCTCGTTGTTGTTGTCCATCGTGCTGACGGCGGGGATGTTGGAGCCGTTGTTCATCGGTGTCCACGCGTCGAGCATGCGGTCGCCCTTATTGAGGTTGGAGATGTTCAGACCGCTCCAGAGGTCCGTCTGCTTCTTCAGGTCACTGATGACGTCCTTGCCCTGCTCGCCCTGCCAGAACATGTTCAGGTCGAAGTTCTTATACTGCAGGTTGATGTTGAGGCCCCAGGTGAAGTCGGGCACGGGATCGAAGATCCAGGTCTGGTCCTTCTCGGTGATCATGCCGTCGCCGTTGAGGTCTTTCCAGCGCATGCGGCCGACGCCGGCGCCGTTCTGCACGGCGTGGTTGTCCACCTCAGCCTGGCTCTTGAAGATGCCGTCGTAGACGTAGCCGACCTGTGCGCCCATGGGATGACCCACGACGCTCTCCACGCCGTTGCCGCCGAAGGTGCCGCGTGCGGCAATCGTTTCGGGCAGTTTGGTCACCTCGTTGCGGTAGGTGGCGATGTTGCCGGAGATGTCATAATGGAAGGCGCCCACGGCGTTGCGGTAACCGATGGTCAGCTCGACGCCCGTATTCTTCATCTCGCCGGCGTTAATCCACTGTGTGGTGCCTTCGCCCATGGCGGCGATGGCCGGCATCGGCACCAGGATGTCCTTCGTCTTCTTGTAGTACCACTCGAAAGAGCCGTAGAGCGTGTTGTGGAACATGGCGAAGTCGAAGCCGAGGTTCGTCTGCGAGGTCGTTTCCCACTTCAGGTCGTCGTTGCCCAGCTGATCGCGCTTGAAGCCGCTGGGCAGGATTTTGCCGCCGTTGGAGCCGGCGATGTCGTAGCTGGTGCCGTAGCTCTGACCGCCGAAGCCGGCCTCGCCGTAGTTGCTGACATAGAGGGTGTAGCGGGCCAGGTTGTTGATTTCCTGGTTACCGGTCATACCCCACGAGGCGCGCAGCTTGAGGTTTTCGAGCCATTTCACCGATTTCATGAACGACTCCTCGGTGATACGCCAGCCGGCGCTGAACGAGGGGAAGGTGCCGTAGCGGTTGTTCTTGCCGAAGCGCGAAGAGCCGTCGTAGCGCATGGTGACGCTGGCCAGATAGCGGTCGTCGTATGTGTAATTGGCTTTTCCGAAGAACGACACCAGAGTGTAGCCGCCGCCCGTGCCGTAGGCCATGGATTCGCCGACGCCGGCGTTGGGCCACATGTAGTCCTTGTTATATACGCTGAAGTCGTGCTTCACGGCGCTGAACCACTTGTCGTCTTCTCTGTTGAGCTCGACGCCGGCCAGGAAGTCGGCGCGGTGCTTGTTCTTTTCCAGGTTGTAGGTGGCCACGGCGTTCCACATCCACTTGGTCCAGTGCTCCTGTTTGGGCTCCACGGCGTTGGTCGGGTTGGCCACTGTGCCTTCGGTGACGGGGTAGGTGAAGATGCGCTGCTCCTTCTGTGAGTAGTCGATGCCGAAGGTGCTCTTGATGTTCAGGTTCTTGATGGGATTGATGTTGACGTAGGCATCGCCGAACAGGCGCCAGAAGGTGTAGCGGTTGTCCTTGTTGCGGTCCAGACGTGCCAGAGGGTTCTCGCGGTCGGGATAGCCTCCTTCGGGACCGGCATACTCGCCCGTGGTGGTGTATACCGGAATGGAGGGGTTGAACTGCAGCACATTCTCGATGAAACCGCCGGGAGCCTCCACTTCGCTGGTGCGGTTGAAGGTGAAGTGTTCGCCCACGGTGATGATGTTGCGCTCGCCGGTCTTCATCAGTTTGTATTCGGTGTTGATACGGCCGGAGAAGCGCTCGAAGTCGCTCTCTTTGATGATGCCCTTATTCTTGTAGTAGCCTGCCGAGAAGAAGGCCGAACCGCGCTCGGAGCCGCTGCTCAGCGACACGTTGTACTGCTGTATGATGCCGGTGCGGGTCGTCTCGTCAAACCAGTCGGTGTCTCCGGCGGGCGTCTTGCCTGCGGCGTCCAGGAATTTGTTCATCGTGATCTTGTTCAAGACGGGATTGCCCTGAGCGTTGTAGCCCCAGTCGTAGTGATAGCCCAAGCCGTTGGTGTTGGGGTTGAGGCCGTCGTTGACGTAGCCCTGCCACATCACCTGTCCGAACTCCTTGGCGTTCAGCACGTCGATTTTGTGGGCGTAGGTCTGTATGGCGACGCTGGCGTCGAAGTTCACCTTCACCTTGCCCTCCTTGCCCTTCTTGGTGGTGATGATGATGACGCCGTTGGCCGCGCGCGAACCGTATATAGACGCGGAAGAGGCATCCTTCAGCACTTGGATGGACTCGATGTCGTTGCCGTTGAGCTCGTGCATGCCGGCCGTCGTCGGCACGCCGTCGATGATGTAGAGCGGGTCGGCGCCGGAGTTCAGCGTACCGATGCCACGGATGCGCACCGATGCCTTACCCGAAGGAGCGCCGCCGTCGGGGTTGACATACATGCCGGGCACGCGACCCTGCAGCGCCTTCATGGGGTTGTTTTCGTTCTGCTTCATCATGTCGTCCACAGTCACCACCGAGACGGCGCCGGTCAGGTCAGCCTTGCGCTGTGTGGTGTAGCCGGTCACCACGAGTTCGTTCAGCGCGAGGGCGTCTTCTTTCATGACCACCTTCATGCCGTTCTTTGCGGCGACTTCCTGCGGCTGGAAGCCGATGTAGGTGATCACCAGCGTCTTTCCGGGCTCCACCTTCAGCGTGAAGTTGCCGTCGAAGTCGGTGATGGTGCCGTTCTGTGCACCCTTCTCCATGACTTTGGCGCCGATGATGGCTTCGCCGGTGGCGTCCGTCACGTTACCCGTGATTTGCTGCTGTGCGAACGACATCTGACACAGCATGAGAGACAGGAAAACCAATGCTCGTCCTTTCGAGATGCCCGCCAGGGCAAACAAGAATCGTTTCATGTGTTCCATTTGTTTTTAGGTTAGTTAAAACGAAAAAATGATTAATAAATTTTAATTTTTCGCAACAAAGGTATTCTTATTCGCACGTGTATGATTAAAAATATGTTTCTTTGAGTGGGAAATATCGTTCAATGCAACAAAAATAAAAGCAGATGAACGATTTTTCTCATTCATCCGCTTTAATATCCGCTTGCCGTCTGTCGGGAGAGAGGGGCTCTCCGGCGTTTTTCAGCAGTTTCCGCCTCTCACATCTCCGGGCAGTATGCCGTATTCTTCTTTAAAGCATTTCGTGAAGTAGCCCGGCGCGGTGAAACCGACCTTATAGGCCACTTCGCTGATGCTCATATCCGTGGTCATCAGCATCTGATATCCCCGCTTTAATCGGGCCGTTCGCAGCAGCTCCACCGGCGAGGCTCCCGTGACGGCCTTCACCTTTCTGTAGAGCTGCACGCGGCTCAGGTTCATCGCCGAGGCCAGATCCTCCACGCTCAGCTCGCTGTCTTCCAGCCGGGCCTCCACCACATCCTTGAAGCGTGCGAAGAAGAGCGATGCCGCCGCCCCTCCTTCGTCGTCAGGCGATTCTTCCCCGGCGTCGTTCGCTGTCGCGGCCGGCAACTCCGGGAGCTCCTCCTTTTTCAGCTCCCACAGGCTGTTCACCATGCGTTCCCTGCGCAGCGTCATCTTTCCTATCTTATTAAGGTAGAGCAGCACCAGGACGGCAATCAGCAGCACGAGGCCTCCGAAGGCCATCCAGGTGATCGTGCGCTGCGTGTCCAGCTCCTTGAGATACGAGTCGGCCATCTCGTGCAGGCGTCCCAGGTTTTCCGTTTGTCTCATGGTCTCCTCGGTCTGCATCAGCAGCACGCGGGCGTTGGCGCGGGTCACGATGGCCGACATCATGAGCGTCTCCTTCTTGTAGGGCCTGCCCTCGAGGATGTCGACGGCCAGTTGCAGCAGCAGGTCGCCGTTGGTGGGATAGATGAACGAGGCGTCGAGCACGGAGTCGTTGACCAGCGTGATGCCGCCATTCTTTCCCGGCAGTCCGTCGATGCCGCAATACAGCGGTCTGCTATCGCCGGCTTCCATGAAGGCCTGCCGGGCGCCGATGGCGGAGCGGTCGTTCATGCCGAAGACCATATCGACGGCCACGTCGGGATGCGCTTTTATCCAGTTCTTCACGATCTCGTAGCCCGTCTCCTCCGTCCAGTCGCCCTGCAGCGTGGCGACGACGTCTATCTGCGGATAGTGCTGCACGGCGTCGGTGAAGCCCTTGTGGCGCTCTATGGCGGGCGACGAACCTTTGAGCCCCATCACCTCCAGCACTTTGCCGCTGCCGCCGAGCCGCTTGGCGATGTATTCTCCCATCTGCCGTCCCATCTCATAGTTGTCGGCGCTCATGAAGGCCGTGTATTTCCGGCTGTTGGTTTTGCGCTCGAACACGATGACGGGGATGCCGCTGTCGTAGGCGCGGTCTATGGCGGGGTTGATGGTGTTCACCTGATTGGGGGCCACGATCAGCAGGTCGATGCCGCAGGCCACGAGGCTGTCGATTTGCTCTATCTGCCGCTGGTCGCTGTCGCCGGCGGCGGCAAAGCGCAGCTCCACGTTATTGTGGAAATAGTTGCCCATGCGCAGCTCGCCGTTCTGCTTCTCGCGCCAGGTGTCTTCCGAGCATTGTGAGATGCCGATGACGTAGTGTTTCTCCCTGTTGCTGCATCCGCAGCACATCCAGGCACACGCAGCCACCAGTGTTATGAGTAATAGCTCCCGTCGCATATAGAAATCTGAATCGGAGTCGTTTTTCGATGCAAATTTACAAAAAATAGTTTAGAGTTTAGAGTTTAGTGTTTAGAGTTTTATTCTAAAAGTTTATTTTTAATTGATAATTGACAATTGACAATTGACAATTAATGCCCTGAAAGGGCTAAATAACTTAGCACAGGGGCTCATAATGGTGGATGGCCTTCCACCCTCTCTTATCCGCCTAGCGGAATAATTGTGTTTTACTTCTGGTTGCCTTTGAACCACATCTTAAAGACGGGATCCTCCAGATAAACGCCGTTCTTGTCGTAGTCTATCAACTCTTTGCCCTGCAGCGCGGTCTTGATGCGGGTGATGTTGGACTTCGTGCCGAGATTGTAGGTCTCAAGCACACTCTTGCTGCCAAAATCGCCGGTCACTCCGTCGCACAGCGCACGCAGAAAATTCAGCTGATACCCCGTCAGCCCCTTCAGCTGCTCCTCAAAGAGCGCCGAACACTGAGCCAATAACGCCTCCACACCATGAAGGAAATCCTGCTCCGTGGTGGTCTTCTCCGTCTCGGCCAACACATTCCAGGCCAGCTGCTGCACATACGAGGAGTTGCCCTCCACCGTCTCGCAGATGCGTCGTGCCAGGTCTTCCGATATATGCTTGCCCTGACGCTCGAATCTTGCACAGATAAAGGGCACCCAGTCCTCCGTGGGAATCTTGTCCAGAAACATCATCTCGCCGAATTGGAAGAAAGGCATCCTGCGGTTTTGAAAAAGCTTGGTCATCAGATGTTTCTTGCTGCCGAAGAAGCAATACGACACGTTGCGCTGGTGTTGCCACACCCCGCGCAGGCGTTTCTGGATGCTGAGCGAATCGGGCATCTCGCCAATCTGCTGAAACTCGTCGATGCACACCACCAGATGGACTCCCTGATCCCGGCCAATCTTCTCGGGCAACTGGAGGATCTCCTCCGGCTCATAGTTTTGCGGTGTGATGCCCAACGACAGCGAAAACTCAGATGTCGGCTCCGGGGAGAAGGCAATCTTGGGGGTCAGTCTGACCAAAAACTTCTTGATGTTCTCAATGACGTTTTCTGCTTTTGTAGACGTTTGCTTCAGCACTTCGGCGGCAAAGCGGTTGTAGAAGTCGTACTCGTTGCGACAGTCGTAGATGTCGATATACACCGTCTTTATACTCGGATCGGTGATCTCCTTCATGACCTTCCTCACGATGGAACTCTTGCCGATGCGGCGGGGAGAGACGAGCACCACGTTGACGCCGTTCTCGAAATCCATCTTCAGCCGCTTGCTTTCCTTCACTCTGTCCGTAAAGTTCTCACCCTCTACCGACATGCCGTATACAAATGCCTTTTCCATAGCAGAACATTAATTTTTCGGGGCAAAGATAGGATTTTTTTATTTGGTACACAAGTTTGTGGACCACAATTTTGTGTACCGTATGATTTTTGTGATAAAAAAGAGGAGGAGGAGCGCCTGGCGGAATAAAGTTTCAGTGCTTGACCTGCGGAATGTAGCTGAACAGATAAAGCACGCCGACTGCCATGACGGCCACTGCGCCCGCCTGACCAAAGGCATCGCTGCACAGGCCCATGACGAGAGGGAAC
>JAEEGH010004447.1_pt1 | contig 35968 bp, 17 predicted proteins | sample 9134181 | NCBI WGS metagenome assembly JAEEGH01 (sample SAMN16246544, study PRJNA631951) | gut metagenome | biome: gut microbiome; feature: rumen; material: DP-attached | host: Bos | place: Iran: Karaj | collected 2018-10
GACTTGAGGCCTGGTTTTACGACGAAGACAAATGGCCGAGCGGATTCGCAGGGGGCATAGTGCCTAAGCAGGATGAATCCTTCCGCGCCCGGACTCTGGTTCGGGTGCCAGCGGGAACAACGGTAGAAGCCCCCGACGAAATCCTACTGGACGACGGCAAATATCTATATATCAGCCATGTAGATCCTATGGGGCAGCCGTGGTTCAACGGTACTTCTTGGGTAGACCTGATGAATCCCGACATGGTGAAGGCCTTCCTGGACTGCACCTATCAGCCCTATGTGGACCGCTTCGCCGGGCAGAAGGGCGTCATGGGCATCTTCTCCGACGAGCCTCAGGTGTCGCCCCGGACGGACCTTGCCGCAGGGGATGCATTCGTACCGTATTCCCCGTGGATGGAGGAGGCCTTCGAGAAGCGCTGGGGATACCCGATGCGCCCGCATCTGGCCTCGCTGGTAGAGGAAACTGGCGACTGGCGACGCTTCCGTCTGCATTACTACCGCACCGTGGGCGAATGCATGGAGACGGCTTTCAGCCGGCAGATAGGCGAATACTGCGCTGCGAACGGCCTGCAGTGGACGGGGCATTACAACGGCGAGGAGATGCCGGTGGCGAACATGTTCAATCAGGGCGACCTGATGACCCAGTACCGCCACATGCAGGTGCCTGGAATCGATGCCCTGGGCCTGAGATACAAGACTTTGCACAATGCCAAGGTGATGACTTCCGTAGCCAATCAGTATGGAAAGAAACGCCGTGTGGTGGAGATCTTTGGCATATCCGGCCACAACCTTTCGCTGGAAGACAGGATGTGGCTGACCGCCTGGCATACCAACAACGGGCTCAACATGTTCTGCCCGCATCTATCGCATTATACCATCAAGGGCATACGCAAATACGATTATCCGCCCACCTTCAATTATCAGGAGCCTTACTGGCCCTACAACCATCTGTATGAGGATTTTGCGGCGCGCCTGGCGTACTTTGCGACGGTCGGTTCCACGGTAGGTGAGGTGTGCGTACTGTCCACGCTCGAGTCGGATTATCTGGAGAGGGATGCCCGCAGGAATTATCCCGAGCCGGGAACGGAGCGGGATGTGCTCCTGGAGAGCACCCTTCAGCGTCTGAATGACCTCCATTACAACAACGACATCGGCAACGAGCAGATACTTTCGGACATCGGTTCCGTTGCCAGTGGCCGCCTGAAGGTGGGGGAGATGAGTTACCATACGGTGATACTCCCGAACCTGCTGACGATTCGTCCTTCGACCGTAGCGCTACTTGAAGCTTTTGCCGCACAAGGCGGTAACGTGCTGATACTTGGAGACTTCCCGCAGTTTGTGGACGGTGCTCCCGATAAGTTGGCAGGCCTTCGCGCATGTGGCACGAAGCTGACTAGGAACGAGTTGGGAGGATGGCTTTCCGACCACGTTTCGGCCGTTTTTAGGCTGGAAGGGGAGGATGCCGGAAAGATATGGACTCATCTTCGCAAGGTACAGGGTGGATATACGCTGCAGCTTTCAAACAATTCCCGCCATGAAAGCGCTAGGGTGAAGGTGGCGGTGGATGGCCGGTATAAGGCCCTGCTGAATCCCCTGAACGGGGAGGTGATGGAATTTGAGGATGAACTGGAGTTCGCTCCCGCGCAGACCTGGGTGCTGGCGTTCGGGGAGAAACCCGTCTGCAGACACTTAGACGGCAGGTATTCGCTGCCTAAAGAACAGAAGCACGTGCAAAAACTCGAAGGCCCGTGGATCTGCAGGAAAAAGGACCCCAATGCACTGCCTCTGGATTTTGCGGCCTGGTCCACCGACGGCGGCTGCAACTGGCATGATCCCGAACCCGTGCTCGCGATTTACGAGCGTTTCCAGAGCCGGACCGAGGTGTATGACGGCCCCATGCTGCTGAGCTACGCTTTCGAGGTCAGCGCCTTGCCGGGGAACTGTTCTCTGGTGGTGGAGCAGCCGTGGATGTATAAGTCTATCTCGCTTAACGGCAATGAGTTGCGATTCGGGGAAGATTGGTACACAGACCGTTATTTCCGCACTGCGGACGTAAGCAACTTGCTGAATGAAGGTCACAACGAAGTGCAACTTTCGCTGGATTTCATGAACCCCGTACCGGACTCCTATGATCCCGTTGCCAGATATGGAACGGAGATAGAGAACATTTTCCTGATCGGCGATTTCGCCGTCTGCGGCAAGCTGGCTAAAGAACAGCCGACCGAAACCTGGCGCAACCGTCTCAAGATACTGAATCCCAAGCCCATGCCGGCCCGGTTCGAGCATGGATCCTTCAGCATTGGTCCGGAAAAGGAAACTACCGCGGCCAACTTTACCACGGCCGGCTATCCTTTCTATTCCGGCAGCTTTGTGTGCAGCACCTCCTTCTCCCTCGGCTCAATAGAAAAAGGCCTGCGCTACAAGATTTCTTTCCCCAAAGTCGAAGCCATCACCGTTGGCGTTAGGGTGAACGGAAAAGAGCTTCCAACCGTGTTCTGCAGCCCCTGGGAGGCAGATGTAACGGATGCCCTCAAACCTGGTGAAAACACTGTGGAACTGACACTTACGGGTAGCCTCCGCAATCTTCTCGGCCCTTCCCACTGCATAGGTGGGGAGTTCAACGTGCTGGGCCCTGCAACCTTCAGCGGAAGGCATTCCTGGCCCAATCTCGAGCCCGGTGACGACGACTGGTACGAAAAAAGAAAGACGGGCGGAACCCGTCTTTGGAGAGATGACTGCTTCTGCATCCCGTTTGGCCTGATGGAAAGCCCCGAACTCGTTACAGAAGAGCTTTGACGGCGCGTTCGCCCAGTTCCGTCTTGGCCTTGATGTGATCCAGAACGGAGCGCACGAAGTCGTTGTTCTCGAAATCGCCGCGCACCTGCTCGAAATCGCTTTCCTTCTGCTCCTTGTTGCCGTCGGCGCCGAAGCCCGTCTTGGATGCGAGGTTGAATTCCTTTCTGGCATCGTCGTATACCATTTCATCCAGGCTGACCACGGCCTTCTTCCAGGTCTCTATGAGCCTCACCGCATCCTCCTTGGTCATCTTTGAAGGATTGATGCCGTAGAGCTGCTGGATGTGCTGGAACGCCCAGGTCCACTCGTAACTATAGTAATTGTCCGCCATGGTCTTGAAGGCATCGCGGATGGCGTCCATCCCTGCAATTTCCCCGCGTTCGATGCCGTTCATCAGGGCGGCTATCTCGCTTTTGGGAGCGATGAGACCGCTGATGTCCACCCATTCTCCGGAACCGACCGGCGTATCCGGGCGGAGGCGGGCCTGAAGCTGGGCCTCGGTCATCTCGCTGAAACTGCCGTCCTCGTTCTGGAGGCGGGAAATCAGGGAGTTGCCCATGAACTTGTCGATGGCGATGCGGTAGAGGGCCATGCCCCGCTTGAGGGAGGAATTGGTGATCTTCACGCTGTGGAAGGAGTAAACATCGGATAGCTCTCCGCTCGCATATTGCAGATTCTCAAGGGTTTGCAGGCCCTTGATCATCTTTTGGATGGTGAAGGGGGAGAGGAGGTTGTAGTTGATGAAGTCGTCCTTCTCCGCTCCTGTGCGGCCATCGCGCCTGGGCCATTTCCTGGCGTCGCGGATGGTCCCTACGCTGCGCAGGTTTACTCCCGGCGCAAGATATGAGGTCTCGCCCTTCTCGATCAGGTAGGAAAAGGGAAGATTGGTGGTGTCGGAATGTGTGACGTGCCTGCCCATGACCAGGGAGAAGGCTCCCACGCGTGCGGGCCAGAGAATGTAGGAGTCGGAGGATGTCTTCGCTCCGCGCTCCAGCGTGCCCTGATGGATGGGGCCGAGCTTGTACATGTGGTTGCTCTGGTTCGATCCGGATCCCGCATTCATGAATGAGAACATGCCTGCGATGAGCAGGGTGCTCTTGTGGTGGGTGACCGTGTACGGCCCTGCGAAGATGGCGCAGGCCTCTCCGTTCTCGCCCTGGCAGTTGCAGAAGAACAGGGAATCGCTGGCGGAATAGCCGTGCCCGAAGCGGCAGGCCTGGCCCACGAAACAACGGGTGAGGGTGGCTGCATCGGTGACTGAGCTGCTTCCGGAGATGATGAAATCCTCGCAGATGACGCTCTGCCCGATAGTGACCGGGGCATCCTCGCTGCTGTTGATGGAACCGTTGACCAGGAGGGAAGCGCCCTTGATGCTGGCCGCATCGCCTATGCGTACGTTCCTGATATCGGCGACGCCGGATATGGTTACGCCCTTGCCGATGCTGCCCCTGCTGGAGCGGACGGATTCGGCGTAGGCGGATATCATGGCGTTCATCTTCTCCACGAACTCCGGCCTGTGCCTGTAGAGGGCTATCATGTAGGCTTCGTGGGCGGACATCCCGTCGTGCATCATCACCTCGCGGCCACCGGTCTCGTTCAGCACGGAGACCTTCACGCCGTTGCCGAAGCAGGTGGGACCGTCGGTGATTATGGAGCCGACGTTATAGATGATGGTGCTGTCGGCGATGTCGTAGTTGGCGATGTACTCCCGGACCGTGCAGATGCAGCAGTCGTTGCCGACCGTCACGTTGAAGAGGGTGGCGTCGCTGATGCCGGAATGGCGCTGGAGGCCTCCGGGAAGGGTGAATACCTTATCGAAACGCCCGAGGCGTATGCTGCCGCTGAAAGTGGCGTTGCAGACATGCTCGGTGCTGAATCCTTCGGAGACTTCGACGGAGTTCCAGTCTTCTGCGCTGCAGCCCTGCTGCTGCAAAGCGGCGATTTCTTTTTCGGTGAGTTTCCTGTATTGCATGGTGATGTTATTCTACGGTTACACTTTTGGCCAGGTTGCGGGGCTGGTCCACGTCCAGACCCTTCGCGACGGCGATATGATAGGCGAGCAGCTGGAGGGGGATTACCGATACCAGCGGGCAGAGATAGTTCGGGGTGAGGGGAACTTCTATCACATGCTCCGCTATGCCCTTCACGACAGTGTCGCCTTCGCTCACGATGGCCAGCACCTTGCCCTTGCGGGCGGCGACTTCCTGCATGTTGCTGAGGATCTTTTCGTAGAGATTGTGATGGGTTGCGAGGAAGACCACGGGCATGTCTTCGTCCACCAGGGCGATGGGCCCGTGCTTCATCTCGGCGGCAGGATATCCTTCCGCGTGTATGTAGCTGATTTCCTTGAGCTTGAGGGCTCCTTCCAGGGCGACGGGATAGTTCATGCCACGGCCGAGATAGAGGAAATTCTTTTTATCGACGTACTGCTGCGCAAGGGCCTTGATCTCGTCGTTCTTCGCGAGGATGCGGTCTATCTTGTCTGGAATCTGCTCCAGTTCTTCGATGGCTTCGTAGTAGTCGGCTTCGCAGATTGTTCCCTTCTCGCGGCCTATGGCCAGGGCGAGCATGGTCAGGACGGTGGTCTGTCCGGTGAAGGCCTTGGTGCTGGCTACGCCGATTTCCGGGCCTACGTGGATGTAGGTGCCGGTGTCGGATGCGCGGGCGATGCTGCTGCCAACGGCGTTCACTATGCCGAACACCATCGCACCGCGTTCGGAGGCCATTTGGATGGCCGAGAGGGTATCGGCGGTCTCACCGCTCTGGGAGATGGCAAACACCACGTCTCCGGGACCGACGACCGGGTCGCTGTAGCGGAATTCGCTCGCGTATGCCACTTCAACCGGGATACGGCAAAACTGCTCTATCAGCTGCTTGCCGATTAGAGCGGCGTGCCAGGAGGTGCCGCAGCTGACCATCACATAGCGCTTCGCGTTGAGGAGCTCCTCGCGGTGCTCGGTCACGGCGCTGAGAATAATGCGGCGGTGCGCTGGAAGAAGCCTTCCGCGCATGCAGTCCCGGAGGACGGCCGGCTGGTCGAAGATCTCTTTCAGCATGAAATGGGGGAATCCGCCCTTGTCGAGCATGCTCACGTCCAAGTCGATCTCCTTGGTGCGGACATCCACCTTGTCGGCGTTGAGGGTGGTGATATAGAGATCTTCCCCGCGGCGGCAGGTGACTACTTCCTCGTCGTTGAGATACACCACCTTGTTGGTGTAGCCGGCGATGGGGGAGGCATCGCTTGCGATGAAGAATTCGCAGTTTCCTTCTCCCAGGCCTATTGCGAGCGGGCTGCTCTTGCGTGCGGCCACTATAGTGCCGGGTTCCTTGCGGTCGATGACCGCGATGGCGTAGGCCCCGATGACTATCTTCAGGGCGGATCTAACCGCGCTGGCGAGATCTGCTCCGTGTTTTTGCTGGGTATACTCGATAAGCTGCAGGAGGACTTCAGTATCGGTTTCGCTGCGGAAACTGAATCCCTTTGCCTTGAGCTGGTCACGAAGGGCGTTGGCGTTCTCTATGATGCCGTTGTGCACCATCGTGAGGTCTCCGCTCTGGGAGATGTGAGGATGGGCGTTCACCTCGTTCGGGGCACCGTGGGTGGCCCAGCGGGTGTGCGCAATGCCAATCGACCCGGAATGGTCGTGCCCGGCGGCGGCTTCCTCGAGATTTGAAACCTTTCCTACCGCTTTATATATATTGAGTTTTCCTTCGTCGTTAAGAACTGCGACACCGGCGGAGTCGTATCCGCGGTATTCAAGCCTGTGGAGGCCCTTGATGAGTATCGGGTATGCCTCGCGGCATCCCAGATATGCGACAATTCCACACATATTTGCAATCAGTTAATTCTTGCAAATATAATCAAATAACTGGAAATTCTTTAATTGAAAGGGGATTCGGCGAGGACGGCCTCCTGCTGGTCTTCGGGCAGGACCTTGATGAGGGCCTTGAGGTAGTTCTTGGGGAACTCGCTGAGCTTCAGGAGGATCAGGCCGTCCAGAGAGTCCTGGAAATCCGGGTCCACGTTGAAGCATATCAGCTTTGCGTTGTAGCTGAAGTATTTCTTAACTAGGACGGGGATGCGATATTTGCCGTCGGACATGGCGAGGATGAGCCTGTCGAGTTCGTCGAGGGATTCAACCTTGCAGAGCAACTGCTCGGGGTTGACAGCCATGAAATCGGGCTTGAAGCTGTGGACGGACGAGGCGAGCCTGCTGACTTCGGGATTCGTGAAGTTCTTCTCTATGTACCAGACTATGAGGCTCTTGTAGAAGTCAGGAATGCTGTTGCTGATGCTTACGGGGCCGAGGAAATATTTAGCTTCGGGGAAATGGACCGTGGATGCCGAAATGCCGGTGAGCAGTAGCTTGAGGCCGAGTACTTCCCGCTGATACTTCTGCTGTATGAAGGTACGGCCAAGTTCCAGACACTTCGAGAAAGTCTCTTCGTTACCGGGGGCATACTTGAAGAGGGTGGAGGTATAAAGGCCGTCCATGCCGTATTTGGTGACCACTTCCGGGCCCACGCCAATGCGGTACGCGCCCACTATCTCCCCGTTGGGTACGTTCCAGAGGATAAGATGATGGAAGGTGGGATCGAAACGGTCGGTGTCGATGGCCTTGCCGGTGCCTTCTCCCACGGCGCGGAAGGTTTCTTCGCGGAGGCGGGCGAGTTCATGGAATGCATGCGGGATACCATCCACGGTAGTGAGATACACGCGATAGTCGCCGACTTCGAAGAGGATGCGGTCGGAGATGCCAGCCATCTCCTGACGGATGATCTCCGGGTCGACAGGCTGAGCCAGAGGCTCTGTGATGTCCTGTGCGGCGATTTCTCTATGGGGCCTGCATTCCGCCTCAAGGGCGTATGTGCGGTTGCGCAGGTACTTCCCGAGCTCGGGAACGCTGTATTTGCTCATCTCCTCCGGGGTGATGGCCTGCCCGATGCGGACCTTCACGTTGGTGCCCTTCTTGTTGAGCATCTCGTGGATCAGGCGCACGGTGCGCAGGCGGGGATGTATCTTGCCGAGGAAATGGAAGAACCTGGAGTTCGTGCCTTCGAAGTATATGGGAATCACCGGGAAACCGGAGTTCTTTATCATTTTGATGACATTGTCCGCCCAGGGCTTGTCTTCTATGACCTTTTTCTTGCCCACCGCAGTGCGCTTTGCGCCCTTCTGGTAGGTGCCGACCTCTCCGGCGGGGAAGAATCCGAGAGCTCCGCCGTCGTGGATGTGCTGGAGGGCCATCCGTATGCCCTGGATGCTCTTGGCGCTGCCGCCCTTGGTGAGGTTGTCGACAGGCATGAAACTGCTCCGCAGACTTGGAATGAGGGCGAGGACAAAGGTCGTGAGTATTCTGTAGTCCCGACGTTTGGAGCCGATAACGGAGCTCAGGATCAGGCCGTCGATGCTCCCGAAATGATGGTTGGAAACTGTGATGAATCCACCCTCTTCAGGAATGCGGTCAAGCTGTTCGGGGAGAATTTCGTAGGTGACGCCGACTTCCTTGAGCACGGCCTCGGAGAACTCGGGGCCGTCGTAGCACATGAGTTTTTCATGCATCGCATTGATCTTGTCCAATTCGAGGAGGCGGTGTATGCGGCGGGTTACAAAGCGCCCGACGGCTCCTTTGAGGCCCAGGGCGTTCTGCAGTTCGGTTTCAGATACTACGTGTTTTTGCTTTTCCATAGAGGGTACTTGCAAATCTCAAAATACAAATGTAGTAATTTTTAAATAAAAAAAGAGGATTCCGCAAAGAATCCTCTCTGTGGGACCTAGCAGATTCGAACTGCTGACCTCTTGCGTGTGAAGCAAGCGCTCTAAACCGACTGAGCTAAGGTCCCTTGTTTTTTGGGACTGCAAATATAGTGTTTTTTTTGATAATTCGGCTATCTTTGCAAATATGAAAAGATATTTAGCGTATGTGCTCCTGCTCGTCGGTCTGATTTGTGCTGCGTGCACCGGCCGGGACAAGTATTCCATCGTTATTCTCGGCGACACCCATTATGATGCGGCAGAGCCGGAAGTATACCATTCAGGATACTCAAATCCTAATCCCAGGGTGGATTCCATCCAGCGAAAAGAGTTCGAGCGCAACGGGGAAATGTGGGCTGGGCGCTGCCAGCGTCTGTTGGACCGTGCGGCAAAACTCGTGGACGGGAAGACGTGTTTCGTTTTCCAGGTAGGGGACCTGATCCAGGGCGATACGGCTGATTCCACTATGCATGCGCGCTTTCTGGACGATGCCGTCAACTTGTTCAAGTCCAGGCTGGCCCCGGATATTCCTTTCGTTACAGTTTGCGGTAACCACGACCACCGCGGCAGCGATGATGCCGTGTGCAGAAGGGCCTACAAGGCATATATGACAGAGCGTATGTCCTCGGAACTGGGCCAGGAGATTTCGAGCACGAGCTTTCTTTTCTGGCACGGCCCGGACGCATTCGTGGCATTGAACCATACTTCGAAAACCGAGAAAATCAAGGCTCTGTTGGAGCAGGCGCGCGGAGCCAGGCACGTATTCGTGCTCATACACACGCCCGTCTTTCCTTTCGACGAACCGGACATTTACTTCTGGTATCTGCTTGGAAAGCGCGATGATTCCCGCGCACAGGAGCGACGCGAGGTGCGTGCACTGCTGGCATCGCTGAATGCCATCGTACTCTGCGGGCATACGCATTCTACGGAATTCCTGGATTGGGAAGGAGATGGAGGACGTATCACACAGATGACCATGAGCAGCGTCTGGGCCAATGAATCTGAAGGAGAGTATCACGAACATGCCACCGGGGCTGACGGATACCCCGACTATGCGCCTATTTTTGATGAGTATCGTCCCGGCATAAGGGCTTATTCCATAGCCGATGCTGCAGGTTCCTATAAATTGACGGTGGACGGCTCCAGGGTTTATATCGATTTCTATTGCGGGGATTCGCAACGCCGCACAAAACGCTTCAAGATCCGCTGATGAGGAAACGTCATATACTCCTGCTTTTGACGGCTGTCGTGATAGCCGTTCCATGCCATGGTGCAAGATCGCTGCAGACGCCCAGGACCAGGGGGCTCATACGCGAACTGCTCGTCAAGCTGGACAGTACGGACGTATATGCCGCGAATAAGGAAAGGGGGATAGAGGCTGCAAAAGCCCGGCTCCAGGGGCTTCCGGACGTGGAGTATTACGGATTGTGCTACGACATCGCCAAGTCTTATTCCAAGTACAAGTTGGATTCGTCCCTGGTGTATATAGATAAGGCCATTGAGACAGCACGGAATGCCGGCAGGGATTCGCTGATGCTTGCGGCCGAGTTTACCAAAGCCAGCATACTGTATTCCGCCGGATTCACTACCGAAGCTCTGGAGACTCTCCATACCATATCAAGGAGCAAGATGAAAGGAGGCCTTCTGGTTTCGTATTACAATGCCTGGGCCGAACTCTATCACAGTATTTACAACGGCTCCCACGAACCGGCGGCGTTCCGGAAGAAATACCGCGCGAGCTATAACGAGTACAGGGATTCGCTCCTGTCCGTGCTGGATACTGCGAACGTTATGTATCTCCGCAACATGGAGAGGAAAGAGGCCAGGGCGGGGAATTACGCCGAGGCAAGGAGATACAATTCCATCCGCCTGTCGGTGATAGGGGATACAAAGTCGCCGGACTACGCCACCTGCCTCTACGACCGTTTCATGATATCGTATTTTTATGAGAGGAAGCTGACGGGGGAGGCGATAGACGACCTTTTCGAGTCTGCAATAATCGAAGTAGGGGACTGCAACTACGATATCGCCTCGCTGCTCAGGGTGGAGGCATACCTTATAGATGTCAATGAGGTCAGTGCGGCGAAAAAGGTGTCCGACTACTATTATGCTTCGCTCCGCACGCTCGGATCGCGCCAGCGTATCATCGACGGCGGCGAGCAGGCGATACGCATCAACGACCGCAACTCCCGCCTCCTGCAGAAGAAGAACAGCGATTTCAAGGCGGCGCTCGTGTTCATCTCTTTACTGTTTGTGGCCTTGCTGCTGACTTTGTTCGTCATAAACAATTCACGACTCAAGATCTCCCGCCTCAAAGACAATCTGGAACGATCCGGCCGGATTTCCAAAGGATACGTGGGCGTGGTTTTCCAGCTTTATTCATCGTACATCAGGCGTCTGGACGTATTCCGCACAAAGATCCACTCCACCCTCAAGAAGGGCCGTCTGGAGCAGGCTCTGGAGCTTACGAGCCCGTCGGGCGACATTGCCCTGGAGGAGAGAAGGGAACTGTTCCGCAACTTCGACAGTGCATTCGTGGACATCTTCCCGGACTTCATCGGTACGGTGAACTCATGCCTCAAGCCGGAAGATAGGATCGAGCCAAAGAAAACGGAGATACTGAACAACGAACTGCGCATGCTCGCACTCATAAAACTGGGCATAAAAGACAGCACGGAAATCGCCGACCTGCTCCATTGCTCGGTTAAAACCGTCTACAATCTGAGGTCTATGCTCAAGGCCCGGCTCGCCATTCCGGAAGAAGACTTCGACAAGGTCATTTCCGAGCTGTAATGGCTTTCCGGGAATAATCTTCCATTTCCCGAAATTAGTTTTTAAAATAATTTATTTAGCTGATAATCAACTAAATATTCCTTCCCGAAAAGCGTCACTGTTTCCCGATTTCTCGGGAAGCATTGTTTCTTAGCGACACCTTATATATTTTTGTGTCAAAAGAAAGCCACATATGCGAACGGTTAAAAACATTATCAAACTATTGATTCCGGTCCTTTTTCTGACCATTCCCGTGATCTGTTGCTCAGCCACCGGGAAGCCGAGGCAGAAGAATACTCTCAGGGTCCTTTATTGGAACATCCAGAACGGAATGTGGGCCGGACAGCCGGACAACTATCAGAAGTTCGTGGACTGGGTCAATTCCTGGGATCCGGATATCTGCATCTTCTGCGAGGCTGCTCAGATTTACTATACCGGCACTAAAGATCATATGCCTAACGAGGATCGCTATCTTCCTGAGCACTGGGGAGAGCTCTGCGCCCGCTGGGGTCACCAGTATTATGCCTTCAATCCACGCAGGCCTTCCACGTCCACACCTTTCGGTCTGACCAACTATCCCTGTGGCATCACATCCCGCTATCCCATCGACACCGTGAAGATCATAAAGGGTCACAAGCCGGATTCGGTGATCGTAAATTACAGCGGCTGGTATCAGGTGCGCGTGGACGGAGCGGAAAAGCCCGTGAATATCATCACAGTCCACCTCAAGCACGGCAAATACGGGTACGGCGTACCTCACGACCAGAGAGATGCCAGCGCGGCGAGATACGAGGGCGAACTTTTCCGGGCCAAGGAACTCGCCTGCATTCTGGATAACTCGGTGCGAAAGATAAAGGAACCTAATAAGGGACTGTGGATTATGGCCGGTGACTATAACTCATACAGCCGGAAAGACAATCACCACTATAAGTGGAATAATGCTTCTCCCGGTTTTACCGCGCAGGACTACATGATTTTCAATTCGCCTTTCTTTGATTTGGTGAAAGAATGCTATCCGGACGACTTTTTTCCGTCCTGCGGCAATCTCAGGATTGACTATATGTATGTTTCCAAGCCAATGCTTAAGGCTTGCGCTGATGTATATGCGGAGCCGGACGAGTATACAAAGAGGGAGAAGGATCCTACGGGGATTACAAGCTTCTACATCCCGTCGGACCACTATCCGATCATTGCCGATTTCAAGTTGTCAAAAATGAAATAACCAGCATATGAAGAAAACAGTTTTGCTTCTATTATCTGCCGCTTTGGCCGTCGCTGTTTGCTCCTGCAACACGGACAACGGTCCCAAGCGTCCGGTCCGGAGCGAGTACATCAAGGTGTACGAAACTTCTCCGGAAAAGACGGTGGACGCCATTCAGGTCCCGTTTGAAGGGGTCCAGGATGGTAAGATTCACGTTCTGGCAAATGTGCCGGTTCAGTGGAAATACTTTGTAGACCAGACAGACACAGGCACGGACTGGTTCAAAATCAAGGCTGTGGAAGAGGTTGAGCCCGGACACATCCTGGTAACCTATGATGCCGAGTCCATCCTGGCCCTGAATTCGCTTGACAGGCGCTCCGGAAGACTGAGTTTCTCCTGCCCGGAGGAGTCTCTGGGGAAATTCCTTCCTGTCAAGCAAGGGTACTCCCGGCATTTCATGGAGGATTTTTCCGGTGAGCCGGACAAAACACTCGTCATCACGGGCAAGAAGAGCTACACGACTGAAGAGTATCCTGTCCTGAACGCCGATTTTTGCGACTATATTTCTTTTAATGCCTGGGCGGAAACAACCAATGAATTCCTGAGCAAGAATATCACACTGGATATTACCGTCTCCGGCGGCAAGTTTTATGCTACCGGGCTTACCACATACCGTGTCAATGTGCCCATCGGCACCGGAGCCGACAAGAATAACATAAGGTATTTGCTTCTTGTCGGGAACGGTGAACGTATGAGCGCGCAGACAAAGTTTACTTTCAGCACTTCAAACGATGATCTGGTCTATGTCCATATCGACAATTTCGCCGCCTACAAGGTTACGGAAGCCGAGATGGGTCTGCTGATCACCGATGAAGACTTTGATGAAGACGGAGAGGGGGCCGATTGGATATGATGAAAAGGTTATTACTCTCAATCCTGGCCATCCTGGTTGTAATCCCGGCACTGGCCCAGCAGCCGATGACCGTCTCCGGCACCGTTCGGGACGAAACCGGAGAAGTAATGGTAGGCGTCATCGTGGTGGCGAAGAATGCCAAGGGTAACACGGTTGCAACTGCCACAACCGACATGTCCGGTAAATACTCAATCCAATGCGGCAGCAAGGACGTCCTGGACTTTCATTTTCTTGGATTCGAGAAGGCGACGGAAAAGGCTGCCAAGCGCGTGGATGTGATTCTCATTCCAGATGCGGCATCTACCCTTGATGCGGCCGTCGCCATTGGTTTCGGCGCCGTTAAAAAGGCGGACCTTACCGGCTCTGTAACCAACGTGAAGATGGCGGAAATCCGCAACGAGCCTGTGCTCTCCATCGACCAGGCGCTGCAAGGGCGCGTGGCGGGTCTGGAAATCACCAGTACGGACGGCGAACCGGGATCCGAGTCCATTATCCGTATCCGTGGATCCCGCTCTTTATCCGCCGCCTCAAACGACCCTCTCATCGTGGTTGACGGCGTAACGGATGCTATTTCTTCACTCAACGACATCAATCCGGCCGATATTGAAGCCATATCGGTGCTTAAGGATGCATCGGCCACGGCTATTTACGGTGCCCGAGGTGCCAATGGCGTCATTATCATTACTACCAAAGGCAGTTCGGATAGTTCGGATTCGGCCTCGAACTTCTCCCTGACGTTTAACAGTAGTGCAGGTGTGTCTTATCTGCCCCGTAATCTGGATCTGATGAACGCCGAGCAGTATGGCATCTACCGCAACGAGTATTACCAGCACATCGGCACATCCTCTTCCATGAATATGAACACACCGCTCAGCGGCCTGTCGGTAAAGACCCCTTTCACTTACGGGGAAGGCACCAACTGGATCGGCGATGTGACCCGGGTGGCGCCATATCAGAACTATAACGTGTCTATGAACGGTTTCAACGGCAAGCAGAAATTTTATGCTTCTCTGGCCTACAGCGACGAACAGGGTATCATCAAGAAGAGCGGAAAACAGAACTTCACCGGCACGCTTAACGTTTCTAACAAAGTGTTCAAATGGCTCACCTTGGGTGCATACCTCCGTTACCAGTATCGCCTTCAGGACAATTTCCTTACGCAAATCGGCGGTGGAGGAATCAACTATGCGGCGCAGTATCTTTCCCCGCTCATCACCCCGAAGGATTCGTATAATCCGCTGGATAATTCGGCAACCAACATAGCCAACGCAGTTGTGCGCCTGAACGAAAATACGGATCACACCGACCGAAGCATGCTCAATATTTCCGTCAATGCATCGGCAAGAATTTCTGCCCCTCTGAAGTATAAGACAAAATTCAGTTATTACTTCTTCGACCGCCAGCGTTACCAGTATAATCCGTCCACACTCCCTTCCAGGACTGAGGCTATGGGTGGATCGGCTTACCGTGAGAATTATGGTGAACAGAGTCTTTATTATGAGCAGACGCTGGAATACTCCAGGGAATTTGGACGCCATCATATGGATATAACGGCCGGACAAACCTTCAAGCACCAGACAATGCATAGATTCTCTCTTGACGGAGACGGATACATTGTGGATGCCGTCAAGTGGAACAACATGGCCGCAGTAACCAACAAGGAGAGTTACGGTGCCAATACTGAGCAGGAGATAAAGGATAAGGTGGCTTTCTTTACACGTTTGAATTACAATTACAAGCGCCGTTATTACCTTACCCTTACCGGCCGATTGGATGGCGCCTCCAATTTTGCCGCCAATCACAAATGGGGCTTTTTCCCTTCCGGTGCCTTCAAGTGGTCCGTATACAAAGAACCATGGTTTGATAAAGCCGATTGGCTGGATGATTTCTCCCTTAAGGTAAGCTTGGGCCAGAGCGGAAACGATGTCAACAAGGCATACCGTTCCCTGGCAAGACTTGGGTCCAGTTCGGGCGGATATCCCTTTGGCGGACACTATACCCAGCAGTACTGGCAGTCCCGCATTGCATCCCCCAACCTGACCTGGGAAACCACAACTGCCGGCAATATTGCTCTGGAGATGGCATTCTTGAACAGCAGGCTCAGTCTTACCGTGGAAGCCTACAAGACGATTACCAAAGACCTCCTGCTCACGGTGAAGGTCCCTCAGCATACCGGTTACGACGACAAATACGAGAATATCGGCCGTACCAGCAGCCAGGGAGTAGAATTCAGCATGAGTTCCCGCAACATTGTCAAACGCAGTTTTTCCTGGTCCACATCTTTCTCCATAACGCACAATACTTCCATGGTAGATGATCTGGGGCCCGAGTCGGAAGTTGCGATAAGGCAGGCTCCCACGCAGGTTGCTTACACTACCGTCGGCTACCGGGTGGGCTATCCTGTCAATTCCTTCTGGGGTTTCCAGTATGCCGGTGTATGGCATAACCAGGAAGAGATAGACCGAAACAAGATTACCCATTCCTTTGCCAACGACCAGGCCTCTACCAAATTGGGCTATCCTATCTTTATAGACCAGAACCACGACGGTTCCCTGGACTCCAGAGACATTGTGTTCCTTGGTTCTCCCGACCCCATAGCCTACGGAGGCTTGCAGAACTCATTCCGTTTGAATCGGCTCTCCCTTGGCATATATTTCACTTATTCTTTTGGTGGGAAGGTGCTGAATTACTCGGAATTCTATATGGCCGGCTCGCGCAGGACAAACCAGTACGCTTACATGGTTAATGCCTGGCATCCGATCGCAAATCCCAATTCCAACCTTCCCCGTGCGGGTATCTTCGACGCCAGCGCCCTACCCAGTTCGTTCCTCATCCACGACTCTTCGTACCTCAGGCTTAAAAACCTGAGTCTGAGTTATCGGTTCAATATCAAGAGCAGGATTATCCGCGAACTTGAGGCTAGCGTCTCCGGCGAGAATCTGTATCAGTGGACCTCATATAATGGTTTTGATCCTGATGTCTCCTCAGGCAGCGTAAAAGGGTATGACAATTCGTGGTATCCCAAGTCCCGCCGTTTTGTAATCTCGATTCAAATGAAATATTGATGTGTCGTATGAAACATTTAAGAACAATCCCGATAATTGCACTTGCGCTCTCTCTGGTATCTTGCTCGTTAAAGGAAGATTCCTCGGCAATTGTAAATCCATACGATTTCTTTAATACGGAGGTCCAGATTCGTGCGGCTGTGAATGGTTGCTACGATCCGTTGCACTATATTCATAACCTTAAATATTTTATCGCACTGGAAGGAGCCACAGACCTGGCGTCTACAGACGGATCTGCCCAGCAGGATGCGCGCTTCGACATTAACCCGGCCAGCCCCGGTGCCGCCTCCCTGGTGTGGAGATGGAGTTGGACTGGCGTACGTTTTTGCCTGAGCACCATTGCCGGCATCGGCCGCTCCTCGCTGGCCGACAATAAAAAGATGCCATATGAAGTAGAGGCCCGCGTCCTGCTCAGTTATTACTACTATGTGCTCACCAGTTTCTTTGGAGACGTTCCTTTTTATGAGGACTATGTGGAAACCGACGATGATATGATCCGTATCGGCAAACTGGGGCGCATGAGTGCGGTGGAAACCCGTAAAACCCTTATAGACGAGTTGTTGCTGTATGTTCCCATGCTTCCTCAGATTCGCACTTGCGACCAGGAGTACAACACCTGCGGTGCGGCGATGGGCTGGATGCTGATTGCGAAGATGGCTGCGTGGAATAAAGACTGGGACAATGTCATCTATGCCGGAGAACACTTGGAGGCTATATATGGAAGTCTGGACAAATATTCCTACATGGATGTCTGCTTCCGTAACAAGAACACGCCGGAATCCATTTTTGAAGAGAACCATGAGTATGTGGAAGGCGGTATTGAATATATCACCTATTCCGGCCTTGCCATCTCGTCTCTGGTGCTCCCTTATCCCAAGACTGCCGGCACGGCCATTTACGACGGTGTCACCATCCCCGAAATAGGTGTTAATGCTACCTGCTATACGCCCCTGAGACCCACCAGCCATATGAAAAACGATATCGCGCCCACAGGCACCGGCGATATCCGTCGCGACATCAATATTTCCAGAGGTTGGAACGGGGTGAATTTCGGCGGCGGCAGCCAGTGGATGGGTCAGAAGTTCTGGTGCTTTGGCGTTTACAGGAACTATGACAACACCAACTACAAGATTTTCCGTTATGCCGATGCAGTTCTCCTGCTTGCAGAAGCATGGTGTGAGAAAGGAGATTATCCCAAGTCCGTGGACTATTTGAATATGGTCCGTAAACGCGCACAGATTGATGACTATACCTTTATAAACGCGGTCAAACTCCGCGGCGAAATCAGGGATGAGCGTGCCCGCGAACTGTTTGGCGAATTCGGACGCAAGTATGATCTGGTTCGCTGGGGAATCTGGTACGATCAGGTACTTGCCTACAACACTTATAGTAAGGCGCAGGAGAACATCCGTCCATGCCACGAATATTATCCCATTCCGGATGTCCAATGTGCCCGCTCGGGTCGTATACTGTCCAATCCGGAGTATGAAAAGTACAATCTTTCAGGAATAGAATAAAGGATATGAAAAAGATTGCAATAATAATGTTTGCCCTGCTGGCTGCAGTTTCCTGCACAGAGCACAAGGCAGAATATGACCAGACCCTGGGGCTTCTCTCGGAGTACAATATCCTTTCCAAGGATGGAGGCAGCACTCAGGTAGCGGTGTTCTCAAACACATCATGGACTGTGGAAATGGACCGTCAGGTATCCTGGGCATCCATAGACCGTTTTGACGGATATAAGTCCGGCTATCTGGTATTTGATTACGATATCAACTATGGCCGCGCCCGCCGCGTGATTCTGGTGTTCAAGGCTGGAGACCAGACCCGCACGCTGAATATGTATCAGAATGCTTTCCTTTCGGATTCTGATTGTAAGATGGATCTTGATGCTTCATCTATCGATGTTGATGCGAGCGGAATCACAAAAGTCATTCCTTTTTCTACCAACCTGGTGTATAATCTGGATGAGATGTACCTGACTCTTTCTTATCCGGAAGGCCAGGAGCCTGCAACACCGTGGATTACTCTCAAGAGTGTGGAAATAGACAAGGTTACCCTTGAGATAGCTCCCAATACTACCGGGTCGGCCCGCATGGCAAATGCCAGGATTTCCCACACGGATGCCGGTTCTTACGACTCCACCGAAGGAGATACGGTCCATTCGAACACAATAACTGTAGTCCAGACTAAATAGCCATGAAAAAGATAACGATATATTCAATAATAGCTCTTCTGCTATTCCAGTCCTGCGACAAGAACCAATATTATGTGTTTGCTCCCGACGAACTGGGTATGCCGGAGCATGAATACTATGTTGGAGAGAATGGAGATGGAATAGAAATCCAGTTCCTTACAAGCAAGCCCGGAACAGTATCTCTGGTCAACCAGGATGACGATGCATGGGTTAAGCTGGGCACCACCCAATTTAAGGAAGATGGCAGCATCCCGGTTCAAATCCTGAAGAATGACGGCTTCAAACGCCGCTCGGACATCCTTTTCGTCACAGATACCAGAAAGGACACGGTCTCTGTGTTCCAGAAAGGTGCCGTTGAAGAAAAGTTCTATGTCTCCGCCGGTTCGATGGTCGTGTTCAACGGCAGCACAGAAGTGAATACCGTCGCGGCGGACATAAACGTGCCTCTCAGCAGCATAGAAGTCGAAGTCCGTTTTTCCGGCGCTGAACAGTGGATCCATGATTATCAGCTCACCAACAGTTCCTTCACATTCAAGACAACCGACAATCCGGACAAGAACTATATGCGTCGGGCCAACATTGTCCTGACCTATGTGGACGGATGGAAGGAAACGCAGACTGCAGTTATTGCGGTTCTACAGGCCCGGTCGGACAATAAGGTGGGCACCACCTTTACTCCCGAAGATCTTCACAGTGTGGCCACGGTGGAAGGATATACCCTACCGGAAGATGCCCTTATCGAGGGCTACATCGTAAGTACCAATGAAGGCGGGAACGCCGGAGACGCCCAGGTGTATGACTATAAACAAGGTACCGGTGTTATCGACTATACTCTCACAGAGCGCACTGCGTATCTTGAGAGCCTGGATGGCAAGTATGGCTTCAGGCTCATTACCCCTACATCTTCGGACAATGAGTTCCAACGCTATAGCCGTATATGCCTTAAGGCTGGCGGGGCTGTGGTGAAGAAGTCCGGAGGGGAGCCTGTCCAGTACACCATCGAAGAAGTCAAGTCAGGAGATATTCTTACCAGTGCGGACGGAAAGCTCTCGATGCCATGGAAAGAAAAGCACATCACCGAGCTTACCGACGATGATATCAATACCCTGGTTAAGATCAAAGATTGCGAGATAGCGATGCGTAAAGGCCCCTTCACGCCCGTGAATGAAGGCTATACGTCCCTGTGCGGATACAACCGTCTGGCAAAATATCCCATCCTTATCCGAGACATCACCGGTGGTAGCATGTATATGTTCACCAACATGACCTGCACCTATCGCCGCAACGGAGAAACCCTCCCTTACGGCAGCGGCGACATAACCGGAATTGTGGTCCATGAGGATTACAAGAGTTTCGAGAAGGACGGTGACATAGGCCGCTACCAGCTTCGCCATCTCCTTCGCGAGGAAATCGACCTCAAGAAAGATTTTGCGGACAACTTCTCCGGCATCATCACCGAGTTCCGCTACACCATCTTCCCCGAAGAATTCCAGGAAACCAAGCTTACGGATCCTATTCTCGCCACCAAGGGCAACGGAGAACTGTGCCACACATATGGCCCGGTAAGCAATTTCTCCCCGACCTATTTCTACATCGGAGAATGCGGAAGCAAGAAGAAAAACCATTATAAAGAAGGCGCCGGAATCGAACTGGACGGAGGTGGCATCTACGAGCCCTGGATTGGCACTGAGGATGCCCAGAATACGGACGGCAAGGGTTGGTTCAAAGACAACCTCAAGATCAGCTGGTCCAACAAATACTGGTGGGATTCCTCCAACGGCCGCGGCTATTGCTGGCTGGTTATCTTCAGCACGGCTGGAATCGTCTCTGACAGGGTTTCCATGCAATTTGCGATGTACAACAACTCCCAAAGCGCCCGTTCACCGCGCTACTGGAAGGCCCAGTACTCGCTCACCACGCACGACTGCTCGCCGTCAACTGACTCCGAGTGGATCGACATCGGCGAATTCACCGTCCCTGACGTTGCCATCTGGGCCTCCCAGAACGACTGGCAGACCCTCGGCACCCGCGTTTACGACTTCCCGCTTCCCACGGAAATCCTTGGGAAAGAGAGCGTGAGCATCCGTCTCATGCCCCGCAACAATAAAGCTGCCGCCAAGTCCGTGGATTCATACGACTCCAGCACGATCAGCAATGGCAGCGGCTACAACACAATGGATTATTTTGCAGTACGCTACAACAAGTAGAATATGAAAAGACTTATATTATCAGCAATTTTTCTCCTGCCGGCGTTCTATGCCTGCACCGATACTTCCGAAGAAGCGTACAAGGTGGTGACAGGCGTTGTGCTCAGCAATGATAAGGTGGATCTCCACGTCGGACAAACCACCACGATTACGGCGACCGTTATGCCGGAATCGCTTGGAATGGGCGTTGTCTGGAGCGTATTGGACGATGTTTATGCCGATGTGACCGACGGCACCATCACCGCGAAGGCGGAGGGCGTCACTTACGTTTTGGCCACTTCAGCCGACGGAAGCCAGAAAGCAGCCTGCATGGTGAGCGTCAACCCTGCAGGCAAGTACAGCGTATACATTAAAGACGAACTTGGCAATCCCGTTACCGGCATTTACGGCTATCCCGGGATGTCCGAAATCCTGTCGGCCTCAACGACCGACGGCGAGACGCACGAGTTCACCTGGAGCATTGAAAATGCCGCGGCGGGTTCCATCACCGATGACGGCATTCTCACGCTCAGTGCATCGGCAAGCACCGATCCCGCGTTCGTTTATGACGCAGAATCCTTCGTCAAAGTCGCTACGGAAGACGGTTTCGGCTGCAGGATTCCCCTCCGGAGCAGCCTGTACAATGGAATCCGGTACAAGGATACGTTCCAGGCCGCCGGCCAGCCCGTCATTGTCAGGAAGGAAAGCAGCAATCCTTTCGCCGTTCTTTACGAGGGGGCGTCAGGTCCCATTGCCATCCCGGCCGATGGTATCACCTTTGACCTGAGCAACACTGCGGATTTCTCCATCCATAAGGAAGCCGGCGCATACTCGCTTGTGGCGGGGGATGCTGCAAACGGAGTATCCACCAAACTCAGTGTCAGCACGATCGGGTCCACCTGGAAAGTGGAAATCGCCGAGTTCCAGATTGGCGATGCTGTCGATGCGGAGATAGATATCAACGATTTTGCCTCCTTCAAGGCGTTCCTGGCCGCTTGCCAGCCTGGAAAGACCATCAAGGGCAAGGTGATGGCTGATGTCGCGCTTACATCCTCCGAGGTCGAAGAGATCGATGCGCTTTATCCCGTTGCTGATTTCGATGGAATCGTCGAAGGCAACCATCACACCATCTCCGGGCTTGTCAAACCGCTCTTCGGTGTACTGAGTGGAAAGGTCAGCGACCTTACACTGAATTCCACGCTGAATATTACCGGGGCGGCAGGTAATGTGGGTGTTTTCGCACATTCTGCTACCCATGCAATACTGACCGGCTGCGTTTCGAAGGGATCGGTAACATCCACCGTGGCTGAGGTCGACGGCGATCTCGCCCTGGGCGGTCTGGTCGGCAGCATTTCCGACTGTACCCTTATCGCCTGCCAGAACCAGGCTGCCGTTACCAACCACACCGCTGCAAGCGGCATTGCCTGCATAGGCGGGCTCGTCGGCGTTGCGGATGGTGCCAATACGCTCACCGGCACTGCTTCTGATTATAACAGCAACAGCGGTACGATCCTGGAGGATTCAAAGACACTGGATGTCGCCGTCGGCGGTATCTGCGGTTATTCCTGCTCCGATGCCTCCGACTTTGCGTATGCCAGGAACTTGAGTACTAAGGATGCCGGCGACATCACAATTCAGAACAATACGAAGAACAAGATTTATGTCGGCGGTATTCTCGGAAGAAGTGCCGTGACCTCGTCACTGGACTATGCAAACAACGCAGGCAAGATTCTCTTCAAAGACCTGACATTGTCTGCAACCGGGCAGGTTTTTGCCGGCGGTATCATCGGCGGATGGACGGAGTCCGGCGTACAGACAATTACCGGATGTGTCAACTCGGGATGCATAGAATCTGATTCAAGCGACCATAACGACTTCAATGCCGGAGATACCAAAACTCCACTTTGGTCCTGCTTCGGTGGTATAGCCGGAATGGGAGCAAGCTCCAGCAGCCAGAGTTTGAACGGTGGATGGAACACTATAACCGGAAAGACATTCACCAATTGCACCAACTCTGCCTACATCTGGATTTATGGCAGGATGCGTTACTGTATCGGAGGTGTTGTTGCCTATACCGAGAATAATATTTCAGGTTGTGTCTGCACGGGTAATATCACCGGGCATGCGAGCGGCGGTATCGGTACTGTGAATGGCAACTATCACAGAAACGTTACCGGTGGTGTAGTGGGCTTGTTTACGGGCTCTACCATCTCCTCATCAAAGTATGATGGCACACTCAACACAAACGGTTCTTCCCCGTTCTCCTATGACGGTGGTATAATTGGCTATGCATACACAGGGTCAATAACGTTTAATACCTGCAAAGTGGGCGGTTCTACCCATGGTGCCGGTACCGGTCAGGGGCGCTCAGCCGTAATGGTCAATAACAGCAACAACTCGGTAACTTATACTTTTACGGATTGCGTAATTAAGAAGGGCACCATCTCTTATGCAAGCGGCTCGAAAGCAACGATCAACAGTGATTCAGATGTTACAGCAGATCATTGCTTTGGAGCAGGCTCAAGTAACTACACCATCACTGGTAACGTCCTTCCTACGGTCGCAGATTCCATTGATTGATAGAACGAATTGAACAAATTATTGAATCAAAATACACTATGAACACAAAACTAATCTACACGTCGCCTGAATGTGAGCTAATGCTCATTCAGCAGGCCAAGCCTCTTTGCCAGAGTGTCATTCCGGATCTTTCACTCGATCCATTACAGGACGATCCTGATGCAATTGAATGGATAATCTAAAATGTATTGCCTTATGAAAAAGATCATTCTCCTTTCTGCTGCAATACTAGGTATTTTCAGCATCGCTTCTTGCGTAAAAGAAACACAGGATCCGACCGAACTGGGCATCGGCCGCACTGTTATCAGTGCCACCGTCGCTTCCACTAAGACTGGCCTGGGCGCTTTGGATGATGTTAACCACAGGTGGCCCAACTACTGGAAGACCGGCGATGTTTTGAGTGTCAACGGAGTTGATTCCGAAGGCCTGGACGTTGGCTATAATGACCAGGCTTCTGCCGAGTTCTCTTTCACGTCCTCGCTGACATCTCCTTACTGCGCCGCATATCCGGCATCTGCAGTCAGTGGCTACAGCGCAGGCAGCGCAACGGTTACCGTGCCCGCGACTCAGAATTATGTTGATGGTTCTTACGACCCCGAGGCGTTCCTTCTTATAGGAAAGAGCGATACCAAATCCATAGCGTTGTCCTCTCAAGTCAGTGTTATTCACTTGAGCTTGACCGGCACTGCTTCCATTACCAGCGTCAGGCTGACAGGAGGCGTCGGGGCGGCTTTGAGCGGTTCATTTACTACGGATTATGCCACGACTTTGACTCCTTCATCCGTCTCTAATGTTGTAGAGATGGTTACTGCAAGCCCTGTCGATCTTCCTGCAGAGTTCTTCATCTGTGTGCCTGCCGGCCTCAGTGGAGCCCTCAAGGTCGAAGTGTTCGACAACGCTGGCGGTTCAATGACCAAAAATGCAAGCATCGCCTCGGCTCTCGCCGCCGGCAAGGTGTTCTCGCCTTCAGCATTAGCATACACTGCTGATTCTTATGCTCCCGTCATTACTGCAGAGGGCATCACGAGTTCCACTGCAGTCATCTGTTGGAATAACTCTCCCGAGGCCGCATATACCATCGGCGTTTACTCCGATTCCGGCTGCTCATCTCTTGTAGACAGCTATTCAGTCGATGCCGGCAATGCTTGCTGGGGCGGAAATTCACCCAGGTTCTGCATAAGCGGTCTTGATGCTGCCACTACATATTATGTGAAGGTCACCAACGATGATCATAGCGCGGACAGCAACATTCTGCCCGTCACCACCGCTACATTCGACATCGTGGAGGTATCCAACACTCCTGCCGCCGTCGATGACGTCATCCTTGCAGAAGACTTCGGCGAACTCCGTTGGGACAGCGACCTAATTGGCCGTGGCGTAGGTTATTTCGCCACTTCCCAGGATTCTTTCGCAAATTCTGAAGTCAGTCAGTTCTTGCCCATCGATACAAACAGTGAGAAGGTTCTCGGTGCTCAGACCACAGCGCTCGGCGCCAGCCGTCTTGCTCACTGGGCTCAGGGCGAAAACAACAATCTGTATATCCACCCTGGATATATCAAACTCGTCGGCAGCAAGAAGGTTACGCACATTGTAACCCCTGCCCTCGAAAGCATTCCTGACGGAAAACTTGCAACTATTGATGTCGAAGTGACAGCAAGTCCATACTTCAGCGAATCCAGCGCTTCCTTCTGCACTACCAACGCCATTGTTGCGGTCCAGACTGGCTCACTGAATGAGTTGACGGACGTAACCAATACAAACACTCTTGATCTCACGACCAACAAGCAGGACATCACCCTCGACGCTGCAAGCGCCTGGAAGACCTACAAGGTCACCCTCTCCGATGTGGTGAAGGGCAACCGTATCGCCTTCGGTGCCGCAGATGGAGTTAGCGGCAACGATGCTCGCATGCTCCTCAGCGACATCAAGATTACCATCAAGGCTCTTGACGATCCGGCTCTTACCGCAAGTGTGAAGAGCGTGTCTTCCAGCACAGCTGCATTCAAGTGGACCTATGGTGGCGACGCCTCAGATGACATTGCTAAGCCTTACACTGCATCCCTGTACAGCGATAGCGCTTGCACTTCACTGGTTGTCTCTCATGATTTTGAAGCCAATGCTTCTTGCTGGGACGGAAAGAGTCCTTGCTTCTCCTTCGGCGGCCTTGCTCCTTCCACCACCTACTGGCTCGTAGTTGAAGATACGGATAGCGGAACAGTTGCAGACGCCGTCAGCGCCACTACCGAGGCCTTCACTCCTGTGGACGCTACTACAGTGTCTAACGCCGCAGTCGGTGATGTCATCCTTGCAGAGGACTTCTCAGAGATTGGCTGGGGCCCGGATGAGTTTGCCGTTGCGGCAGGTATCGTTCCTTCCCCCAAGAATCTGGATGTTCTTTCCGGTGTAAATCCCGCCGGCTCTTATACAACATACAGCAATACCGGTCAACGTATCTTCGGCACAGGCGTGGACCTTGGCACCAGCCGTCTGTCTAAAGGCTGGGGCTTCTTCGGGAACAGTGCAACATTCTTAAGAGACGCATATTTGCGAATCGCTTCCACCACCGGCCGCACTCACCTTGTCACTCCTGCACTTGCCGGTATTCCTGCGGGCAAACTAGCAACCATCGATGTGACGGTTACGGCAACTAAGCACGAATCTAATACAAATGATGTTGCAGTGTTTGTCAGTGACAAGTGCGAGATGAACGGTGCAACGGATCCCAGCAGTTCCAGTTTCCGCAAATACACTATTGACGGTTCAGCTACCGCACTTCCTAATAACGGAACTGCCCTGGGCATCACCTCTGTGAAGACCTGGGAAACCAAGACCGTGAGCATCTCCAATATAGACTCTGGGTGCCAACTTATCATCGGTTCCCTTGAGAATATTGACGGCAAGAACCGTTTCAGCATTACCGATGTCAAGGTCACGATAACAGCCCTCATTGACGATCCTGTCATGAAGATCATGGATGAGGCTACGTTCAACGCATTTGTAAGCGCAGTGGCAACCGACAAGACAATCCCCGCAAAAGTTACTCAGAGCTTCACCGTCTCGTCCGCTACTGCAGAGGCCTTTGCATCCATAGAGGACTACGAGGGCACCTTCGACGGCAACGGATACACCATTACCGGTCTCACAAAGCCTTTGTTCAACGATCTTAAGGGTACCGTCAAAGACCTTACGCTCAACTCAACGCTGAACATAACTTCAGACCAAACAGATATCGGTATTCTCGCAAATGTCCTGTCAGGTACAGCAACCGGCTGTACTTCTCAGGGAAGCGTTACGTTTAATGTCGGCAGCGCAGTATCTGGTGAGCGCAGGATTGGCGGTATGATCGGTTCTATCTCGGGCACTGAAGCATCTATTACCGCTTGTACTAATGAGGCCAGCGTTACCAACGAAACCACAAATACCACTGATGGTGAACTAATTGTGGGCGGTGTTCTTAGTACCTCCTGGGTTGCTGAATTCAGCATTTCCGATTGCTCTAATACCGGTACTATAACAAACAATGCTTACTGGGAGAAGGCTATTTCGGTGGGCGGTATTATCGGCCAGGCTGGAAATGGCGCAAGCGCTACTTCAACTGTGCTGAACGTTTCCGACTGCACCAACAGTGGTGCTGTGAGTAACACCGGGAACAGTGCAGCAAGCAACAACGTGGGCGGTGTCATTGGCTGGATTCGTCACGGTACCTATAGCGGTAACTCAAATGAGGGCACAGTTTCCAATTCCGGTGAAGCACCCAATAACTACGTTGGAGGTGTATTTGGATATGTTGACTTGAATTGCACCTTCCAGAACCATTCCAATAGCGGCCTTGTTTCCAATTCCGGTGAAGCCACATCGGCTAATAATGTCGGAGGAATAATTGGATCTATTGCTGGTAAGAAACCCAACTATAACACCATTGCTTCTGGCTACAAGTTTACCAATTCGGGTAGTATCGAGAACTCCGGCAGCGCGAAGAATATCAATATCGGAGGTCTGTTGGGAAGAAACAATACTGGCTATTTCACTATGACCGGTACATCCAGTGCATATTGCAGAAACAGCGGAAATATTACCGATACTTCCGGAAATGCCAAGAGCGATGGCGGAGATATCTCTATCGGAGGTATTGTTGGATATACCACTACCGGTATCAAGATGCAGTACGCTCGTAATTCCGGAGACATCTATGTCACTGGAGACAAGGGTAGCTCGGCTATCAATGTCGGTGGTATCGGAGGATGGATCAGCAACGCTTCCTTCAACTTCAACAACTGCAGGAATACGGGCGATGTCACCGTTGACGCCACCACTACCGCTTCCATCTGGGCAGCAGGTATTGTCGCTTGTCCAAAACCCAACTCAACCAATCATTATTACTGGCGTTCCAATGCCACCATCGATACCCATTTGGCGACGGTCGGCGGTGAGAATTACACAGCCGGTTTGATGGCTACTGTCGAAGGCAGCGACGCCAGCAGCACATTCACTATGACAGGACACAGACTGGCCGGCACCGTTTGGGGCAGCAAGACCACGACAGGTCTATTCTGCTGTACCAAGAATGCAAGCGCCTCCTTCTCCATCAAGAAAGGCGATGAAAATAATCCAAATATGATTGCCCCCGGCACCGTCAGGAAGGACAACGTCAATGACAATACCATCAACGACATCTCTGATGTAAATATCGGTGTTCTCGCTGGTGGCGCTGGTTCTACTTACGATCTTACCTCCGTAATAGCTGACGAGCACATTACAGTAGAGTCTTGGTAGTTTAATCTTTAAGAGTACAATATGAAAAAAGAATACACACACCCTGTTGCAGAGCAAGTGCCATTGCTCATGGACCAGTCTCTATGTCAGGCTTCCATCGTGAGGTATATGCTTATTGCAGATCCTGGTGCGACAAGCGGACCAACGGTTTTTGATGAAGATTCCGACTAAAGGGAGGAGGAAATGAATATGATGAATAATATATTGAAATTCTGTTTTATCCTTGCTGTTGTAGGGAGTTGGCTCACGGCTTGTTCGGAAGAGCAAACTCCCTCCCAGCCCGGAATCGAGCCTGATGGTATCGTCTTGAGTGCCTCTCTATCCGATGCCCATACCAAGACAATTCTTGGTGCTCTCGAAGATGGAAAGTACCCTGTTAAATGGACGACTGGGGACAGGATTTCCGTGAACGGCACCCCGTCTGACAATGCCGTCACGGAGGATAACCAGACTGTCGTTGACTTTACTGTGAGCGGTTCATTAACCGCCCCATACAAGGTGCTTTATCCAGAGACTACATCGGCCAATGTCATCTCCCTTCCTGACACACAGAACTATGTGGCGGGCAGTTTCGACCCGGATGCAGCTGCTGCTTATGGCAATGCCGTTAAGTCCAGCGGTGGTTATAGCGTGTCGCTAAATAGTTTCTGCGGCCTTATCCGCTTTGCCCTCAACGGCAGCGCAACTTTGGACAGGATTGAGTTGAACAGCCTGGGTTCAGAGAAACTCTATGGTAGTTTTACTTTGGCAACTGATGGCGATGGCTTTACCGGCGTGTTCTCTGGTGGAACAACTGGCACACTTACATATAGTTTTGGAAGTGGCCTTACGCTGAGCGGATCAGACACTTACATCTACATTGCTATCCCTGCCCAGAGATATGCCTCTGGCATCGAAGCCTTGGTTTATCAGACCGATGGTGCTTTCATGCGCCTGAAGTTCTGGGGTAGCGGCTACACACTGGAAAGTACAAAAGTAATTGCCATGCAGAGCAAGACTTACGCCGCCGGCCGCACGGAGAACCTCTTCGCTGCCGGAAGCCTTACTGCAGAGAGTGGCACGGCGTCGGCTACCATCATAAACGTAGGGGTTTATAACCTGTATGCACAGAGCAGCCGTAACAAAGATTACATGTCCTTGACGAACTCCAATGTCCGCGCCGCATTAGGCGAAGCCGTAAATAAGATGGGGGCCGACATCATCGGTATCAATGAGATTGACAGTAATTTCCTTAACGATGGAAGTTACTCCATCAAGACCCTTTCCGGATTGTCTGGATACACATGGGAGCTTGACCATCCGGATGATATCGACCGTGATGGGAATGCTATTTTTGGTTATTCTTATTCTACTTCCTGTAAATTTGCCGATGGGTTCGCTTACAAGAATTCGATGTTCAGCATCACGGACCATGACTGGGTATGGATTTCACACGTCGCCGACAATACCTACTATACTAGCAAGTCTTCCGCTTATGGTAACAGCGGTGGTCCGGAGACCACCTGCGCCTATGCCAAGTTCACCCATACGACATCTGGAAAGCAGTTCTATGTGTTCGTAACCCATACCTCCACAACTGACCATATAGGCAGCGAGGTCGATGCGCCTAAAACTGATGGCAAGTATGACAAGGAGAACGAACTCATTGTGGCCCGCAGGGCGAGGATTGTAAACAACCTCAAGTACTTCTGTAACGCCAAGGCCGGGAGCCTTCCTTATATAGTGATGGGTGACTTTAACTTCGGGCCTTACTACGACACCAAGAAGACCAGGGCCGATGCCGCTTATACATCGATGACCAGTGGCGGACTTACCAACGCCTACGACGAAGTGTACGCGGCTGGTAATATGTCCGATATATATATCAGTTACCCCGGAACCCAGACAGGAAGTAATTGGGGTGCCCATTACATGACCAATATGAAATACCCCCAGTTCCGCATAGACCACATCTGGCTCAAGGACGGATCAACCCAAAACATCTCTGCTGAGACATACAAGACGGTACGAGTCACTTACGATGTCACGTCAAGTGTAGCTGTTCTAGATGAAGAAACTGGTGAACCGACGGGTGCAACTGAAGAGGTTACCAAAACATGGTGTCCTTCAGACCATTTCCCTGTAGTTGCCCAAATATTGTTTGAATAGACGCCAACAGTTATGAAAAAAGTATATACAATATTTAGCATATTAGCACTGTTCGCTCTCAGTTTCGGCTGTGCCAAAGAAATTGACCTCCCTCAGGACGAACTCCTTTCGCAGTACGCCCTCAGTCAGCCGGGGGACGAAAGCACTGTTACCGTTGTGTTTTCTGTTCCTGAATATGCAGAACCTCTTGAAACCAAGACCGCTCTTGGCACCAAGGACGGTTCTTCCTATCCCGTGAGGTGGTCTACCGGGGACCAAAATCGCGTTTCACTTAACGGATCTGCCCCCACTGAATCCACCAAGGATTCTGACACACAGATTTCGGCTTCTTTCAAGCCGACTTCTGGTCTGTCGGTCTATAATTTCCTGTACAGGGGTGTTGACGGTCACGATAACCAGGTCTCCATTCCCGCTTCCCAGACATATTATGCCAATGACTTTGACGACGCGGCTATGCCCATGTATGCAGCCTCTGCAACAAGGCCTTCCGGGACGGTTACATTCAATCACCTTTGCGCCCTTCTGAAGTTCTCCATCACGGGTTCTTTCGCCAGCGGCAAGGGAATTCTCTCCATGAATCTCAAAGCCGTGGCCGGTGACAAATCACTCTCGGGGAACTTCACCATTGGAAAGAACGGCTCAGGTCTTCTCAACGGCACCCTCACCCCGGCATCTGGAGGAGGAACCATCAATTACAGCTTCGGCAGTTATAAACGGCTGACTGGGACCGCTACCGTTTTCTATGTGGCCATTCCTGCCGGCACCTACACTGGCGGCATACAGTGCGAGATAGTGGACAACGATAGCGGGCACATGGAGTTCAAGGTATTGAACGACAACAATACTATAACGGCCGGCAAGGTTCGCGAACTTGGAACTTTCGAGTATGTTCAATCCAAAATTACGAACCTCCATGAGATTAAAAATGATGCTACGTTACTATCATTCGTCAGTGAAGTAAATGGCGGTAATAAGACTCTTAATGCTCGTGTTACCACGAATTTGGACCTTACGTCTGCTACAGTATCATCTTTCAATTCCATTGTGGATTACGAGGGTGTATTTGACGGTAATGGAAAGACCATCTCCGGCCTTACCAAGCCTCTTTTCAGTGACCTCAAGGGCGTTGTGAAAAACCTTACGCTGAACTCTAGCATTTCAATCACTGACGCCTCGGACTTAAACCTCGGCATCTTTGCACGTCAGGTCATCCCTGGAACCGCGATCGACGATATCGGCGGCCTGAAGAACTGTACAGCCACCGGCTCCATCACCTTTACTCCTTCTGCGGCCCTGTCCGGCAATCCCTGCCTCGGCGGTCTTGTCGGCAACAACCGTGGTGGTGCTTTCATTAGCTGCACCAACGAAGCCACAGTCACATTGGCCGACAATGCCGGAGTAACCCATACCGGTGACAGGCAGCCTTCCATCGGCGGAGTCATTGGCCGTACGCAGAAGGGAGGAGACCTCGGCACGCAGGGCAGTATCTCCGACTGCACCAATTCCGGCACGGTAATCTGTGCCGAGCAGTTCGAGGGCAACATTATGATTGGAGGTGTAGTAGGATATGGCGTAGAAGTAGCTGAAAACATCAGCGGCTGCACCAACTCCGGTCTCGTGCAGGCCGCATCCACCTGCACCACCACAAAGGTTCTCCACATAGGCGGCGTGGCCGGTATGTACAAGGGAGAGATGGAGTCCTGCTCCAATCTTACAGCAGGAACCGTCACCACTGAATCCGGCAGCGCAGCCGGAACCCAGCTTAATCAGGGCGGTGTTGTTGGCCGTCTCAACAATGGGAACGGGGACTATTCCGGCCTCACCAACGCGGGAACCGTAAACGTAGCGGCTACAGGAGGAAGCACCGCCAGGCTTATCGGCGGAGTTGTCGGTCGTTGCAACGAAGGCTCAACCATCACTGAGTTAACCAACTCCGGTAATATCAACTATACGGCTACCGCTACGAACGCAACCTATATCGGCGGTGTTGTAGCTAGCAATACTGTTTCAGGTGTCACCCTCGAGAATTGTCGCTCCACCGGCGGCACTCTGACTGTCTCCAACACAAGCCACAGCAACATGCTGTTTGTAGGCGGCGTGGTCGGTTATTCAACGAAAGCCGTGACTTCCTGCTCCAACGCTATGACCATCACAACTACTGGCAGTATGACGATGGGGGATAACAATTATCTCTGCTACGGCGGTGTTATTGGATACTTTTCTGGAGCTAAACTTGTTACCAGTTGCACCAATAGCGGCGCTATAAACTTTGGACAGTCCCAAAGTGGCGAGGGACAGCTCTACATTGGCGGTATAGCTGGCGCAGTGACCGGTGCAGAAATATCCGGAGGAGGTAATTCCGGTACCATCACATTTACCGGCCAGAACACCAAGCGACCGCCGTCAGTGGGCGGCATTGTGGGCCGTGTGTTTTCCAACACCACCGACAGCGGCTACTCATTGAATAACAATGTGACCAACAGCGGTTCCATCATTTTCAATTCTTCCGTGAGCGGCTCCCAGTATATGTATGCGGGAGGTCTTGTCGGCCAGCATCTTGGCGGCAACATCTATGGCACTAACGATGCGCCTATCACCGTAACTGAGCTTCACGAGAGTATGATGGCGCTTGGCGGCATTGTCGGTTATCTTGCCGGAGGTACCGTATCCAACGGCACCAATACCGCAAACGGCGACATTGCGGTTAATGGATACGTCGCCGGTTATCATTCCTATGTGGGCGGCATCGTCGGTATGTCCTCTAGCGGCAGTTCCATTGCTGCAGGTGGCGGTACTATTACTGGTGCATCCAATGCTGGCGATGTTACCGTTGCTGCAGGTTGCACCATCCCCAGGAACAACTACGTGGGCGGCATTATCGGCTATGCAGGTAACGACGTCAGCAATACTTCCAATACGGGTAATGTCGTAAATAACTATAGCCAGGGCTCCAGCTCTAACGCTACTTCTTACCACATGAATATTGCCGGTGTGGCAGCACACAGTGTAGCTACGCTTACGTCCTGCACCAACACCGGTAATATCACCAACACCGGTTCCACTTACAAGAGTGAAATCAACGTTGCCGGTGTGGTGGGAATCAGTCAGGGAGACATTATCTCCTGCTCCAACGGTACCAACTCCCTTGCCGGAGGAACCATTACCAATACGGCCACCTCAGGAACGAACTCTATCCAGGACGGCCAGTTCGCCGGGGTAGTGTCTAACAACAAGGGAAATATTGACGTTACCTCTTGTTTCAACAAGGGCGATGTGGTCAATTCAGGCGCCTGCTCCTCCATCTCCATTGCCGGTATTGCCGCTTGGACATCTGCTGGTTCTACCTATACCGGATGTTACAATACCGGTAATATTACTAACACTGGAACCGGTTCAGACGGCACGGCTGGTGTCAGAATGGGTGGTATAGCCGGCTCCGTAAATGGTGCAAGCACATTTACGGGTAACAATACCACCTATAATTACAACAAAGGTGTTCTTTTGGAGAACTCCGCAAGCACCAAAGTTGCTGTCGGCGGTGTCTGCGGCTATACCTTCGGCGCGGCATCGGATTTCGCGTATGCCAAGAGCCTGTATCCCGATGGAGATGATGTAGATGATATTGTCATCGAGGGTAATGCCAGGGATAAAGTTTACGTGGGTGGTATCATTGGCATGAGCGCGGTTACCTCCTCTTTTGATAATACCTACAATTCAAGTGATATAAGGTTCTTAGATCTGGAAATTAATCAAAGCGGTCAGGTATTTGCCGGTGGTATCATCGGCGGTTGGACAGCCTCTGGTACACAGACCATCAATGGATGTGAAAATACAGGATGGGTTTATACAAAGACATCGGCTGGCGATCTGGCCGCTGCCGACAGCGAAAATTTACCCAAATACTGGTCCTTCTTCGGCGGTATTGCCGGAATGGGCAGCACGGGCACCAGCGAGGGTCTGAACGGTGGCTTTAACACCATCACCGGAAAAACCTTTACCAATTGCTCCAACTCCGGCAAAATCCAGATTTATGCTGCGCTTCGCTGCTGCATTGCTGGCGTCGTGACCTATACCGAGAATGATCCAAACGGATGCGTCTGTACAAGAGATATTCGTCTCGTTGCAAGTGGTATTGGCAATGTTAATAATAATTATCACCGTAATATTTGCGGCGGTGTGGTGGGCTACTTTAACGGCTCTACTGCAACTAATCTGAAGTACGAGGGTACGCTTAATTCCAATAGTTCATCTCCGTATGCCTATACCGGCGGCATCATCGGCTATTTACATACTTCGGCGGTTACACTTAACAATTGCCGGGTTGGTGGCAACGTGCATGCTACCAATAAATCCGGAGGCTCGAGTGCTGTTATGTGTGATAACAATACTAATACGGTTAGCGTTACCTTCACGAACTGTTTGATTAAGAAAGGCACTATTTCCTACGCGACAGGTAGCAAAGTGACGATTAATAGCAATTCTGATGTTACTGCAGGCCAGTGCATGAGTAGTGACGCAAGTGGCTATACTATCGTTGGTGATGTACTCCCTACCGTCGCAAGTTCTATCTAATTGACTCTCTTTTTACCTCAGGCGCCCTGACCGGCGCCCGGGGTACCAATACGGAGATTTCTCGACGTTGCTCGAAATGACAATCTCCCACGCTCTTTGACATACTGCTTACCGCAATTTGGAGATTTCGGTTTTTCTTTGCAACTTTGCATTGATATGAAACTTATCAGAAGGAATATCGGCCAGATTGTTGCACTTTGTGAAAAACATAAGGTGAGACAGCTTTTTGTTTTTGGCTCAATATTAACTGATAAGTTCAACAAGGACAGCGATGTGGATTTTACCGTAATCTTTGACAGAGATAATCTTTCTGTTGTAGTGTATGGTGAGAACTACTTTGAATTTAAGTTTGCACTTGAGGACCTTCTTAAACGTTCCGTTGATCTTGTCGAATATAATGCCATTAAAAATCCGTATTTCAAGGAGGAATTGGACGAAACCAAACAACTGATTTATGGAAAGGCATCTTAAAGCGTATCTGTTTGACATCAATGTTGCCATTGATGAGATTTATTCCTTCTTTGAGTTGGTTCCAAAGCGATTTGACGAGTATCAGAAGAATTTGATGCTACGCAGAGCCGTCGAAAGGAATATCGGCATTATCGGAGAAGCTACGAACAAGGTTAATAAAGAGTTTCCTTCAGTTACTATTTCCAATACGCGTGCTATTGTTGCCACCCGTAATAGGGTGATACACGATTACGCAGCCGTTACGGATGATGTGATTTGGGCAATTGTAATTAACGATCTCCCAAAACTCAAGACAGAAGTCACTGGTTTGTTGAACTCGGAAGAAGACGCATCTTAATTAGAGGATATCTTTAGCGGTAAGCAGTACGTAGAAAAGCGTGCTGCTTTTTTGTTTTGATTATGATGAAACAGAACTATTATATGGCAAGGTTTATGACTGTCACCCTGGTTGCCGCAATGGCGCTTGGGTTAGCATTGGGATGCACTAAAGCGGTTGAGACCGGTGAAACCGATGGCATGGTCCTGAGGGCCTCGTTG
>JAEEGH010004450.1_pt1 | contig 35956 bp, 24 predicted proteins | sample 9134181 | NCBI WGS metagenome assembly JAEEGH01 (sample SAMN16246544, study PRJNA631951) | gut metagenome | biome: gut microbiome; feature: rumen; material: DP-attached | host: Bos | place: Iran: Karaj | collected 2018-10
AGCTACTTTGCCGCACGCTCGATGGATGTATATATCACCAAACTGCGCAAATACCTCAAGGCCGACCCGTCGGTGGAGATCGCCAATGTGCACGGCGTGGGCTTCAAACTGACGCACAAGGAATAGATGGGATTAGTTGTCAGTTTTTAGGATGAAGTTGACGTTCTTGGGTACGGGTACCTCGCAGGGTGTGCCAGTTGTGGCGTGCCGTTGTGGGGTGTGCCGTTCGGCAGACGAGCGGGACAAACGCCTGCGTACCTCGGCGTTGGTGACACTGAACGCCACAAACATCCTCATCGACATCGGGCCTGATTTCCGTCAGCAGATGCTAAGGCATGATGTTGACCACCTCGACGCAATACTCATAACGCACGCCCACCGCGACCATGTGGGTGGTTTGGACGACATCCGCTCGTTCAACTATGTGCAGCACCGCAAGATGGATATCTACCTCAACGCCGAGGCCCGGCACGCCATAGAGCGCGACTACCACTACATCTTCGAGCCGCACGAGTTCCCCGGCTTGCCCGAGGCCGACATGCACACGGTGGGAGACACGGTGTTCACAGCCGCAGGAGTGGAGGTGACCCCCATCCGCGCCATGCACAAAACGCTGCCGGTGCTGGGCTACCGCATAGGGAAACTAGCCTACATTACCGACGCCAACCATATCGACGACGGCGAGATGGAGAAGCTGAGAGGCGTGGATGTGATGGTGATAAACGCCTTGCGGAAGGAGAAGCACTTCTCGCACTACTGCCTGCCCGAAGCATTGGAGGTGATAGGGAAGGTGGGCCCCAGAAGGGCTTACCTGACGCATATAAGCCATGAGATGGGACTGCACGCCGAGGTGACCAAAGAGTTGCCGCATGGCGTGGAACTAGCATACGATAATTTGGAGATAACAATATGATTTCAGTTTGTATACAGATTTATAACTACTACGCCTATCCGCTGGTACGCCGCCTGGTGAACCAGGTGAAGAACCTGAAGTCGGACACCGAGGTGGAGATAGTGTGCATTGACGACCACTCGTCGGGTATCTACCAGCAGCAGAACAAGGCCATTCCCGAGATAGCCACATTGCTGAAACTTGGTCAGAATGTAGGACGTGCCAAGATCAGGAACCTCTTCCTCGAGCACACCAAAGGCGAGTGGCTGCTGTTTTTGGACGACGACTGTGTGATTCCCGAGAACTTCCTCAAGACCTACATCAAGTACCTGAGCAGCGATTCGCAGGTGATAGTCGGTGGCCGCAAATACGACGAACGCGGCAACGACCAGGAACATCGCCTGCGCTACCTCTATGGCACAAAGGTGGAGAGCCAGCCCGCCTCTGTGCGTCGCCAGCACCCCTACCAGAGTTTCATGACCAACAACTTCATGATTCGCCGTGATCTATTCGAGAAGGTGAAGTTCGACGAACGTATCGTCAAGTACGGCCACGAGGACACCCTCTTCGGCTACCAGCTCGAGCAGCGCAAGATACGTATCCAGCACATCGAGAACGCCGTGGTCAACGGCAACGTGGAGACCAACGTGGAGTTCCTCCACAAGACCGTCGAGGCCGTGGAGAACCTTGCCGAGATATATGATTTCATGTGGGAAGACCAGCGTTTCTGCCAGACAGTCCGCCTGCTGCGTGCCTACGGACGTGTGCGTCGCATGGGCCTGCAGGGACTGGTGTATACGGTGTTCAAGATGATGAAGTCGCCCATGGAGAGCCACTTCGTCAACGGCACTGGCATCTCGCTGTGGCAGTTCAACTTCTACAAGCTGGGCGTATTAATCCGCAAGATGCACTATAACACCGATACATTAAATTAGTTCACAACCAACATATACCAACTAAAACCGCCAAAACAATGAAACATTCGGCAAAACTTATTATAGCCATGATGCTTGTCGCTATTATGGCGCCTGCCCTTAAGGCTCAGGTCGTGGAGACCACCACCTACGACGACGGCCGCGTATATACCGGCCAGCGCAACGGCAAGGGCAAAATCGAGGGTAAAGGCCTTATGACATGGCCCAACGGCGACCGTTACGACGGTATGTGGAAGAAAGGCCTCATGGACGGCGAAGGCACCTACACCTATGCCACCGCAGGCTATTCCTACTCGGGCCAGTGGTCGAAAGGCTTTATCAAAGGCCACGGTACCTTCCGTTTCAACAACGGCAATGTTATGGAAGGCGACTGGACAGCTATGGGTACAGGCACTGGATACTTGGTTTTTGCCGACGGCACACGCTACGACGGTCCCTTCGTCAACGGAGCACCCCACGGCCAAGGCATCAAGGTGTGGGCCAATGGCGACCGCTATGAAGGCCAGTTTGTCATGGGTCATATGACAGGTCAGGGCTCCATCAAGTTCGCCGATGGTGCCACCTACACAGGCACCTGGCTCAACGACCACCGCGACGGCCAGGGTGTGGCCACCTATCCCGACGGTGGTCGCTACGAGGGCGGCTGGAAGAACGACCAGTACGACGGCCAGGGCACCCACACCAGTCCCGACGGCACCGTGCTCTCGGGCCGCTTTGTAAATGGAAAACTTGCGGAATAACAATCTTATGAAAAAATATCTCTTTTTACCCGTCTCACTTCTAACCCTAGCCCTGCTGGCGGGCTGCTGGGGCAGCCGATGGGTGTCGGCCGACCCCGACCTCGAGGACATCTATGTCGGCAAGAGCTACTACGAAGTGGTCGACGACTTCGGCTATCCCGACGCCTCGATACAGGACGGTATGGAAGGCTCGAAGGTTGCATATAATGCAGTGAGCCTCAATGGTACTAGGGCCGCCTCGCTCTACCGTCACTTTAATATGCGCAACCGTGCCACCAAGCAAGACGGCGCCCCCGTCGGCGGACTGACCTTCTCGTTCGACGCCGACATGAAATGCTACGCTGTGAACAGCGACTTCCAACACGAACGCGTCAAACAGCCCAAGGCTGCACCACAAGAGAAGCCTCGCGACAACCGCCTACCCATCAAGGTAAAACCCCAGATACCGCGCACGCTCGACTATCCATACGTCGAGAGCCGTTCGCCGCATGCCGGCAACGTAAGCCTCGAGAAAGTGGAGATTACACGCGACAAGACTGTCCTCTACTTTATGTACAAAGACCGCACTCCCGACCGCCGTCCTGTGCCTGACTATGGTATATCCATTATGCCAGAGGTCTATGTAGAGGACTGCGCCACCCTGAAGCGTTTCGCCTTCCGCAAGGCAGAAGGAATCGCCTTATATCCAGAATACTCCAACTTTGCACATAACCAGGGTGGCTACGACATACTTGTCTACTCGCTCACCTTCGAGCCACTGGATGAGGATACCGAGTTCATCAACGTGGTGGAGCCTGGCCATTCGGGCCACAACTACTACAAGGTCGACGTCCGCACGCCGATGACCGACAAGGACGATATCAACAAACAATAATTATATGAAGAAAGCACTACTTTATGTGGCGGCTGGCGCTTTGTGTCTGGCCGCTTGTCAGCCTAAAGAGGCTGAGAATGTTATCGGCAAGCCCGATGTGGCGGTTGTCGACGGACGCTTCACGCCGGAGGTGATGTGGAGCCTGGGAGTGATGAGCGAGTACGCTGTCAGTCCCGACGGCTCGCAGGTGCTCTACACTCTGCGCTACACCGACATGGAGCAGAACAAGAACAACGCCGAGCTGTACGTGATGTCCACCGAGGGTGGGGAAGCGGTGCAGCTGACGAAGACGGCCGCTTCGGAGTTCAGTCCTGTTTGGTACGACGAGAACACCATCATGTACTGTCGTGGAGGCGAGATTCTGTCGATGGACCTCAAGACGAAGAGGGAGAGCAAGGTGGCCGAGTGTGAGCGCGGCTTTGAGGGCTTCAAGGTGGCTCCCGACGGCAAGTCGCTGGTCTATATCTCGACCATTCCCGTCGTGCGTCCCGAGCACCTCGAGAAACTCTATGCCGGCCTTGACAAGACCACCGGCCGCATCAACGAGGACCTGATGTACCGCCACTGGGACGACTGGGTGGACTACTATCCCCAGATCTTCCTGGCCCAGTTCGATGGCAAGAAGGTGGATGTGAAAAATGCCGTCTGCATCATCGACAGCACCTTCGAGTGCCCGATGCGCCCGTGGGGCGGCGTGGAGCAGTACAACTACAGTCCCGACAGCAAGAAAATCGCCTACACCTGCCGCAAGAAGACCGGCAAAGACTACGCGCTTTCCACCAACAGCGACATTTTCCTGTATGATATTGACAACAAGACCGTCAAGAACCTCAGCGAGGGCGTGATGGGCTACGACCAGAACCCCGTGTTCAGCCACGACGGCAAGATGATCGCCTGGGAGAGTATGGAACGCGACGGCTGCGAAAGCGACCAGCTCCGCCTGATGGTGATGGACCTTGCCACTGGCGAACGCACCAATATGTCGGAGAACTTCGACTACAACTTCACCGGCATCAGCTGGACTGACAACGACCAGGAGATCCTGGGCGTGGTGAACTACCGCGGTATGGACGAGATTTTCGCCTGCAACCGCGCCACCAAGGAGTTCCGCCAAATCACGCACGGATACCACGACATACACGGCTTTGAGCTGGTGAACGGCAAGCTCTACGCCGACCAGGTATCGATGCAGTACCCCGCTGAAATCTATGTCTATAACCTCAACGACGACAAAGCCGACGGCAAGAAGATTTCCGCCATCAACGACGACATCCTGTCGCAAGTGCGGATGGGCAAGGTGGAGGAGCACTGGATCAAGACCGTGGACGGCAAGGATATGCTCACCTGGCTGATTTATCCTTACAACTACGACAGCACGAAGACCTACCCTGCCCTGCTCTACTGCGAGGGCGGTCCGCAATCGATGGTGAGCCAGTTCTGGAGCACACGCTGGAACTTTATGGTGATGAGCGGCGCCGAATACTTCATCATCGCGCCCAACCGCAGAGGCACAATCGGCTTCGGCACGGATTGGTGCGAGGCCATCAGCGGCGACTACGGCGGACTCTGTATGCAGGACTATATGCGCGCTGCCGACTATTTCACCGACAATGTGAAACAGATCGACAAGGAGCGCCTGGGTGCCTGCGGCGCCAGCTTCGGCGGATTCAGTGTCTATTGGCTCGCCGGCCACAACTACGACGTGCCCGGCTACCAAGACGGCCGTCGCCTCAAAGCGCTCCTGGCGCACAACGGTATGTTCAACTTCGAGCAGCAATATCTTGAAACAGAAGAGCTTTGGTTCGAAAACTGGGATATCGGCGGACCTTACTGGGATCGGAACAACCCGCAAGTCAAGAAGAGCTACAGTTTTTCGCCTCACCTGTATGTTGACAAGTGGAATGCGCCCATCTGCGTCATTCACAGCGAGTTTGACTTCCGCATCGTGGCCTCCCAGGGTATGGCCGCCTACAACGCCGCCAAGCTGCGCGGTCTGGAGGCCCGTTACCTCTACTTCCCGGACGAGACGCACTGGGTGCTGAAACCGCAGAACAGCCTGTTGTGGCACCGCAATTTCATCGACTGGTTCGACTCGCACCTCAAATAAAAACAAACACTATGGGATTTTTTTCAATCTTTTCAAAAGAAAAAAAACAGGAATTAGACCAAGGTCTCCAGAAATCGAAGGAGAGCTTTTTTGCGAAACTGGCCAAGTCGGTCGTCGGCAAGTCGAAGGTTGACGATGACGTGCTCGACAATTTGGAGGAGGTGCTGGTCACTTCCGATGTCGGGGTGGAGACCACCCTGCGCATCATCGAGCGCATCGAGGCACGCGTTTCGCGCGACAAATACATCGGCACCGAGCAGCTCAACACCATCCTCAAAGAGGAGATTGCGGGGCTGCTGCTGGAGAACGACCTGGAGAAGGTCAACGACTTTGTCGTCCCTGAGATGGATACGCCCTACATCATCCTGGTGGTGGGCGTGAACGGTGTGGGCAAGACCACCACCATCGGCAAGTTGGCCTATCAGTTCAAGAAGAAGGGCTACAATGTGATGTTGGGGGCTGCTGACACATTCCGTGCCGCGGCCATCGAGCAGTTGGAGGAGTGGGCGAAGCGCGCCGACGTGCCCATCGTGACCCAGAAGATGGGTGCCGACCCCGCCGCTGTGGCCTACGACACCGTGGCCTCCGCCATCGCGCGCAAGAGCGATGTGGTGCTCATCGACACGGCCGGGCGTCTGCACAACAAGACCAACCTGATGAACGAGCTGGTGAAGATCAAGAACGTCATCCGCAAGCTGGTGCCCGAGGGACCGCACGAGGTGATGCTGGTTCTGGACGGCTCCACCGGCCAGAACGCCTTCGAGCAGGCGCGCCAGTTCAGTGCCGCCACGGAGGTTTCCACCCTGGCCATCACCAAACTCGACGGCACCGCCAAGGGCGGCGTGGTCATCGGCATCTCCGACCAGTTCAAGATTCCCATCAAATACATCGGCGTGGGCGAGAAGATCGACCAATTGCAAGTCTTCAACCGTATGGAGTTTGTGGACTCCCTGTTCCCTGACAACTGGTAGGCTATGCGCATCACGATCGATGAGAACTCGGGATTCTGCTTCGGCGTCATCCACGCCATCCGCACGGCGGAGGAGTACCTGCAGGCCCATCACACCCTCTACTGTCTGGGCGACATCGTGCACAACAACGAGGAGGTGAAGCGTCTCACTGACATCGGCCTGAGGGTGATCACGCCTGAGCAGTTCCGCACGCTGCACGACACCACGGTGCTCATCCGCGCGCACGGCGAGCCGCCCGAGACCTACCGCATCGCCCGCGAGAACCGCATCATCCTCATCGACGCCACCTGCCCCGTGGTGCTCAAGCTGCAGCAGCGCATCCACGACTTCCACCTGTCGCCCGAAAACCGCGACAAGCAAATCCTCATTTTCGGCAAGAAGGGCCACGCCGAGGTGGTCGGGCTGATGGGACAGGCCGACAACCAGGTGCTGGTCATCTCCTCCTTTGAGGAAATCGACAAAATCGACTACAGCCGTCCGGCGATGCTCTACTCGCAGACCACCCAGAGTCTGGAGGACTACTTCCGTCTCATCGACTGCATCCAAAGCCGCTACGACGCCTGCGGCCACGGCGAGATGTTCCATTACGCCGACACCATCTGCCGCAAGGTGGCCAACCGCGCGGCGCAGATCACGGAGTTCGCCCGCCAGCACGACGCCATCCTCTTCGTGTCGGGCGAGAAGAGTTCCAACGGTCTTTACCTATATGATGTATGCCGCAAGGCCAACCCAAACACCCATCTGGTCTCGCACGTGATCCAGTTGGAGGGGCTGCCGCTCGAAGGGATGGACAGTGTGGGCATCTGCGGGGCCACCTCCACCCCGATGTGGTTGATGGAGGAGTTCAAGGCCAAGCTGGAAGCCACAGAAAAATCGTAACAAAGGACAGAAAATATGCAAGAAAATCATATCTTTGCAGCGCAATAAAAAATATGGATATAGCCACAATACTCTCCGCTATTTTAACCCTTACGGCAGGCATCGGCATCTTCCTCGTCGCCTGTCAGATGATGAGCACCAACCTCGAATCCGTCTCATCTAACAAACTCAAGAGTCTTTTTTCCAACGCCGCCAAGAGCAAGCTGCTCGGGGTGGGCATTGGGGCGGTGGGCACGGCGGCCATCCAGAGTTCCGGTGCCACCACGGTGATGGCCATCGGCTTTGTGAACGCCGGCATTATCTCGTTAGTGCAGGCGGCCACCATCATCTACGGCGCCAACATCGGCACCACCATCACGGCGCAGATCGTGGCCCTGGGTATGTTCGGGGCCGGCAGCGCCCTCACCACCGCCATCATCTTCTCCGCCTTCGCCGGCATCGGCGCCTTCATCACCCTTTTCGCCAAAAAGGAGTTCTGGAAAAGAATCGGCGGCATCCTCACTGGCTTCGGTATGCTCTTTGTAGGTCTTGACCTGATGAGCCAGTCGATGTCGGACTTCGCGGCCCTCGACTCGGTGAAGCTCTTCCTGGCGCGCATCAACAACCCGGTGCTGCTGGTCCTCATCGGGGCCTTGCTCACCGCCATCATCCAGAGTTCTTCGGTGATGACCTCCATTGCCCTGGCGATGGTCGTCACGCGGCTTATCAACATCGACCAAGGCATCTTCCTGACAATGGGGTCCAACATCGGCTCCTGTGTGGTGGCCCTCATCGCCGGTCTCACCTCCGGCCAAAACGCCAAACGCACCGCCTTGATACACCTCTTCTTCAACATCAGCGGTGTGGTCATCTTCCTGATTGTCGAGTTCATCCTGTGGCTCGTCTCCGGCCAGAACTTCTCCTACGGCACGATGTTCACCCGTATGTTCCCGGGCGCCCCGCAGACCCAGCTGGCTATGTTCCACACCTTCTTCAACATCGCCACCGTGCTCATCATCCTGCCGCTGACACAACAGCTCGTGAATATGGTCTGCCGCCTAGTTCCCGACAACACCAACGAGTCGGATCCCGACGCACCGCACCTCTACTATCTGGACGACAATATGCTGACCACCCCTCCGATGGCCATCCAGCAGACCAAACGCGAAATCCTCAATATGGCCGACCTCGCGATGCAAAACTTCAACCTCTCCCTGGACATCATCTGCACCCTGGACTTCAAGGATTCCAAGAAATTCCAGGTACGCGAAGAAGAACTCAACTTCCTCAACCAGGCTATCATCGACTTTGTGGTCAAACTCTCCGAGAAACCGCAACTCAGCCAGAATGACCATCTATATCTTTCCACGACCTTCCGTTCCGTGCGCGACCTGGAGCGTATCGGCGACTATGCCGAGAACATCGTGGAGTATGCCGACAGTCTCCGTTTCCTGAACCACAAGTTCTCCAAGGAGGCCATCCAGGAGATCCGGCAGGTGCAGAGCCGCATCAGCGACCTGTACGACAAGATCATCGTGGCCTACACCGACGAGAGCATCGAGGCTTTGGAGGAGGCCAATGTCATAGAGGATGAAATCGACGACATCACCAAGGCGATGGAGGACAACCACATTCATCGTCTGGAGGCCGGCATCTGCGGGGCCGACGTGGGCGCCCAGTACCTCTCGCTATCGTCCAACGCCGAGCGTGTGGCCGACCACCTCATCAACGTGGGCAAGACCATCAGGAAATTCACGAATTAAATCAGGGGATTCCGCCGACAAGCGGCGGAATGGTGAAACCGCCGTGGAGAGATTAATGGAAAAATTAATAATAAAACAACAATAATATGAAAAGAGCGATTATCAGTGTCAGCGACAAGACGGGCATCGTGCCGTTTGCGGCGGGGCTCGTGGAATTGGGTTACGAAATCATATCCACCGGGGGCACCAAGCGGGCCTTGGACGAGGCTGGGGTGAAGACCATCGGCATCAGCGAGGTGACGGGGTTCCCGGAGATTATGGACGGCCGTGTGAAAACCCTGCATCCCAAGGTGCACGGGGGTCTGTTGGCCATCCGCGACAACGAGAAGCACCAGGCCGAGATGCGCGAGAACGGCATCGAGCCCATCGATATGGTGGTGGTGAACCTCTACCCCTTCAAGCAGACCATCGAGAAGGCGGGCGTCACATACGAAGACGCCATCGAGAACATCGACATCGGGGGCCCGACGATGCTGAGGAGCGCCGCCAAGAACCACAAGTTCGTCACCGTGGTGGTGGACAGCGCCGACTACGACACTGTGCTGGCAGAGCTGAAGGCCCAGGGCGACACCACTTTCGAGACGCGCCGCCGGCTGGCCGCCAAGGTGTTCCGTCACACCGCCTCTTACGACACCTACATCTCCACCTATCTCACGGAGCAGGCTGGCGAGCAGGAGCCCGAGAGCATATCGCTCACCTTCACCCGCAAGCAGAGTCTGCGCTACGGTGAAAACCCGCACCAGGAGGCCACCTTCTATGCGGGCAAAAAACAGGGCTATTCCATTGCGTGGGCCGAGCAGTTGCACGGCAAAGAACTCTCATACAACAACATACAAGATGCTGACGCCACTTTGCAGATACTCCGCGAGTTCACGGAGCCAGCGATGGTGGCCGTGAAGCACAAGAACCCCTGCGGCGTAGGCCTGGGTGCCAATGCCCTGGAGGCCTGGCAGCGTGCCTACGAGGCCGACCCCGTCTCCATCTTCGGCGGCATCGTGGCCTCCAACCGCGAGATTGACCTCGCCACCGCCGAGGCGATGAAGCCCGTGTTCCTGGAGATCATCCTCGCCCCGAGTTTCACGCCCGAGGCCTTCGAGCATCTGGCCACCAAGAAAAACATCCGCCTGATGACCTTCGATCCTTGCACTGAGGGGGGCGATGACAAGATGTTCATCAGCGTGCGCGGCGGTATGCTGCAGCAGACCATCGACAACAAATCAACGGAAGACTATGAACTGAACGTGGTGACGGAGAAAAAGCCCACGGATGCCGAGATGAAGGATCTTTTCTTGGCAATGAAGATATGCAAGCACGTGCGTTCCAACGCCATCACGGTGGCCAAGGACGGGAAGATTGCCGGCATCGGCGCGGGACAGATGAACCGCGTGGGCGCCGCCCACATCGCCTTTGAAGAGGCCAAGGAAAAGGGCATCACCTCTGGGCTCTGCTTGGCCAGCGACGCCTTCTTCCCCTTCGACGACGTGGTAAAGATGGCCGCCCAGTACGGCGTCACCGCTATCATCCAACCCGGTGGCTCGGTCCGCGACGAGGACTCCATCAAGGCCTGCAACGAGTTGGGCATCGCGATGGTGTTCACGGGAGTGAGACATTTTAAGCACTGATTTTGGCCATTAGCTAATGGCAAACAGCAACTAACACCATCTCAACAATGATCAATCCCCAAATCGACCCTTCCTGGAAAGAGGTGCTATGGGACCAATTCCAGGCCCCGTATTTCGCCCAGTTGAAAGCTTTTCTTGTGGAAGAGAAGCGGCAGTATCAGGTGTTCCCGCCGGGGCCGTGCATCTTCAACGCCTTCAACAGCACGCCGTTTGACGACGTGAAGGTGGTGATTATCGGGCAGGACCCCTACCACGACGTGGGGCAGGCCCACGGACTCTGTTTTTCGGTGCAGGACGGGGTGCCTTTTCCCCGCTCGCTGCAGAACATCTTCAAGGAGTTGCACGATGATGTGGGGTTCCAGATGCCCCGCAGCGGCAATCTCCAGAAATGGGCGGCCCAGGGCATCCTGTTGCTGAACGCCACGCTGACCGTGCGCGCCCACTGCGCCGGCTCGCACCAGGGCCACGGCTGGGAGACCTTCACCGACTGCGCCATCCAACGGCTCTCCGAGCGCCGCGAGGGACTCGTGTTCCTCCTTTGGGGCAACTTCGCCATCAACAAGCGCGCCCTCATCGACACGAGCAAGCACTATGTGCTCACCGCCGCCCACCCCTCGCCCCTTTCCGCCTCCCGGGGCTTCTTCGGATGCCGACACTTCTCCAAGACCAACGAACTGCTCACCCGTATGGGCAAAACTCCCATTGACTGGCAACTCTGATTCTGCCCGCCAATCCTTTTGTCTTTCAATCATTTAATCCACATTTTCTTGTTCAATTCTTTTCCAAAATAGCGGAAAAGCGATTGTATTTCGCCCTATTTTTGTCAGTTTTAAAATAGGTGTACTCTGTTATGTCAGTTTTGGTACTTTTCTTACCAAAAAACAATGACAATAGACGTATTACCGCTGACAAAAGAAGATGCTAAAAGAAGAGCAAAAAAGAGTCCGGATACCTTTGCTGGCGCTCCTTTGGGGCGTGATGCTGCTATGGGCGGCCGGGCCCTGTTTTGCCACAACGACGGTCATTGACACGCTGCTCTGCCAAGGGGCTGTCTTCCAGCACAACGGCCACCATTATAGCGAGCCTGGCATCTATTACGACACGTTGGTGGCGGCAGACGGTCAGGTGCACATCGACACTCTCCGGCTGCACGCTCCCGTCGTCACGGGCGCCACCTTCCTGTGTTTTGATGCCGAAGACTCGCTGTTCGCACCCCTCGTGGCCGACTATTACCACTGGAACACGGGCGACACCACCCGGGGCATCCGGATCTCAGAGCCAGGCTATTACAGCGTGCGGCTGGCAGACGGAGAGGGCTGCTTTGCCGCCACGCGCGTCACGCAATCATACGACCCCATACGGTCCATCCATCTTCCCGCAATGTGCGCCGGATTCCCGCAGCCCATCACCATCGGGTACGGCGACGGGTACAACGTCTCGCTCGGCCGCACCGACGCCCACATCAGTCGCGCCGACACCATCTTCCTGCCCGACGGCATCGACTGCGGAAACGGATGTTCCTACATCTCATCAGTAACTTTCAGCGGATTCCCAGAATATGACACCATAACCTCGGTCAATGACATTCTCTACGTCAAACTCTCCATCGAGCACGAGTGGATTGGCGACCTGTGGATACAACTCACCTGCCCCAATGGGCAACACACCTCCATCCTGAAAAAATATCCCAATTCCAACGGACAAACCAGTTCGTGCAGCGACTCCATCCCCGCCTCGGAATGGCATTCATACGCAAACTACAACTACAAGTTCGGTGTCCCCAACTTCATCAACCACGATCCGATATGTGACGCAAGCGTAAACACCATCGGCGTCTGTCGCGACTACTGCTGGTCGGAGGCCGACAATCAAGGTTATGTCTATTCCTCTGGCAGTTACGTCTATGCCACCAGCAACCGCACCACCGAAATCAACAATTCCTTGAACAACGGGCACGGCTGGCAGCAGACCCTGTTCTGCAAACCGACCAATATGGCCAATATGAGCAACGTCTTCCGTCCCGACGGCTCGTTCAGCGACCTGATTGGCTGTCCGGTGAACGGCGAGTGGAAAATCGAGGTGATGGATGGGTGGAGTCAGCACAACGGATATCTTTGCGGATGGGAACTCGCTTTGGCCGATGGGATGATTTACGATGGCACGGTCGTGAATGCTTCCAGCACCAGCACCGGAATGCTTCAGATTGACAGCACCACGTTCATCGTCATCCCGCCGGACACCATCCACAGCGACACCACCATCACCTACCCGCTCACGTTGATTGACGACAACGGATGCCAATACGACACCCTCTTCCATATCCTCATCCACCCTCTGGCGCAATCCTCCCAATCTTCGGAAATCTGCCAGGGCGACACCCTGCGTTATCTGGGAGCCTCCTTGACCAGTGCCGGCAACTATCCTTTCTACTTCCCCGGCTCCAACGGCTGCGACTCTGTCGCCTACCTGCGGCTGATGGTCAACCCGTCACCGCGAACCGAGATTTGGGACACGGTCTGCGACATCACCGTCTGGAACGGTATCACCTATAACAGTTCAGGCAACTACACCCAGTTTTTCCAGACCGCCCACGGTTGCGACAGCATCGTCACCCTGCACCTCATCGTCAACCATTCCACCCACACGGAATGGCAAGATACCGTTTGCGACAGTTTGCGGTGGAACGACTCGCTCTACATCACCTCCGGCACCTACACCCAGCACTTCCAGACCACACACGGCTGCGACAGCACCGTCACGCTCAACCTCACGGTTAACCACTCCGCCCATACGGAATGGAGCCAGACCGTTTGCGACAGCTTGCGATGGAACGATCTGTTGTACACCACCTCCGGCGACCACACCCAGCATCTGTTCACCACGCACGGCTGCGACAGCACCGTAGTGTTGCACCTCACCGTCAATCGCTCAGTCGCTACGGGATGGCACGACACCGTGTGCGACAGTCTGCGATGGAACGACTCGCTCTACACCTCCTCCGGTCTATACACCCAGCATCTGCAGACCCTCCACGGCTGCGACAGCACAGTAACACTGCTGCTCACGGTCAACCCTTCTGCGCACACGGAATGGAGCCAGACCGTTTGCGACAGCCTGCGATGGAACGATGTGTTGTACACCACTTCCGGTGACCATATCCAACGTCTCCGCACCGCTCACGACTGCGACAGCATTGTCACGCTGCCCCTTACCGTCAACCGCTCCGCTCTCACCCAGTGCGGCCCGCCCGGGTGCGACAGCTTGCGGTGGAACGACTCGCTTTACACCACTTCCGGCGACCACATCCAGCATTTCCAGACCTCTCTCGGCTGCGACAGTACGGTGACCTTGCACCTCACCGTCAACCGCTCCGCCCAGACTGAGTGGAGCCACACCGCGTGCGACAGCCTGCGATGGAACGGCGTGCTGTACACCAGCAGTGGCGACCACACCCAACATTTGCTTACCGAGCACGGCTGCGACAGCACCGTCACACTGCATCTCACAGTGAACCACTCCGCCTCCAGCGAGTGGAGCCAAACTGTGTGCGACAGTCTGCGGTGGAACGGTGTTTTGTACACCACCTCAGGCAACCATATCCAACACCTGCAGACCGCCACCAACTGCGACAGTATGGTGACCCTGCACCTCACCGTCCATCATTCTGCCCACACGGAGTGGAGCCAGACTGTTTGCGACAGTTTACGGTGGAATGACGTGTTATACACCACCAGCGGAGACCACACCCAGCATTTCCAGACCGTACACGGCTGCGATAGTGCGGTGACACTGCATCTTACCGTCCATCATTCGGTGGCACAGGAACGATCGGCCACGGCGTGCGACAGTCTGCGGTGGAACGACTCGTTGTACACCATCTCCGGCCGCTACGTTCAGCATTTCCAGACCATTCACGGCTGCGACAGCACCGTCACAATGCGCCTCACAGTCCATTATTCAGCGGACTCAACGATTGCGGCCACCGTCTGTGACAGTTTGCGATGGAACGACTCGCTCTACACCACCTCCGGCATCTACACCCAGCATTTCCGGACCATTCACGGCTGCGACAGCACTGTCACGCTGCATCTCACTGTCCACCAATCGGTGGCTCAGGAGCGTTCGGCCACCGTGTGCGACAGCCTGAGATGGTACGACTCTTTGTACACCGTTACCGGAGACTACACCCACCATTTCCAGACCGTCAATGGCTGCGACAGCGCCATCACGCTGCATCTCACTGTCCACCAATCGGTGGTTCAAGAGCATTCGGCCACGGTCTGCGACAGTCTGCGCTGGAACGACTCGCTGTACACCGTCTCCGGCATTTACACACAACATTTCCTTACCGTCAATGGCTGCGACAGCACCGTGACGATAGACCTCACCGTCCATCATTCGGCAAGTACGGCCCTTACCTCCACTGTTTGTGACAGTTTGCGCTGGAATGATTCATTATACACCATTTCCGGCAGCTACACCCAGCATCTACAGACCGCACACGGCTGTGACAGCACCGTCACACTGGCGCTCACGGTGCTGACAAGTCCGAGAAGCACACTGTACGATACAATTGTGGAGAATGCGTTACCATACGACACGTTGGGGTTGCATTTCACCGCTTCGGGCGTGCAGTCGGCGGCCATCCCGTCGGCCAGCGGATGCGACAGCCTCGTCACCGTAGTGCTGGAAGTGTTGCCCAACACGTACTTGTCGTACGACACGGCGGTATGCGCGTCGGCATTACCGTTGGCTTGGCGCGGGCATCTCTTCACAGCGGCCGGCGAATGGCGCGACACGCTGCTCAATCCCAACGGCACCAGCTGTTATGTGAGCGCCACGCTGAGCCAATACCCACAGCCCGTCTTGTCCATCACGGGGCGGACGCATCCCGGCTGTTACGGCACCACCACAGGCTCGCTCACCGCCATGGTCACGGGAGGCACGCCACCCTACAGTTTCCAGTGGCAGGAGGCGAATCAAACGACACCTCTGAATACGGCGACCTCCACGGCCAGCAATCTCCCTGCCGGTTCCTATTGGGCACAAGTCACTGACGCACACCAATGCAGCGCCGCCGACAGTGCCTCACTGCACTATCTTTACGGCGAGATGACACCCGGGCAAATCAGTGCCAACCAGGAGGTGTGTGAAGGCAACATAGCCGCGCCGTTGACAGGCTCGGCGGCCAGCGGCGGCAGCAACAGCTCCTATCAGTGGCAAGTCTCCTACAACGGCACCACGTTCAGCCCCGCGCCGGGCACCAACAACACGCAGAACTTCGCTCCTGACACGGTCACGCAGTGGCGGATGTACCGGCGCGCCTGGATCAGCACCCTCTGCGGCACACAATACAGCAACGCGGTCACCGTGCAGTCGCTGCCTACACCCCGCGACACCATCCACGCCTCCGTCTGCCAAGACCACGCTTTCGACTCGCTGGCCTTTCACGTCAACGCCTTCGAGACGCACCTGCCCAGCACCATAGTGCGCATTAACCGGGCACAGACCATCTACCAGTGCGACTCCATCGTCACCCTTTTGCTGAGTGTTCTGCCCTCCGCACACGACACCCTGCACGACGAGGTGTGCCAGAACAATCCCTACGAGGCAAACGGGTTCCAGATACCTTCAGACAGCACCTCAACGCCCGGCACTCGCATTTACCAGCGACAACTTGTACAAACCGACTGCGGCTGCGACAGCATCGTGACGCTGATTCTCACCGTCAATCCAACTTATCGGATTGAGATACAGGACCACATTTGCGAAGGTGACGGGTACAGCCAACACGGCTTCAGACTCTCCGCTGGGGAAACTATCGGGGCAGACCACTTGCAACGGCGACAGGAGTTGCACACACAGCTTGGCTGCGACAGCATCATAACCCTGGAACTGGACATCACCGACACCGCCTTGACCATTGACACCTATCCGTACGACTTCTGCGAGGAGTATGCCCTGACGCTGACGGCGAGTTCGCCATTGGGCAACTATCTCTGGAACAATGGCGAGAGCAGCGCCTCGATGGAGATCCACTCGCCGGGATACTACAGTGTCACGGCCTCCGACGGCGACTGTTCCGCCACGGCCGGCATCTCCATACAGCCCTGCGATATGACGCTATTCCTCCCCAACGCCATCTCGCCCAGCAACCACGACGGACTCAACGACGATTTCCATCTCGAAGCGGGCTATCAAAGGCAAATCACCGACTTTTCAATTCGCATCTTCGACCGTTGGGGAAATCTCGTTTTCGCATCCACCGACAAGAATTTCCGTTGGCAAGGAGAACAAAACGGAACGATCATCCCGAACACAACCTACAATTATGTCATCAAATACAGAGACCTTTACGGCGAGGAATTTACCGCAAAGGGTACTATAATTGTTTTATAATCAGCTTTTTATAAAAAATCAAACCATTTTATATTTTTTGTATCTTCGCCACTTAATATATTAGCGATAATAGCGTTAAAAAGATTCAACAAATTTGTAATAAAAAAAGAAAAGTAACCTAAAAACAATGAATTTGAAACAAACATTTTCGGCCATTTTGCTGCTAATCATTGGCATATTGACTGGAAGAGCCCAGACCACCGTGGAGGTTCGGCTCCAGGATGGTGGCGTTCACTCATACGAAATGGGGGCCACAGGCAAACTATACTTCCAAAATGACTATCTCTTTATTGATGATGGCACAAACATTCCATACTCCCACTTGGTTTCCAACATAGAGAAGATGCTTTTTTCCTACGAGGTCTCCATTGAGGATATCGAAACGGCGGATTGCAAGGTATATCCGAATCCTGCCTCTTCATTCTTGAAAATCAACGTCAACAATACCGACATCATTCATTATCAGCTCTTTTCGATAGACGGAAGGATGCTGATGGCAGGAGATTGCCACAACGATGAAGGCATCAACGTAAGCACTCTTCCACAGGGTCTTTATCTTTTGAAGGTCAATGGTCAAACCTTTAAAATCTCGAAACTATGAAAAAGACCTTGTGCATCCTTATAGCTTTATTCAGTCTCTGTTCCGTAAAGGCGCAGGAGTACTTGCATCTGTACGACGGCGGCCACGTCATCTTCGAGAAGCCCGTCACCCAAATCGACAGCATCTTTTTCCAGAACGGAAACTCCATATTCTCGTGCACCAACGACTACAGGACCTTTGCCATCCACAATGTGGACAGCATCACCTTCAGCAGCGACACGCTGATGGGGGCGCGCGACATCTACATCATCTACAACGGGAGCAATGTCACCGTCGTCAACCCCCTTGCAAGTGACGGGGTGACCATCACCACCGCAGGCGCTGACGTGACCGTGGTCTCCACCGCGGGCATCCAAGATGTGGTCTATCATCTGTCGGGCAGCACCACCGAGGGCTCGCTCACCATCACGCCCGACAAGCGGCTCACGCTCTCCCTCGAGGGGGTATCCATCACCAACAGTGACGGACCTGCCATAGAGGTGCTGGTGGACAAGGCAGTCACGGTCATCCTGGCCAACGGCAGCGAGAACTATCTCAACGACGGGGCCTCCAGCACCAAAAAAGCGGCCCTGCAGAGCAAGAGCCAGCTGACGTTTGACGGCACCGGCACCCTGACGGTGAACGGCAACAAGCGCAACGGCATCCACAGCGACGACTACGTGCAGATCAACAGCGGCACCATCGTGGTGTCATCTGCCGTGGCCGACGGCATCCATTGCGACTGGTTCGTGATGAACAACGGCACGCTCCAGATCACCGCCTCCGGCGACGGCATTGACGGCGACGAGGGCTTTGTGGAGATCAACGGCGGCAGCATCACGGTGAACGTGGCCACTGCCGACTCGAAAGGCATCAAGTGCGACAGCATCATCACCGTAAACGGGGGCAATATCCACGTCACGGCATCGGGCGACCAGTCGAAGGCCCTCAAAAGCGGCCGGAATATGTACATCCACGGCGGTGAAATCGTCATCAATGCCACAGGCACTTACGTCAGCGAGACCACCACGGACGGTGTTGACCTCTCCTACTGCACTGGGATCAAGATCGGGGGCGACCTGTTCGTCACAGGCGGCACCACCACAGTGACCTGTCCGAGCAGCAATGCGGGTGGCAAGGCGGTGAGCAGCGACGGCGACATCACCATCACCGACGGCGTATTGAACCTGACGGCGACGGGCGCTTGCAACAAGTACCTGGTCACGGGCAGCACCTACGACAGCTACTCTTCGGTCTGTCTGAAGAGCAATTCCGACATCACCATCAACGGCGGCACCATCACGGCCACTGCCGGCGGGCGGGCCATCAGCTGCGACGGCAACTACACGCAGAGTGGCGGCACGATTACGGCCAGCACCAGCGCGGCGGGCTTCACCACGATGGGCAGCGGCACCTCCTGCACCGACGGCTTTGCTGCCGCGTGTCTGAACGTGGACGGCAACATCCAGTTTGTGGCAGGTCATTTCCACGGCACCAGCACCGGCAAGGGAGGCCGTGGCATCAAATGCGACGGGACACTTACCGTGGGCGTGGCAGGGGCAGCCGACAGCCTGGCCTCCATCTACGTGACCACCAGCGGCGCGCCCGTGAATGTGAGCAGCGGCGGTGGCGGCTGGCCCGGCGGCGGCGGCAGCAGCTCCGACTATTGGAAAGGACTGCCCAAAGGCGTGAAGGTGGAGGGCAACCTCACCGTCAACAGCGGGCACTTGCAGAGCTACTGTTCGCAGACCAGCGGCAGCACCACCGGGGAAGCCATTGAAACCAAGGCAAACCTGTATATCAACGGGGGCTTCGTGGAAGCCAACTCCTATGACGACGCCATCAACGCCAACAGTTACATCCAAATCACGGGAGGCAACGTGTGGGCCTACGCCCGCGGCAATGACGGGATGGACTGCAACGGCACCCGCATCGACGTCAGCGGGGGCACCGTCATCATTCGCGGAACCGAAGTGGCCATTGACGACAACGGCGACCACGGCGGCCGGCTTTATGTGACGGGCGGCACCATCATCCTGGTGGGCGGCAATATGGGCACCACAGAGGCCACGCCTTCCCTGACCGGCCAGAAGGGAGTCACCCTCAGCAGCAGCGGCGGTGGCGGCTGGCCCGGCGGCGGAGGTGGTGGTGGCAGCACCCTGGCCACCAACGGCTTCTGCCTGAAAAACAGCAGCGGCACGAACATCATCACCTTCAAGTGGCCCAACGTCAGCGGAAGCGGATTCTACAACACGCCTTCGCCAGCCCTGGATGTAATGGAAAACGACGGACTCAAGTCCGTCACCGTCAACTCCGGCGTATATGTCACCTCACCCGCCATTCAAAGCGGCACCTATACCTACTTCACCTCGCCCACCATCAGCGGGGGCACCAACTGGCACGGTCTCTACACCGGCGCAACCGTCAACACGTCCGGCAACGGCACCAACGTTACCGCACAATAAACCCAAACAACACTGGAAATGTACACAGTCAAATCATTAGAAAAGAAAAACAAGGTGCAGAAGAACACCGGCAGGTCCAAATGGATCAAACCCTTTTGGATATGTTATTTCTCCGTCATCGGCCTACTTGCCCTGTTCTTCCTTCTTATCTCCTTGGGATGGATCGGCTATATGCCTTCATTCACGGAGTTGGAAAACCCGGACGCCAACCTGGCCACGGAGGTCATCTCCGCCGATGGCGAGTTGCTGGGCACCTATTATCTGGAAAACCGCTCGAACTGCAAATACAAGGACCTCTCGCAACCCTTGAAGGACGCCTTGATTGCCACGGAGGACTCGAGGTTTTACAAGCACTCCGGTGTGGATGCCAAGGCCCTGTTCCGCGTGGGCGTGGGTGTGCTCACAAGACACCACAAGGGCGGCGGCAGTACCATCACCCAGCAGCTGGCCAAGAACCTCTTCCCGCGTGACCAGAGGATGAACAAGCTGAAACTTGTCTTCTTCAAGTTCAAGGAGTGGGTGGTGGCCACCAAGCTGGAGCGCAAGTACTCCAAAGACGAGATTCTGGCTATGTACTTCAACACCGTGGATTTCGGCAACAACGCCGTAGGCATCAAGTCGGCGGCCCGCACCTATTTCGACAAGCAGCCCAGCGAAATCAACACCGAGGAGGCAGCCCTGCTGGTCGGAATGCTGAAAGCCCCCACGCAATACAGTCCCCGACGCCACTACCAGGCCTCGTTAGGACGCCGCAACGTGGTGTTGGGGCAGATGGAAAAATACGGGTTTTTGTCCAAGGCTGACGCCGACTCCATCAAGCAGATTCCCATTGACCTGTCGAATTTCCGTTCGCAGGCCCACTATGCCGGCTTGGCCACCTATTTCCGCGAATATCTGCGTCTCTTCCTCAAGGAGTGGAGCAGAGAGCATCCCAAACAGGACGGTTCTTTCTACGACATCTACTGCGACGGATTGCGCATCTACACCACCATCGACTCGCGGATGCAGCGTCACGCCGAGGCTGCCGTGAAAGAGCACGTGTGTGACTACCTGCAACCGTTGTTCTTCAACCACATCAAAGGGGCGGCCAACGCTCCCTTCGTGCGGCTTTCCGAGGAGCAGACCGACCGTATCCTCTGGGCGGCAGCCCGACAGTCGGAGCGTTACGAGCGTATGAAGGACGCCGGCGCCACCGACGAGCAGATCCGCGCCGCCTTCAACAAGAAGGTGCGGATGACCATCTTCACCTACAACGGACCCAAGGACACGGTAATGACGCCCTTCGACTCCATCCGTTATCTCAAGTCGTTCCTGCAGTGCGGCCTGATGTGCGTGGAGGCGCACACGGGCCACGTGAAAGCCTATGTGGGCGGCACCAACTACGAGCAGTTCCAGTTCGACCACGTCAAGCTGTCGAAGCGGCAGGTCGGCTCCACCTTCAAACCGTATGTATATACTGTGGCAATGCAGAGCGGCGAGTTCGACCCCTGCACAATGGTGCCGAATGTGCCCGTGACCATCACCGTGCCGGGTGGCACGTGGACACCGCACAACTCGGGCGGCTACAAAGAGGGGCAGATGCTCCCCTTGCGCGAGGCCCTCGCCCACTCCCTCAACCAGGTGTCGGCCTACATTATGAAACGCTACGGCCCGCACGCCGTGGTGGAACTGGTTCGCGCAATGGGTATGACCTCCGACATCCCCGAGGTCCCGGCCATCTGCTTGGGAGCCTGCGAACTGTCGCTCTACGAGCAGGTGGGTGCCATCAACTGCTTCCCTAACCAGGGTGTCTATGTGGAGCCCATCTTCATTACCAAGATATGCGACAAGGACGGCAACGTCATCTATAATAAGGTTCCCAAGAGCAACGAGGCCATCGACCAGATCACCGCCTTCAAGACCGTGCGTCTGATGCAGGGTGTGGTGGATTACGGTACCGGCGGCCGTTTGAGAAGCCAGTACAAGCTCTCCTTCCCGCTGGCTGGCAAGACCGGCACCACCGACAACCAGTCGGACGGCTGGTTTGTGGGCTACACGCCGATGCTGACCTGCGGTGTCTGGGTGGGCTGCGAGGACCGCTCCGCGCACTTCCGCACCACGGCATTGGGCCAAGGCGCCCGCACGGCTCTGCCTGTGTTCGGCCTCTTTATGCAGAAGGTCTATAACGACCCGCAACTGCCCTACTACGGCATCGTCAACGCCGAGAACAAATGGTCCAAAGAGGGCTACGACTTCCCCATTCCAGACGCCTATATCGGCGACCCCTCCGGCTGCAACGAAACCAAACGGGACAGTGTGATGACACTGGATTTCGACTAACCTCATTCTATAGCACCTGAATAATGTCAGCGGGAAAGAATTGTCTATATGGGCTCTTGCTATGCTGTCTGGCTGTCTTCCTCTCCCCGACGGCAGCCGGGAGAACCATAGCTCTTCCTTCCCCTTGCGATGCGGTCTGCGACGGCGACACCATCCGTTTGGACACCACGATATGTGCCAACCAGCTGCCCTTTCACTGGTATGGGGTCACCTTCACGCGCGACAGCTCCGTGCTGATGGCCACCCCCGCGATGGGCTACCTGTATCTCACCGTAAGGGTCACGCCCAATCCCATCCACGCGGTATCCCCGCCGCACGGCGTGTGTGCTGGCGACACGGTCAACCTGGCCGTTGCCTACCAATCCCCACTCCCCGGCGTGACACTCTATTCGCCCCACGCCACCATCAGCGAGTCGCAGAAGATATTCCTCCCCGACGGGATGTCGTGCCAACCGTATGGCACCTACTACCGGTCGTATGCCCATTTCACGGATTTTCCCGCCCATTCGATGATCACCTCCGCCGATGACATCCTCTTCCTGCGCATCAAGATTGAGCATTCCGCGCTGGAGGACCTTCACATCGCACTGGTGTGCCCCAACGGCAGTTCCTGCCAGATCACCCCCTCCCTTACCCAGCAGATTTTCAACTCCTACTGGGACGGCACCGTGCTGAACGAGTACTTCCGCGTCAACCTCGGCTTGGCCAATCGCCATATCGACCACCTGAGCTGCGACAGCTCGCTCAACCCCATCGGCGTGCCCTGGAATTATATATGGTCCAACAACACCAACCACGGATATCAATACGCGGGCGGGCAGCACAGCTTCATTTACGAGTCGGCCAATGTCCATCAGCAGTACAACCCGTTATGGGACAACAGCGGCGGCAACCAGGGGTTTTACCCGCACGTGGTGGACTCGAGCAACGTGGCGCTGATGCAGAACATCTACCATCCCAAACAGAGTTTTGCCAACCTGGTGGGATGTCCCCTGAACGGCGACTGGTACATCCAGGTGCAGGACCTCCAGTCGGAGGACAACGGCTATCTGGTGGAGTGGGAGTTGTCATTAGACCCCCGACTGCTGCCGAGCGACGCTCCGCCCGTCATCAGCAGGAACATTGCCGGCACCGGGGTCAGCCGGCGCGATGACTCGACCTTTGTGGTGCACACCCCATCCTCGTTCAGCCGTGACACTATACTGCTCTACACGGCCACGGTCGTGGATTCCGCCGGGTGCACCTACCACACCTCCTTCCCGCTCAGTGTATATGGCGTCACCACCACCGTGCTGCACGACACCATCTCCCGCAACCGGCTGCCCCACACCTTCCAAGGCTTCACCTTCCCCGTGGGCGCGCCCGATGACGTCACGCACGAGTATCACTACACATCCTGCCACGGCTGCGACAGCACGGTGGAGTATCTCCTCCACATCGTCCCGTTGGACACCTTCTATGAACAGCGCGCCATCTGCAGCACCCAGCTGCCCTACGAGTGGCATAGCGTTCGCTTCTCACACGCGGACACCCTGGCCCTAACGGCCTACTCCGCCCCTGGGATCGACAAAGTGATCATACTCCAACTCTCTGTCGGCGACCCCTTTTACGACAGCCTGATTGTGGACATCCTTGATTACAACCTCCCTTATGTCCTCAACGGGCAGCCCCTTTACAACGACACCAGCTACACACTTGCCTATATCACTGAGTACGGCTGCGACAGCATCTATTATTTCGCGCTGCGGGTACATTATCCCTCCAGCCACGTCATTGACACGGCAGTGTGCGACTACCAACTACCCTTCCTCTGGAACGGACACACCTTCAACGCTGACGCCATCGTCACCGACACGCTGACCGATCCCTTCGGTGCCGACAGCATCCTCACGCTGCGTTTGACCATCGTCCCCACCCATATTGAAATCATCTCCCACACCGAGGACTTCTGCGACGAGGTACGGGCGGAGTTGGAGGTGATTACCGACTTTGAGGACTACATCTGGAGCACGGGGCAGACCATACCGGTCATCACAGTGACCGCCCCGGGCAGATATTCCGTTGTGGGCAAGGAGAGGCATTGCACGCGAAGGGCAACGCACATCATCGAAGTGTGCGATTACCAGCTGATGTTGCCCAACGCCATCACGCCGAGCAATGCCGACGGGCTCAACGACTGGTTCAGCATTCCTCCGGCTATACAGCCCCAGATGGCCGACCTGGGATTCCGCATCACCATTGCCGACCGCTGGGGAAACGTGGTGTTCCACTCCACCGACAAGGCCTTCCGTTGGGATGGCAAAGTGGACGGAGTGCTTCACCCTAATACCGCATACACATATGTAATACAGTATCAGACCCTTCTCGGAGAGAAGATGACACTCAAGGGAACATTGCTGGTGCTATAGAGTAGGAAATGTGATAAAAACATTATGTTTTTTTGAGTTTTCAAAAAACTTTATTAATTTTGCGCTCTCATTGTGGAAACAAGAATTTTCCGCAATCACCTTGAGGTACTTATTATGTTGAAAGACTATTCATCATTCGGCCCAGCGTATCAGAACTTCCAAGTCAGGGAAGAGGTGTATGTCCCTGAACCGGCAGTGGGGTTTCCCAGCGACAATCCCTTCACAAGGATGACCCCCATACGCGGGAAAAACAAGGACATAAAGTTTGACAGCACCTATAACTACCTTGACAAATCGCTGAAATTCAAGATATGGCATTTGCTTATATATCTCACCACCTGGTTCGTGGTCTTTCCGATAAACCGAATCCGGTACGGTCTCAGGATTGAGGGCTGTGAGAAAATCCGCCAATACCGCAAATGCTTCACCAACGGAATGATGACCGTCTGCAATCACGTCCACCGGTGGGATATGCTATGTGTGCTGCAGGCGATGCGCTACCGCAAGGCTTGGATTCCGATGTACGCCCAGGCTTTCAACGGCAAGGACGGGTTCCTGATGAAGCACATCGGTGGCATCGCCATCCCCGACAACTACAGCGGTCTCCGGAAGTTCGACCAGGCACTGGATGAGTTGCATTCCAAAAAACAATGGATACACATCTTCCCCGAGAGTTGCAGCTGGTACAACTACGCCCCGCTCCGCCCTTTCAAGACGGGCGCTTTCAATATGGCTTACAAATATGCCCTCCCTATAATTCCAATGGTCATCACCTTCAGGCCCCGCACCGGATGGCGCAAGATATTCAGCGACAGCGGCCCCCTGCTCACCATTCACGTGGGCGACCCTATCGTACCTGACCTCAGCGCACCCCGGAAGGAAGAGACGGCACGACTGCGCGACCTTGCTCACAAAACCATGCTGGATATGGCGGGCATTGTTACCAACCCCTGGCCACCTAATATTGATTAACAACCCTCACCACAATGAATACTATTATCGACCCTGTACCAGTTGAACTACTCAAAGCGGAACTCACTAAACCCAAAAAGCTGGAAGACACGAACAAAGGGCACAACGAACTTTACGTCGTCTCCTGGCAAGACTCCCCAAATGTGGTCACCGAAATCGGCAGGTTGCGCGAAATGACTTTCCGAGCTGCCGGCGGCTCCACCGGCAATGCAGTGGACCTTGACGAATACGACAAGATGGAGAAGCCTTACAAGCAGCTGATTGTCTGGGACCCCGACAACGAAGCCATTGTGGGTGGCTACCGCTTCTTCTTCGGCTCAGACGCGACGTTTGACGAGAAAGGACAGCCCGTTATGGCAAGCTCCCATCAGTTCCACTTCTCGCAAAAGTTCATTGACGAGTACCTGCCGCACGTTCTGGAACTCGGGCGCAATTTTGTGGCCCCGGCATACCAGAGTTCCAAAAATGGCTCCAAGTCGATATTTGCCCTGGACAATTTATGGGACGGACTCGTGGCCCTCATTATGAAGAACCAAAATCTCCTGTATTTCTTTGGCAAAATAACCATATATCCCTCCTACGACCATATTTCAAGAGACTTGATCTACCATTTCCTTTGGAAACACTACGGAGACAAGGATGAGCTCGTCCGCCCGTGGGACGACCTGGCGGTTATGCCCGATTCCGACCCCGACTTGATGAATCTGATTGTGAAAAAGGATGACCTGGCTGAAGACTACAAACTACTCCGGGAGGCGGCCCGGCTGAGAGGGGTGAATGTGCCGCCCAATGTGACCGCCTACATATCTATCACTTCCGAAATGCTTATGTTCGGCACAGCAGTCAACCGCCTGATGCATAACATTGAGGATACCGCAGTGCTCATTCCGTTCGACACCATCTATCACGAGAAGAAAATGCGTCACATCGGAGCATATCTCCGGTTTGTGAACGCACGGAAGCGCAAGAAAGAGAACCTCGATGTTCCCGAGACGGAGAACGAGAAAATCGAGGATTGGATGATCAAGCGGCACCGCAAGGTGAAACGCCTGCTCAAAAAGGCCGGCCGCAAATAAGCAATCATACTGATTGGTGATGTATTCATCAATCAGTACGTTAACATTTTTTAACATTTTTATTTTATTGCTATTCAATTATTTATGATTATTAATAAATCATAAAAGCTTTTTGTAATACTTTAAAGAGTACTTTTGCCGCCGTTTTTTTACAGAAAGAATCATCTATAAAAACCGCAAAGATATGAAAGTACTTTTTGTTATTGATACCATAGACAACCATAATGGGACCAGCATTTCCGCCAGGCGTTTCGCATCCGAGCTGAGAAGCCGCGGGCACGAGGTGAAATTTCTCACCACCGGCGGGCCGGACGAAGAGCGTTTCGTGGTACCTGAGCACCATCTCCCACTAGTTGACTATCTGGTTCAACGCCACGGGTTCAAGTACGGCCAGGCCCAAAAGGATATTATCCGCGAAGCGCTGGAATGGTGCGATGTAGCACATTGCTATATGCCTTGGAGACTGGAGGTCACCACAAAGCGGATGGCCCTCGAGATGGGCAAGCCCTGCACGGCGGCATTTCACGTGCAGCCCGAAAATGTGTTGGCCACTTTCCATATGCAGAACTTCAAGTGGGCGAACACTATTTTTTACAATATACTGAACCGCAAATTTTTCAAATATTTCCGCCACATACACTGTCCCAGCCGTTTCATTGCCGACTATCTGGTCCATCTCGGGTACACGGCTGAAATGCACGTGATCAGCAACGGCTGCCCTCCGGAATTCCATTGGCACAAATGTCCCAAACCCGCGTGGTGTGCCGACAAGTTCGTGGTGCTGATGGTGGGCCGGCTGTCGCCTGAGAAGCATCAGGACACCATCCTGGAGGCTGTCAAACATTCCGCATACGAAAAGCAGATCCAAGTAATCTTGGTGGGCAGCGGCTTGAGCGAACAGAAATTGCGCAAGAAAGGGAGAATACTGTCCAACCCGCCCCGCATCGGCTTTTTGTCCGACCAAGAGCTGATGGAGGCGTTAGGGTACGCAGACTTGTACGTGCACGCGAGCGAGGTGGAACTGGAGTCCATCTCGTGCCTGGAAGCGATGGGCAGCGGATTGGTGCCGCTGATTTCGAGCAGCACGCTAAGCGCCACCTCCCAGTTCGCCTTGGACTGCCGTAGCTTGTTCGCGCCCCGGAAACCCCGGTTGTTGGCCCAAAAGATTGATTATTGGATTGAACATCCGGAGAAAAGAAAGGAAATGGAGAAAAACTACGCCGAGTCAATCCTACAATACAGCATAGCACAATCCGTGTCGCACTTTGAGGCTATGCTGATGGAAGAAATATCAGAAAATGAAACGAACAAGAATCATTAGCATCGGACTTATAGTATGGTTTCTGTTCCCCGTTCTCACGGAGGCGCAATCCACGGCAACAGCATCTCCCATCCACAACGAGGACGGTTCGGTGACATTTGTGCTGCACAGCCCGGAGAGCCGAAGCGTGCGCCTGTATTGCGATTGCGATTTGCGAAGCAACCAGTACAATATCAAAAGGGATAACCTGCAATCCGTCCGTATGAATGCCGACGGAAACGGTTTTTTCACCTACACCACACCTCCTCTCGCTCCTGAAGTCTATACATACCAATTCAAAACGCAGGGGCAAAAGCTGGTGGACCCGCACAATGCAGACTCTATCCGCGTTTCCAATGGTAAACGCAGCGTGTTCGTGGTGCCCGGCTCCAGCCTTATGGACCTCTGCATCGCCGACTCGCTGTCAGGTAGAACCGAACAGTGCGAGTTTTGGGACTCCGCTTGCGGAAAGGCGCGCCGTATCCTCCTATACCTGCCCCCTCAATACGACAGCGCGGGGCAAACCTATCCCGTCCTCTATCTGCTGCACGGCATCGACGGCAATGAGCAGGCCTGGCGCGACCGCGGGCGACTCATACAGATGGTGGACAATCTGATACGACAAGGCAAGGCCGAGCCGATGATTGTCGTGATGCCTGACGCCAACCCCCGGGGGCTCGTTGGACAAGACGAGAATGTGAGTCTAATGCAGAATCTGCTTCATTACGCTTCGTGGTTCCAACAGGATTTCGAGCGGATATTCCCGCAAATGGACAGTTTTTTGAGCGCCCGCTACTCTATCTCCTCCGATATGAAATGGCGGGCTGTGGCCGGATTGTCGGCAGGGGCCTCGCAGTCGGCCGTGCTTGCCAATATGTACGAAAACGAGTTCCAATATGTGGGGCTGTTCTCTGCAATCGTGCATTGCAAGCAATTACCGAACCAGCGGAACACCATCTATTGGATTGGGACAGGTAAAACGGACATCTTCCATCCGCAGAGCAGGCGGTTTGTCAGAAAACTGCAGCGACAGCAAGTCCCGCATCTCTATTTCGAGTCCTCCGGAGGGCACGTTTGGCGCAACTGGAGATTGTATTTGTCTGAATTCCTGCAATTTATTTTTAAAGACACCACTAATGGCGCCGTCATTTGCGGAGAGAACAATCCACACCGGGAGTGAATTGACACCCTAAAATGATTATCTTTGCAGCCCAAGAAACGATGTCATAATGCGCAATTCTCTTCTCCATATCATCCTGTTTCACATCACCTTATTGTTGGCCATCAGCGTACAAGCGCAGGAGCGCGACCGGCTGGGCGAACTTGATGTGGTGTGCCGCAACGAGTGGGTTACACACACCTCCGTGGCCCCCGACGGCACACTTTGGATGGCGACCGAATGCGGGGAAATTTACCGAGCCGACGACATCCACTCTCCGTGGCGCATCCTGAAAGAAGGATCTCTTGGGGGCGACCAAGGTGAAACCTTTGAGAATATCGTGGCTTTCGATCGCAACACAGCGGTCATTGTGGGCAATATGTGGCGCGGTTATTTCAGGCGGACAACCACAGGAGGCCAATCGTGGAATGAAATCAAGTACGACAGTAAACGGGGGTATGAGTGGTTCCACCCCGTTTGGCGCGGCCAAGGAGGAACGATGTGGACGGGCTCCCAGAACGGCTATTTGGCTTTCAGCACCGACAGCGGACGCACCTTCTCCGTACTGTTCAACACATCCTTCAACAACAAGACGGACATCCAGGACATCTATATGCTCACGGCCGACAGCGGCTGGATTGCCACCCGTGAAGGAGGGCTATACAGCACCTCAGATAACTGGCGTACCTGCCACCGCCTTGCCTCCCCATACGGCAAAGGGGCGAAACGTGTCCGACCGTGGAAAAACTATCTGATGGTGATGCAGGGCGGCAAGAGTTATTACACCGCAATCGGCGGGGATGGCCACTGGCAAAGCACCCCGCTGGCACTACGGGACTTCGAGGTGGACACCGCCACCGGAAAGTTGTGGGCACTTGACGAAAACAGGGAAATCATCATGATGGAAGACATCGACCGATGCAAACCAATGGACGCGAGCGCACTATTCATCATTGGGATGCATAATGGCTATCTTTATTGCCGGGTCAACGAAGGGGTGATGCGTGTGGATGCCAACGGGGTAGTGGACCAATGTCCGTTCCTCACGGCTGAGAAGTCCCTCACTAAACCGGAAAAGATCTTCAAGCACGGGGATTTTCAGTGGGGCTTCGATGAAAAAAGCGTCTATCTCCGCGACCGCAAGGGCTGGTACCGCGTGGCACGTCCGCTCGACATTGCCGGCGCGACCCCAGACCCCGACCGCGAGGACCGTGCTGTCATCCTGAACTATGCGGGAGAGAACTTCAGTGTGGACACTGCCGGACGTGTGGAGCCTTACATTTACCCACAGCCGTTAGCCGATTTCGTCAAGCCGGGATTGAAAAGTATGGAGATTATGACTTTCTCGACGTTGGGACACCAAGTTTATAAAGAAACCATAGGTTTTCACCGCGATGGCGACCGTTTGGTGGAGAAAACCCATACGGAAACCAGAGAGAGCTTCGACCCTCACCTCCGCAACGGACCCACGAAAAAGACCACCCCGGTGGCTGTTGATGGCGATTCTGATATCCGTCAACTGTCGGTATCATCTATGGAAAAGGCCTTGTTGACCCTCGGCGAGCGTTACCATCAATATCCTACACCACAGGATTTCGGTCTGGCCGACACCATGTTGGATTTGCATCAGGTTTATTCCGCCACAAGCACATGCAGCACGAATCAGTACGGCTACAACGTCACTTTTGTCAACCAAGCGGGTGATAAGCTCATCGTTTGGGGGCAAACCTCCGCCCACGTTGATCTTGGCGGAAGCACACACTATCCGTGGCTTCTGCCGATGACCGTGTGCTGGCGCGAAGCAGAATTCTTCACCTACCAACCAGTCCTGTGGCAGGCTCTGCGCGAGGCGATGCCCGACAGTATGCTGTTGCGAGAATACCTTGACAACAGCACCCTGCACCCAAGATACACCCTGCAAAGCGGGGATTTGATATTCCTGAACAACAACCGCTCGGACATGGAGAAAGCCATCACAGCGAGCACGGGTGAATATTCGCACGTGGCTTTGGTGGAACGCGACAGCGCTGACGACGTGTGGGTTATCGAAGCCTCGCCAAAGTACGGCGTGCAGCGAATACCCTACAGCCAATTCGAAAGGGAAAACAATCTCGGATTCTTTGGAGGGAATATCGACATCTACCGTCTCACCGTATCTTTCGACACCGCTGCGGTCATTGCCCGTGCCAAGAAACTTGTCGGGAAGCCCTACGACAACGCCTTTCTGCCCGACAACGATGCATACTACTGTTCGGAGCTCATCCAAGTGGCTTTCGGCGACATTTTCCCGACGAAGCCAATGAACTGGCGCGATGATGAAGGAAATTTGCCCGAATATTGGATAAAGCATTTTGAAGAGCTCGGATTACCCGTCCCTGAAGGTGTTCCCGGCACCAACCCTACAGATATGAGCCGGTCGCCGCTGTTGAAAATGTTGAAATAGCAAAGAATTTACCCCTTGGGCTGCAAACTCCGCCTGTACTCGCTCGGCGACTGTCCGAGGTGTTTGGCGCAGTAGCGACTGAAGTAGCTTAGCGAGGTGAAGTTCATCCGGTCGGCTATCTGCGTGAGCGACAATCGTTCGTCGTTGAGATATTTCTTCAGGATGGGCATTGTGTGGCGGTCGATGAAGCTGCTGACGCTGTGGCCGGTGACGCGCTTGACGGTGGCGGAGAGGTACTTCGGCGACACGTGCAGTCGCTCAGCGTAGTAGCTCACCTCGCGTTCCGTGCGGCTGATGCCCGTGGAGAGCAAATCCATCAGTTGCTTGACGATATAGGCCGTGCGGTCGCTGTGGGTATCGGTGGCCTCGCGCCGGGCGTGAAGCTCGAAGATGTCGTATATCATGGTCAGACAGAGGCTCCCCATCATCTCACGGTAGAAGAGCAGGTGGCGGTCGTTGAGGCGGTCGCGGAGGCGGTGCAAGTCCTCCAGCAGGATTTCCGTCTGACGGTCATCAACCTTGATGACGGGGTTCTGGTTAAGGCTGATGCTGCCCCCGATGCTGTAGTTGTTCGACGGCAGCAGTCCGCCAAGGAACTTGTTGTCGGCGGCGAACCACTCGACCCGCATTCCCGGGGCAGCAGCAAGGTTCTTCGCCCGGCTGGGGTTCGGCATCACCACCAGGTCGTTTTTCGCTATGTGGTAACATTTCTCGTTGAACACGAAACTCCCCTCGCCCGCCGTACAGAGCAGGTGCATACAGGTGTGGCTCAGTTCCGGCGCGTTCATCGCGAGGAAATCGGTTGAATAGAGGAAGTCGGGTTTCATGGCGCGAAAGTACAAATTTTTTTCTGCAATTTGTGAAAGTTTTGATATTTTTTGTGAAACTTTCATAATAAGAAACACTGTATTTTTGCCTCGTCAAAATGACAGAGATTATAGACACGTTATAAAACAAAGAAAAACAATAAGTTATGGAATACATCAAATTATCAAATGGAGTAAAAATGCCTCAATTGGGGTATGGAGTTTATCAAGTGACACCTGAAGAGTGTGAACGTTGCGTGAGCGATGCCCTGAGCGTGGGTTATCGGATGATTGACACGGCGCAGGCTTATCACAACGAAGAGGGCGTGGGACGTGCGGTGAAGAAAAGCGGCATCGCCCGCGACGAGATCTTCATCGTGTCGAAGATCTGGATTTCAAACTATGGTTACGAGAAGGCGAAGGCCTCTATCGACGAGAGTCTGCGCAAACTGCAGACGGAGTACATCGACCTGATGCTGCTGCACCAGCCCTTCTGCGACCGCTACGGTGCTTACCGCGCATTGGAAGAGGCCTACCGTGAGGGCAAACTGCGTGCTATCGGCGTGAGCAACTTCTATCCCGACCACCTTATCGACCTTGCGTCGAATGTGGAGGTGAAGCCGATGGTCAACCAAGTGGAGACGCACGTGTTTGACCAGCAGGTGGAGGCCCAAAAGTATATGGACGAACTTGACTGCCGCATTATGTCGTGGGGACCTTTAGCTGAAGGTCGCAACGGTTTCTTCACCAACGAATTGCTTGGCGAGATTGGCAAGAAGTACGGGAAGAGCATTCCGCAGGTGGCTTTGCGCTGGCTGCTACAGCGCGGGGTCATCATCATCCCGAAATCAACGCATAAAGAACGTATGGCGGAAAACCTCAACATCTTCGATTTCGAGCTCACCGCCGACGATATGGCGCAGATCCAAACACTTGACACAGGCAAGAGTCTCTTCTTCGACCACCACGATGGCGAGGTGACCAAGATGTTTATGGGATGGAGAGGATTGGTATAAAAACAGAATAGTATGAGCAAATCCATCGTCATTTTCTTCTCCCACGCAGGGGACAACTATTCCGTCGGCGTCATCGACACGGGCAACACCAAGATCGTAGCCGACTACATCAGTGAAATCACGGGTGCCGACCAGTTCGAGATTGTCACCCACAAATACGACGGTATGGCCTACACACCGCTCATCGAGCTGGCCAAGGAAGAGGCCCGCAAAGGCGAACTGCCGCCTTACGAGGGCGCTGCTCCCGACCTCAGCCAGTACGACACCGTCTTCATCGGCGGACCCGTGTGGTGGGGCACCTACCCGCAGGTGATGTTCACGCTGTTCAAGGACATCAACCTCGACGGCAAGACCGTCATCCCCTTCACCACCCACGAGGGCAGCGGTCTGGCCAGTTGCGCCAACGACGTGCGCAAAGCCTTCCCGAAGGCCAAGGTCACGGGCGAGTTCAGCATCTACGGTCACGAGGTGCGAGGCGGCAAAGCGAAGGTGGAGCGATGGCTAAAGAGCCTGTAGAAGCGGTCTGGCATATCCATTGACGACCATACCATACAATGATAGGACTTAAAGAAAAATCAACCGTAAACGAGCGGAATCGGAAAATTTTTAAATGATTCCGCTCGTTTACGGTTATTTTTTTTTATCTTTGCAAAAAAATTCAAGACTATGCTCATAGGAAGAGACAAAGAGAAGCAAATCCTGCAAAACGCTCTTACAGAAGAGTATTCACAGTTCGTCGCTGTGTATGGCCGTCGTCGCGTTGGCAAGACATTCCTGATCCGAGAATCCTACGACTACAAATTCACTTTCCAATTCACAGGAGCAGCCAACACATCTTCCCGTAAACAATTGGCCCGCTTTCGTATGGCACTGAAAGAGCACGGGCTGACCGATATGCCAAAGGTGTTTGCTAACTGGATGACAGCGTTTTCTGAATTAAAACGCTACATAAACCTTCAGCCCGAGGGAAAGAAGATCATATTTCTCGACGAACTACCTTGGATGGATGCGCCGCGGTCGGGTTTTTTATCGGAGCTTGAATCTTTTTGGAACGGATGGGCTTCGGCAAGGAAAGATATCGTTTTTGTGGTATGCGGTAGTGCCACCTCTTGGATGGTGAAGAAAATCATCAAAAACAAGGGCGGCCTGCACAACCGACTCACACACCGCATTGCCTTGAAACCATTCTCACTTCGTCTGTGCGAAGAACTGGTTCAATCGCGTGGTATCGAAATGACGCGGAAGCAGATACTGAACGGATATATGATCTTCGGCGGCGTGCCCTACTATTGGAGTTTATTACAGAAAGGACATAGTCTTACCCAAGAAATTGACCGTCTTATCTTCACGAACGATGGTGACATGTATGATGAGTTCAGCATGTTGTATGCATCGCTCTTCAAGAAACCAGAACCATACATCAAAATCATCAGTTTGTTGGCAGGGAAAAAAGAAGGGATGACACGAATAGAACTGATTAACAAAGGCGGATTGGAGGATAACGGTGCGTTGTCAAAGATACTGGACGACCTCGAATGGTGCGGTTTCATCCGCGGATATACCGTGATTGGCAAACAGGTGAAAGATGAGATCTTCCAACTCATTGACCACTACACCTTGTTTTACTATGAATTCATTCATGGAAAACGCCACGGAAAAAACTTTTGGCAAGCAATGGAAGGCAAGCCGCAATACAACAACTGGTGCGGAAGGGCATTTGAGCGGGTCTGCTTATGGCACACCGACCAGATAAAGCAGAAAATCGGCATCAGCGGTGTACTCACCAACGAGTATGCTTGGCGTCACGTACCTAAAAACCAATCCGCAGAGCCGAAATCCGAAGGTGTTCAGATTGACTTGCTCCTTGACCGCAGTGACGGAATTATTGACCTTTGTGAAATAAAGTATTCAAGTGACAAATATTCTATCACCGAAGCCTATCATGAAACATTGAACAGGCGAAAAGCCGTTTTTGCAGAAGTGACAAAAACTAGAAAAGCCTTGCACACGGTGCTCATCACAACCTATGGCCTGGCAAAAAACGCATACGTCGGTGATATTCAGAATGAAATACAGTTAGACGATTTGTTCTCAGTGTAATTGATGAGGACATAATTTTAACATAGTATTTGCGTCTTGCAAAAACAAAAAGGGTAATCAAAATCATCCTGAAATTATGAAATACACACAATTAGGAAACACCGGCATTGAAGTCAGCCGCATCTGCGTCGGCTGTATGTCGTATGGTAAG
>JAEEGH010004455.1_pt1 | contig 35924 bp, 29 predicted proteins | sample 9134181 | NCBI WGS metagenome assembly JAEEGH01 (sample SAMN16246544, study PRJNA631951) | gut metagenome | biome: gut microbiome; feature: rumen; material: DP-attached | host: Bos | place: Iran: Karaj | collected 2018-10
TGACGGACACAAGGGCCAGATCTTTGTTGGCTTTGCCGGACCGGATTCAAGAAGTGAAGAGCTCACTGGACAGAAAGCACACGAGATTGCTATTGTGCTTTGATAGATCAATATAAAAATATATTGTACCAACCAGAACCCCGCTTTCAGGCGGGGTTCATACATTAGATAGAAAAGAGGTATTAATAATGCGCGGACCTGTAGCACCTAGGGATCCTGAAAAGAAAAGAGATTTTTATTATTTGACAAAAGATAAGGAGATGTTTGCTTTTCCTACTCCTGACGGAAAAGGCTTAACACCAATATATCTTGATGGCGGCAGACTTATAGAAGCCAGTAAATTCGTTGGAAATCTGACAGATGAAAGTATCATAGATATGCTGAGAACAGCAGATGGATTCAAGAAGCTTGTTCACAGTATCGGCGTTACTATAGAAGGCTGCGATAGAGATAAAGTATGTAATTTTGTTTTCCAGTTCTATGGCAAAAATGATACCTTGGGCGGCGGAACAATGCTTGAGATGGCTGTTAAATGTGATGGCTCAGAGCATTGTCTCGACCTGTCACAGATAGACCTTACTGATGAAGACAAGGAAGTTGGCCAGATCAGATTTGAATATGATGAATCAGGTTTTACTGCCCGCAGCTGTGTGAAAATATATCTTAATGATGGCTATACAGCACCAAAACAGGATGAGGATGCTCCATGTGACCTTACAAGTCCTGTATTTGCTGAGTATGTAAAACAAAGCGTTACACAGGTAGGTAATACATATAGATTTAACAAGGCTTTGCAGAAAGCAAAAGATGGAAAAGATACTTATGTAGCTTTTATCGGTGGCTCTATCACTCAGGGTGCAGGTGCTGCTCCTATCAATACAGAATGTTACGCCTACAAGGCATTTAAAGCCTTCAAAAAACTTGCAGGTGATGGTGACAATATCCACTATGTCAAGGCTGGTGTTGGTGGTACACCTTCAGAACTCGGAATGTTACGCTATGACAGAGATGTAAGAAATAGCGGAGAGATCGACCCTGATGTTGTTATTGTTGAATTTGCAGTTAACGATGAGGGAGATGAGACTAAGGGCGTATGCTACGAAAGCCTTATTAGAAAGATCCTCAAGGGCAAAAATGATCCTGCAGTATTACTGCTATTCTCAGTATTTGCCAATGACTACAACCTGGAAGAGAGACTTTCACCTGTAGGAATAGCTTATGATCTTCCTATGGTCAGCCTTAAGAGCTGTGTTACAGAACAGTTCTACAAGACCAAAGAGACAGGTAGAGTCATCACCAAGGCACAGTATTTCTATGATGTTTTCCATCCGACTAATACTGGTCACACAGTCATGGCTATGTGTATAGAGCAGCTCATGAAGGATATGGCAGCAACAGAGTCTGCAGAGGATACAGATTATTCAAAAGTAGTATCTCCAAAAGGAATCGATTTTGAAGATGTAATGCTCTTTGATAAAAAGGATAAGCCAGTAGAAGCGGTGATCGATGAAGGCGATTTTGATGAAACAGATGCTGACCTTCAGAGAGCTGAGATGAATCTTGATATTGAAGGCACAGCCCAGTTTCCATATAACTGGAAGTTCAACGCTGCAAAACACGGCGCTTTGCAGAAGCCTTTCAAGATGGACATAACTGCCAAGAGGCTCCTTGTGATCAATAAGGACTCTGCAGATCCTAACGTTGGAAAAGCTGATGTATTCGTTGATGGAGAGTTTGTGAGAACAATCGATCCACACGTCAACGGCTGGACACATTGCAATCCGCTCATCATCTTAAATGATACTGAGAGCAAACTTCGTCATGTTGAGATCAAGATGGCAGCAGGCGATGAGAATAAGAGTTTCACAATTCTAGGTTTTGGAGTTGTAGAGTAAATAATGGAGTCAGTGGGGACGTATCAAATTGACTCATTGTGTACAATGAGTCAATTTGATACGTCCCCACTGACTCATTTTTTTGGTATAATGTATGAAGCTAAAAAAGTGTTATGTGGCGGGGATTGATGAGAAAGAAGATAGTTAATAAGCTTTATTCGCTTAGCATCAGAAAAAAAATAATACTGTTTTATCTTATATGTGTTATATTTCCGCTGTTTGTTGTAGATGGACTTATTGCAAGTATTACGTATAATGCTGAGAAAAAAGAGAAAATGACAGCTTATGAGAACCTTGCAGTAGCCGTAGACTATGCGCTCTCAGGAAATTTTGCAACTATAGATGAGATGGTCGAATCTGTTTATCTTAACAGAGGTATATATAATTTCTTAAATACTGAATATTCCAGCGGTCTGGAATATTACACGGCATATCAGGAACTTAAGAAGACTTCAACTCTTTGGGGATTTGCTACTCTGGAGAATTGCAGTTTTACTTTCTATACAGATAACCCAACAATAGTCGGTGGTGGCGGTATACAGCCACTGGACAAGCAGATAGATTCTGTTTGGTACAGAGCTTTTCTGGAATCCGGCAAGAATAAGCTGCTCTGGTTTGGGTATTATAACGACAATATCTATTCCCATGATAATCGTAAGCATATATACATGATCAGAAATCTTGATTATTATCCGAGCTCCAATATCAACAAGATACTGGTTTTTGAGTTTGATTATGAGTATCTGATCAATGAGTTGTCAGCTCTTACAGGTATGAAAGAGATAGTCAAATTTGAAGTTGTTTCAGATGGCAGAGTGGTTCTGTCCAATGACATTACTGACAATGAGTTGAGCGTTTTCAGAAACTGCTCAGATGAGGCGATGGTGGCTTACAGCAGACCGGTTGATCTGTATGGCTGCAATATGAGCATCAATATTTTAAATGATGAAGACACTTTTATCAGAAGTCTCAAAAAATATAATTATGTTTTGATAGTACTTATAGCAGTCAGCATGATACTGCCGCTGATCGGAATAATAGTATTTAAGACTATATTTACTAACAGACTGCTGACACTCAGTAACGTAGTATTAAACAGCACGCAGGAACATCTGGATCTCGTGCCTGACGTAGAGGGAGAGGATGAGATAGCAACTCTTTCCCAGCGATACAATAATATGGCTCTTCGTATCAATAACCTTATTGATACAGTTTATAAGCAGCAGATCAGGGAGACGGAATCCACTGTTGCCAGGCAAAAAGCAGAGCTGCTTGCATTGCAGAGCCAGATAAATCCACATTTTTTGTTTAATGCACTGGAAAGTATCCGAATGCATAGCATCATCAAGCATGAGGATGAGACTGCCAGGATGATAGAGAATCTTGCAGTTATCCAGAGACAATACGTTGAATGGAATTCAGACGTAGTTGCAGTAAGCGATGAGATGAATTTTGTTCATTCATATCTTGAGCTTCAGAGCTACAGATTTGGAGATCGCCTGTCTTATAATATTGAGGTGGAAAAAGAGGCTGAGAACCTCATGATACCAAAACTCTCCATTGTTACTTTTGTTGAAAACGCCTGCATACATGGCATTGAGCCTAAATCTACCAAGGGCTGGGTATTTGTACGTGTCTATGTCAAAGACAGCGAATTGTATGTAGAAGTTGAAGATACCGGTAAAGGCATGGATGAAGAAGAGGCACAGGCTCTGTGCGACAACATGAACAATGCCGATATCGAGATGCTAAAGAACAGATCCAGAGTCGGTATCATCAATGCCTGCATAAGGCTCAAGATGTATACAGATTCAAAAGTAGTATTTGATGTATCTTCAGAGCAGGGCATTGGAACTATTATAACTACAAGAATGACTATCTAAAAAGGATTGCACATATGTTAAGAGTATTGATCGTTGACGATGAACCACATATCGTTCAGGGCTTGAAAGCCCTTATTGACTGGAAAAGTGAAGGCTTTGAAATAGCAGGCAGTGCTTCAAACGGACAGGAAGCTTTGGATTTTTTGAGAGAAAACAGTGTTGATCTGATAATAGCTGATATCAAAATGCCTATCATGACAGGACTTGAGCTTCTTCAAAATATACGCGAAAACGACGTCACTGACGCCAGCTTTGTCATAAGCAGCGGCTATGCTGATTTTGCTTTTGCCCAGACAGCAATCAAATACGATTGCAAGAGGTATATATTAAAGCCTGTAGACAAAAATGTCCTGATTGAGATACTCAGGGAAGTTAAGGCGGAGCATGCCAAAGAGACTACTGATACAGCTATCACCAGGGAGATGGAGGACGCTTTTTACGAGCGCGATCTCATCGCAGTCATCAAGGGCAAATATGATGATGTCAATCTCAGAGGCGTTACAAAGAGACTTGGAAGTGCTGAAAATGTGAGATACATTGAGATCCAGGCTCGCTCCATCGAAAGTGAGGATGATCAGGAACAGGATGATGTTGATAAGAGAGCCTTGCAGCGAAAGGTTTATCAGTCCCTCAGGACCTTTCTTGGAGATGATTATGTCAATTGCGTTTTTGATCCATCAGGTCACGACAAGATCTTTGATGTAGGCCTTGTGTATACAAGCGCTCTGTCAGAACGTTTTGGGATCTCTGAAAAAGAGTATTTTGACAAGCTTCAGGATTACATCAACAGTAATGTCTATTGCAGGATCGAAATGTTTGTAGGTAAAAAAGTAAATGGTATCAAGGATATTTCCAAGTCCTACGGTACAGCCTGCAAGCTCCGATACCTTAGCGGATTTAAAGAGCAGAAAAATATTTATATCTATGATGAAAATCCGGGAAATACAGGAAAGGAAGGCATATTTATCTTAAAGCCATCTATTGATGCATTTATCAATTCTATTGAAGAAAACAATGCTGACAAGATAGATGAAACTATTGAGAAACTCTATGAAGATATCAAAAATGCTGATCTTTCAAGTGATTTCATGGATATCAACATTAACTACATCGTATTTCAGCTGATCAACCTTGCTTCCAATCAGGATGATGACATCAATCAGGAAGAGATACTTAGGATCATAAGTGAAAAGACGGTTGCTTCAGAATTTAATAGAGGTAGTAAGGAACATCTCAAACGATTTGCACTTGAATATGCAGAGTACCTGACGCAGCTTAGGAAAAATGTATGTAAAGGTGCTCTTGGAGATGTTGAAAAAGAGATAAAAAATAATTACATGAACAACCTGACGCTGAAATATCTTGGGGATAAGTACTTCATCAATAGCGCTTATCTGGGACAGCTTTTTCATAAAAAATATGGATGTTCCTTTAAGGATTATCTGAATAATTATCGTATAGAAAAGGCAGTTTCTTTGCTACTCAATACTGATATGAAGACTTATGAGATAGCAGAAGCTGTAGGTTATAAGGATGTTGATTATTTTGTAAATAAATTCATTGCTGTGAAGGGATGTACGCCGGTCAGATTTAGAAAACAGAACTAAGATCAATTGGGAGTAGCGGATCAGTCAGAGGGAAGTTGTATAAGCGGGGAATTGATATGTATAAAAAAATAGTTGCCATTATGTTAAGTTTGGTCATGCTTGGAAGTGTTTCATCCTGCCAAGGCAAAAATGAAGATGAACCAGATGTTAGTGAGATCACTGAGTTTTCAGCCTTTTTTGCTGTACCTGGAATAGAGCTTAATAAGGACAATGATATTCAGAATATAATAGCAGAAAAGACCGGAGTCCGTGTAAAAGAGAGCTGGCTCTCCGGACAGACAGTGCAGGAAGCCATCAGTACAATGATCGTCCGGGAAAAATATCCGGATTTTGTTGACGGAGGAAGTTCTTCATATCTGTTATACGAAGCAGGAGCTCTTATACCAATTGATGAATATTTTGATGATTATCCCAATATAAGGAATTTCATGTCAGAGCAGGAGTGGGATCAGCTGAGGCAGGACGATGGCCATATATATTGGATCCCGCAGTTCCAAAATATCAAAGAGGGAGAGTCTGAATGTATCCACAATGATGAAGCGTTCTGGATACAGGCAAGAGTGCTCAAATGGGCAGGGTATCCTGAGATCAGGACTCTTGATGAGTATTTTGACCTGCTGGAAAGATATAGTGATGCTAATCCGGTAATGGAAGATGGCACTGCAGTTATTCCATATACTATTCTTTGCGAAGACTGGAGATATTACTGTCTGGAAAATGCTCCTGCATTTCTGGATGGTTATCCAAATGACGGCTCTGTGATAGTTGATCCGGATACGCTGACAGTGATTGATTACAATGTCACTGACACAGCCAAAGAATATTTTAAGAAGCTAAATGAAGAATACGCAAAAGGTATAATTGACGCAGAATCTTTTACCCAGACCTATGATGAGTATATTTCCAAGCTCTCTACAGGGCGTGTCCTTGGAATGGTAGATCAGTGGTGGAATTTTGCATATTCAATTGAGGATGCAATGAAGCAGACTGGCCTTGACGAGCAGGGCTGTCAATATGTTCCGCTTCCTATCACCATCTCAAGAGATGTGCAGAATCAGTGGCATACAGCGGGGGATGTTTTGAATGTATCCTCAGGACTGGCTATTACAAAGGATTGCAGTGATGTAGAAAAAGCCCTGCAGTTTGTAGATGATCTTTTGAGCCCGGAAATTCACAATCTGCGATTCTGGGGCGTGGAAGGCGTTGATTACAATGTAGGCGACGACGGAATATTTTATAGAACCGAAGAGCAGCGAATTAACGTAACTAATAGTGTATACAAGGTTTCACATATATGTAATTATAGCTATTTTCCTCAATGGCTCGGGATCAGTGATGATGGCATCAATGCAACCATGCCAAGCAACCAGCCCTACGAGTTTTATGATGGTCTTAGCGATAGCTTAAAGGAGTGTTTTGATGCATATGGTGTCAAGACTTACGTGGAGATGCTGGGTTCCAACGAGTCTCCGGGTGATTGGTTCCCATTATATACTTACTCAAACACTCTTACCAATAAAAGTGCCGGTGGTCTTGCCTGGACCATGATGGGAGAGATCAAGCATGAGTATCTTCCTCAAGTAGTTATGGCAAGCGATTTTGATTCAGCCTGGGAAGCGTACATGAGTGCCTACTACGCCTGCCATCCAGAAGACTTCTTGCAGGCAATGCAGACAGAACTTGACCGCCGTATCCAGGAAGCTGCCAAATATCACTGATTCAAACTTCGTTACTGTTTACTCGCTAACAGCTCGCTTCAGTCACTTAGCAGAACAAAAAGAATAGGCAATGTCGGTTCTCTCTGATAAAACCGGCATTGCCTTTTGCTCACTTAGGGAAGTGAGGAATAATATACAACAAAGGCTATAATTTATGAGGGGTTATAACCTTTACTGCGCTGTTGGTAGTCACAACCTCTTGAGCGGGTCGTGTTTGCGTCTATACTCCGATGGAGTACAGTTGTTGGACTGCCTAAAGATTCTGTTAAATGTTGATATACTTGAGAAGCCTACTGAAAGTGATATCTCTGTGATAGAGAGATCCGGCTTGGCAAGCAGATCTGAAGCAGCTTTGATCCTACGGTATGTTAAGTATTCATTAAAAGTAAAGTTAGTGTACTGCTTAAATAATCTTGAAAAATGGAATTTGCTAAAGCCTGACTGATAAGCAATCTTTTCAAGGCTAAGGCTTTCCATATAATGTGTATCTATATATTTCAGAATATTGTTGAATTTCTCAATGTACTCTTTCTGCTTGTATACTCTGTTTGTTGACATTTCCATGTTGGAAACACGGTATTTGCCCAGCAAAGCAAAAAAGCTCAGCAGATGAGAGTAGATATTGATATCTGAAAAATCGCTGTCAGAAAAATACTCTGTCCTGATCTGGACAAATAAGTCGTACATATCATCATATACAGGAAGGTAGTCCTCTTTTTTGATATGGATAGGCTTACCGATTATTGATGTTATAGAAGAGAAGCTCTTGAGCTTATCTAAAAAATGTACATCAAATAAAAAGATAAATCTTGAACCGTTTTCAGGTGATTTGATACTGTGAAGAGCACCTGATGGAACTATAAGGATCTCACCAGGGTTTACCTGAAATTCTTCGTTAGAAATAGTAATGTCATACCAGCCTTCTACAGGCATGATGATCTCTATTGCATCGTGCCAATGTGGAGCATAAACCTCATTTACATCGTTGTACCAGATCCTTAATGTAGAATCATTCTGATATTGAACAATTTCTTTACCTTCAGTGATATTTCTATCGCCTTTGTAATCCCCATTGATCAAATTGTTAATTTCAGAATTTAGCTCCTGCCTAGCCAATGCCATAACTCATACCTCCCATGATAAGAGCCTTCTCCCACAAGGCTTTCCTATCGACAAGATACATCTTATCATGTGCAATTATGAAAAAACACATGACGTTTTATGGATAAAAGCACTAAAAAATATAGCAATTATTGATAAGGTTTTTGATCGAGATTTTATATAACGAAAAATAGCGGTTTCGCACGAATGATAACGGTTTGACGATAATAGATTAACTATAAATTTAAGCAAGCCATGAATAGCTTGAAGCAATATATAGGAAGTTTAGATAAATATGTATGGATATAATGGATTAAGATAAAAATGCTTAGGCATATATAATGGAGCGGATATGGAATACAAAATCAGTTTAGGGGACAATTTAGGATTTTATTTTGATAATAATGCTCTTCCTGGCGTAAAAAGAGTAATAGATAAGGTCAGAGAAGATGTAAATAATGTTCTTGGAATCAAGCCGGGAGCCTTTGGGGTAGACAACTATACAGGTGCATTTAAGGTAAAAACAAATGCAATTTATGTAACAACTCTTTCTCTGGGTAATGCCAGCCCTCTTTCACAGGAAGAGATCGAGACTCTTTCTTCCAGAAGAGAGGCTTATGCTTTTGTTCTGAAAAAAGCTGAATCAGGCAAAAATGTGCTGGTAATTGCCGGTAGTGATAAGAGAGGAACTATCTATGGACTGTTCCATCTGTCAGAACTTATGGGAGTTTCTCCATGGGTAAATATGGCTGATGTAAAGCCTGCCAAAAAGAATGAACTCGTAATAACAGATGGAGACTGCTTTATTTCCAGACAGCCTTCTGTAAAATACAGAGGATTGTTCATTAATGACGAGTGGCCAAGCTTTGGTAACTGGACATTCCAGCATTATGGCGGTTTTACAGCCAAGATGTATGACAACATTTTTGAACTGATCCTGAGATTAAAGGGCAACTATCTGTGGCCTGCCATGTGGACATCCAACTTTTCACTGGATGGTCCGGGACTTTTAAGCGCAGAGCTTGCAGATGAATATGGTATTGTCATGAGTAACTCCCACCATGAGCCATGTTCAAGACATAGTGAGGAATGGGACCTTGTAAGAGGCGAGGATTCTATCTATGGTAATGCCTGGAATTTTGACAAAAACAAGGAAGGCCTGACAAATTATTGGAGAGATGGCCTTAAGCGTAATGCTCCTTTTGAAAATATCATCACTGTAGGTATGCGTGGTGAGCGTGACAGCGAGGTGCTTGGTAGAAACGCCACACTGAAGGAAAACATAGATTATCTTAAAGAAGTTATTGAGACACAGAGAAAGCTTATCAGTGAAGTGTACGGTGATGAGGCAGAAAATGTACCTCTTATGCTGGCTATTTATAAAGAAGTTGAGAAGTACTATTTTGGAGATAAAGAAACAGAAGGCCTCAAAGAATGGGATGGTCTTGATGGCATCACTCTGATGCTTTGTGAGGATAATCAGGGTAACATGAGAAGACTTCCTGATGATGGTGAGAGCCACAAGGGTGGTTTTGGTATGTATTATCATTTCGATTACCACGGCGATCCTGTTTCCTATGAATGGGTGAACAGCACCTATATTCCAAAGGTATGCGAGCAGATGAGTGAAGCCTATGACAAGGGCGTAAGAGATATATGGATCGTAAATGTAGGTGATCTTAAGCCTCTCGAGCTTCCAATATCATACTTTTTTGACCTTGCCTATGACTATGATAAATACAGTATCCACACCAAAAAGCCATATCAGAGATTTTTACAGAGTTGGACAAAAGAGCAGTTTGGCAACTTCCTTCCGGAAGAAAAGCTTGAAGAAATAAATGAGCTTCTTGATTCCTACACATATTTAAGCAGTATCAGAAAGCCAGAATGCCTGTATCCTACGACACTGAATTATGCAGCTTACGGCGAAGCTGAACGCATATACACAAGAGTAAATAAGATAAAAAAGATGGCTGATGATCTTGAACTCTATGTTGCCAGGGAAAAGCATAATGAGATCAGCTCAGCAATTTATGAACTTGTTGTTTTCCCTTCAAGGATCATTGCCAACCATTATGAAATGATGATCACAGCCGGATTCAATAAGGCTTTTGCCGAGATGGGAAGACCTGTTGCCAATCATTACGCTGAAGAAATAGCTAAGTGCGTAAGGATAGAGAAGAATCTTATCAAAAAGTATCATGAAGTGGAAAAGGGTAAATGGGATAAGATCATGCTGTCTCAGCATGTGGGCTTCAGATACTGGAACGAAGAAGAAAACCAGTATCCTACAAGGACTTTTGTTTGGCCTGCTGATAAGCACAGAATGATAGTATATGTGCCTGCAACAGGTAAATATTCCATGGGCGGAGACTGGACCAGAAAGACACTTTCTCTTTTTGAGTTCATAAAGCCAAATGTAAACTGTCAGTCTTTTGTTATTGAAAATGGTGGAAATGTAGAGCTTGAATGGAAGATAGAAGGCCTGTCCAAAGATTGGATAAACATTGATGTTACAAGTGGAAGTCTTCCTGTTTCCAAACATGGAGAAGAGCTTGATAGTATCTGCACAGTTACAGTATCAATAGATAGAGAAGCACTTCGTAAAGAGGCTGGAGAAGGCTCAGTAGGTTATTTGGAAGGATCATTTACAGTGATCGCAGGAAATAAAAAAGTTAACATGCAGGTGCTTGCAGCAGCTTATCAGCAGGACTTTGATGCACTTAAGCATCAGGTGCCGGTTGTTCCTGATGAATGGCTGAGATATGTTACAACTCCTGTATTCCCGACTCCTTTTGAAGATGTAAGGACACTGCCTGTTATTGGAGATGATATCGGTCTTGCCATAGAAGCAGATGAGTTTACAGGCTGCAATGGTGATGCATCTCGTGAGATGACAGTCATCAAGCCTTTTGGAAAGTATAGCTGCGGAGTAAAGGCATTAAAGAACACTATTGAATACAAAAATGACGTTACCTATGATGTAGAGCTGTTTGAGGAAGGCGACTATACACTTACATTTGTGATAGCTCCATCCAATCCTATAGGTTCAAGAAATACATTGAAAATAGGAGTGCTGTGGAATGGACGGGATGAGAGTATAATAAATACTATCGATGAATCTTTTGTAGGCGGTGACAATAGTAACTACAGCTGGTCACAGGGTATTTTCGATGGAGAGCACAGAAAATCTATTACAGTACATGGCAAAAAAGGCATTAACCAGATTGCTGTGAAGTTTATAGATGAAGGAATTGCTCTTGAGAGGATCCTTGTTAAGAGTGCCAAGACACCTTGGTGTAAAGGCTTCCTTGGACCTGAGATTAATACTAAGGATTGATCAGCCGACGAAATGGAGAATAGTATGAAGAAAAAAATTGTGAGTGTGGTACTTGCTATGAGTATGGTTCTTGCTGGATGTGCTTCAGAAAAAGGCACAGATGCCACTGATGCAGGAACACAGCAGAGCATGAGAGATGACAGTTCTAAAGAGTCATCAGAGACAGAAACAAGTAATGCGGCTGTTGAAGGTGAGAGCAAGAACGCAGAAGATACAAGTGATGCAGCTGACAGTGATAGTACTGAGGCTAAGGAGGAAGATGGTATGAGTACCGAAATAGTTTACCCGGAGATTGATCTGACAGCCAAGGATCTGCCTGATAATGAGGCTATAGCTTTTATCCAGGACATGAAGCTTGGTTACAACCTTGGTAATACATTTGATTCTTATGTTGATTCAGGTGTGTCTGATGATCTTACTATAGAGACAGCCTGGGGCAATCCTAAGGTTACTAAAGAGTTTATTAGTGCTGTTCATGAAAATGGTTTTGAGACCATCAGAATACCGGTAAGCTGGCACAATCATGTAGATGATGATCAAAATATCAATCAGGCCTGGCTTGATCGTGTTCAGGAAGTTGTAGATTATGCTGTGGAGGAAGGAATGTATGTGATTGTGGATATCCATCACGACAATCATCCTGAGGCAGAGGGATTATATCCTGATGCTGAGCACAAGCAGCAGTCTCTTGAGTATATTGAAAAGATTTGGACTCAGGTGGCAGACAGATTTAAAGATTATGATGAAAAGCTTATTTTTGAAGGAATGAATGAGCCAAGACTTGTAGGACATAACAATGAATGGTGGATCGATCCAAATAATGAGGATTGCCAAGAGGCTATTGCGATCATCAATGAGCTTAATCAGAAATTTGTAGATGTTGTAAGGGCATCCGGCGGAAATAATGCTGAGAGATACCTTATGTGCCCTGGCTATTGTGCAAGTCCTGACGGAGTACTAAATGATGGATTTGTAATTCCTACAGACAGTGCTGATAACAAGATCATATTATCAATCCATGCATATACACCTTATAACTTTGCCCTTGAGAGCCCTGGAATAGACAATTTCACGGCTTCATCCTACACAAGTACCAAGGATATCGATTATTTCATGGACAAGATATACAGTAAATATGTAAGTCAGGGTGTACCTGTACTTATTGGAGAAGGCGGTTGCGTAGATAAAAACGGCAATCTTCAGTCCCGCGTAGACTGGGCATCATACTATACTGCAAAAGCCAGATCCTGCGGACTTACATTTGTATGGTGGGATAATGGTCAGTTCAGCGGCAACGGAGAGCTGTTCGGCCTCATCGATCGCAAGAGCGGCGAAGTCAAGTATCCGGAGATCATGAAAGCTATGCTTGATAACTGCAACTGATACTAGAATTTAAGACAATAAGCCGAATGGCAAAGTATCCAAAGTCACTTTGCCGTTCGGCTTATTATAATGTACTAAAAAAGAGCATAGCAAGCCATTTATTTTTAGCGTTTCTTTCATCATATGGCGGATGTATAATAGTATCTGTATGTATCTATATATGTGACTTTAAGCGAGGTATACAAAGGTTGTGCACTTAATAGAAGAAAGAGAGGATTCTGAGACATGAGTTTGATACCTAAAGATATTGAGCAGGAAAATGCCGGCAGAGATGTAATCATTGTAAAAACCAGCATATTGGGGATAGTTGCCAATGTGTTACTTGCAAGCTTTAAGGCTATAATTGGTATTTTGTCCAATTCTATTGCTGTGGTACTTGATGCTATCAACAACATCTCTGATGCAGCTTCTTCAATAATTACAATAGTTGGAACCAAACTTGCAGGCAAGGATCCTGATAGAAAGCATCCGTTTGGATACGGTAGGATAGAGTATCTGAGCGCCATGGTGATTGCTGTCATTGTATTGTATGCTGGATTGACATCACTTGAAGAGTCTATCAAGAAGATCATTCATCCGGAACTCCCGGAATACAGTACAGTGGGACTAATCATTATTGCTGTAGCTGTAGTTGTAAAGCTGCTTCTTGGAATGTATGTAAAAAAGGTCGGAGAAAAGGTCAATTCAGATTCTCTTGTCAATTCCGGGGAAGATGCTAAACTTGATTCTGTCATATCAGCAGCAACCCTTGTAGCTGCTATAGTATATCTTTTAGCAGGAATATCTCTGGAAGCATGGCTGGGTGCCATCATCTCTATTGTCATCATCAAATCAGGCTTTGAGATGCTGGGTGATACAATATCAAAGCTCCTTGGTGAAAAGGCGTCTCTGGATCTTGTCAGAGAGATCAAAGGGATTGCCACTTCTTTTCCTGATGTTAATGGAGCATATGACCTGGTACTCAATAACTATGGACCGGACAGATTCATAGGTTCTATCCATATTGAGATTCCTGATACATATACAGCAGCTCAGATGGATGTCCTTATCAGAAAGGTCACTGACAAGATCTATGATGAATGCGGTGTATATATGACAGCTATTGGTGTATACTCACATAATACCTTGGATAAAGATATACAGAATATTCAGAATGATATCAGGACAATAGCACTGGGATTTAAGAATGTCCGCGGCGTGCATGGTTTTTATCTTGATAAAGAGAGAAATATGATCAGATTTGATCTTGTAATATCTCTTGATGAAAAAGACAGAGAGACTCTTCGTGGAAAAGTGCTTGAAGCTATTGAGAAGAAATATGCAGACTATAAATTTAATGTAGCAATTGATGCTGACTTCACGGAGTGATAACTGATGACTATAATACTTGAAGATATAACAAAAGAATACAATGGCAAAATAGTCATTGAAAATTTTAATCTGAATATCGAAGATAATAGATGCTATGCTTTGGTAGGGCCTGAAGGTTGTGGAAAGACCACTATCCTCAAAGTCTTCATGGGACTTGTAAAGCCTGATGGTGGCGGAGTCCACAGGATGGGAGATTATAAGTATCCTACACTTCATAGCGGATATGTATCTCAGGAAGGCCAGCTGGTACCTCGTAAAAATGCCATCTGGAACGTGAGAAAGGTCTATAGAAGAGCTTCCAAGGGCAGAGTCATTGAGGAGCTGGAGAAATTTATCCCTGCTGAAAAGTTGAAGCTCCCTGTTAGTGAGCTTACTGACGCAGAGAGAAAGCTTGTTGAGATTGTAAGATCTTTTGTAATCCCAGCAGATTTTCTTGTAATGGATGAACCATTTATGTATCTTGATGATGAGCAGCGCAGCAAGGTTCTTGATTACATCAAGGAAAACAGAGGCAGCAGGCCGCTTCTCATGGCATCAAGATCTGAGGATTATTTTGATTTTGCCAGAGTGATACATATGGCATGAATAGAAGAGAAATAAAGCATGCTGCCAAAGAGAAAACTATAAAGGTGGCATGAAGGAAAGAAACAGTTATGAATTTATTTGATATCGTCGGTCCAACTATGGTAGGACCTTCAAGCTCCCATACAGCCGGAGCTGTCAGAATCGGCAATGCTTGCAGGAAATTACTTGGTGAGGCAGTGCAGCATGCAGATATTTATTTTCATGGATCTTTTTGGGCAACAGGTAAGGGACATGGAACAGATAAGGCAATAATAGCCGGACTTCTTGGAATGGCGGTGGATGATGAGAATATTCCTCACAGTTTTGAGATAGCAGTGAAAAAAGGACTTGAGTTTTCTTTTTCAGAGATAGATCTGGGAGAAGTCCATCCCAATACAGTCAAGCTGATATTAAAGGGAGTAAACGGTAAAGAGCTGGAAGTCGTAGCAGCTTCTGTTGGCGGAGGCAGAATCAATGTCAGCGAGATTGACGGCCAGGTGGCTGATTTTAGCGGAGAGTATCCAACTCTTATCATCTACAATCAAGATAAACCTGGACTTGTAGCAAAGGTATCTGATATGCTGCAGAACAGATCAATAAATATTGCTACTATGCAGCTGCACAGATCAGGACGTGGAGGCATTGCCGTAATGGTCATTGAGACAGACCAGGAGGTGTGGCCGGTAGCCCTTGAGAGCCTTAGAGCTATGGACGGCGTGGATAAGGTCACATATTACAGTTTAAATGATATGTAATTTATTTATGATGGCCTTTTGCAATGCAGCTGAAGTTAGCTTATTTGCAGCTTTTGGCATGAGCTGACATGCATTGCATGTATTATTTACTTTCAGGAGATTTTTTGATGTATAAGTCACTTTTTGATATATGCACTGTTTGCGACTCTCAGGAGCTATCCTTTTGGGAAGCAGTGCAAAAAGAGGATGCCAAGGAGCAGAACATTGATCTGGCAGATCATTTTAACATGATGAAGAATCTGTATCTTGCCATGAAATCCTCTAATGATAAGTATGATGAGAAGCTTAAGAGTACCAGTGGTCTCGTAGGTGGTGAGGCAGCCAAGGTGCATGACAGGCGCCTTGAAGGTAAGCTTCTGTGCGGCGATTTCTGTGGTATGGTCATGGAGAAAGCGCTCAGAGTCAGTGAATCCAATGCCTGCATGAAGAGAATCGTGGCAGCGCCAACGGCAGGTTCCTGCGGCGTGGTTCCGGCTTGTCTTATCAGTTTTCAGGAAAAAGATGGCCTTGATGATGATGAGATGACTAAGGCTCTGTATGTGGCAGCTGGTATTGGCGGCGTTATAGCCTGCAGAGCGTCATTGTCAGGCGCTGAGGGTGGTTGTCAGGCTGAAATTGGTTCTGCATCTGCCATGGCAGCAGGTGCTCTGGCCTATTTGCAAGGCGGAGATAATAAACAGATATGCAATGCTGCAGCCCTGGCGCTTAAGGGACTCCTTGGACTTGCCTGTGATCCGGTGGCAGGTCTTGTAGAGGTTCCATGCGTTAAACGAAATGTCATAGGTGCTGTAAATGCTGTGACTAGTTCTGATATGGCAATGGCTGGCATCTATAGTAAGATAGATCCTGATCAGGTAATTGATGCCATGAAGAGTATAGGACGTGGAATGAATCCGTCAATCAAGGAGACCGGAATGGGAGGTCTTGCAGCTACGCCTGATGGCAGAGCTATCAGAGAAGGACTATCACACTTGAAAATGTGAGAGTGTTTAGGGGGATGAGATAGAAAAAAGAGTTATGGAGGAGTAAAAATGTTATCTTTTTCAAGCGATTACACTGAAGGCGCACACGAGAAGATCCTGCAGCGTTTTATTGAGACTAATCTGGAGCAGCTTCCTGGATATGGCTCAGATCATTATTGCGATGAGGCAAAAGAAAAAATCAAAAAGGCAGTTGAAATGCCTGATGCTGACGTGTGGTTCTTAACAGGCGGTACCCAGACCAATGAAATCATAGTCGATACTATGCTTGCCAAGTATGAAGGCGCAATCTCAGCTGTTACTGGTCATATCAGCGCCCATGAGGCAGGAGCTGTAGAGTTTAACGGTCATGAAGTCCTGACAGTACCTGGATATGACGGAAAGCTCAAAGCCAGCGATGTAAGAAATTATTGCGAGACTTTTTATGGAGATGAGAACCATGAGCATATGGTATTCCCAGGAATGGTCTATATTTCTTATCCAACAGAATATGGAACTTTATATAGCAAAAGTGAACTTGAGGAGATCTACGCTGTATGTAAAGAATTCAAGATGACTCTATTCGTAGACGGAGCAAGACTGGGCTATGGTCTAATGAGCACAGGCTGTGACCTGACACTTCCTGAACTTGCAAAGCTCTGCGATGTATTCTATATCGGCGGAACTAAGGTAGGAGCTCTCTGCGGCGAGGCAGTTGTGTTTACACAGGGCAATACGCCAAAGCACTTTCTTACCAGCATTAAACAGCATGGAGCACTTCTTGCCAAGGGAAGACTTCTGGGAATCCAGTTTGACACTTTATTTACAGATAATCTGTATTTTGAGATCAGCAAAAATGCTATAGAAAGAGCTGATGAACTGCGTCAGATTCTAAAGGATAAAGGATATAAATTTGCTATCGAAAATCCTACCAACCAGATCTTCGTAGTCATTGAAAATGAAAAGCTCAAAAAGCTCCAGAATCAGGTATCAGTAGGTTTCTGGGAAAAGTATGATGATACTCACACAGTTGTACGCTTTGCTACAAGCTGGGCAACAACAAAAGAGCAGATCCAAGAAGTTGAAAAGCTGTTATAAATGGCTAAGGAAAGAGTCAATTTGATACGTCCCCAGTGACTCTTTTTATTCCGCTCAAAGAAGGAAATATATGGCTGCTTTTCTCTAAAGTATAGGTATATTTGATCATCGCCAAAATATAGAATAATAACAACAAGTAACAAACATTTGATAACGATGGTTCTTTGAAAGGATGGTGATGATCATGTTATCAATACTATTTTTAGTCCTTTTCTTTATGGTGTTTGGCAAGATTGCCGCTTTTGCTTTTAAAGCAACCTGGAGCATCTTCAAAGTTGCTTTGTATCTTGTGTTCCTGCCAATAGTACTGGTTGTTATGGTGTTTGGCGGGCTAGTGTATATCGCACTTCCGATACTTGCAATCATAGGCCTTATAAGCCTGATATCTGGATTTGGTTCTTATAGCAGATATTAATCCCATACAGTCCATTATTTATTGAAATCCATAAGTAAAAAGGAGATTCTGTTGTCGAGTCTCCTTTTTACTATTTAACACAAAAACTCATTGTAACGGGGAAATTGTAATGATAAAGGGGACGTTTAAGAAAATTGCAATAGTGATAATTACGGTCATTAGCATTTTTACAACAGCTATTCTTTTTGATTCTTTTGTTGGATATTTTAGTAAGTCTGCGAACATAGATGGGACGCCTGTTATTACAGTGAGTAGATATTACTGGTCAGATGTCCAGGCTGAACCCAATGAAGTCACTACTGAATATGTGGATGTAAAAAAAGGTGATGTTATATTTGATGACGGATATTATAAATTAACTGTAAAAAGAATCAGCGAAGATGATGTGATCCTTAGTTCATCAGGTGGACTCATTGAGAAAAATCCGGATGGAACAATAGATCTTAATGATGAAGGTCCTAAAAACTTTACCATCGCTAGTGACAATGAAATGCATATAGCCAGCCAGTCTATGGATGGAGGCGTTGTTTTGTCTATCAGTTACCATATCGGATGAGTTCTTGTTCCAGTCGAAAAAGTAATGTTAATTAAGTAGGGAGAATAATTATGAGCAATTGGAAAAATGGAAATGTGAATATTTCAGATAAATTAGTTGTACGTCCAGGATACACTTTTGATGAGTTTAAAAATACAGAGTTTTATACTGATCAGGATGGAATTAGAATTATCACTTTGGATGGTGCACAGGTAATCGATGGGCGTCAGTATTTGGTAGATTTTTTCTTTAGTGAAGGCAGGATTTATTGTTTGTCACTTATGAACTGTGAAAAAGAATTCACATGGGAAACTGAAAAAGAAAGAAAAACGCTTCACGATGCTATTTTAGCCGAATATGGGATTGGTGAGAAAGAAGAGTTTGATTGGGGAAAAATAGTATCAAATTTTGACAGCAGATCTACGGTTAGTGAGATTAAGTTTTTCTATAACTGATAAGAGCTTCCGTTGGAAATAGTTTAGAACAGGATGTGAGCATGCATATGAAAACTAAGGAAATGCGAAAAGCAATTAAGAGTAACGACATTGAGAAAGTGAAAGAATTGCTTGGAAATAACAGTAACTTATTAGAAACAGAGACTCCATTTGGAACTTTTTTGCATGATGCCGCTACTTACGGCATGTATGATATGGCCAAATTGCTTGTTGAAAGCGGAATAGATGTTAACAAAAAAGGCGGCGTAAGAGATAGTTCCGCATTAACTGCAGCCGCATTCAGAGGCTATATTAGAATTGTTGAACTCTTGTATGAAAACGGTGCTGTTTTAGATACAAGTACATTTTCTAGAAATCCATTATTTGCAGCTATTTCAGAAGGTCATATTGATGTAGTGCGATTTTTAGTTGAAAAGGGCATTGACCTGAAAGCTGATTATGCAATTGGAGATCTGGAGCATGTTGATGCGTATGAATATGCAAGACAGTATGGCCAGACAGAGATTGCTAATTATTTAAAAGAGTTATAATAGTTTTCTGGCTTTGAAAGGGATATAGATACAGTGGATGCTAATACAATAGATATTATAGGGAAAAGATCAGATGGAGGATTAGATTTAGTCATTGTAATGGATAAAATGATTGACGATTCTCCGGAAGATCAAGAGATTTTGTTAGATAAAATAGAAAATTACATGGGATATGTTGGTGGAGCAGAGTTTAAAAAGGAATTTCCATCAGTTGTAAAAGACAATGTAAATATCAAGCTTATTATGCCATGTCAGCCAAGTGAAGGATTTGTCTTATGGCTGAAAAAGATAGATTCATGGGTAAAGGATAATGGCATGAACTTTGTTCTTGCAACCAAATGACAATATCTATTGAATAAAGCTTATGTATTATGGATAAAGAATTGATCAGGGAAATTAGACAAGCGATAAAACAAGGGAATATCGATGCAGTTAAGAGTATTCTAGAAGAAAATCCAGATATGCTTGATGTAGAAACACCTTTTGGAACATGGTTACAAATGGCATCTGCACAGGGAAAAATAGATATAGTTAAGTATTTGCTTGAGCGTGGAATAGATGTGAATAAGTGTACTGGAGTAACTGATGGTGGCGCTATAAAGGATGCTGCGTTTAAGGGACATTTGGATATAGTAAAGTTATTGATATAACTGCTGCTTATCCTATTGGAGAACTGGAATCCTGTGATGCTTATGAGTTTGCAAGACAGTATGGCCAGACAGAAATTGCTAATTATTTAAAAGAGTTATAATAGTTTTCTGGCTTTGAAAGGGATATAGATACAGTGGATAGTATCGAAGTCATTCTGTGATATAATCGTAGACAAGGCGTGAGTCTCCTTATGGTGTTTTTTTGGTGGTACTTAAATTATACCAAATATAGAGGCTTCACGTCTTTTTAAATGCCAGTTTTTATTGAATTATCAAGGTTCTAGAGCACATTTTCATGTGCGAAGTTTAAGCATTTAACACAAAATTTCATTGTAACGGGGAAATTGTAATGATAAAGGGGACGTTTAAGAAAATTGCAATAGTGATAATTACGGTCATTAGCATTTTTACAACAGCTATTCTGTTTGATTCTTTTGTTGGATATTTTAGTAAGTCTGCGAACATAGATGGGACTCCTGCTATTACAGTGACCAGATATTACTGGTCAGATGTCCAGGCTGAACCCAATGAAGTCACTACTGAATATGTGGATGTAAAAAAAGGTGATGTTATATTTGATGACGGATATTATAAGTTAACTGTAAAAAGAATCAGCGAAGATGATGTGATCCTTAGTTCATCAGGTGGACTCATTGAGAAAAATCCGGATGGAACAATAAATCTTAATGATGAAAGTCCTAAAAACTTTACCATCGCTAGTGACAATGAAATGCATATAGCCAGCCAGTCTATGGATGGAGGCGTTGTTTTGACTATCAGTTATCATATCGGATGAGTTCTCGCTTTTTCTAAATTGAGTAAAAATAATAAAGAATGGATATGATAGAGAAATGATAGATATTAATTTTCAAGAAAAAAAGTTGGATGAAATGTTAACAAATTCTTTATCGGAATTTGGATTTAAAAGGAGAGGACTTTTTAAATACAAAAAGAAAGTAGGAGAGTGTGAAGAAAAGATATCTTTGGCTAAAACAAAGGTAAGGGGAGAAGAAAAATTTCATATTTACGTTATAATTAGTGCGAACTATAAATGCATTAATGAAGTATTAGAGACTATTACGGGAAGGAAAAGACCTGGTTTTTCGACAATTGCATTCAACATGGATTATTTTGTGAATGGGGATAAGGTCTATGGTTTTTACATAGACGTAAATACGGATATAACAGCTGTTGCAGAAGATGTTACATGTAAAGTTAGGGAGTACGCGATTCCTGAATTGGCAGCAATAGATACAATTGATAAATATTATGAATTATTGAAGATAAAGGACCCAAGAACCATCTATGGTTCAACATTTAGACATGAATGGTCACTGCTAGCATTGACTATTTTAAAAGACAAAAAACGAGTTAGAGAAGTTTTTGAAATATATGAAGATAAATTGAAAAGGAATAAGTCTGCATTTGAATATGCACATGTAAGATTTGAAAATAATAATTTTGAAGAGGATACACAATGGGAAAAGAATTAGCTTTTTGGAAGCAAAATAGTATATCAAATAATTACTCTGAAATCTATGACACGCTACTTAGTGGACAACATGTAGAATTTATAGACACAATACCTTCTGATGACATTAGGAAAAGGATATCATCAGAGTTTAAAGATTGGGTTTGCAATAATAAGTTTCAATATGAAAATGGCAAGGCAGCCTTTGATGTATTTATTACCGACCAGATTGTGCGTTTTGATTGCTACAGTTTAACATATGGGGAGTTGAATAAAATAATAGATATTATGCTTGAGTATGGGTGTTTTTTGTACGATCCAGATTTAAACGTAAGATTTGATGGAAAGTGATATTTAAAAGTGAAGACATTGCTTCTAAAGAACCATCTGATAATATTGGTAAAAGAAGGCTCTTTTTGTACCCTCGGTCGATGAAAAAAGTAAAAACTGAGAGCCTGAGTTATTTTCTAATTTGGTTGATTTGAGTGACTGAATAGTAACACCAATAAATAAAAAAAATATATGAATAATTATTGATTCATGGAATTAGAGAGATGATGAATAATGAATGAAGACGCCAAAAAAAGATATGAATACTTGAAAAGGAAGCAAAATGAACAAATTAAGCTTTATAAATGGCAACATAATAATCTATTTATGGAATTTGCAAAAAAGATAGATGAAATACAGATTATTTCTGATGATGAATGCAAACTATTAATTGATAGATTTTCAGGTTCAATTTCGTTTTATTCATCGGGACGTATTAATTGGAATGAGTCAAAATTGAAAAAAAACAAAGTTAGTTACCTTGAGCTTGGTAATTATGTTGATTCATCAAAAGATTATTATGTAATTTGGGATAATTATGATTTACCTGTTATAAAGTGTAAATTACAATCAATTATTAATAATGCTGATGATATTGAATCAGTAGCATTTAGTTATTTAATAATATCAGAGAACTTTAAAGTTATAATGGAGTCAGAAAAATTTGGTTCTCTGAATTTGTGTATTATAGAATGATATGTCAATACTTTAGCACTACCAACCTCTCCCCTCTCAAAGCCATTATGAAGTTAGTTCCGGTGGTGGCGGAGGAAGAAGTTATAGTAGTGGTTCATATACAATAGGTGAAACGGCCATAAAGGCTGACATTGAAGCACGGGGATGGAGAAGCATTAAAATAATTATGGGTATGAAAAAACGTAAGATTTTATTAGTATTTATAACATTGATAGCGCTGCTTGGCATAATTGCCATGTCTCAGGTCGTAAAGAACCGTGGAGGCATTAACGTCAAGTGTAGAGTTGAGTATCCTGTATCTGAAAAAATAGTTAGCTACCGACAGGATGATGAAAGCTGGAAGGATATTCATCTAGGCAATTCGAAATATACGATGGAATCATCCGGATGTATTACAACTTGCATAGCAACTGCTGTTTCTGAAACGGACAGGGCATTAACTCCAGCAGAACTTGTGAATCTCTTATCTGAAAAAGGTGTATTCGATAGCGAAGGTAATATGCAATGGGGAGCACTGGATGAGATACCTGGGTTTGAAGTTACGGTTTATAGTGATCTCAGTGCTGATTATATTGATGAATGCCTGTCTGCAGGGCATTATCCCATAGTAAAAGTTCATAGAAAATCTCTTTTCAGCTATCATCATTTTGTGCTTATTGTAGGTGCAGAAGATGGTGAATATATATGCATGGACCCATTAATGGATGGCTATACTAAATTGAGTGATTATGGGAATAGAATATATTCAATAAGATGTGTATGGTATGAGGAATAGATTTTAAAGAATGTAAAGTAAAAGCGAGAACTGCCAACTGGCATTGAGTTCTTGCTTTTTTTCATTTGTATCATGGTCGGAATTGCTATATTTTGTAACTATTAAGATTAGAAAAAGGAAAATTGTTTTTATAAGCTATAAATAGATGAAGGCTCATTTTGAAATTATTGGAGGTCATGCAAAATGCAAAAATTGGAATGTTTACAGACTGAAGATAGTATAACTGTTTATTGGGAAAAACCGGAAGAAGCGCAGAAGGGCGACATTTATAAGATATATGCTGATAACGATTTGATAGGTGAGACTGAGAAGACAGATTATAATATAACCGGTCTAAGTCCGGAAAAAGAATATCAGATCGATGTTAAGTGCTATAGAAATGAATCTGAGATAGCTTCATTACAGAAAAGGATCTGCACGCTTTCGAAAAGAAAAAGGATAGATGTGACTAGAGCTCCATATAACGCGGTTGGAGATGGTACAACAATTAATACAAAGGCTCTTCAGATGGCAATTGATGATTGTCAAAAGGATGAGACTGTTTATTTTCCAAAAGGAATATATCTTACTGGAGGCTTGAAACTTCATAGTGATATGGAGCTATTCATAGATGAGGGCGCAATACTCCAGGGAAGTCAGGAACCTCAGGACTATCTGCCTAAGATACATAGCAGGTTTGAAGGATATGAGATGGAATGCTATCAGAGCCTGTTGAATTTAGGAGACCTTGATCATGATGATGGATATAACTGCGTAAATGTAATAATAAGAGGCGGAGGAAAAATCTCCGGTGGTGGTAAAACTCTTGCAAGAGCAATTATTGAATCTGAAAGGGAGAGACTTAAGGAGAAAATAGCTGCACTTGGAGATGGCGTAAAAGAATATGAGAACAATGATACAATTCCGGGAAGAGCAAGAGGCAGACTTATCAATATCAGTAACTGTCAAAATATCAGAATTACAAATCTGCATCTTAAAAATGGTCCGGCGTGGAATGTACATATGATTTATTCTGATAGTATTGTTATGGATAATTGCAGCATGTTCTCAAGAGATATATGGAATGGTGATGGTTGGGATCCTGATTCATCTACTAACTGCACGTTATTTGCATGCGTTTTTGATACAGGTGATGATTCCGTTGCTATTAAATCTGGAAAGAATCCTGAAGGCAATAAAATAAATCGTCCGACAGAACATATCAGGATATTTGATTGCGAAATCAGATTTGGTCATGGAATGGCTATAGGAAGCGAAATGTCCGGAGGTGTAAGAGATGTCAGGATATGGGACTGTGATCTGAGCTATTCTGCTTACGGCATACAGATAAAGGGAACTCCAAAGAGGGGTGGCTATGTCCAGGACGTACATGTAAGAGATGTAATAGCTCCTAGAATATTGGTTCTGTCAGTTCCTTATAATGATGATGGAATTGGAGCAGCTCATCCACCAAAGTTTAGTAATTTATCTTTTAAAAATATGGTATTAACTTCAATGAATCTGCATGAAATGGAAAATATACTGGTACCATGTAATCCAATAGAATTTAGAGGCTTTGAAGGTGAAGACTATTATGTTGATAATGTAAGTCTTGAAAATATACACATTAAGCAACCGATAGTAGAGGATTTGAATTTTGCAAAATCATGGTATGATGATGGATCAACAGACGGATTTGGCGGAATAATCCTTAAGAGATGCAAGAATATTAATGTTAGAAATATAAGTGTGGAATGACTGGTGGTTTAAAAAGGTTCTTTTTCTAAGATTAATACTACAAACATTGATATATGTAATTTTGATAAATAAGGATCAACTAATTCCATATAGTCTGTTTATCACATTGTTCAATTCAGCCAAAAGCTCCAGACATTCGTGTTTGGGGCTTTTTTCTATTTTTCTTACAAGATCGATGATGGTTTCCTGGTCATTGCCCGGATCTGGAATAGGTATGCTTTCCAGGTGGGAACGCAGGATTTTGAGAGTTTTCCAGCTGTGAGTGAAGTAAAATCTTACAGCATCGCTATTGAGGACAGCCATGATATATTCTGCGCTGATTCCATCTTTTTTAGGGATTATTATATTACAGCTGTTGAGAGTAAGGTAGCCATTGGTGTCCCTTGCAACAACAGGATATGATGCAATAAACCTGTAGAGGAGCTTTTCGGTATTGTGATACATTTTTTCCGGAGCTATCTGTTGGAAGAGTTCAGGCTTGTAATAGGTGTATTTTCTTGGAGCAGAGCATTTATATTCAGAGATATCACTTCCTCTGAGGATAGGCTCTGAACCGGCTACCTGTGTGTCAAATAGCAGTCCTTTATTGCCGCCGGATACGATGCCTAGGGCAAAATCGCAATTACCCTTTAAAGTAAACATTCCTGGCAGGTTGTTCATTTTGGCAAGGATCTCGTATTCCTTGTCAGTGCTTAAGATGTTGAAATTAGAGGCAGCAATAGGTCTTGAAGCGTCTATAGAAAAAGCAGTTCCATCTTTTTCAATCTGGATATTGGAAGGCTTATTTTGGCTAAGATTTAGAATGATGCTAGGACACTGCACATTACTAAATACTTCTCCAAGATAGGATAAAGAGCTGATGTAGGCCTTATCCAGAATGAAACGGCGGATCTTTATATGATTTTTGACATCAAGAATAGCCTCTGGCAGTACGAAAGATACACTACCGGAGGAACTTAAGTGTCTGATGGAATTTTCTAAAAACAGATCGTAGGATTCATGAGATCTTTTACTGCAACATTCATATTTTTTGCACAGACTCAGAATCTGATGGGATGTAAAATTGTAACCCCATGGCGGATTTCCCAGGATCAGATCATATTTTTCTTTTGAAGAAAAGGATAAAAAGTCTTTCTTCTTTATGTTTGAACATAGAATTTCATAGTCATCAATATTAGTAAGTCCATATTTCAGAGCTAGATTGATGCGAGTGATGGCAATACCAACTGGATCTATGTCAAAAGCATGGATATTTGCCAGTTCTATGCTGTCATCTATCTGCAACAGAAAATTTCCGCATCCACAGCATGGATCCAGAAGCTTTTTATCTGTCATATCAAGTTTGGAAATAAGCTTTTTTACAATACGATTTGGAGTATAGTATGCCCCTGTAGCCTTGCGTCTTCTGAGGTTCTGCAGGGAAATGTATATATATCCAAGAGTGTCCTCATGTGGAACGAAAGCTATATCTGGAAGAAGCGCCTTATCAATTGACTCTGCCCTGTCAGAGCTGTTAGGCATTTTTTTAAAACAAGCATTTAAGTCTGACAGTAACAGCTCCTTAAGCTTGGAAGTTGCCCCGCGTTTGGATAGTAACAGATGAGCATAATGCATGAGTATATTACCAAGAGCAGTATCCGAAATTTCTTGGGAACCATTTATGAGGCAGTTTTCAAATATCGCATCAACAATATCCTGATTTGGTGAATTATCGTCAATATAGGATTTGTAGTTATTGCTTCCTGATACAAATTTCTTATTTCTGCGGGATTTGAGTGCAGTATTCTTATTCTGATCAATGTCCTTTACCAGCTGATGCACATAGTTTTTATCAAATACATACTGTGAATGGCCATCTGCAGTTCCCAAAGGCCTGATCTTACCAAGCCTTACCCAGTTAAGACCTGTAGCAGTAGATATACCTACAACATCACACATTTCCTCAAGTGTGTAAATCTCTTTATTAAGTTCATTTCCATGGGAATTTAAACTTGATTTCATGTAATAAATTATATTACTGCCATTTTTCCTGCGCAATGATAAAACTAATCCAATTATGGCAATAAAAGATTCGGAAGGAAAATGGGCGAAATTGCATATGATTTTAGGAAAATAAGTAGATTGAAATTTTAAGTTTTTTTATAATTAAATTGTGCGCTGGTGCACAGTAAAACTATATATTTTTGGAGGATTGAAAATGGCAAATCGTATCGTACTCAACACAGTTTCTTATCATGGGGCAGGGGCTATCAAGGAGATAGTGGCTATTGCTAACACAAAGGGATTTAAGCACATCTTTGTTGCATCAGATCCAGATCTTGTAAAGTTTGGGGTTACAGGAAAGGTTACATCACTTCTTGATGAAGCAAAGATTCCATATACAATTTATTCAAATATTAAGCCAAATCCAACAATCCAGAACGTACAGGATGGTGTAAAGGCATTTAAGGATTGTGGTGCTGATTCTATCGTAGCTATCGGTGGTGGTTCATCAATGGATACAGCTAAGGCTATCGGTATCATCATTACAAACCCTGAGTTTGCAGATGTTCGTTCTCTTGAGGGCGTTGCTCCTACTAAAAATCATGCGGTTCCTACAATTGCAGTTCCAACAACAGCTGGTACAGCTGCAGAAGTTACAATCAACTATGTTATTACAGATCTTGAAAAAGAGCGTAAATTCGTATGCGTAGATGAGCACGATATTCCAGAAGTTGCTATCATCGATCCTGAGATGATGTCTTCTATGCCTAAGGGACTTACAGCTGCTACAGGTATGGATGCTCTTACACATGCTATCGAAGGATATACAACTAAGGCTGCTTGGGAGATGACAGATATGTTCCATCTTGAAGCTATCAGACTTATCTCTCAGAATCTTCGCGGCGCTGTAGCTAATACTAAGGAAGGCCGTGAGGGAATGGCTCTTGCTCAGTATATCGCTGGTATGGGATTCTCAAACGTAGGTCTTGGTATTGCTCATTCTATCGCTCATACACTTGGTGCTCATTATGACACACCACATGGTGTTGCTTGTGCTATGATGCTTCCTATCGTAATGGAATACAATCAGGAATTCACAGGTGAGAGATATAGAGAGATTGCTAGAGCTATGGGTGTTGAAGGCGTAGACAATATGTCTCAGGCTGAATACAGAAAAGCTGCTATCGATGCAGTTAAGAAGCTCTCTGAGGATGTAGGTATCCCGGCTAAAAATGATAAGATCAAGGAAGAAGATCTTGATGTTCTTGCAGCTGATGCATTTGCAGATGCTTGCTGCCCAGGTAACCCAAGAGATACTAATGTAGAAGAACTCAAGGAACTCTACAGAAAGATTATGTAATATTTTATATTCCGTCTAAAAGTTGATATAATATGATATAAGAGTCATAAGTCACAAATGAGGACGGGAGAGAAAAAATTATGAGACGTAGTCGTATACTGACCTGCGCGATTATCTGCGCTTTTGTAGTTATTATTGCTTATGTATGGATCATGTTCCGGCAGAGGCAAGATGCAATTAAGGATCAGGAGGCTACGTCTCTTTTGTCTGTAGAGGAGACTGATGCAGGCGAAAGTAATACTGAACCTGATTCTGGGTTGGTTGCAGAAAATGTTGATGCGGCAACTGATCAGGAGTCTGCAGATGATAAAACATCTTTTTATTATGAAAACGTAGTTGTTCCAAAGCAGTTGGAGTTGTCTGAAGCTATTGTGATCACTGATGGATATGAGGGAGATGTTTTTGAAGAGGCTGACAGCGATTGTGTTGATCATATAGAGATTGCGAGGGATCTTCCATCTTACTATGTATCCAATGATGTGGATGGCAAGAGTTATATTACTTCTGTTAAAAATCAGGGGCAGACCTCAATGTGCTGGTCCTTTGCTTCTATAGGAGCTGTAGAGAGCGACCTTTTGATACATCATGATGACCTGAGCGCAGATGACTTGAATCTGTCAGAAAAGCATATGGCTTATTATAACCTTCATCAGGCCCTTGGCTCTTATGGTGGCCTTATAGATGATGATTACAGGATGTTTGTCAATGAAGCTGACACCTACGCCTGGGTATTTGATTATGATACAGGATATACAAGTGTTGGCGGAGTCACTGACCATTGCATTGACTATTTTACTACCTGGAAAGGACCTGTAAGTGATGAGGGCAATGACAAGCTGGGCAAAGTAAGTAATTCCACCAGCATATATACAGATACCAAAGCAGTGCCATCAGCGGCTTTCGAGCCTGTATGCCATATACAGGATGTAATCGAGATTCCAGCATCTATCAAGAATCAAAAGAGCATCAAGAGCCTCATCATGGAGCATGGAAGCGTGACAGCCAGCATCTGTTCTGAGGATAAGTATTGGAAAAATCAGTTTGGGATACTCTATGATCATGATGAATTTAAGAGCGGTCAGAATGACGCAGATCATGAGATATTGATTGTGGGCTGGGATGATGAGTATGATATGTCCATGTATTCCAATGCGCCTGAGGGAGATGGTGCATGGATATGTAAGAACAGCTGGGGCTCTGGCATAGGATATAATGGATATTTCTATGTGTCATATTATGATAATGTCTTAAGTACATACAATGTGGCTGCATATTCCTGTGCAATGGAAGGCGATGAGGACTGGTATGATCACAATTATCAGGTTGCGGGTTGCATAAGCCATATTACTGACGCAATCGATGATGAAGCAAATCTGGTATATGCATATGAAGACAACAATTATCCTTATGCCACTGTCTATGAGGCTTATTCCGAAGAAGTGCTAAAGGCCATATCAATTTTTACCATGGAAACAGGAAATGAATATGAGATCTATGTCTACAATGATATCGATGCAACTGATAAGATAGATTTCAGTAAACTTGATGATCCAATCATTAAAATGGATGTCAGTATTGCCAGCGGAGGCTTTCATACGATTCCTTTGGAAAAAGAAATAGAGTTGTCCAAAGGGGAGAACTTTATGGTAATGGTAGTGCCTTCCGAAGGATATGATCTCATATATGAGAAGACAATGGACGTGACTGACCATGAGAACTATGATTACTGGGGTAATTACATTGGAAGCATAAGGACAGTAAATACCGCCAGTGGTCGGAGCTATTATATAAGTGCTGATGGAACGGGTCTTGAAAAACAAGAGGATAAAGATTTTGTAGTCAAAGCCTATACAGTTGATAGATAAAATTAAAGCCGAAGCGTTTGCTTCGGCTGATTTTTTGGGAGGTGGGTTGCACGGTGGGGAGCCATGCAACCCATTGTATGAAAAAAGTTTTGTTGGGGGTTCAGATGTGTTTGTTCACCTCTGATGTTATATACTATAATATGAATTTGTTTCCAAATTGTGGCTAGATTCTTAAGGAAGTAAGTTCTTTTTATAAATGAAAGCTATATTGAAAATAAACTAGAAATAAAAAATAACGATATTACGTTTGTATTTTAGAAACAGTTTATAAATCAGCCAAAGTCTTGAAACATAAAAATAGACCAGTTTACAGGAAACTGATCGCTTGAATCTCTTTTGGGAGGAGGGGCTGCTCGATGGGGAGTCGAACAGCCCGGTATGAAAAAAGTTTTGTTGGGGGAGTGAGAACTTTTTGTTCTCACAATATATATCGGTGGAGTTATAAAAAACTTAACAATATATCGATTATTAATAGTGCAAAAACATTTACAAATATCGCACTAAAAATTTGTGAAAAATATACAAAGGGAAATTATGCAAAATCATGAATAAATACGAGGTTCTAAAAGATATATTCGGTTATGATTCTTTTAGAGATGGACAGGAGTCACTTATAGACGCTATTTTAAGCGGCAGGGACGTTCTTGGTATTATGCCTACAGGTGCAGGCAAATCTCTATGCTATCAGGTACCGGCCCTTGTCATGGAAGGAATTACTATAGTGGTTTCTCCACTTATATCACTTATGAAAGATCAGGTGCATGCCCTTAATGAAGCAGGGGTACATGCTGCCTATATCAATAGTTCACTGACAGAAGGTCAGATAAATAAGGCTCTGGAATATGCTTCAAGAGGTCAATACAAGATCATATATGTTGCTCCTGAGAGACTTGATACTTATGGCTTTGTCTCTTTTGCAAGGCAGGCTGATATATCGCAGGTCACTGTAGATGAGGCTCATTGTATATCACAGTGGGGACAGGACTTTAGACCGGGATATCTTCATATATTGGATTTTGTGAATACACTGGGCAAACGCCCTGTAGTCAGTGCTTTTACAGCCACAGCTACTGAGAAGGTAAAAGAGGATATATTAAATAGCTTGAAATTACAGGATCCTAAGGTTATGGTTACGGGCTTTGACCGGGATAATCTGTATTTTGGAGTTGAAACAGTAAAACGTAAGAGTGATTTCGTTTTTGACTATGTGATGAAACACAGGCAGGAGAGCGGGATCATCTATTGTGCTACCAGAAAAAACGTGGATCAGCTGTATCTTTCTCTGCTTAAGCAGGGAGTTCAGGTACTTAGGTATCATGCAGGTCTTTCCAATGAAGAGCGAAGGCAGAATCAGGAAGATTTTATCTATGACAGAGGCAATGTGATCGTAGCAACCAACGCTTTTGGCATGGGTATTGATAAGTCCAATGTCAGATATGTCATTCATTACAATATGCCGCAGAGCCTTGAAAACTACTATCAGGAGGCTGGAAGAGCAGGCAGGGATGGTGAATCTGCAGAATGCATACTTCTATACTCTGGTCAGGATGTGATGATAAACAGATTTCTGATTGAGAATAAAGAGGACAATCCGGAGCTTGATCCTGTCCAGATAATGTCCGTGAGACAAAAGGACGAGGAAAGGCTAAGGCTTATGGTCAATTACTGCACTACTCATGACTGCCTTAGAAAATATATCCTCGATTATTTTGGGGATGAAAATGAATGCAGATGTGATAACTGCAGTAACTGTAAGGCTGAATTTGAATATGAGGATGTGACAGAAGAGGCAGCAGCTATAGTATCTTGTGCAATGGAACTGAGAGGCAGATATGGTGCCACTACTCTTGCGGGCATACTTGCCGGAAGTAAGGCTGCCAAGCTAAAGAATATGGGAGCTATGTCCTTTAAGAGCTATGGCAAGCTTGAAAATATGTCAGAGGGCGGTATACGCGAGATCATAAATGAGATGATACTGGAAGGTATATTAAAGACTACTCAGGATAAGTATGCTCTTGTAAGCCCTACAGAAGAGGCAATGCCTATTCTTGTGGGCGAAAAGAGTTTTTCACTAAAGCGTATTGCTAAAAAGAAGGAAGAACCAGATGCTGCAACTCTGCGTCCTGCTAAGAGTAAAACTAAGGCCGGCGAAATCCTTCTTAATTCTAAAGGGGATGAACTATTTGAGAAACTGCGATTGTTGCGAAAAGAAATTGCCTCTGCTGAGAAGGTTCCACCATACATTGTTTTCTCTGACAAGACTTTAAAAGACATGTGCGTGAAACTCCCTCAGGACAAGCAGTCCATGCTTACTGTAAGCGGTGTGGGTGACAATAAATATGACCGATACGGAGACCGGTTCCTGAGTATAATAAAAGATTTTACGTCAGGTGAAATAGTGAGTACTGTTCTGGAGTTATGATAAGAAAATTATTCACCAAATGTGATTTTGTAGAATAATTTCTGTAATTGCAAAAAGTAATAAGTTTATAGCATTTTTTGGTAAGCATACCGTGAATAAATACTAAATAATTATATATATAAGAAATGTGCGTTGGGGAATTGCACAAAAAATATAATTATTATAGGAGGAAATGTAGAGGTATGCACAAAAGATGGTTGGGGTTATCATCGGTTGCAATGGCAGGAATGCTAACGGTTAGTAGTCTTAGCGCAACTACTATGCAGGCTTATGCTACTGAGCCGGGAGCATTGGACGAGGCTGCTGTCTCAGCAAGCGCGGCTTCTTCTCAGGAAGAAGGTGTTGAGGAATCTGAGGAAAAAGAGATTTCCGAAAAGCAGGAAGACGTTGAGAAAGAAGAGGAATCCGAAAAGCAGGAAGACGCTCAGAAAAATGTAGATTCTGAGAAAAAAGAGACTGCTGAAGAGTCTGAAGTACTTGGCGAGTCTAAAGAAAAATCTGAGGAAGAAGCGAGCAAGGAAGTAACTGAGCAGCCAAAGGAAGAAACAGCAGAGAAAACTGAAGAAGCTCCGGTTAATGATCTTGTTTTTTTCAACAGATGGAATAAGAGCCAGACTGTTTCATCCAAGCTTTCTTTTGATCAGCAGTATCAGGAATACTGCTATGATCTTGGAAACAGCTATAGTACTGCAAATGTTCAGGAGATCAGGATCAAAGTCTCTGATCAGGCCAATAATGTCTGCATTAAGTTATACGATGCAGATATGAATGAAAAGATGGCAAATTACAGCTGCAATGGCAGTAGTGAGTATGTGATCACTCCTAATTATGACGGAACAGTTGCTTACATCGGTGTAATGTCCATGGCCTCAGGTGATGATGCTTATCCTTATGGCATTACAATTGATGCAGTTGACGTTAAGACAAGTGAGATCAGCACTGAAGTAAATGAAGAGCTGCTTGTATTTACAGGTGATGATCTTAAATTTACAGAGGCCTGGGAAGGTACAGCTGTAGAAGGTAATGTCCTTGAATTTGATAAAGAGTGGCGTGAATATAGGTTGGCATTTGGAAGAACCATCGCAGGTGGTGATATCAAATCCATAAAGGTTACATTTGCTGAGCCAAACAGCCAGAGCATTGCTTTCAAAGCCTATGGTGATGGAAAAGAACTTAAGGCAGATTATGGTAAAAAGGGTAGTAAGAGCTACGTCTTTTATCCAGGTGTAACAGCTGATGTAGATGGCATAGGCATCATGGCTATGGCTGATCAGGCTTATACATTTAATTGTGAAGTAGAAAGTGTTGAGGTGCTTATTGATACAACACCTGCTGAAGAGAGACCAAAGGCAGAAGTTGAAGAAGATATTGTTGATCTGCGCGATCCTGTAGCAGAAGTGATGGGTGATGATTTCATCATAGGAACAGCACTCAGCTACGATGAATTTGCAGATGAGCTTGATATCAAGCTTGCAACCAAGCACTTTAATGGCGTGACACTGGGAAATGAATTAAAGCCTGATGCAATGATCAAAAAAGGCGCAGAGATCAAGACTGTAGAGCTCAACGGTGTACAGTTTGATTTCCCTGAACTTGATTATTCATTACCAGAGAGCCGTCTTGATGTATTTGTAAAATGGAATGAAGAGCATCCTGATAAACAGATCAAGATAAGAGGTCATGTTCTTGTATGGCATTCACAGACTCCTGAATTTTTCTTCCATGAAGACTATGATGTGAACAAGCCACTTGTTTCACCTGAAGTAATGAATCTTCGTCTTGAATACTATATTAAGAGCGTAGCAGAGCACTTTACAGCGGAAGGAAGCAAGTATGCAGGAATGTTCTATGGCTGGGATGTTGTAAACGAAGCAGTCAGCGATTCAACTGGCACATATAGAAATGCATCTGAGAATTCTATGTGGTGGAGAGTGTACAATTCTCAGGAGTTTATCCAGAATGCATTTGTATATGCCAATAGATATATGCCTGCTGAAGTTGCTCTTTTCTATAATGATTATAACGAAACAATGTCAGGCAAGATTGGCGGTATCTGCCAGCTTCTGAGAGACGTCAAAGCTACTCCTGGAGCAAGAATTGATGGTATGGGTATGCAGGCTCACTATCAGATAGCTGAAAACAGCCCATCTATGGAGCAGTTCAAGGCTGCAGCAGAGGCTTATGCAGAGATTGTTGATCAGATTCAGGTAACTGAGCTTGATTTCAAGGGAGCAACAAGTGCTACTGATGAGAGACTGGCTCTGCGTTACAAGGAAGTCTATGATACTATCAGAAGACTTAGAGAGCAGGGTATCAATTTTACAGGTATGACTATCTGGGGAGTTACAGATAAGCATTCATGGCTTCAGTCATCTAACAACAATGGCGGCGGCTCTGATGGCAGTGCAAGACAGTATCCGCTTTTATTTGATGATTATTACAAGGCAAAGAATTGCTTCTGGGCACTTACTGATACAGGAGAGCTTGAGCCTGAGATCAAATCAGTTACCCTTGTTCAGAATGTCGATAACGATTTTTCCGCTGGAAACAGCTATGGATTTGAAGGCTGCACATTTATTCCTATGTGGGGCGAAGACAGTATTGATGTCAAGGTAACTGTTAAGGACAATACTGTAAATGATAATGATCACTTCATAGTATATGTAGACAATGGAAATGGTATACAGTCCAATTCAGGCTACAGATATGCCGTAGATAGTGATGAAAACGGATATAGCTCTATTGTCAGCATTCCAGTAAGTAAAGAAGATCTCTTCTCAAATCAGATCAAGATTGATGTTATATATGTTGATGATGAGACAGCATATGCATTTAACGATACTACATTTAAACATGAAGAGAGCAGTAAGTATTTTGCTGATACTGTGATCAAGCCGCTTGTGACAGTCAAGAAGGGAACACCTGCAATTGACGGACAGTTTGATGATGCAGTATGGGCTACAGCAGATTCAATACCTCTTACTATCAATGTTGGCAGTAAGGTAAGTGCTACAGCTAAGGTTTTG
>JAEEGH010004458.1_pt1 | contig 35912 bp, 22 predicted proteins | sample 9134181 | NCBI WGS metagenome assembly JAEEGH01 (sample SAMN16246544, study PRJNA631951) | gut metagenome | biome: gut microbiome; feature: rumen; material: DP-attached | host: Bos | place: Iran: Karaj | collected 2018-10
TTTCTCTGTCCCGTCAGGAAGGAACACGTGCTCGTTCAAGGTCACGCCATACGCAACCTTGCCGCCTGATGTCAGATACACTTTCTTCACACCTTCCACAATGCGCCCGAACAGTTCCATATCCACTTCAGGGTCAGACTGAATTAGTGCCTCAGGGAGGTTCTCCCCGTATTTTGCGGTCAAGGTGGCGTCAGCGGTGGCAAGCGTTGACCTCACGCTACGCTGGGACAATCCGCGCTTGCCATCAGCGGTCTTAAACACGGGGGACGGACGATGGAAAGTGGTTCCGAACGCCACCTCCGCATCTCGTTTCGAGTCGTTGGAAATATTGATTTTTCTCATAGTGCGATTCTGTTATAACATACTGAAATCCAGCTCGTCAATGCTTTCCTCTTCTACCTCTTCCGTCTCATCTATGGCAGCCTCTTCCGCTAGTGTCAGGAGTGGGAACTCCTGTTTGTCTCCAGCGAATAAGAATAAACCTCCTGGAGTATTGAGAAGGTAACCATCATTGTGGTTTGTGCCGCTGCGGTAGCAGAAATCGAACTTGAAAATATCATTTCCGATAGCGGAAGCCAACTCCGGGTTATCCAATTGATAGACGGACTCCCAGTCATTGTCCAGGAATTCTTCCACCTTGGCTTTCTGAGCCAAGTCGATGGGGGCGTCGAACGATGATGGCAATACAGGCAGCTCTTGCTCACCATCCTCACTGTAGGCCTTTAAATCATTCTTATCAACCCAATGCCCCTCGCTATCCACAGTAGCCTGCTTAAGGCCACCTGATGGAATGATCAGCGAATCATCCGGAGAGAGGTAGGCGGAATCGCACACTCCGCCCTCCTTGTCTGTGGCGACCAATGTGGTCCAGCCATAGATCTTCTTTCTCTCAAGTTTTACGGGCACCGCCGCATAGTCGGTCCCCGACAGTTTGAAAATCAATTCTTTAGGCATAAGCAACTATTATTCAATCATTTAATAAATCAAAACTCAAATCGGATCACACGACCCTGTACAAAGTAGTAAATGAGCACATCCTGCACTTTACGATGTTCTTGACCATTAGCTGCTTCCAGAGTCTCTTGATAAGCTTTCAGTTGTGGGGCGTAGCCCGCATATGCGCCACGGGCTTTCGGGTCGAGGAAATCCTCAATCGTATGGTAGCTCTTAAAGTCGACCAAAACGCATTTCCCGTCAGGAAGGTCCCACACCAAGTCCATATCTCCACGGATTATCGTTCCGTCCTCCTGTCTCATTACGACAGGCAACTCGTGTAAAGGAGTCCCTTCTCCATACCGCTTACGCAGCCAGCAGAAAAACTGGGCAGCGGAGTCGATGACGGAATCGGGAGACGGGAATTCTTTCGTCAGCCCCATCCCTTTTATGATTCTGCCAGCCATCCCCACCATTTCTTCCCGGTTTCTATCCGGATCATAGGCGGCAAAAATATGATGGATGCACGTACCGCAGAGGGCTTCATTTCCATCCTCTTCTTGGATGTTCTGTAACATCCTTTCGCCACGAAATACTTCGGTAAGAGTTACCGGATTCAGTGACTGATGTCCTGAAAGACTGGGACTTATGTACTTATCAGAACCCGTTGGAGTTGATGGAATCGTCCACGCATGCAGCGTTGTAGGCTCGTCATTAGTCTGATTATCAGGCTCATCAGCAATCGGGGTCAAATCAACAAAACTAAACTGATGCTGAGGATGCCATTCGAACCTTTGATTGGAAAGAACACCCGCACCACACAAAAGAGGCCAAGAGAACGTACTCTTACTATTTCCTAAAGTGACAAGATAGTCTTTTGCTCGTGTGAACCCTACATAAAGAAGCCTTTTTTCTTCCTCAATCTTACGATCAGTGACGTATTTGAAAAAAGACGTGTTTCCCACCCTGGCCATCACCGGTTCCGGCAAGTTGGGTGCGGCCCCATAATAATCCTTGGAAGACTTCGACATGATTTTTGGAAAGACATGGAGCAAGACTTGATCTATATTAGTATTCCGGTATGGACGCACGCCACCAAACTCCTTCTTATATATGTTTTGCTCATCGAGATTCAGACTGTCTAGCTCATCCAAGATGACCATCGGCCATTCCAATCCTTTTGATGAATGGCAGGTTAAGACCTTTACCGTATTGGTCCTGTCGATTATATGACCTTCCGCTTTATACCCAGAAGTATAGGAAATGTATCCTGGAAGGGTTGGCGCGACATTCATATTCAAGCACATCTGCTCATATTGCCGCGCGAGATTAATTATAAAACCAATGTTGCGTGTCCTAGTCTCAGAAAGCCCCCACTTTCCGACACTACCATACATATCCAATTCAAGTACAAGAGATTCAACTATTTCCGATACAGAAAGTACCGACAATCTCTTGCGAATATTGCCCAGACGTTCAAATAGTTGTTCCGATCCGTCCGGGAGATTATTGACGGTGTCTCGGATGATTTCTTGTGTGGGTAATCCGTTAAGAAGATGCAGGATGTCTGCCTTCGCACACTTGTCATCCTCATCAATGATGTATCGGATAAGAGACAGAATCAATTGATATTCAGCCCAATTAATAAACTCTTTTTCTTGTATAGACACCGGCACTTCAGCCTCCCGGAAAGCCTGGGCTATTTCTGGAATAAGAGTACCGTTGCGGAGAAGGATAGCGATATCCCGATACTGTATCGGTTCCAGGATATCTTCTTTATTATCATCCTTATCACGATAGACCATACAGTTCCCGGAGTCCACAATCTCCTTTATTTTCTTGCCGATGGCGACGTAATCATTCTTTTGAGCTCTTGATGATTTCAAAGGAGCGAACCAGAATTGAGATGCTGGTCCCATTTTTTCATTTTCAGAACGAACCGGCTTCAGAGACACTTTGTCATACGGTTTACCAGGATCGTCAGGATAAACCGGCAACTTTTTGACATTAAACGCATTGCAAAAAACGTCATTAGCGGCTTCCACTAACTCCGGCCGAGATCGATACGACTCCTTAAGAGACTCCTGCTCCGCCTCCGAAAAATCATTAATGAATTCTTCCACAAGTGTACTTTCCGTACCCCGGAACCCGAATATGGCTTGTTTGCGGTCACCGACGAATACCGTCTCATTCACAAGTTCCATCAACTTTCGGAATATCCTGATTTGCACCGGATTGGAATCCTGGAACTCATCCACCATCATCACATCGTAGGATTTACGGATATCCTCTCTCACATCCTCAAATCCGTCTTCGTAAAGAATGCGAAGGAACTTTTGTTCCTGGTCATTGAAATCCAGTAAACTATTCTCTTCCTTGAACTTCTGGTACTCCTGTTCCCAATCGCCGGCAAGTTTAAACAACTTTCGAACGCACTCCTGACAGTCAACTCCGACACTCTTTGAAAGAAGAACACGGGAAGCTGCATCTTTAGCCATGTCATAAACATCGGGTGTTATAGACTTCTTCCAGAAACCCGTTGACTTGTCCTTGTTCTCGACGGACCATTTGTACACTTTTAAGGCTTTTTTGTAAAGAGCCGCTCCTCCTAGCAGCGCCCTGGCCTCTTTTTGCTCACCTAGCAACTGAGGTTTCTGGCCCTTTGCCTCCTTCTCCCGGTTCCATTCTTCAATACCTTGATCTATTGTTTTCAAGAAAGAGTCCAGGACTGGTATTTTATCAGACGCATCCACAGAGAAAACCTCCTCGATATCATTGCAGGATGTTTCACAACTTTCCGAGAATCCTCCGACACCGAAACTGTATTTCAGATTAACTATCTCCCTTAAATACTCTTTCCAAAAGTCGGCGTTCATTTCATAATCCAAAGCGAATCTCGAGAAGAACTTGATGTCATCATCGCTCGCCACGTTTTCCGCCGTCCTGCTGATATACAAGTTCTTATCTTCTTCAGAAATGACATTCAACGGAAGGGTCAAACCAAGACGGTACCAGTACTTCTTGACAAAGGTCTCACAAACGGAATGAACCGTTCCGATTAGAGCACTATCCAATTCAGCCGCCTTGGAGGGCATATTCTTCTCATTGATAAGTACCTCTCTAGCCTTTCGGACAAAGTCGGCCGCAGCTGCTTTTGTGAAAGTGGTCAATATGATGCGTGACGGGTCTATCGGTTTGACGTTGCTATCCTTGACAGGGACCAGCATGTCAGCCAGCTTATGCGTCAACTTATATGTTTTACCGGATCCGGCACCAGCGTTGATATATTTTTTTGTGCTCATCTTGACTATTTTATGGAATCCTTCAATATCGGGTATTTTGTGGGCTTGGAGAAAGGAGAGGAGGCTTTGACTTTACCTTTATCCGCAGGTAAATCAATTAAACTTCCATCTTCCGCCTTTATATGGTAATTGATCTCATCCAGCGGAGCTCCCTCTTCCATTTCCAAGGACCCCTGCTTCAGCTCAGATCTTCGCTGTTCAACCGAGTTGCGGATTCGCTCCGCAAGCGGAACATCCTTCTCTTTTTTCTTGTGTCGGATGACTCCATTTCCACGGAAAACTCCAGTATCATCATCGGTATGCAGCTGATTAATCGGGAAGAAATAGTAGCCCCTTGCAGTGACTTTCCGATTGAACATCTTTTCAAGCGCTTCTGTATAGACCTCTAATTGAATGGACTTGTCATCCTCCAACTTTTCAATATATGCCTTGCCTCCAGAATACTTAAAATCAATGACCACAAGGTCCCCGTTTTGCCTCTCCGCATAGAAATCAACACTTCCCACAATGCTGGAAAGGTTTTCAAGGTCTTCATTCAGATTCACTTCACTATCTTTGGGCCGCAACTTACTATCCTCCAAGATGTCAAGCAAGACTCCGATGCTTTTCCTGACTGTTCTTTTGAAATGGGCAAGCAGTGTCCTGTTTTCCGGCATAAAAAGAATCTCCCCCTTTTCTTTTGCCGCATTATCAACTCGCTTGTTAAAGGATTTCTCTTCCAACATAGCCCTCATCTGCTGGATATCACCGCCACTGTTTTTCAGCATACATTCGAAAATATAGTGAGCAACAGTTCCTTGGGTCGGAGTCAGATCAGACAACTGGAGAGATGACACATCTTTGAATCTAAGCTTTTTGTCCATCACAAAGTCAAAGGGAAAAGCAATGAGTGTCTCGATACTGGTAGCGCTCAAAGCGATGTCCTCGTCAGTCTCTTTACCATTCTCCTTGCGACGTGGATACAAGTCAACCCCAGTCTCAAGGGTACGCAAGGGATTGAATATGCTCGGGGTAAAACCACCCTCTGCCGAGCGCATGTCTATCTCTTTTTTCCCCTTTTTATCATTAAGGTCCTTAGGCTTACATAGCGTGACCGCAGGATGTTCGGACAATGCATCCGAGCGGTCGAAATCACAAGCACACAGTTCAATTGTCTTGACATTTCCCAGTAAGTCGACCAGCAGGTTGAAATCGTACCTGATATATGCTGTATTCGAATTGAGTTTCAATTCCTCCACTTCCTCCTGAAGCAGGAAGGAATATGGGTAAGAGGTTTCAAGACCTCCATTGCAAGGTAGCCACAGCAAGCTTTCCGGGGCATCAATCATACACCTGTGACTGTCGACGACATTCCAGCTATTTGCCATAGCGCTGTCGGTCTTGACCGGGGTGGAGGCATAGAGGGTCTTCAACGCCTTCAAAAGAACTTTGACCTCCACCAAGTCGGAAGGCATATTCTCAATCACCCGACACATTCCGTCGCACAAAGAAATCAATTCCAGCTGATACGCCTTTCGTTCTTTAGTGATAACCTTAGGCGACCATTCCACCAAATCTTCGCACCATTTTGTGACAACAGAAGCTCGGACCTTACCGTTTTCGATGTCAGCATCCAGAAGGGCAAGTAGGAAATCCTTAACATTCTGATCATCACCACATTCGGATAGTATCTTCTTCCATTTTCCCCCTCGACCGCCATCTCTAAGCAACGCTTCGGCCAAGGCATATCTAATCTTTCCGGGAATAGGAGAAAAACCGGTCCGGAGGTATTCAAGCAAGTTGTTTATGTTCAGCGGTCGCTCAAGAAGAGATAAGCCGAGACGAAGAAGCTGCGTGATGGAGGAATCCCCACTTGCATATGCCTCAAGCAGAGGGCGTTCCCTATTTTTTAGTACAGCGTTCATCCGGAACGGATCCGGACAGATCACTGCTCCGTCAAAGTCCTTGTGATTGTCCGCAGCCCAAAGGAAAGCCTCGGCTACCGTGCCGAAATACCTGATAGTGATATCCTTCCCTTGGGTATCTAATGAGAGTGATTTTTCGCCCAACCCATCATATTCTCCTTTGGCTGCACCAATCGCTTTCAAAGACTCACGAATCAGTTTGGGAAGCAGTTTGAAGTCGTGGCGAACTATAATTTCGACTCCGGGAATAATCCCGTTGGAGAACAAGAGAACCTGTTTCCACCTCTCTGGTGTCCCCACAAGCCCGGTTTTGCTGAAAGTCCGTTCCACCTCGGCCAACTTTCGCAGGCGGAGGCTCTTATAATCAGTGTCGGAATTGAACCCTTCCATCACTAGGAGGTCCCTCCAACGAAGGATTTCCTTGGCCGTAGCCAGGGAATCGTTATCAAATGCTTTTTCATAGAAAGCCTCTTTCTTGCAGGCTTGCAGTGCGGTTTGGTATGCTAAGATTCTCTCTATTGCCGCATTCTCGTGAGCTGCAAGCCCCAAACGCAGTTCCAAGAATTCCAGCAGGCCGGCGTCACCAATAACCTTTTCAAATTGAGTTTCATTGACGGGGAGATTCCTGTAACACTCCCCAGTAAAAGACGGACTGTAATAAAGTGTCATAAATATATGCGATCAAACAAACTCAAATATAGTTATTTCTTTTCACTCTAGGAAAGGTTTACCGACTGACCTCCGCTCTCCCATACCTCACCATAATCCTGCTTCCTAACAAACCGAAGTCAACGTGATCGAAGTCATGGGACTCCTCTACTGGCGTGACTTGAAGGGCATCCGTAACCTTTTGAGGATCAGCCAAGAAACCAGTCATGTCATCGAAAGGCATCTCAAGATCGGCATGGAAGCTTTGAGTAAGATTAATAGTCACGATGCCGTTTTTGACCCTGAAAGACCCGGCTATTCCCAGTGGTGCCAACACAGTGTCAAGCAGCGTTTTAATAGTTGTACGCTCGATATCCCGGGTTTTGGCTTCCACCTGCTTCCTGAAATCCACCTCCTTCAGATCCCGCATAAGTTTCCTCATCTCATCCTCTACACCATCTAATGCCGAGTCCAGAGCGAGCATCAAATCCGCCAGCCCTTGTGACGTCAGGTTAGCCTTGATAATCGGACTGCTGTCCGGTCTAAGAATACGGAACGTTCCGGAGCCCGAGCCACTGGGTTCCCTGTAAATACGGTATTCCCCATTAGTCAAAGAGACGGTCAAATGCTTATGACGCGCCTCGATGGCCGTCTCGGGTACACCCGAGCGGATCAGTATAACCGCAGTCTCCTCGGGGTTAGGCATGTCAAGAGACTCCTCAAAGCTATGTGAGTATTCAAGGACAACGTTAGCTATATTCTTCATCAAAGTCTCCCAAGGCCTCTCTAGCGCCACTCTACGGAATCCTCTTGACTCTGAATATGACCTCAGATATTCTTTGGCATGCTTCTCTGCCAAAGCGATAATACGCTCCCTGAAAGTTGACTGATTAGTGTCCATATGGCATCTTCTTATTCTCTTGTTAAGCCGCCTCTCCGAAGTTCCCCCTCATTTGGCGCCTCATTCTGAAAGCGGCGATGGTCACCGCTTGGGGAGTTAAACCTATAATCATAGCTATCTCACTATATGATAATCCCTTGCATATGAGTTCATATATTCTCCTATCTCTGTCGCTAAGTTTGCTCTTGGCTAACTCAATGCCGTCCTCATGTTCTTTTCTCAGAATATCATAGTCGGCTCCTTTAGGGTCTGCGAAACGAAGGTCCCTTTCAGTGAAATCCATATAGGATTCGCATGATTCTGAGTCTTTTACGTCATCGAGACGGATATAGCGAACACAATTCTTGTCGACAGACTTGACAAAGTCATAGACGACACGAAACGCTATTTGACTCACATAGGTCTTAATGGATGACTTATCGGAGTCATAGTGACCTTTTGTGTAAAAACGCTCAACGGTCAGACTGACCATCTCGTTGATATCATCAGCCGAAAAGCGGCGGCCGAGTGCCGCAAGACGCGCCGTAACAGCCTTACGGGCGGAGGAAAGGACGATATTTTCTTCCATGTTGACTATTTTTACCGTGTTATACATTATCGTTTCACGATCGCGTGATGTGCCACCGCGGCCGGAGCTCGGTTGGCGTCCTATTTGGGATCTCCGGGACTCTATGAATCCCTGTCGGGCACGCATTCCCGACTAAAGTTTAAAGATTTTGGTTCTTTTCGCAATAGTTTAACTTCGTCTAAACCTATATACGGCAAAACTGAAGAAATGTTACAAAAAAAAATGGAATTTGCTAACTTTGCGAATCTTTAATCAATATTTATGGAGAAGAATTTCAAGAGAACGCTTGTGACATGCGCGCTGCCGTACGCCAACGGCCCCGTGCATATCGGCCATCTGGCCGGAGTCTATGTGCCTGCCGATATATTCGTGAGATACAAGAGGATGAAGGGCGAGGATGTCCTGTTCATCTGTGGTTCAGACGAGCATGGCGTGCCTATCACCATCAAGGCGAGGGCAAACGGGGTGACTCCACAGGACATCGTGGACAAGTACCACAGCATTATTAAGGACTCTTTCACAAGGCTGGGAATCAATTTCGACATATATTCCCGCACCACCTCAAAGGTGCATCACAAGAACGCCTCTGAGTTCTTCCGTGAGCTCTACGACAAAGGCAAGTTCATCACCAAGGAGAGCGAGCAGTACTACGATCCCGAGGCCAAGACATTCCTGGCTGACAGGTATATAGTCGGTACCTGCCCGAAGTGCGGCAATCCGAACGCTTATGGTGACCAGTGTGAGAAGTGCGGAAGCACCCTCAGCCCTGAGGAACTCATCAACCCGAAGTCCAAACTCAGCGGCGCCGAGCCGATAAAGAAGAAGACCACCCACTGGTATCTCCCTCTGGATCAATACGAGCCTTGGCTCCGTGAATGGATTCTCGAGAACCACAAGGAGTGGAGAACCAATGTCTACGGCCAGTGCAAGTCATGGTTGGACGGCGGTCTCCAGCCTCGTGCTGTCAGCCGCGATCTCGACTGGGGCGTTCCTGTCCCGGTAGAGGGAGCAGAAGGTAAGGTGCTCTATGTATGGTTTGACGCTCCGATAGGTTATATTTCTAATACTCAAGAGCTTCTGCCTGAGAGTTGGGAGAAATGGTGGAAGGATGAGGACACCCGCCTTATCCATTTCATCGGCAAAGACAATATCGTTTTCCATTGCATCGTCTTCCCTTCGATGCTGAAAGCGCGTGAGAATTATGTCCTTCCGGACAATGTTCCCTCCAATGAGTTCCTCAACCTCGAGAGCGACAAGATCTCAACCTCCCGCAACTGGGCGGTTTGGCTCAATGAATATGTCGATGATTTCCCTGGCCAGGAGGACACGCTCCGCTACGTTCTCTGCGCCAACGCTCCCGAGACAAAGGATAACGACTTCACTTGGAAGGACTTCCAGCAAAGGAACAACAGCGAGCTTGTGGCCATACTGGGCAATTTCGTCAACAGGGCGGTTGTCCTGACACAGAAATATTTCGAAGGCAAGGTGCCTGCGAACCTTAAGCCGGAAGCTATTGACGCTGAGACACTAGCGCAGATTCCCGAGCTTCGCCGCAGCCTCGAGGCCAACCTCGAAGGATTCCATTTCAGGGAGGCCCTGAAAGACGCCATGAGCATAGCCCGTGTCGGCAACAAATACATCTCCGACACCGAGCCGTGGAAGGTCGCAAAGACTGACATGGACAGGACCGCCTCGATCCTCTACACCTCACTTCAGATATGCGCCAACCTGGCTATCGCGTTCGAGCCGTTCACTCCGTTCTCGGCGGAGAAGCTGAGGGGAATCCTGAAGGTCGGGTTGGACGCCGGTTTCGACCATCGCTCCGGCGAAGGCGAGCCGACGGTGAACTTCTACAAGCCCGGCGAATGCCGCGCCTTACATACGGCCGGACAGCCGCTCGAGCCCGGCCGCGTCCATTCTCGCTTCGCTGCGGCTGAGTACGGCCTAAGCTCGACGGCTGCTCCGGCCGGGCCGGTCCCTGAGCCCGTCGAAGGGCCGGTGCTGGCTTGGGACGACTTGGGTCGTGGGGATATCCTGCCGGTCGGACATGAGCTCGGAGAGGCGGTCTTGCTGTTCAGCAAGATCGAGGACAGCGTCATCGACGCCCAGATCGCCAAACTGAACGCCACCAAAGCGGCCAATGAAGCCGCCGCAAAAGCCGCTGAGGCGGAGGAAGCCGCTCACAAGGTTGAGCCACAGAAGCCCGAAGTCACCTTCGAAGACTTTGGAGCCATGGACATCCGCACCGCCACAGTCCTTGAGGCTGAGCGAGTTCCGAAGACAGACAAACTCCTCAAACTCACCATCGACACCGGCATCGACAAACGCGTCATCGTTTCGGGAATAGCAGAATACTACTCCCCCGAGGACATGCTCGGAAAGCAGATTTGCATCTTGGCGAACCTCAAGCCAAGGATGATCCGTGGCATTGAGTCCAAGGGAATGATCCTGATGGCAAAACAGGGTGACGGAACCATGCGTCTCGTCACCCCGAGTGAAGCCGTGTCAAACGGCGCTGTTATCGGCTGATTTATTTTTTAATCAAGCTCTTGACATAGTCATAGAACTCAGGATCCTCGCCAACGATGGTCTTGTTGATGGTACCGTCAGGATTGAGGATAACCTTGGTGGGATAACCGGTCACCGCATACTTGAGAGGAATTCCGTCACCTGTGCCGTCAGGATTGTAGACATGGAGCCAAGGAAGCTCGTGATCCACGATAGCCTTCTTCCAGACCTCCTCAGTGTCGCCGCAGTCGATGCTCACAATCTCGATCTTGCCCTTGGCGTCCTTGTAGAGCTGTTTCATGTCCGGAATACCCTTCTTGCACCAGTAGCACCACTCACCCCAGAAGTCGAGGATGATATACTTACCCTTGTTGTAGATTGATGAGAGATTGAAATCCTCGCCCTTCTCATTCTTGAGGGTGAATACGGGAGCTGCCATGCCATCCTTAACCAATTCGGCGGCTTCAGCTCTAGCCTTAGCCTTTGTAGCCCTCTCGGTAGCCTGATCCACATAAACCTTCATGACACCCTGCTTGACATTGTCGGGGATGAGTTCAAGAACCTCAAGAGCATCCTTGCCATCTTCACCGACCAGATGGTTGACCAAAGTGGCGCAGAAGAGCGAAGCGGGCTTGCGGGTGATGAAATCCTTGGTGAGAGAAGCGATGTGGTCATTCACCGCATCATATTTAGCCATAACCGCATCCTTAGCCGCATCTGTGGCGGTCGGAGGAAGAGCTTGATACTCAGCCACAATCTCCCTAAGTTTGAGCCGGTCCTCATTGCAGAGGGTCTCATATTCATTCTGATCTTTGTAGAAATCAGAACCACCAAGGACTACCAAAGAGTCTATCCGTCCTCCGATCTTCGCAGACTCGCCAGGAACGAACACGAGAGGGGCCCTCAGGCCGCTTGCAGGATCCACGAGGAGCAGACCACGGACCTCAGTCTCAGGGATCTCGCATGAGAAATTACCACCTTTCGCCAAGACATCGATAGTGTTGATCGGGGTCCTTTGGTTGGTAACGTCATAAATCTCAACCCTAAGAGAATCGCCATCCAGGCCATCAAGATGTCCGGCGATGACATTCTTCTTGGCGCATGAAGCGCAGATGAGCGGAAGCACAGCCGCCACAAGATAAATGATTGACTTTTTCATATTTGATAAAAATTTGTTTGAGTTCGTGAACTAATTGGAGAAACAACTGAGAATCGATGTGATAGGGGTAAACGTAGTGCCTGAGCTGGAGAACGCCCCCATATCATAGGCTCCCCAACCATCGCAGACAAGTCCTTTCTTGCTATATATGGCCGGTTTCCATTTTCCATCTACCTCCGGTTCCCAGTAGAAGACTCCGGCGCAGACTGTAGGCCCCAAGCCCTTCACCGAATCGAAGAATGACTTCAAGCAATTCGCGGCATCAGAGGCGTTGGGCTTGACACCGACCTCGCAGATCATGACCTTGCAGGACTGCTTAGAGGCAAGGGTCTTGATGCTTGATATAGCGAGACTGTTCATCTGGCTCCATGTCTTGCCCGACTCGTTCATTGGATAGTGAGAAAGACCGATTATATCAAACTTGCCACCAGCTTCCTTGAACTCCTTGAAGAACCAGCCGTCATATTCTCCCGCACTGAAGGCGTTGGCTATATGGACTATGACCGGAGTGTTCGGAAACACTTGTTTAACAGCATCATAGCCAGCGTTACTCAACTTGACGTAGTCCGAGTAACGAGCGCTTCCGCTCTTGTTCCAGTCGATCTTTCCAGCGTTCCAGGCCATCCCGTTATTGGTCTCGTTACCGACCTGCACCCATGCCGGAATCACTCCCGCGGACTTAAGCGCGTTCAAAACTGTCGTTGTGTGTGACGCGACGGCGCTTGCTGCCTTATCGGCTGAATTGGAATAGGAAGACCATGATGAAGGAATGGTCTGCCTGCCGGGATCAGCGAATATGTCGCTATAATGAAAGTCTATCATAATAGCCAATCCAGCCTCTTTAGCCCGCTTGGCCATCGAGACGACATCATTCTGCCCGCTCCAGCCATTAGGATCCAAGGGATTGACCCAGACCCGCAGCCTTATCGAGTTCATTCCCAGGTTCTTGACAACCTGGAATAAGTCCTTCGCACCTTTAATGTCACTAAAAGAAATACCGTCTCGCTCCATCTCGGAGGCCCAGCTGATGTCAGCTCCTTTGGCGAAAGACACGCTAGTGACCGGATCCGGCGATACATTATCGGCGTCATCCACAGGATCGCCCTCGCTGCCACAAGCGGCAAGGACGATGGAAAGCATCAAAGAAAAAATGTATGATAACCGCTTACTCATCAACAGGATGGACCTCTGGGAAAAGGCCGAAGAGCTCAGCGTCAATCTTGTCGGTGATCTTCTGGAAATCCTCAGGACGATTCTCGAACTTGATCTCATCGACATTGATGATCAGCAGATGCCCGTCATATTCCTTGATCCAGTCCTCATAACGCTTATTCAAGCCGGTCAGGTAGTCGATCCTGATGCTGCTCTCATAATCGCGTCCCCTTTTCTGGATCTGAGCGACAAGGTTCGGAATCGAAGAGCGGAGATATATCAGCAGGTCAGGCTTACTGACAAGCGACATCATCAGGTCGAAAAGATCGGAGTAGTTCTCAAAATCCCTCGTGCTCATAAGGCCCATCGAATGGAGGTTCGGGGCGAATATGCGGGCGTCCTCATAGATGGTCCTGTCCTGGATTATGACATCGTCACATCTGGATATGTCCACGACATCCTTGAACCTCTTGTTGAGGAAATAAATCTGGAGATTGAAGGACCAGCGCTCCATGTCGGAGTAGAAATCCGCCAGATAGGGATTGAAATCGACCGACTCGAATTTCGGGGTCCAACCGTAGTGGGCTGCCAGCATCTTGGTCAGAGTGGTCTTGCCACTACCTATGTTTCCTGCTATAGCGATATGCATATCTTGATGATTTTTAATTATTTCTCCATTGGAAAGAGGCCATACAGCCCAGCGTCAATCTTATCAGTTATATATTCGAAATCCTCGGGGCGACTCTCGAAATCAAGATTGTCAGTCTCAATCGTGAGGACTTTCCCTTTGTACTCCGAGATCCACTTGTCATAGCGTTCATTAAGGCCGGCGAGATAGTCCAGGCCGATGGTCTGCTCGTAGTCCCTTCCCCTCTTCTGGATCTGGGCCACAAGATGCGGAATCGAGCACTTCAGGTATATCAGGAGGTCCGGCATCCCAGCCATCGAGGACATAACCCCAAAAAGATCCATATAGGTCTCATAGTCCCTTTTTGAAAGGTTGCCCATAGCGTAGTTGTTGGCAACGAATATATACACTCCCTCATAAAGAGTCCTGTCCTGGATGATCACATCCTTGCTTTTGGATATTTCCAGCACGTCTTTGAACCTCTGGGCGAGGAAATACGTCTCGAGATTGTAAGACCACCTGGGAATATCCTTATAATAGTCTTCCAGATAAGGATTATAGGTGACAGACTCGTATTTGGGAGTCCATCCGTAATGCTTAGCCAGCATTCTCGTCAGCGTGGTCTTGCCGCTGCCTATGTTACCCGCAATACCTATATGCATAAGTCATCATTTTCTGAATGGAAGTCATTCTCCCAAGGTTCGTTAAAAGGCTGAAGGAAAGGATTGGAAGTCCTCTCCACCGCAATCGAGCTAGACGGTCCATGTCCTGGAAACACCTCGACATCACCTGGGAGAATCATCAATTTCTCCATTATGCCGACAATCTCCTTGTCATAGTCTCCCCCGTCAAGATCCGTTCTCCCTATGGATCCGGCGAAAAGGGTGTCTCCACTCAAGAGGACACCATCTTCCTCATCATAGAAACAGACGCATCCGGGAGAGTGGCCCGGGGTAGCGATCACCTTGAAGGTTGGAGATTCTTCACTGCCGTTCAGAATGACATCATTGTCATCCTGAACAATGCGAAGGATCTGGCCATCAGATAGTTCCTTAGTCTCGAAACTGACATCAGGGGCGCGCAATCCCACTCCCCTGGCATAATCTTCATCCCTCTCTATAATAAACTTGTCATCCGGAGCCATCAACACCGGAATCCGGAACGAACGGCTCAGCTCAGCCACTCCGAAGATATGATCGAAATGACCGTGTGTAAGCCATATCGCTTTGGGAGTGAGGCCCTCCGATGCGATGAAATCCTTCATGGTCCCGATCTCGGACGGGTCATAGCACCCGGGATCCACTATCACGCAATTCCGTCCCTCATCCCAGAGAATGTACGAATTCTCCCGGAAAGGATTGAAGCAGAAAGACTTGATATGAATATGACCGATAGTGACCATCACGCCTCACCGAAGACTATTCCTACAAATTTAAAAATAAATCAAGAAATCTTCAATAGCACTTCTTTCAGATATGGTCCGGTAACTGAAGACGGATTGGCGGCCAATTCTTCCGGTGTGCCCTCGGCGACTATCCTGCCGCCTCCCTGGCCACCGTCAGGCCCGAGATCGAAGATGTAGTCCACGCTTTTGAGTATGTCCAGGTTGTGCTCGATTATGATCACAGTATTGCCCTGGTCAACAAGCTCCTGAAGAACCTGAAGAAGGACTTTTATATCCTCGAAATGCAAACCGGTGGTCGGCTCGTCAAGAATGTAAAGGGTGTTGCCGGTGGCCTTGCGGAACAGTTCCGCGGCTAACTTCATCCTCTGGCTCTCGCCTCCGGAAAGTGTCACGGCGCTTTGCCCGAGATGGACATATCCAAGTCCCACATCCACAAGGGCTTTCAGTTTCCTCGCTATGGATGGGATGGGCTTGAAGAACTCATAGGCCTCGCTGATAGGCATCTCAAGCACATCGTTGATATTCTTGCCCTTGTAGTGGACAGCGAGGGTGTCTTCCTTATAGCGCCTTCCTCTGCACTCGTCACAAACGACATTGACAGAAGGAAGGAAATTCATTTCTATCACCTTGATCCCTGCCCCGTTGCACGCTTCGCAGCGTCCACCTGGGACATTGAACGAGAACCTTCCGGCCTTGAAGCCCCTGACCTTGGCGTCCGGAGTGTCCTCAAAGAGGTTACGGATGTCCCCCATAACCCCTGTGAAGGTGGCCGGATTAGACCTTGGAGACCTTCCGATCGGACTCTGGTCTATCTCTATCAGCTTGTCAATATTCTTAACGCCCTCAATCGAATCATAAGGAAGCGGCCGGAGCTTCGCCCTATGAAGCTTGTTTTTGAGGATTGGCATCAAGGTCTCGTTGATCAATGACGACTTGCCGCTGCCGCTGACTCCAGCGACTCCTATGAAACAACCCAAAGGGAAAGTCACGTCCACATTCTTCAAGTTGTTTCCTCTCGCACCTGAAAGCCTAAGTGTCAAACCGTTACCCTTGCGGCGTGTGGCCGGGACATCTATCTTCTTCCGGCCCTGCAGGTAATCCAAAGTCAAGGATTTCCCGAAAACGCAATGGGAGGCTGTGGCTTTGTCAACCGATGACGGAACCTTCTCGTTTTCAGGGGAATAATCCATCAAAGCCCTCAAAGGAGCGTTCAGGCAGATCCTGCCGCCCTTCTCCCCCGCGCCCGGGCCGACATCGACCAGCCAGTCAGCGCTCATCATCGTCTCGAGATCATGCTCCACGACCATCACGGAGTTACCCTCGTCCCGAAGCTCTTTGAGGGAGGCGATCAACTTACGGTTGTCCCTTTGGTGAAGCCCGATTGAAGGCTCGTCAAGGATATACAGCACCCCGACGAGTTTGGATCCGATTTGGGTGGCGAGCCTGATCCGCTGGCTCTCACCACCGGAAAGGGAGCCGGTCGGCCTGTCAAGAGAAAGATAATCAAGCCCGACATCCAGCATGAAGCGTACCCTGTCATCCAGTTCTTTAAGGATGTCCCTGGCGATGTTGTTCTCCCGCTCATTTAGCTTCCCGGGAAGTGAGGCTAACCAATCTTTCAGGTCTGTCATCTCCATCGCGGCCACGTCAGAGATAGTCTTGCTGTCTATCTTGAAGCACTGGGCATTCTGGTTGAGCCTGGTCCCATGACAGACCGGGCAGACTATTTTCTCATCGATGTCATCCACGACACCATCGAAGGTCACCATCTCAGAAAGGTTCCCTTCCCCAATACGGAACATTTCCTCACTTCCGAATATGATGTGTGAGACAGCCTCGTCAGGAATAGTGGCGATTGGATCGTAAAGTGAGAAGTTGTATTTCCTTGCTATTGACCTGATAATATCGAACTTCCGGGTTTCCCTGACCTTGCCGAGAGGAACGATTCCACCGTCAGCGATTGAGAGGCTCCTGTCTGGGATGATCGTGTCCATATTCACGTCCACAATCATTCCGAGTCCCTTGCAATGAGGACAATAACCTTCCGGAGAATTAAAAGAGAATGAGTGGGGAGCCGGTTCTTGGAGGGACAACCCTGACTCGGGATCGACAAGATGCTTGGAGAAGTGGCGGAGCTTGTCATCCCCGCTCTCAAGCATCGCCACGGAACCTTTGCCGAGGTTAAGGGCGGTCATCACAGAGTCCCGTACCCGTTTCGTGTCCCCCTCCGCAGGCTTAAGCTTGTCTACGACGAGTTCAATGAAATGGCCTTTGTAGCGGTCCAGGACGTCCACCTCGTTAAGCGGAAGGATTTCCCCGTCGACTCGGACTTCTGTGTACCCTCTCTTTCGCAACTGGTCGAAAAGTTCCCTGTAATGGCCCTTTCGTCCCCTCACAAGCGGAGCGAGAAGGTAACAACGCTTCCCTTTATAACCGTCCATGATCAGGTCAACTATCTGCTCGTCAGTATAGCGGACCATCTCCTTGCCGGTGACCGGTGAATATGCCCTCGAGGCTCTCGCGTAAAGAAGGCGGAGGAAGTCGAAAATCTCGGTAATGGTCCCCACGGTCGAGCGGGGATTATTGCCGGTGGTCTTCTGCTCTATGGCGATGATAGGACTGAGGCCGTCGATGCTCTCCACTTCCGGCTTCTCCAGGATGCCCATGAAGTGCTTGGCATAAGTGGAGAGGGTGTCCATGTACCGCCTCTGTCCCTCGGCATAAATAGTGTCGAAGGCCAGGGAGGACTTCCCGCTGCCACTCAAGCCGGTCACGACCACAAACTCGTTCCTCGGGATGTCAACATTGATCCCGGCCAAGTTGTGGGCTGACGCCCTTCTGATCTCGATATATTCCTTTCCTTTCATCACCGTGTCATTTCAAAACCTACGTTCTTACGGAACAAGATCCAGTAAAGAACGTAGGTTATTGTCATGATTATCCCAAATGTAAGGGATTGAAAAGCATCCTACCAAGCAAGAGCTGAAGCGCCGAGAATAGCGGCGTCAGACTCCTTCAAAGAGGAATAAACCAGCTTTACCTTGCCTCTCCAAAGAGGAAGGACATTGGCGTTCATCGACCTCTCGATCGGTTCTGTGAGGAACTCCTTGCTCCTGGCCAGACCACCGAACAGGACGATAGCCTCGGGAGCGGAGAACTCGATGAAATCAGCGAATGCCATTCCGAGCATGGTGCCGGTGTAATCGAACAGCTTGAGAGCCATATTATCACCCTCCTTGGCAGCCTCATAGATGTCTTTAGAGGTGATATTGTCCAGCTTACGGAGCATTGAAGGCTCGTCGCTCATGTCCAGCCACTCGCGAGCGGTCCTGGCCATTCCGATAGCGGAGCAATAGGTCTCAAGGCAGCCGGTCTTACCGCAATTGCAGAGACGACCGTTCTTGCGGACAAGGGTAGTGTGGCCAAGCTCACCGGCGAAACCGTCGTGGCCATAAACCATCTCCCCGTTGATCACGATTCCACTGCCCACACCAGTGCCAAGGGTGATCATAATGAAATTCTTCATTCCCCTGGCGGCGCCATAGGTCATCTCACCCATCGCGGCGGCGTTGGCGTCATTGGTCAGGGTCACAGGGATTCCGCCCATGGCGTCCTTCAGCATAGCGGCGAAGTGGATGGAACCGGAACGGCCCCATGACAAATTGACAGCATTCTCGATGTCACCTGTGTAATAGTTGGCGTTAGGAGCACCGACACCGATACCACGAATCTTACCCTGGGCTCCAGCCTCGGCGATAAGCTTCTTGAGAGCTTCAGCCAACTCGGCGATGAAAGGCTCCACGGAGTCATGGTTGTCAGTCCTGATGACAGTCTGGGCGATCACGGTGCCGCGGGTGTCGACAATACCGCACTTGCTGGTCTGTCCACCTACATCGACTCCAATAACAAGGTTCTGATCAATATTTTCCATATTCATCTCTTCTAGTCGACAGGGATGTCCTTATTGACGTTCTTGCAGCCGATCAGGGCGTAGTAGAGGAGGTAGCAGAGCATGGCGATAACGAGCCAGTAGCTGTTCATGTAGCCTGCTCCCTTGGCGATCAGATTCTGGATGAAAGGCATCACACCTCCACCGACAACCAGAGTCATGAATATTCCGGAAGCGGCCTCGGTGTACTTGCCGAGACCCTCAACCGCCAAGTTGAAGATAGCGCCCCACATCAGCGAGGTGCAGAGACCGCAAAGGACAAGTAAGAGACAGCTTAGAGGAACCTTGAACATTGCGAAACCGTCAGCGGCGCTGTAGCCGGGCATGTTGACGGTAACAGTCTTAGGAGTGAGAATCGCGATGAGAACAAGCAAGATGGCCACGGAACTGACAGTGATCATCTGGGTCCTGGTGCTGACCTTTCCGGAGATGAATGTGCTGCAAAGACGGCCGACCATCATGAGCAACCAGTACACAGCGGCGATAGCGCCTCCGATAGCGGCACCATTCACAAGGATACCAGCTCCCTTGGAAGAAGCGTCGGCAAGATAGAAGTTAACCTGTGAGGGAATACCAATCTCAATTCCCACATAGAAGAAGATGGCGATGGCGCCAAGTACGAAATGGCGGAAATTCCAGGCGCTGTGCTCATAGACAGTGGCGTTGCGCTCCTTGGCGGGCTCCGGAATCTTCAGAAGGGAGATGATGATGAAAGCGGCAGCGAACACACCCATGGCGATGAAAAGCAGCGGGGCCACATCAGACATTGACGTATTGGCCGTCACGGTACCGATGAGGGCTCCGACGAGCAGAGGGGTCAATGTGCCGGTAAGTGAGTTCAAGGTACCTCCGATCTGGATGTACTGGTTGCCCTTGTTACCACCGCCACCGAGGATGTTGAGCATCGGGTTGACGACAGTATTGAGCATACAGACGCAGAAACCGCAAACGAAAGCTCCGAGAAGATAGACATAGATCGCGGAGCCTCCTCCGATCTTGCTGGAGAGCCACTGGATGACGATTCCGACGAAACCGGTCGCGAGAGCGGCGAGAGTCGTGTTCTTGTAACCGATCTTGAGGAGCATCTTGCCAGCGGGGATACCCATGAAGAGGTAAGCGGCGAAGTTCATCAGGTTACCAGCCATCCTGGACCACTCGAACTTGTTGCCCCAGATCACGCCGAAGGGGGCGGCCATGTTGGTGACGAAGGAGATCATGGCGAAGATGAAGCACATCGTCACGATAGCCACCATGTTAGTTTTTTTCTTTTCCATGCAGAATTGTTTTTATTGTGTTAGTTTAATGCCAAAACACGTGATTACACAAAGCTACAAAAAAAAGACGAATCTTCAACCTGTCCGTTGCCAATTCTTATATAAAAAAGGTCGGCGCTTTCCCCAAAGCGCCGGCCAGTTGTATATAAAACGAACTTAACAAATAGACAACAAAAAGAACTTTTGTCTGTCTGGGAGCAAAGGTATAAAGTTTTTTTAAAAAGTCAAATTATTTTCCGTTAAAAATTAAAACGATTTTTATTAAAATAATTAAATTATTTATACGTTTTATTTATAAAATTTTAAGGAATTATCTATTGCGATACTCGCTGGGAGTCATCCCTGTCTGTGACCTGAAAAACTTGTAAAACACTGACGCGTTGGTGAAATTGAGCTTATACACAATCTCTTTAATGCTGTCATCAGTGTATTTTAGCATGCTCTTGGCTTCCTGGATGACAAAAGCGTCAATCCATTCCGGGGCGGAACGCCCACTTACATCCTTAATCAGCCTGGAAAGATATTTAGGAGTAATTCCAAGCCGATTCGCGTAAAAAGCCATTCCACGCTCGGTGGAGTGATATTCAGAGACAAGGGACATGAAACGCTCGAAGAGCATATTAAGCCTAGTCTGTGCCGATTTTGATGGCTCCGGCTCCGGTTCCGGTTCGTGATTGCTCTCGCTGACCATTCCCTCAAGCACATGGAGAAGTGACTCGACCAACGATTTCACGGATGCGATTTTTGTCGGAATTCCAGTATCAATAATTGATTTGACAAGATGGAAATACTTGGAACAGAAAGACATCTCATTTTTCGTGAGCATTATCCTCGGGTCATAAAAGAACATCAATCTGGACTCAAAAAGCCTCGAGAAGTCAAACTTGATGTCAGAAATGAACTGCCTGGAAAGAGCCATAGCCACAATTCTACCATTCAGGTCTTTCCCGGCTCCCATTTTCCCGACTTTTAAAATGTATCCCGGAATACAAACCACCAGGGTGTTGTCCTGTATACGGAATTTTCTGAGGTTGATCTCTATGTCAAACCCACCCTTCTCACAGAATATGGCGAGGAAAGCGTCCGTGCGGAAAGGACTGTCGATAAAAAAACCCGGATCATGTTGCTGGACATCCACAACAAGAAAATCATTCCCCAAACTGATATCATCCCCAGGAGGAAGGAACTTTCTGATCTGTTCAAAACCGACGCTCTGAAGTGTGTCTCGCATAGCCCCAAAAATTATTTGAACAATAATATAATAATTTGCCCGAAAATTCACGGGCTGTTCGCCAAATTCGACCTTTTGACAATAGAATGCTCCTTTGGAACATTCTTTTTTGGCCGGATGGCAATCTCTTTGTAGCCCCTCCGTGGCCCCTGTGAAGGGAGACAAGCTGAATATTTGACAATAATGAATAATATGAAAAAGTATTTGATTCCAATCCTGGTCATCACGATGATGGCGCCTTTCAGCGCTTCAGCCCAAAGGACTCTCACACTTGAAGAATGCCGCAAGATGGCGATAAATGGCGACAGAGAGCTTGAGCAAGCCAGGACAAAAGTGGAGATGGCAGGCTATGACCGTAAGATCGCGTTCGCGAATTATCTCCCCAACATCTCAGGTACCGGAGCGTACCTTCACAATCCAAATGACATAGCCCTGATCAGTGAGTCGGGATCCGCGACTCTCCGGAACGCCGGTACAACCCTGCATGCAGCCTCACAGCAGTACCAGCAGCAAGTTATGGGAGAACTGACCGCTTATATTCAGCAACTTGCGGCGACCGATCCGGCGAGTGCGATGAAATACATGCAGTTGATGCAGGATCCGCTTCTGCAGACAGCCTTGGCTAAAGTATCCGCGGTGGACATGTCAGAGGCGATCAATTCGATAGGGCAAGAGATAGATGACGCTTTACATCCGGATCTCGAGAACATCCTGGTAGGGTCAGTGACCGTCCAACAGCCCATATTCATGGGAGGTAAAATTTTGGCCGCCAATAAGATAGCCAAACTGGCCGAGCAATTGTCCGAGGCAAGCTACGACCAACGGTACCAGCAGACCATAGTTGATGTTGACCAGGCATATTGGCAGATAGTTTCTATCGCCGCCAAGAAAAAACTCGCTGAGTCATATTCCGACCTTCTCCATAATATGGAGCATGATGTCGAGCTGGCCGTCAAGGAAGGCGTCTCGACCGAGTCTGACGCTCTTCAGATAAAAGTCAAGGCAAACGAGGCCGACATGTTGAAGACCAAGTCCGAGAATGGTCTAGCCCTGGCCAAGATGCTGTTATGCAAAAGGATAGGCCTGGATCTCGGAACAGATATAGTTTTGGCTGATGAGCAGCTGGAAGAGATTCCTCTAGCGAGAGTCGGATCGGAGAAGAGCCTGGAAGACATCTATGCCGACAGACCCGAGACCCGCAGTCTTGAGTTGGCTTCAAAGATATATGACAAGAAAGTGGCTGTCGCCAGAGCTGACATGCTCCCGAAAGTCGCCGCCATGGGTGGCTATATGGTCTCCAATCCAAGCCTGAAAAACGGGTTTGAGAAGCAGTGGAACGGCTATTGGAGTGTCGGAGTCGTCGTGAACGTCCCGTTATTCCATGGTTTCGAGGCCCTCAACAAGACTCGCAAGGCGAAAGCCGAAGCGACTCTATACCGGTCGCAGCTGGAAGACGCGAAGGATCTCATCAACCTCCAGGTCACCCAACTCAGAAAGCAGGAGACCGAGGCTGTAGAGAAATTGAATATGGCCAAAAGCAACCTCTCCAGCGCCGAGGAGAACCTAAGGACCGCGACGATAGGTTTCAACGAAGGCGTCATCAATGCCAACACGGCTCTAGGAGCCCATACAGCGTGGCTTCAGGCTCGCTCTGAATATATCGACGCGGGGGTGGAGCTCCAAATGCTCGCGGCCAATCTCGACAAGGCAGAGGGCAACCATAAGGCAACTTTATAAAGGAAATAATTAAAAATCAATACAATGGAAAAGCAAAAGAAAAGTTACAATCTAGTGATTGGAATAGCGGCGCTGATAGCGATCATCCTGGTTATCGCCATCGTCGGTTATTTTGTTTCCAAACCCAAACCGCTAGTGATCCAAGGTGAGGCCGAGGCAAGTGAGTACAGGGTCTCCGGAAAAGTTCCCGGAAGGATTGAGGAACTCTATGTGAAAGAAGGTCAGATGGTTCACAAAGGCGATACGATCGCCTTCATCGACTCCCCCGAGGTCAGGGCGAAACTGATCCAGGCCAATGCCGCGAAGAATGCTGCTGCGGCGCAAAGCGACAAGGCCCGTCACGGCGCCAGGTCTGAGCAGATTCAGGGAGCCTACCAGCTTTGGCAACAGGCGATCGTTCAGGAAGATGTCCTGAGAAAATCCCTGGACAGGGTCGAGAGGCTATATGAGCAGAAGGTAATCGCCGCCCAGAAATATGATGAGGCCAAAGCCAAGTACGATGCCGCCGTAGCGCAGACCAAAGCCGCCAAGAGCCAGTATGACATGGCGGTAAGCGGAGCCAGGGCTGAGGACAAGGCCGCGGCGAGAGCTCTTGTGGAACAGGCTTCAGGTGCTGTCCAGGAGGTCGAGTCCTACCTTGGAGAGCTTTACCTCACCTCCCCTGCCGACGGTATAATCTCGGCCACTTATCCAAAGGTCGGCGAGTTGGTTGGCCAGGGCTCCCCTGTCGCGAGCGTGACTGACATCAACGACATCTGGTTCACATTCAATGTGCGTGAGGATTATCTCCACGGTATGAAGGAAGGGGACAAGGTCACCGTATCGCTTCCGGCTCTTGACGGCAAGGAAGTGAGCGCGACGGTCTATTATATTGCCGTACGGGAATCCTACGCCACCTGGAAAGCGACTAAGGAGACTGGTTTATACGACGCCAAGACCTTCGAGGTCAGGGCAGTACCTGACAGTCCGGTCGAGGGAATACGACCTGGAATGTCAGCGATAGTGAAACAGAAATAATAACTGGATATAATGAACAACTGGCAAAGGATATTATCGGTCGCGCGGCGCGAGCTCAGGATAATCAGGAATCGTCCTCTTTATTTCATGGGCTCGGTCGGAGTGATCGCTTTCTGCGCCGTTTTCTTCCTGACTTTCTTGAACCAAGGTCTTCCGGACAATATCCCGATAGGTATTGTAGATGAGGACCGGTCTTCAACCTCACGGAACTTTTGCCTTCAACTCGACGCGACCCAGCTCGGGAAGGTAGTCCGTTACGATTCATTCTCTGCCGCGAGGGAAGACATGACAAGCGGGAAGATTGCCGCCGTCTGCGTGATCCCGGAGGGGATGAACGAGAATATACAGGCTTTCAAGCAACCGAAGATCACGTTCTATGTGAATGGGTTGTATTTCGTGAGCGGAGCTCTTGCCTGGAAAGACCTTCTGACTATGGTCAATCTGACCAACGGTGCTGTGCAAAGGGAGATCCTCAGGGCGAAAGGATTCAATGACAGCCAGATAATGGGCATGATTCGTCCGATAGACATCGACACCCACCAGATAGGCAACGTCACGACCAACTACAACTACTACCTTACTGGAATATTGCTTCCGGGAATACTGGAAATGATTGTGATCCTGGTACTTATATATTCCTTGGGCGCGGAGTTGAAGTTCGGGACGTCAAGGCATCTGATGGACACATCCGGCCATTCGATAGTGACTGCCCTTATGGGCAAGCTGCTGGTCTGGACTATTGTGTTTTCCGCAATAGGGTTCGTAATCATCATGCTCCTGTACCACTGGCTCCATTTCCCGATCAGCGGAAGCATATTCAATATGTTCCTCGCGATGTTCCTGCTGGTCATCGCAAGTGAATCGGCAGGAATATTCATCCTGGAGATGCTCCCCGTACCAAGGCTGGCGTTGAGTGTCGGCGCGTTGTACAGCGTGCTTGGCCTCTCGCTGTCGGGATTCACATTGCCTCTCGAGGCGATGCCACCCTACATACAAGGGCTTGCCGTCATGTTCCCGTTGAGACATTACTACCTATTTCACGTCCAGGAGATTATCTTCGGAGCAGGTTTCGCCGGATGGTGGGATGAGGTGATCCATCTATTGGTATTCCTGTTCGTCCCCCTCGTCGGCCTCAGCAGGCTAAAGAACGCATATATCCATCAGAACTTCCCAAAAGAATAGACCATGGCAAACAACAGATTCATAAATACTTGGCTTCGGGACTGGTGGGACATTTTCTGTCACGAGCTCAAGCAGATATTCTCCGACGGAGGAGTCATGCTGATTTTCATCATCGCCGGACTAGCCTACCCGCTTTTATACAATGTGGTGTATCTGAACGGCCTTTTGGAGGATACTCCGGTCGCCGTAGTGGACGACGCCGACTGTTCCGACAGCCGTAGGTTCATAAGGGAGATCGATGCCACCAGGGAGGTGGAAGTCGCCGCGAAATGTGTCAATATGGATGAAGCCGAAAGGCTTATGCGGGACCGGAAAATCAACGGAATAGTGTATTTCCCCAGGGACTTCGGTGAGAAACTGGCCAGGAACGAGACCGCGACCCTCTCTCTTTACGCCGACATGAGCAGTTTCTTGTATTACAAGAACGCCATGATCGCCACTAACTTCGTGATGCTTCATGAGATAGGGCAAATCCAAATGGAGAGGTACTCGCTTGCGGGGATGACGGAACAAGAGGCGTCCCAAGTCATCAAACCTCTTGGTTATGAGGACAATAATCCTTTCAACAGGACATTCAACTATAGCCTATTCCTAATCTCGGCCATATTGATGATAATCATCCAGCAGACAATGTTCTACGGAATGTCATTGCTGGCGGGGACCCAGAGGGAAAGGAACCACAGTTTCGCCTCCCTGCCTGACAAACTGGAAGGTCACGGGATGGTACGTGTCGTGCTTGGCCGCGGTGGCGCATACTGGCTGCTTTACCTTGGGATCGGCATGTATATAGCCTTCATCGTTCCGGCGATATTCGGGATTCCCCAACGCGGCCAGTTCGGTGACATCCTGGCGATGCTGCTGTTCTTCATCACGGATTGCGTGTTCTTCAGCATGACCTGGAGCACATTGATCACCAGACGAGAGTCCGTGTTCCTATTGTTCCTGGCAATGTCCCCGATCTGCCTGTTCCTGACAGGCTGTTCGTGGCCCACAGTTGCTTTCCCTGGATTCTGGAAGGTGTTTTCCTACATATTCCCGTCAACCTTCGGGGTCCAGTCCTATATCAACCTCAGCACTGCCGGAGGTGACATCAACGCCGCCGGAAGCCAGATGAGGATCATGATCCTGCAGACCATAATCTATTTCGGACTTTCCTGCGCCTGCATTTTCGCGGAGAACTGGGTGATACACCACAAGGAAGTGATCCGGGAACGGAAGGACAAACTGGCCAGGAAGGCCGGTATTGACAAAGTTGAGGATACCAAGATAATAGCCGGAGAATAAAGACGTCAGAGCCCCAGTTCCTCGGCTTTGGCCAACATTTCAGTATTGCCGCTGACTTCGAGCTTACTATAGATACGGTACTTGTGGTTGCTAACGGTTCGGGCTGACAAGCATAGCTTATCCGCTATCTGCTTGTCGGAAAGGCCATCTTTACTGAGGGATATTATTTCCAGCTCCCTTGAGCTCAAACCTCTGGTACCCAACGACTTCTTCCTGGAAATCATCAGCTCGGAAATATAATTCACGACCACCGGATCCATCGGGGCGTCGCCCTCGGACAGACTGGCGCAACGCTGCCGTATCTCCTCCTCGCTCATGGTGGGCCATTTCCTGATGAAATCCAAAGTATGGCTATCCTTGATGCCGGCGAGGGCCGGGTCATACAAGTCTTTGGCGATCACGGCGAAAAGCATCTCCCGGCTTCGGGCGATAGCCTGGATACTTTTGTTCTTCTGGGAAATCTGGCGGTTGAGCCGGATGAATTGGACGATAGCGGCCAGTGCCAGGATGAATAAAGCGCCGAAAAGGAACACAAGACCTGTCCTAGTCTTGATCTGCCTGTCTTTAAGTTCAGTCTGATACTCTGTCTGGAGGTCCTGGAGAATGTCATCACCTTTCTGACGCATGTACAGCTGCATGTAATAGGAATAATTCTGATGAGCCTCCGTTGCCAGCCGGGTATTCCCTTTTCGCAGATACAGGATGGTCAAGTGGTCATATATCTGATACAACTTAAGGTAATCCGACTCTGGAGTCTCTCCTATAATCCTTGTGCAGAAACCGATGGCCTCATCCGTCTTGTCTCCCTGCCGGAGATATCGCATCCGGGAGGATAAAGCTCTCGCGGAAGTCTTACCACCGTCAATCTCCTCCGCTTTTTCAAGCCACTCACCAGCCTTACGATAAATCTGCCTGTCCAGGACATCATTCCATCGGTTCTTGTTGATGTACAACTCGCAAAGGAAATAACAAGACTCTGCCACTATTCCGTTCCAACCTCGAGGTTCAGCCAGTGCCAACGCGTTTTCAAGATAATCAATTCCCTCATCGTCCCGGTTCTGCTCAGCGGAATAATTGGAATAAGAGCAGACTTTACCCTTAAGCAGCAGCGCCGCAGCCAGCAAGGAATCATCTCGCTCCTGGACAGCGATGTCTTCCGCTTGACAAGCATGCTCAAACGACAAGGAATCCCTGCTGGTCTGGAGAAAGAGCTTTGAAAGAGTCAGGTGAGAAAGGGCCTGGTCAATCTTCTCTCCGGAATCGGCGATCTTTAAAGCGTCAAAAGCCAGGCTGACGGCTTCATCGTAACGGGACTGGGATGTCAGTCTTTCCGCTTCCTCCAACAAGTTGGATACACTTTGTTCCTGCCTTATATCGATACCTCCATCGCAAGAAAAGAGCAGCGACAACGAAATCACCAAAAAAATGGCATTTGAGTATATACTTATAGGTCTCATGAGTAATAAAACGCCCAAATATACTCATTTTCATACTCAAATTGAGTAAAATGAGTAAGATTACTCAATAAAAAAACGAATAAAACCCCCATCTTGCAATCAGCAAAAACAGACGATTATAACTCAACCTTGAGGAAAGAACTATTCGCTTTACTGACCTATTGAAGCTATTCAAATCAAAAGAAGCGGTCGTGGCTGAGGGAGCCACGACCGCTTTATTCTAGCGGATCAAACTCTCTTATGGAGTCTTCCTGTTGATGGCGTCGTACTTAGCGAAGTCCTCGTAGGTGCCAGTCCAATCCTTGCCATAAGCGAGTTTGTGGATCCTGTACCAGATGGCATAACGTGAGGGGGCGTTATAATAGCCGGCATTATTATTCTTCATTATGCTGTTCTCGGTAGGACGCCAGACGCCATATTGGTAAGTATAGCCACCTTCGATCACCCCCACTTCATTCTTATAACGATCATCGGCAAGGAACCACGCCCACTTTATCTTGGAGGGATCCGGAGTCAGGTCGATATTAGAGTACCATCCGTGAGGTGAGTTAGCGTTAATCCTGTCCTTATCCATAGATGACAAAGTTCCGGAATAATTATACTCATCCGCAAGTTTGGCGAACCCGTGACCTCCAGCCTCGTGTTGGATTACCTCTATGGTATTTTCAAAAGAATCATCCAGCTTTAAGAAAAACGCCACACTATTGCCGCTGGCATAATCTCGCTCATTCCAGTTTTCCGGCTCGTGCATCGAGCAAGCTCCAGCCATACGTATCTCAGAAAAATCTTGGTTAACGCAAACAACCACCAGGACCTCATCCATTCTCTTCGGATCCTTCACGGCATTGAGAGCCAGGTCAAAGCATTTGGACTCATTACCGACGATAGCCGTGCCTGGTAGTGGAGTTGAGCCAAGGCTCTGACCTCCAAGCTCATATCCCTCCGCAGCCGAGACAGTTGTGACAAAATAGATATTGAACAAGTGGCGGAACGACTTATATGGCTCGACATCGAAGAAACCTTCGGCGCAGGCCTTCATATCGTTAAGGTATAAGCCGCTTTCCACCTGACGGTCAGAATAAGCGTCTCCCATAAAGACGACATCAATTCCATTCCCTTCCGCAGCCTTTTGATACACAGTCACTTCTCCTTCCTTGGAATAGTCAGTGGATATATAGTATTCCGGCGTGGGCAGATCATCGTACTCATAAGGCTTCATAATACCCCAATAATCTTTCCATCCACTGTTGGTGGTGTATAGATTAAATGACTGGGATGGAACATAAAACTTTAGTGCGGACGCCTCCAAGAGTTGGTGGTCAGTGTACGAAGGAGGAATGATGCCACGGAAATACACTTCCTCCAATCCCTTGTCATACATAAACGGGTTATACCCGATGGACTTCAAGTTGGCCGACAAAACCACTTTTTTGAGGGCTGTGCAATTCTCGAAAACATAATCTTCAAACTCTGTCACATTGTCCCCCATAGTGACTGATTTCAAGGTATGTCTATTGGCGAAGAGCTCGGATCCCAAAGCTGTGACATCGTCAGGAACCACATAGTCATCATCAATGATCGGAACCAGGAACATCAACTTTCCGGCAGCGTTTTTATATCCCTTATGATCCGTGGTGGCGTATTTGCCATCCACAGACTCGAGATTATCACAACCTTGGAATGCGAAACCACTAATCTGGAAAAGCGATTCCGGGAAAGTTACACTCTTGAGTTTTAGGCAATTATAAAAAGCATAATTCTCTATGCAAGTGATTCCCTCCGGGATATCATACGATGTGTCGTCCTTCCCTGCGAAGAAATAAATCGTGTTCGGGAAACGAGAGTTAGGATCATAGATGATTTTTCGGTCCTCAGAGACAAAATGGGTATTATCTCCAAGAAGATTCTTCAACTTTTCACAGAACGAGAAGGTATAGGGATGTATTGAGATGACAGAAGAGGGAATCGTGATGCTTTCCAAGCTTGAACCAGCGAAACAAGTCTCTTCCAAATACTTGACACCAGAAGGAATGACAACCGATTTGATGCCCTGGACATAGGCGAACGCATTTTTATCAATTATGGTGACTCCGGATGGAATCTCGTAGGACTCAATTCCCGCAGAGGCGAAAGCGGCCAGTGATTCGCCGAAGATGATACATCGCCCGTCCTCAGAAACATGATTGCCAGTGAACTTCTCCAATGTGGGACAAGACGAGATTACACCGTTGATAGTATTCAAGTTGGCCGGCACCCTGAATTCCTTGATATTATATCCATAATAAAAAGCCCAATCTCCGATTGTCTCTACACAATCAGGCAGAAGCAGTCCGGTCACTCTCAAACAATCTGAATACTCTTGGGAAAGGACATCAAACAGTGTAATAGGACCGCTGTAATGGATCACTCCATATCCATTGTTATAATTGTTGGATTGGGGTATAGACGATCCCTGAATATTCACAATTTTCAGCGGCTTGTTATCAGAAGTGGTGTACCATATCTCATTAGACGGAGGAAGTTGTCCATCAGGGAAACCTCCCTTCACTACAGTGACCGCACAGGTGGCTGTTTTGCCGCCAGCCGTCACAGTGATTGTGGCCGTACCCGCTTTCAAGCCCTTGATCATACCGTTTGAGACAGCGACAACGCTGGCGTCAGAACTGGACCAGGTGATTTTCTGATCAGTCGCATTGGAAGGAGACACCGCAGCGTCAAGCTTGAATGTCTCATCAATGGAAAGGGACAGCGAGGTCTTGTTAAGGGAAACTCCGGTGACCGCCACCGTTGTCGGAGTTGACGGAGTATCCGGTTTGTTCGGCAACGGTTCTTCTTTCGGAGAACAGGCGGACATGACAAAGATAATCGGCAATGTCAAGAATAGGTTCAGGGATAGTTTCATCATGATTATCAAATGCTAAAGGGCTTGTTTCCTCAAATATACTTTAAAGGTACCAAAAAACAAAACAGACATCCATTTAGAGGATAGATGTCAGTTGTCCGTCTCAACAATAATGAGAACATAACGCTGACACAAAGGTAATCATCGTTTCTCATCACGCAACGCTAACCTAAACTTTTTGATCTGGTAAATTCATCATCTCACTACTTCAATCAGCATCTCCTTCATCCAAGTTGAGTCTCCATCCGGGAGTCCTGCGAGAATCTCGAGAACATGTTGGAACGATCCCATAAAACAGACTACTTGGAAATGGCTTGGAATTTGCGGAACGACTTCAAGGTGCACGACGCCCAGACGGTGTTTTTCTAAGAACTCTAATGGTTTGTATCATGATAATGTTTCAGTTTAAGCACCTACTCAAACCCTTTTTAGTATTGACCACATTCGTACTGGTGCTATCTTGTGGGCATGGAAGCAAACAGGAAGTGATGGATGAATCGGACTTTATCTTCGAGACCGAGAATATCAAAGGGGATGCTACAGAATATTCCAGGCCGGTTGTCATTACAGGACATATATCCAACCGGGATGTTTATCCGAAAACAACGGAAATCAATATCGTTTGCCCGTTTTATGACCGGGTTTCACAAAGCCAGAGTTCAGTAATATCTGATGATGCTTTTGCTTTCTCTTTCATTCCTTACTCCCCCAGAACCATTTCGATGCCTCCTTTTATTGAAACCATGATGGTGTGTCCTGGAGATTCCATACACATAGAACTGGATTTCGCTGATTTGGGGAAGGTGGTTTATTCCGGCAAAGGAGCCGAGAACAATGAGAAACTCAACGAATTCCACATGAGGTATTACCTGAGCAATGATTGGCCAGGATTCGCGAACATGCATGAGGATTCATTAGGGAAACTTGTCAGGACATATAAGAACGCAGAGGAATTCTCAGAAGCCGCGAAACAGAGTTTAGATCATCACCTGTCCCGAATGGATGATTTTATTGCAGAAAAACAGCCGAGCCAGGAACTCGCCATCCTTTGTCGCATGGAGATTGAGGCCGACTATTACTCTGCACTTATTCGTAGCCTGCTTTTATATAGGCATGACGGACATGATGATGTGTCATCATATTTCCGGATTCAAGATGCTGAGCACTTATTCAGCGGCGACTATATGAACAGCAACCTTTTCGAATTGTCTTCGGACATACGTAACTGGTCGCTTGACGCTTTGAACCGGGAGGAGATCGTAAGATTATATGCTGATTACCCTAGTCTCATCCATTTCTTGAAAAAGGCCACAAAGAATGACATCCTTCGCCAAATGATGATTACGGATGCATATAACCAGTTGCTGGAAGCGAATAATGTAGAGCGCTTCGAAGAGTATTTTGCCAGTTTCAATGACAATGTCACTTTCCCGCTTCTCAAACTCTCTACCAGGGACCGGTATATGCTCAAGAAGGAGTATCAGCAGAATCCGCGAATTCTTTCCGATGCCATATTAAATGCAGACAAGCCTCGAGACGGCCAAGACAATTTCATTAAAGAGAATGAAGGCCTCAAGTTGCTGAGAGAGATTATTACCAATGAGAAAGAAAAGGTAGTCTATATTACTATCGGAGCAAAATGGTGTCCAGGATCTTTGAGCAATATTCCCTATCAGCAAAGTTTGGCTTCTGATTATCAAGGGAAACCGCTTCGAATCGTCAATTTCTATCTGGACAACAAGCCCGATGATGCCAACTCCATCGCCCTGGGAATCGAGAATTACCATCTGACGGATGCCCAACGGCTTGGATTTGACCCGATTCTCCATTTGGGCAGAGGCATCCCGTTTTTCATCTTGATTGACAAGGATGGAGTGATTGTGGATTTCGGGAATCACCTACGAGCTTCCAATCCGGCAACGAGAGAGAAGATTGACGATTATATTTATAAGTAAAACAGTCTCATCTCAACATATCTCGCCAAAATAAAACAAAATCGGCCCCTGGAACTACTCCAGAGGCCGATTCATTTCAAATAGCTTCTACTTTATTTGCTATAATTTCAATACTCTCCCTCTCCTCTCCATCCTGCCGAGGGCTCTACCACGACGGCCTTCTTGAATTTGGTAACTGTTGCTCCGTCAAAGATAAAATGGTGTGAGCCTCAGGCCTTCATGGTAGGCATCATACGCTATGATATTATTATGAGTGACTGATTTCCTTATTTTACAAGTTCCAGGTGTTCCAGGAAGTCCGGCGACTCGAGCCGGGGCAGGCCGGATTCGGCTAGAACACCATATCCCGAGCGACCTGTTGGGCCCTCTGGCTGTGTGCCTCATTCATCTTGCCGAAATTCCACTTCACACCAAAGAGGATATAACGTCCCATGATGAGGCGGTAGGAGTCCTCTTCATAGTCAGCTGTTACGGTATGGGTCAGGTTATGTGTCTGGTCCAGGATATCGTGGACTATGACGCTTAGATTGAATGCTTTGATATTTTTTGATATTCCCGCATTCCACTGCCACTCTGGCTGACCGTAACCTGCTGAATAGCCTTTGTAAAAAACATAATGGATATCCGAATTGAATTCGTATTCATTCTTTGTGGTATAGGATCCTCTTACTGTAATGCGGGTATCCAGAGTGCTCATATTGGCCCTGGGATTTAGTGAATAGCGGGCAATTCTCTGGAGGCTGCTGGCACCTGCGCTGAAGAATAAGCGGTCTTTGTTGTATTTGACATAAAGTTCCTCAGTCATGTTTATGGATTGAGTCTTGCTCTCTCCGAACCCACTCTGCCCTCCATAGAAGCGATCCCCATTGGAATTGCCCCAAAAGTCGGACATGAACGCCGAATAATCGAAATTGTCTTTATCCAGGCTTGGAAGCGTTGTCCTGGCCTGATAGCTGATGGAGGAAGAATATCCGGGAGCACCAAGCATCGTCAACGACCAATGTTTCTTGACATCCAACGGAAAAGTGTAATCAATAACCAGGCTAGCCGAAAGACTTGGTTTTGTCGCATTTACGGGTACAGAATACAATATGCCATCTCCATCATACCATAGTGCGGAAACGATAGGGTCGTATGTAACATCTGATAACACAAATGCCATCAATGTGGAGAAGCTTTCCGGATTATTCCGCATCCAGTTTGCGTTGATAGCTGTCATCGTATATGGCTTCAAATAGATGTTACCCAGGCTCAGGCGGGATGAATTACTAATATCAAGCACAGGAAGCATCCTGCTATTGGAAGGCCGACGGCTGAGACCGGATCCTGCCAGGACTACCCGGTCTTTATTCTTGTTGTGCTGGAAGCGGAACATGGGCTTGAAGAACCAGTCCCAATCATCTTTCCCAGTAATATCTTCAATACCATAGCTCTTGGAAAAGGTTTCGTTGAGTACACCTATAGCCCGGCCGCCCAAAAGGATATAGCTGCTTTGTCCAATCCTGTATTGGACTGTCAAATCATATTGCTGCTGCATGAAATTAGTCCGGCTCTCAGTGGAATAAAAGTCATTTCTGCCTGCGGCATCGAACGCATCCCGGACATTATCGCGGCGTGACCAGCCCAATGACGTCATGGTAGAAAGTGTCAACTTCTTTCCTATGGGTTCCGAGAATCGGATGCTACCATCAAATCCATACGATAATCCTTTGGAGTGGTAAGTCATTGCACGGTAATCTTTTCCGGCAGCCGTTGCCAAGAAAGATGATTCCACACTCTCTCCTGAGTTATCACTATAACTGGGATTGAATGCCAAGCGTAAGGTTCGGTTCTTTTTGCCTCCTATCTGCCTGAAAGTCACGTCAGAATTAAAGTTTGTGATTTTGTTTTCCGAGAGGCCATGAACAGCATTCTCGGAACTATTTAAAATCCAACTATCCCGGGAAGTCACAGAGGCACTGTTAACGTAAGTATTTGCTTTATTGAAACGTAGAGACGGCCGGATATGAAACCAAACATTACCTTTCTCTTTTTTAAACTCCATATTGGTGGAAAGGCCGTTTACATAGGATTTCCCGCTGTTCTCTGTGGTAGAAAACATATTTCCATCGTCGCGATATGTTGTCCTGCCTACCTTGGTTCCAGAATCCGTATCCGCATATCTGTAATTAACACTTGCCGTAGTCTCTACATCTTTAATACGTGATGTGTTGACATTTACACCCAACTGGGCAGCTGTGGAAAGACCCTGGTCGCTTGATGAATGTTCCTCCCCCTCATCGTCAATATAAGCCACAACCATATTGGAATCATCCATTATGTTTAGTCCGTTTGCGATTACAGTTATCTGGTCTTTCTCGCTATAGGATGATAACAAAGCATTTTCATTCCATAGCACACCTCGATTGTCACGGAGAGCATTCTCTCTGTCCTTTTCTCCCAGCGTCGTACCTCCCTTTAAACCCACGTTACCGAACAATCCTTTTTCATATTCTTTCTTCAATGCGACATCCATCACCTTCTCTCGGTTACCATCCTGGATGCCGGAAGCCCGTGTCTGTTCGCTTTCACGATCGATGACACGAATCTTATCCACAATAGCTGCAGGCAAGTTATTAAGCGCAGTGGATTGGTCGTCGAAAAAGAACGTACGTCCTCCAACGGTGAGTTTGTCGATCACCTCTCCGTTGAACTTGACCTTGCCCTCGTCGGTTATCTCCATTCCGGGCATCCTCATCAGGAGGTCCTTGAGCATGGCATTGGCTCCCATCTGGAATGACGAAGCGTTGATCTCAACCGTATCCTTCTTTACAATT
>JAEEGH010004460.1_pt1 | contig 35910 bp, 28 predicted proteins | sample 9134181 | NCBI WGS metagenome assembly JAEEGH01 (sample SAMN16246544, study PRJNA631951) | gut metagenome | biome: gut microbiome; feature: rumen; material: DP-attached | host: Bos | place: Iran: Karaj | collected 2018-10
GTTCTACCATCCCTCCTATCGTCGCACTGCCGTATCCCGATACGTCTACGGTGTCCAAGGTGTCCAGAAACAGTCCGTCCGCACCCATGTCAAGGATTTCTCCCGCACGCTTGATGATTTTCTTTTGCCAGACGGGATTGCCCGCGTCCACGAAATAGGAGTTCCAGTTTCCGTTCATCAGCGGCGCGCCGTTCTCGTAAAAATAATAAGAAGCATATCCCCCTTCTCCCAGACCGTCGGCAACGTTCAGAGAGTCGTCCTCTCCCACCGTAACGTAACAAATGGTCCATACACCGGCTTCGTTCAACTTGCGTATTCCTTCTTCGCCGAGATTACGGCTTTCGCATATCGCCACGTCGTAATCGTTCATTTTTTCGTTATACGCGCCGTAATAGCAGACGAAATTATCCACGTCCAACCATTCTTTTTTCTCACCCGGAACCCGCTCTACCGTCTCTCGAGAAAATATGCTTTCACGTACGACGACCGTTCTCTCTTCGCAACCTGCGAAAAGAGTACTGCACAATATCGCCGCCATAACCAAAACCAATAATTTCTTTACCATAATTTTTACGCGTACCCGAACGAAAAATCGCCGTGTATCCGCCACTCCTTTTTTAATTATCGTTTTTTGAAGGTTTTATTTATTCCTATCTGCAAACTCGTCTATGTTTATCAGTTTTCCGCCGTTCAATCTGGATTCTTCCGCGGCAAAAGCCATAACGTGACTCTGTATGGAACTTGCAATCGTTGAAGAAACTTCTTCTCCGCCGTCTCGCAGGAAACTGAAAAACGTGGTCAGCATCTCGTTATCTCCCCCACCGTGTCCGCTCAGATCAGTTGCAAGTTTATTTATGTCGTAAACTACTTCTTTTTCTCCGAACGGCGTGTAAACGACCGTATTTTTCCCCTGGTCCCCGACTATCTCGCCGCAAGTCCCCATAATCTTGATGTGGCGCGTATTGTACGCGGTGCATCCGGTCATAGTAAAATTGACCGTTACTTCGTCTTCAAAAAGCATATTCACGACCTGATGGTCAACCACGTCGTTATCACACCTGAACACGCACCTACCGTACTGACTCGTTTTCAATTTTTCTTTCAATCCGTCTTCGGTAGGGTCGGTCATTACGATGTTGACCGGCCAGCCGATATTTCCGTGCCTGAACCCGATAACTTCCGAATCCAAATAAATTTTATACGCACTATATGGGCAATCGTCGATATGCGCACAATCGCAACACCTGTCGGCAACGCCTTCCGGCGCATGATCGGGATTGAAGTATTTAAGAGAACCGAAAGAACTGACCGAAAGACATTTTTTATTTATAAGATAGGCAAAAATATCGAAGTCGTGGCAACTTTTCTGTAAAATCATAGGACTGGTGTCGCTTTTTTTTCTCCAATTCCCGCGAACGAAAGAATGCGCGTAATGCCAATACCCGACGTTTTCTATCGCCTGTATCGTGACAATGTCGCCGATTTTACCCGAATCGATCAGATTTTTGATGGTTTTAAAAAACGTAGTATATCTCAATATGTGACAGACGGCGACCGTTTTTCCGGTTTCCCGCGCTTTGTTCAGAATCGTAAGACAGTCGCGTAAATTCGTACTTATAGGTTTTTCTAAAATAATGTCGTAACCCGCGTCCAACGCCGCTACGGCGTGAACGATATGTTGTGAATCCTGCGTGGCGATAAATGCGCAATCCGCTAATTTTGGTTTACGAAACATTTCTTCCGCACTAGAAAAACAAGCGTCCTTCGGAATCCGAAATTCCTCGCGCGCCCTTTTTACTCTTTCTGCGTTGGTATCCGAAACCGCTACTATTTGCATGCGTTCGGGAAATTTTTTCTGATATTGTGCGTAGACGTCGAGCCCTCTCGCCCCTAAACCCGCAATCGCCACTAAAAATTTTTTCATAGTTTCTTTATTTCCTTTGTTTACTAAACAAAATCTGTTTACTTCTACACAACAATGGTATCATATGAAAAAAGGTTTGTCAACACTTTTTGTCAAATTTGCGTCAAAACTTTCTGCACTCCCAAAATTTAATTGGAAAATTTTGATTATTTCTTGACATCACAAGTTGAAGTATATATAATGGATATATGTAAACAGCAAATGTTTTTTGGAATAAACTTTTGCTTTTTACCTGTAAAATTATGAAAAATACGGAGGGATAGATGAGTTTTCTGTAATGACTTACAGAAAATCCGTTGTTTTTAACAGATGCCGACAATCAGAGAAGTTGCCGCGGTATGCGGCGTAAGTATCGCTTCGGTAAGCAGGATCCTGAATAACGACGAGACGTATAAAGTGTCTCCGCAGACCCGCGATAAAGTGTTCAGGGTTGCGGAAGAATTGCACTATGCTCCTTCGCCGGCTTATCAAAGAAAATCGAAAACGAAAAAAATAAACAGTATCGCCTGCATTATAAATGCCACAGCGGAAAAAAACGACGACAGTTACTATACCGCTATTTTGGAAGGGATAAAAACCGAACTCGCAAAAAACGATTATGTCGTAGATTATTTGAGTTCGCAATACGAACTCGATTCGGCGACTTTGGAAAGCGTGTTAAACAGAGGGCATTTCAACGGCATTATTCTTATGACTACCCCTCCCGCCGACTCTTTGAAAATTATTCAGAACAGATTTGAACATATAGTTTGCGTCGACACTTCTTTAACGCAATACGATAACGTCAGATACAACAGATTTGAAGCCGGCTGTCTTGCCATGCAGTATCTCATTGAAAACGGACATAAAAAGATCGCGTTTATCGGTTCGTATATACCGACGAAATTCAATCTGCAATTCGGCAGATACGACGCGTACCGCACCATGATGCAACGTTACGGCTATCCCATGCGCAAAGAATGGATACTGGACTGCAACTGGGAGCGACAACTTTGCTATGAAATGACCAAGAAACTCGTTTCTTCCGACGATTTGCCCACGGCTATTTTTTTCGCGTCGGATTATATGGCGATCGCAAGTCTTTCGGCGTTACACGAAGAAAAAATTCGCGTACCTGAAGACATTTCCATCATCGGTATCAGCGATATCGAAGAATCCAAATATCTTTCTCCTCCGCTTACGACCATCTCGATTCCGCAATTTGAAATAGGACAGATCGTAACGAGTACTTTGCTTGCGAGAATAAAGGGAGACAACTCTCCCCCTAAACAGATCTACGTTCCCACGAAGTTGATCGAGCGCAAATCCGTTGCGAAAATCAAGTAATTAAAAACTTTTAGGGCGATATTTTCGCCGTGAAAAAAGCACCCTTCGGGGTGCTTTCGTTTATTATTAAGGAAACCGAGCCTTTCACATTTTATCTCCGTACAGAATTTCGGCAAGCCTTATCCAAACGTAACGGGAAAGTCCGCTATCCGGCCTTCTCGGAAAGCCCTTCGCTATCCTGAACTCAACGTCTTCCGACCTGTCGGCAAATCCCCCGCCCGTTATATAATCGCATTGATAACAAGAGTAACTCTTGCCTTTTCCGTCTATTTTCGCAAAATTGCTCATAAATCCGTTATACGCTTTAAGACGATACTCTTCGTCTCCCGTAAGATAATAATACCAGTAATCCGCCTCGGCGCGCCATATAGTCCACGCGTGTCCGCAACATAGGGCGTTTCCGTCTTCGTCGCCTTCCCACTTCGTTTCCCACCAGCGGAGCGAAGAACGGAACATCGGCGCAAGCGGCGTCTTAATCTCCCAACTTTCGTGCATGTCGAGAATTTCCTTTGCCTTTTTTATAAATTCTTCCCTGCGCTCTATCTTCGCGCAATAATACAGTAACGATAACGCGGTACAGGATATGGACCCGTCTTCCATTTCCGTTTCCGCCTGATCGGTTACCCCGCCTTCAGTAGGAAAACTCAACCCCCGCCCATATAAATATTCCGCAATCTTTCTTGCACCGTCTTTATAATAAGACGACTTTTTAACGTCCTTATCGGCAAAGAATAAAGCCATATCTATTACCGGAATAATCGGCGTGCAAACTGTGGTATAATCATCGTAAGAATTGCTCCAATCGGTGTAAGTTTCTATTCTTCCGTCCGCTTTCTGATAATTTTGTATGATACAGTCGAGCGCGTTCGTCGCATAAAACAGATATTTTTCGTCTTTGAAATATTTATACGCGTCGAGAAGTATGGTGATGCCGAAAAATTGTTCCTGTACTCTTCCCGACTTATATACGTTGAACGCGGGAAATCTCCCGTGCGGTTTATCTAATATAGTCTGTCTTGCCACCGCCTTGCCTTCGTCGGTTTCGCATATGACGTCGAGTTCGTCTTTTACGAGATCTTCGTATCTCTCGTTTTTGCCGAAAATCAACATAAATCTTAGCATTGCCGACACCCAGCATTGATTCTCGCAAAGGTTTCCGTCGGTTTTCGCTATATCTTCCATACTCACCGCCCGCATAGATGAAGCGTATAAGTCGCCGACGCTTTCGTAACCGTAAACCGAACACCCGAGTCCTTTCTTTCCTTTATAGACGGGAATTATTTCGGTGATACCCTTCGCGTTTATTTCATATACAAAATTTTCGGAATACGGAAAATGTTCACCGTTTATTTCATAGCCGTCGCACTTTCCTATGGCTTTGATTTTTATCTTTTCACCGACTGCCCCGCCGTTTTTATCGTAAACGGCAACGGGCAGCCCCTTTACGTCGGACACCATTTCAAGCCCCTCTTCAAACGATCCGACTTCGAAAAGATATAAAACCAGTTCTTTATTGTTACTACCCGTCTTATACGCCCTGTCGAAATTTGCGAGAGCCTTTAAATTCCAAAAATAATGCCCGCCGAGAAAAAACGAATAATCCATCTTCCATCCGTCCGCTTTACTGCCGAAAACGAGCATTAAATTCTTTCCGTCGGGATTCGTAAAATAGCAATATATGTTTTCGTTGTCCGCAGAAGAATACGGCGAGTTGAAAAGATACTGCTTTCTCCATCCGCCACCGTCTTTTTTACCCATGAAGTTAAACGGAAGATTGAGTCCGAATTCCGACAGGTCGTCGCTGTCCGTCGTGAGCGTAATTTTTATTCCGCTTTTTACGCGTTTGCAGATCATCTGCGACTTCGTTTCGGCATTATAACCTTTTTCATCGAAATACGCCTTACGCGAAATATAAGGCGTGCCCAGCGGCTTCGTCCCTTTCGTAATATCATCGCTCCTAAGCGTATACGAGACCGTTATATCATCTGAAAAAACACGCCTGTTTTCTATAATTTTTTTATCCATACAAATACATTTACGCTCCAAAATTTAATTTTTTTCGTTTTTCCGTCTTGCCACCTGCTCCGACGCGCTTACCTTACCGTATTATATCACAACGATAAACCCCTGTCAATATCGTATATATCCGCCCTATTTTTTCTCCGCCACAAAAAAACCGCCCCAAAGGGACGGTTTTCAATGTCGAGGATACTGCCATACCCCGCAAGCGGGGACCCCTGGCAGGACTCTTCGTTAAGACAAAGCCTTAACGAAGAGTCCGAACCTTGCTTTGCAGGGTTTTTTATCTCTTCTCTCCGCCACGAAAAAACCGCCCCAAAGGGACGGTTTTCAAGGTCGAGGATACTGCCACACCCCGCAAGCGGGGACCCCTGGCAGGACTCTTCGTTAAGACAAAGCCTTAACGAAGAGTCCGAACCTTGCTTTGCAGGGTTTTTTTATCTCTTCTCTCCGCCACGAAAAAACCGCCCCAAAGGGACGGTTTTCCGTGGCGGAGAGAAGAGGATTCGAACCTCCGATACCTTGCGGTATACTCGCTTTCCAAGCGGGCACATTAGACCACTCTGACATCTCTCCGAACGGTCTATTGCCTATTTTAATATATTTTTTAGTAAATTGCAACATTTTTGTTTGACTTTGCATAAAAAAATATTTTATTTTTTCGTTTTCCTATTTACTTTTTCGAAATATCGTATTATAATAAAATAAAATATGTTTTTTGGAGGTTTTTCTTATGGCGGCTAAAAAGGACTATTTCGGACTGGATTATATCGTAAGTCTCATTCTTGCGATCATCCCTATCACTTCTTGGATACTCGGTATCATCACCAGAGTTCAGGATGGTAAAATTGTTGCGGGTATTCTCCGTATTTTCTTTGGTTGGCTCACGTGGATTCTGGATCTTATCTTTATGATCATCAATAAAGAAATTTTCCGTATCCTTAACGTATAACTTTTAAGAAAAACAAAAAATTCAACGTCTTATCGACAAAGAAAGTACCGAACGGAAGTTCGGTACTTTTTTTGTGCGAAAAATTGCGCTTTAATCCGCTTATCCGTCCGCTATTTAAATCGGATTTTTAAGCGTGTTATTTACGAATAAAAAACAATAAATAAAATTACGGGATCAGACGTTTTTGCCCGCTTCAAACGCTTTTTTCAGTCCGATATGCCCTTCTATCGCTCTTTCGGCTTCCACGCCGCCCACAAAAACGCTACCCGCAAAGCGCGTGCCTTTTAAACAGTCTATCCAGCCTTTAAGACCTTTCATCGCACCGTCTATCGTCGAAGGATTTGCGTCGTCCGCCGTGGCAAGCAAATACACGTCCTTAAACTTACGCTCTCTCGAAAACAACGAGTTCGCCCTGTCTATCATGGTTTTCATCTGCCCGCTCATCTCGTAATAATATATAGGCGTCGCCCAAACGACCACGTCCGCCGCAGCGATCTTGTCCGTTATCTCGTTCGCGTCGTCGTCTATAACGCAACGCCCTATCTTCTGGCAGGCAAAACAACCCTTGCAAAACTGTATCTTCTTGTTTTTTAACGAAACCATCTCCACCCTGTTACCTGCGGAAATCGCACCGTTTTTAAACGCTTCGGCAAGCATATCGGAATTACTGCCATTTCTTAAACTTGTCGTAATAATCAATACGTTCTTCATTTGTTACCCCCTTAAACGTTATTTATTTCATTATAATTCAAAAAGAAAATTTTGTCCACTGCGGAACGCATTAAAAAAACATACAAAATCTATTTTATACGCAGATATTTTTATCGGTATCTTGCTTTGCTTTTCTATCGGATATTGCGTCGCCGAAGGCACATATCAACATAGCCGCAAGTCCTAATACCGCACCTACAACGAGATTCGTAGTCAACTCGTCCATTCCCACGATAACAGACAAAACACCCGCAATGACCGCCGAAAACGGCATCATTACCGCTATCACCGTGGCGTCCACGTATTTCATGCTGTTCGTCCGAATTATCCAGCAAAGCGTATACGACACCAGCACTATTGCGATTTGCGACGATAACAAAACGGGATCCCAGGAAAACCTTATCTTTTCAATCGGCGCGCCGTCAACGGTAATAAAATTGAACGCGACGGCAATTATCAAAGACAACACGCCTTTCACCGCAATCAATATCATAATGTAAAGCGCGGAATCGAATTTTTTGGTGAACGCACCCGTGCCCGCAATGTTCACACCGTATAAAATACCGGCAAGCGCACACAATATTTCCCCGATACCTATGGAAAGCCCTTTATCCTGCGCACCTAATCCGCTAAGCACGAATACACTTAACAAGCAGACTATGCTGCCTACTATCTGCAAAATCGCCGGTCTCTTTTTAACGAACCACCACATCAAAAAAGGAACGACTATACAGGATAAATTTTCAAAGAAAGCGCACACCGTAGGAGTCGTATATTGCAACCCTATTTTTTGCGACACGACCGCCGCGGTATAGAAAATCCCCAAAGGAACCGCTACTTTAAAGTAGTCCCGCGTAATATTTTTGAATTTCTTACGTAAAATAATCGCAAGTGCAACTAAGGATATCGCCGAAGTCCACGCAACGTTGAACGAAGGTGAATAATAATCCAAAAAATATTTGCTTGTCAACGAACCCGTTCCCCAAACAAATATTACGAAAACCAAACCCGAGTACGCCCAAAACTTTTTATCGGACGCTGAAATTTTGCCGTTCATTTTTTCCACTGATTGCCTTCTTGTAAATTCCGACCGTACGTTCCGATTCTTTATTTAAGCGAAGCAATCACCTGCTCGCAAATTTCCGTCATACCCTTTGCGGTGGGATGTCCGTTTTCTTTCTCTATGTCGCGTAACCTTAAAGATTTCAAACCGTAACGCTTTGCGGCTTTTTCCATACAGTTCTGTACTTCGGGTTTCATATCGGTATTTATCACGCACAATATTTCCGCATACGGAAGGTCCGCCTTTAACTCGTGTAAAAAATAACAGACGGCGGGCAGAACGTTAAATAAATCCCCTTCCTCCCAGTCGGAAAATTTCATTTCGCCGAGGGGCGCGTCCGCCCAACTGTCGTTAGTTCCTCCTAAAACGATTACCGTATCTACTCTGTTTTTTTCAAAAAACCCGCTCGCCTTTACTTTTCGGTAACGGCATATAAAAGAAGACGTTTTCGAACAATCGCAGTTATTATATCCCGTGTATCCTACGGTAGAACCCGACCAACTGTCGTTGAGTATGAGTTTATAACCCGTCTTTTCCGAAAACAGAGACCACCAGGTCTGTTCTTTTCTAACGACGTCTAACCTTGGATAATAATGAGCGTACCCTTGCGGCACGCAATCTTTGAACGTAGAATAACTATCCCCGAAAATCGCAAGATTTTTCATTGTTTCTCACCGCTTTTTTCTTCGGGCAAACGTTTGTTTCGCATGGTTCTTTTTGCAAAATCCTCCGCCCTTTCTTCTTCCATACGCCAGTCAAAATTGCCGTGTACACCCATTACGTCGGAATAATATACGAACGCACCGTCAAACTTTTTGATTATACGTAGAAACTCGGCGATTTGCCGATAACTTACCAAACATAACAATATGTCTTTTTCTTCTGCGCTGAACGCGCCTTGTGCCTTCACTATCGTCGCCCCGTGCCGCAACTCGGAAATTATCATTTCCCTTATCGCGTCCGTTTGCGATTTGTCCACCACTATTTCGAATTTAACGGCGTTACGCCTGTCGCGCAGTATCATAGCAGTAACTTTTTCACACACGAATATTTCTATAACGGAAAGTAACGCCGAGTGTAAATTGCCGTAAACCATAAAACCTATCGCTACTATAAAGTAACTTAAATACGCTATTATCTTTTCAAGGTCTTTGTGCGGCATTTTTTTCTGTATCATGCATCCTATAACGTCAACTCCGCCGGACGAACCGCCGATTTTTAACAATATGCCGGTAAGCCCCTGCATAACGCCTCCGAACACCGCCGCAAGTACGTCGTTTTCCGCATATTGATACATATCTATCTTTTCAAAGATCAATAAACTTACCGAAAGTACGACGGTGTATACGAGAGTATAAATAACGTATCTCTTTTTCAGTATAAACCATGCGGCGACAAGCAAAGGGAAATTGAGTGCAAAAGTAAAAATACCTGCGTTTACTCCCGTCAGATATTGCAGGACCGTGGCAAGCCCATCAACTCCCGTGGGCGCAAAATACGCTTTATATACGAAAACCCAAAGCCCCAAAGCCACTAAAACAGTGGTCGGTACTATTATACAAATATTTATGATTTCGCGTTTTACGTTCGTTCTCATTTTTTATCCGTTAATCTTTTTTATGCTTTCCCACATTATATCGGGACACCAGTAATGTCCTTTCGAAGTAACGACCAACTCGCAAGATTCAGAAGCGCCCGCTTTTTCGTAAATCTTTTTAACCGTTTCGTAGCCCCTTTCCACGCCTTCTATCGGGAAGATGATATCTTCTTTACCCGCGACGACAAGAAGTTTTCTCGGGGCGATAAGGCAGGCTAAATCCTGCATATCGAAATATTTATACGCCGAAGGAATAAAATTGCAGGCGCAATGGTAAATATCGAGTATCGATTCTTTATAAGGACAGAAAGAACAGGAAGGCGCGCAAAGTTTTATCCTCTCGTCGTAACAGGCTGCGTAATAACTTGCCGTACCGCCGCCGGAACTGCCCGTTATCATAATATTATCCGTGTCGCACTCAGGGAAATTCGCAAGCACGTCTATCGCGCGGGAAACGTCCCACACCCTTTCGCCTATCAGAGTTCTGCCGAGCAAAAAGGCGGCTTGGGCGGTAAATGAACACATTTTACCCCAAAGTCGTTTTTCTTTCTGCGGTTTCGTTTCTCCCATGCCCCGCTGTTCTATCGCAAGCGCGGCGTAGCCGTTTTCCACCGCTTGCAACGCAAAGGCGACGCGAGGCAAGTCTTCTTCGTCCCCCTTATACTTCGCGACGCCTATCGAATTATGAAAACCCGTGGAATGCCCCTGCAAAGTTATCGCCACGGGATATTTTTTCTTGCCCGTATCGGGCACGAGAAGGTAACACGGCACGATCGCGCCCTTTTCACTTTCAAAAGTAAATCTCGTTATCGTATATCCGTCTTTCTTTTCTTCCGACTCTATATCGAGATTATTCGGGCAAGCGTTCTGCGATATCAGATCTATCCCCGAAAGTTCGATAAATTTATTTCTCAATGCCTCCTTCTGCGTCGCCAGATCTTTGTTTTCGTCAAAAGATAAGATCGGCTTCGTCTTCTCGATAATCATATCGTGGCACAAATCACCGTTTACTTTCATACTCTTCTCTCCTTTTACGCTTTTATAAACCTTATCGCTACGGAATCGTATTTTTTCGGTTTCCCTACCGATACGCCGTCGGTTTTTAATTCCCTACCCGTAAATAATCTTTCCGAACCCCGAATAAGGTACGTACCGTCGTTATCGAGACACGGTATTTTAACGAACCTTTCTTCTTCGGCGTCTTCGAAAGCCATATAGACGAGATGCGCTTGCGACTTGTCTTTACTTGCTACGCATGCGCAGAACGCTTTCCCGTCGAAAGGATCGCTTATCCTGTAAAAATCTCCTTCGAGAATAATCCGCGATATAAGCCTGTAACTTCTTACCTGTTCTTTTATCAGACGTTTTTCTTCTTCGGTAAGTAAAGTAAGGTCGAGTTCGTATCCCGTAGGACCTAACGACGCAATATTTCCTCTCGTTTTAAAAGGCGTGATCCTACCCGTCTGATGGTTCGGGCATACCGAAACGTGGCAACTCATAGCCGAGATCGGGTATCCGAAGGAAGTTCCCCACTGTATTTTCGCCCTGTCCGCCGCGTCGGTATTGTCGCTCGTCCAGATCTGCGGGAAATAATAAAGCATACCCGCGTCGAAACGTCCGCCGCCGCTCGCGCAACCTTCGAAAAGAATATTCTTGAAAAGGGAAGTGAGCCTTTGTGCCAAGTCGTACACCCCGAGCGTGTACCTATGGAAAAATTCCCCTTGTCTGTCAGGCGCAAGAGAAACGGAATAATACTCCGATAAACTCCTGTTCATATCCCATTTAACGTAGGAAATATCGTATTGCGACAAAATATTGCTTACCGCATCGAACACGCTGTCAACGACTTCCTTTCTCGTAAAATCCAGAACGAATTGCGTTCTGCCCATCGCGGGGTGTATGCCTTTTTTTCTCACGATATAGTCGGGATGCGCCCTATAAAAATCGCTGTCTTCCGACACCATTTCCGGCTCGAACCAAAGACCGAAAGACAAGCCCTTTTCTTTACAACGGTCGATAATTCCGTTAAGTCCGCCCTTTAACTTGTTTTCATTAACGAACCAGTCGCCGAGCCCCGTCGTATCGGCATCTCTCTTTCCGAACCAGCCGTCGTCCAAAACGAAGGTGTCTATGCCGAGTTCCGCCGCCGCGTCTATTATATCACAGAGTTTTTCGTCGTTGAAATTAAAATAGGTCGCTTCCCAGTTATTTACGACGACAGGGCGCGTTTTATATGTAAAATCGGGATTTATTATTCTGTTCCGTATAAAATCGTGATATTCCGAAGATAATCCGTTTAGCCCTTTATCGGAATAGCCTATAAGCACCTGCGGAGAAACGAAAGTTTCGCCCGACTTCAATTCCCAGGAAAAAAACGTATCGCTTACCCCGCCCTGCACGCGGAGTTTATCGTTTCCCGAAAGTTCGGCGCAAAGCGAAAACGAACCGCTGTAAACGAGTTGAAATCCGAAACATTTACCGGTACGTTCTTTACACCGTTTCTGTTTTAATATAACGAACGGGTTGAGTTGGTGCGAAGAAGTACCCCTTAAAGACTGTATTCTTGTTATTCCGTGTCCTATCGGCGTAGTTTCGGGCGTGCGTTCTTTCGCCCACCTTCCGTAAAACCGCATAAGGTCGAAATCGTTTGAACCCATTTGCAAACAGAAAGAAAACGCCTTTCTTAACTTCACCGTATCGTCGCCGCGGTTTTTTATTTCGGCGTTCCTGACAACGACGTCGCCGTCGTCGAAAACGCTGTAATTTAAGTCTATTTCGGTATCGGAAAAATCGTCTTTCAGAGTTATTACGAGCGTTTCGCCGTCGCCCCTTACGCACGGCATAACGCCGAGTCTCGGCAAAACGTTCTTTATTTTGTGCCCTTCATATCTGAAACGGCTGAAAATACTGCCGTCTTCTCTTTCAATAACGGCGGTGGGTTCGTTGTAATCGCCCCTGCCGTAAAAAGCGTATTCCGACGGCATGGCGTCGAATTCCATATCGAAATTCTTATCTTCGGCGCAAGGAAGTTTCTCGTCTGCGGCAACCGCTTTTTCGATAATTTTATTTCTGCTTATTTTTTTGTCGAAATAAATATTCTGTAAAAAACCCGCTTTGTTCACGAAAAGCGCGTAAGTCAAACTTTTCCCGTTAAGCAAGAATATTTTTTCACGCTTTAAGTATCTTATCATATTTCAACTCCTCTAACGTGGGAATACCGTCCATAACGTAATTACCCGCGACCTTGTACGCCGCGGCTTTTATCGCAAACGCCACCGATTCCGACAAGTCCTTGCCCAAAGATAGTAAGTAGCAAAGCGCGCCGTTAAAAACGTCGCCTGCGCCCGTCGTGTTTTTAACGCCGGTTTTTGCCGCGGGAAATTCCGTCTTTTTACCGTTCTCTATAAGCGTTGCGCCTTTTTCCCCCATCGTTATTACCACCCTTTTTGGTATAACCTTTTTGAAAAGTTCTTCGTATTCCGTTTCGTTGGGAGTAAAAAGCCAGACTTTTTTCAAAAACGTTTCGGGAATATCGCGGACGGGCGAAGGATCGAATATGATTTTCGCACCGTATTTATCGCATATTTCCGCAGTCTTCAATAACACTTTGTCGCTGACTTCGGCGGATATAACTACGAAGGAAGAGTCCTTTAATTCCGATTCGAAATCCGCCACGTCGTTTTCCGATAATTTTACCTTATCGTCAATAAAAACGGAAACGCAATTATTCCCGTCTCCGTTATGCATTATAACGCCGTAATCGGTCATACCCTCTTTTACGCTGCATTTTACCTTTAAATTTTCACGGCTGAAAAAATCTATACACTCTTTGCCGTATTCGTCGTTTCCCACGCTTACGAGATAAACGACGTTACCGCCGAGCCTGTTCACCGTAACCGCGGTGTTTACGCCTTTGCCGCCCGGTTCGGTATGAAAACCGTTGCACACTATACTCTCGCCTTTTGCAGGAAACCTGTCGCAATCCAAAAAAACCGACTTTCCGCAAATCCCTATTACCGCAACTTTTTTCATACTATATAAACTTTATCCTTTTCGAATATTTCTCGACGAGTTCGGCGTTTTTGCCGATATTCGCGCTTAAATTGCCGCTCCCGAAAACGTCGAAACTAACGTTTTGCTTTTCGAGTTTCGTTAAGGTCTCCGCTATACAGGTCTGTATAAGACAGGAAGAAACCACCGTCGATATCGGCACGGCTTTGCCGCCGTCTTTTAACGCCATAACCGCGTCGCCTTTCGGTACGCGGTTATCTAAAAACACGTCGCAAAAATCCGCTAATCTCTTGCCCGAAGAGTGTCTCGATTTTTCCCCGAAATATTCGGAAGACCCCAAGCCTATTACTTTAAGTCCCTTTTCCTTCCCTTGCCTTGCGATTTCGACGGGCACTCCGTTTATGCCCGATACCGAAAACACGCAGAGAAGGTCGTTTTTGCCGAACTTATAGCCGCCCAGAATCTTTTCGGCGTTTTTTTCGTCTTTTTCAAGCCGACTACTGTTCGATGCGCTTACGGAAAGCGTAAGTTCGGGGACGAATATCGGCTGGATATTAGCAAGCCCGCCTGCGCGGTAAAAACAATCTTCTGCTATAATCCCCGAATGCCCGCAACCGAACATATAGATTATGCCGTCGTTTTTTATACAATCCGCAAACAAATCGGATACGGCGTTTATATTGTCTTTATTAAATTCGTCGGCGTCTTTAAGAAGTTTTATCGCCGTTTCAACGAACTTCGTCATAACATTTTAACGCGCGGTTTGTATTTTTCTAAAAGTGCGGCGTTTTTCTTGTCGCCGTCAGGCGTATTCGCACTCGTCCAGCAAGGCGGAACTATGCCCCGTTTAACGCACTCTTCGACGGTGCGGATTTCGAGAAGATGCGCGATATAAAAGTCCACTATATTCGATATCGGCGCAATGGGCGTTCCGAAACCTTCCACGTTTATCACGGCGTCGCCTACGGGATTATAGTCGTCTATACGAACGTCCGCATAATCAAACAGATTTTTACCGTTGGGGTGGCGGATAAAATGATCTTTGGGCATTTCGCTTTGCCATAAACTACTCGATACGGCGATTATCTTCACTCCCCGTTTTTTCGCCTCTTCCGCGGCGTCTATCGTCGCGGGATTGATACCGATATTGTGGAAGATTATAAGTAAATCGTCCTTTTTTAAGTCGTAATACTTTATTATAGCCGCGCCGTAGTTTACCGTCCTTTCGAATTCCAGATATTTAAGCGCCTGATTGAATACCGAAAGCCCCGTTTCCATTATCGGATTGATATTCGCAAGCCCGCCTGCACGGAAAAACATTTCGCCCATACAAAGGGTGGTGTGCCCGCCGCCGCCGTAAACACCGATAAGTCTATCGTTTTCTATCGCGTCAGCCATCAACTTCGCCGCAGCTTTTACGTTTTCGCCCTGCTTTTGATTTATCTTTTCGATATTGTCTTTTATTATATCCCAGTATTGTTGAGTGTACATACGATCCCCTCTATGATTTATAATTTAGATCTCCAGCCCGCTATGACGTCGTAAATGTTAGAAAACGTCCTTAGCCCGCCTACGTTGCCGTTTTTGCATATTCTTTCGAAATCGTCGATCTTTGCCGCGAGTTCATTTCTTGAAAAATAACTCGAATAAAGCGCTAATTCAAGATATTTAAAGAACACCGTTTCGTACTCTAATCTTTCGGTATAAACCGCTTTAAGTCCGTCGGAAAGTTCCGCGGAAGAAGCGATTTCTCTTAATCCTTCGGCAAAATTATCGTTTACGCCTTCTATGACCGATAACGGATAATTCTTTATGGTAGCGGTAGCGGCGGTAGCGGCGCCGGAATAACCTAACGGCTGCATATAATTAAGATAGTGGAAAGTCAGTTTTTCTATATAATTTCTGACGTAATCCGCACCTATACCGTAATAAGCGTCCATAAACTCGTTCATAAGTTGGTTGTAATCTTTGTGTATATCCCAAAGAAGTCTCGATCTTACCCACATATCCATGTAATAGAAGGAAGGGTTGAAAGCGTTACCGTTGCCCTGATTGAATATGTCAACGTAACCGTAATCGTAATAGGCTTTAAGGTTTTCGTACCCCGCCATCCAGTTGGGGAAAGGCTGATACGTTTCGCCGAAATTGATAACGTAATCCCAAACGGCAAAATGTTTAGCCAAAGCTTTCCAGCCGTTCATCTGTATATTCGCCCTTGCGTTATGTTTTTCGTTTAATAGCGGGAAAAGATATCCTTCCAGCATGGGGGCATATCTTACGATAATGTTGTCCCTTACGACGAGTGAATCGTCGATAGGTCTGTACTGCCCGTTTTCCGATACGACGGGCGGTTGGATAACGGTAAGGTAGGCGAAGATGGTAAGGTATATCGTCCTCTCCGGACAATTCTTTTCCTGCCACGCTTTAACTACGTCGGCAACTTCGTTCGCAAACCTTATGACGAGTCCCGTTCTCGTGTATAAAGAAATATCTTCTTTGCATTTATCGCAGTCGCAGAAAAATTCGTTGTCGCTCATACCGAGTTGGAATAACGACTTTTCGGTCTCCACCGAAACGTAATTCTTTATGAGATTGTAGCAGAACGTCCAGAAAAGTCCGCGGCTGCCGTCCCCGAAGGTTTCGTCGTCGGTCAATACGCCGTTTTCGTCCATAAGCCCGCTGGATACGGCGTCGTAATCGCCTTTATCGTACAATGCTTTGGTAAAACAGAGTTGCGATCTCGTGGCGTTGGTCTGTCCGCCAGGTCCGTAATACCAGTCGGGATGCTCCGCACCGTAAGTCAAAGACGGGACTATCTGTTCTTCCATAGATTGATCGTAAAGAGAACTCCACCACGTTCCTTCTCCGTACATGCTGTCCCATTTCGAATAGATCGAACCGTTAAGATAGTATTTCATAGTGGTTGCGGGATCGGTTTTCGTCGTATAGTTGTAAACGTCCCTTTCCGGAAAATCAGGCCAGTCTTCGAAATCGTAATCGAGAAGTTTAACGGTTTCAGACCTGTCTATCCTTATCTCGTCGGGCGCATAGTACATATAGTTGCAATTCTTTTCGAAAAAGCGGTAAACGCCGTAAATGAGACCGGTATTATCCCCTGCAACGATTATAAGCCCGTCTTTATAGGACTTTATCTTAAACCCGTTTCTTTCTATGCCGTTTTGGCTTATAGTTTCGCCGGCTGCTTCGGCAAGCGCGGTATTTCCTATGGATATAAATTTGGTGGAACTTTCTATATCTGCGGAGTTTACGATTTCCAGCCTGACGCCGGATACGGAATCTAAAAGCATATTAAATTCCTGCGCGGCGTAATTTTCCGCCTTGGACGCATCTTCCCTTAAAAGTATCTTGTACTCGCTTACGCCGTTCTCGACGAGATAGCGGTCGCCGTCCTTTATCACCTGCGTTCTGCCATAATAAACGCCGCTGTCGTCGGTCTTCTCTTCGACCTCACCTTTGCCGCAGGATACCGCCGATAAAACGAATACCCCGCACAGAATAAAACTTAAAAAAGTCAGAAATCTCTTTTTCATAGTTTACCTCTTTAAGACACCGCTACGTCGAAAACCACGACGGCGTAGTTACCGCAGGAATCCGCGGTATAATAGTAAATTTTCCAGTCGCCCTTAACGTCGGGAGTAAACTTGGCGTTTTCTATTATGACGAAAGAACCTGCAGGTTTTCTCGCATAGATACTATAACTTAAATCTTTATCAATGTTATCGTTCGTTTCCGCAGAAGGCAGAGTTACGGTCTTTCCTAATTTATAACTTCCCGAAACACCTTTAACGACGTTTATCGTAGGAGAGATATTGTCGTAACAGTAGACGTTGAAACTTAACGACGTTTCGTTACCGAATTTATCGCTCGCCCTGAACGCTACCGTATATTTTCCGAACCCCGTTACCACGAACGAACACCGACCGTTTCTGCCGACGCTCAAAGTCTTGCCGTCAAAATCCACTCTCGCGGATATTTCGCACTCCGTATCGAACAGATCAAAGGTGTCGTAGGTGAAAGAAACTTCTTCGCCTATCCTGCATATTCTGCTTAAATCGGAATATACGACCGTAGGTTCGGTGATATCGTCGGCGTTATAAGCAAAGTCCTGATTGCCGCAGAATTCGGAGAACTTTATAAGCGTTTCGCCCGTCGAATTTTCGATCGCGAAACCGACGTAAATTTTGCCGCCCGAAAACCCGTCGAACTTTTTGCCGTTATCGTAACCGTTAAGTTTGAGAACTGCGTTAGTGCCGTCGTATATCCAACCGTTCGAATACGAAAGTGTAAAGCCCGCTTTCCCGTCGCCTACCGCACCTTTGATCGTCGCGGAACCGTCGGCGCAGGAAAGAACGCTCGCTTCGGACTTGACCTTTTCTATGCGCAAAGACACCGCGTTGTCCTTGTTTACGCTGTCGGATAAAGTAATTATTATAGCCGGCGGATATGCGCTGCCGTTTTCCACGCCGAAATCTAGCGAAACGCCGGTGTTTATAACGGGATTTATAAAATAGAACGATCCTTCTTTACCCGTTACGCTGAAAGCCATATCCCTGTTCCGTTCTACAATGTCCACGTTGTCCGTTATAAAGAAATCTCTTAAGAACTTGCAATTTTTCGCAAAAAAGTCGTATTCTTTCGAAATTGCTTTTTCTTCGTCCGCAACGCAACTTGCGGTTATTTTTAATTTATAAGCGCCTTCCGTTTGCGGAACGTAATTTTCGGAAACTTCCTTGTAGACGTCGCTTGACGGTTCTTTCACGGCAAAACTTAACTTTGCCGCGACTCCGACGCCGAAAGAACTGTAATCGACGGCGGAAAATTCGGGAATTTTAAGTCTGACGCCCGTTTCGACTACGTCCGTTATTTCAGGGAAATAGACCACGGGCGCATCGTCTATTCTTGCGACTACCGTATAGTCGAAATACGTCGGAGTTCGGTAATAATCGGCAACGATATATCTCACCGTGTAAAGTCCTTGCTTTAACGGCGTAAAATAGCCCTCGGCGTCGATATCAACGGCGTTCCCTTCGTACGATACCGAAATTTCGTACTTTTTATTTACGCTGCCGCCGTAAACGAAGGCATCGGGCAAAAAGACGCGCTCTCCCACCTTGCAAACGGAAGGCAACTCTTCCGACAGTTCGAGATGCAGATCGTTTATGGTCTTTCTTATATCGACTTCCCTTACGAACTTTCCTATATTGCCGAATCTGTCCTTTGCCGTAGCGACGATAGAATACGTCCCGCTCTTGTCGGGCGTAAATCTCCCGTCAGATATTTCTTTTTCTTCCTGATTCGCCTTTCCGTAATTGTAATAGACTTTATAGTTCACGTCATCAATGAACCCGTCTAAAAGGTCGTAAGCGTAACAGTCGGTTATCGGCATCGCCTTGCCGACTTCGCCGTAAAGCACGGGCTCGTCGAACGTCGTGCTTTCGATAACGTCGGGTGCGACGAAGTCAATAACCTTACTTTTGGTAAAGTCCATACCGTTAAAGCCGAGAATAGCGACCTGCGCCGTTCTGCCGCTTACGATATTCACGAATCTTATGCTGACTTCTAATTCTCTGGAATCGAATCCTTCCCACGGGATATCGGTACCGACCATATATCTGCCGTCGTCAAGATCGCGAACCATTACTCTTTTGCCCCTGTCGGCACCGGTAACGGAAAACACCTGCTTGGTATCGTAATCCAGAGAAACGAACCCGCCGAGCGGTAAATTCTGATCAAATCCTGAGGGAACGCCGTCATTGTCGGAAAAAGAACCGACGTGCGACGCTTTTAAGGTCGTTCCCCACATTTTGTTGATAGTGTCGGGCTCGGATACCAGAATCCCTTCTACGCTCTGTCCGTTAGCGCCGACTCTTCCCGATACCACCGTGCAGTATGCATCGGAGTCCGGTCTGTTGGTCGTCCTGAAAACGACGTACTTGTCGGGATTCGTTACGTCCCTGACGGTAATTTCAAACGATTCGAAATCGGCGTCGGAATATTCGTTGCCGTATTTCGGAGGCCCGTAGGGCTGTACCCTCGTAGGCACGATAAACCATTCCACGATATTGAAATATTTCGTGAGATTGTCCCTGTTAAGGTGCGTCTTGAAAGTAAAAGTAGTACTCGAAGACGAAGTGCCCAGAACCAACACCTTATCTATCGTATTTACGGTATCTATCGTATCCGACCTTTTATTTATGTTGTAAGTCTTAAACAGCGGATCGATCTCTTTGAATTCCACGGTCCCGCCGTCGGTTTCCACCAGATCGGCGCACGTAACCGTATCTTCGTTCTCCGTCGGATCTGCGTTAGCAATAAACGCGACGGACAGCGCCGCCGAAAGCGTAAATATCAGAGTCAGTAGCAAAACGATACGTTTTTTCACGAGATTTTCCTCCTTTTATCCTTTTAATCCGCCGACGGCGACGGTTCCTATTATCTTGTTTTTGAAAGTAAGGAACATTACGATAATGGGCAACGCCACAAGTATACACCCCGTCATGATATACGGTACGCCGGTCGTTTTATTCCCCGCACCGGGAAACTGGAAAGTATACAGGGCGTACGCTACCGTCGGGAAACTCGGGAAATATATCAAAGACGCCTGCCAGTCGTTCCAGTACGTTATAAATTGCATAAGGGTAAGCGCAAAGAACGTAGGCATAGCCATCGGCAACATGATGCGTATAAAAACGCTGAAATGCGACGCGCCGTCGACGAAAGCGGCTTCCGCATACGACCAACTTATACTTTTGAACATTGCGTAGAAAATAAGGAAATTAGTGCCGCCGAACGCTATCTTCATAAGATAAATACCGATCATATTGTCGTAAAAGCCCAAAACCCTCATTATCTGCAATTCGGAAGGCAAAGTTCCCACGACGGGAAGTATCATGTTTACTATAACGATCGAATAAATAGCACTTCCCACGACGGATTTATATTTCGCTACGACGTACGCCACGACGCAGTTGGTAAATATTATAACCATAGAACTGATAAACGCATACAAAAACCCGTTTAAGAACAGTTCCGGCAGATACGCTTCCCTTATACCCTGTATAGATACGGAAAGGGCGTTAAAAACGTCTACGTAGTTTATAAATCGCCAGTCTTTCGGCAACCCGAAAGGCGAAGAGATATACTCCAACCTTCCTTTGAGAGAAGTTAAAAACGTCCATGCAAAAGGCACGATAAGAGAAATCGTATATAATATCAGAATCACGAAAAACGTTATGGAAAACGCCGAATTCAAAGTTTTCTTCTTAACCATAACACACCCCTAAAACTCCGCGCCCGGACCGAATTTTTCAAGCAGGTATTTAACCAGCATGGTTATGGGTGCGGCGACCAAGGTAAACAGGACGCCGAACGCACTTGCGTAAGGATAGTTTGAAAGAGACGCGTTTTCCCCTATGACCTTAACGAACATATAGTATCCCAGCGTTCGTATATCCTGCGGCGCAAAATTGCCGTAAAAATTGTAAACGTAACACTGGTTAGTAAACAACCCCGCAACTCCCGCAACTATAAACACCGTTATCGTCGGGAAAATCAACGGAAACGTTATAAGCCAGAATTCTTTCCACAGCGATATGCCTTCCAGATCTCCCACTTCGATAAGATCCGACGGGATCCTCGTCATTGCGCCGAGATAGAGAATAATGTTCGCCCCCATATTCACCCAGTTATTATAGAATATCATAACGCCTAATTTCGTCTGGTCGTAAAAGACGTTGGGCGCAGGCACGCCGCCCCACTCGCATATCATCGGGATAAGTTTATCTACGAAATACTTGTACATAAGCGTCATGATTATCGTGGATAACATATGCGGAAGGTACGCCATTACCTTAAACAGTTCAGCTCCCGGTATCTTTTTATAGATAAAGAAAGTCGTGAATACGGAGAGCGGCAACGTTATAAAAAGTCCCACGCAGTAGAATATCACCGAGTTTCTGAAAGAATAGACAACTTCCATGTCGTTGAAAAGATTATCGAAAACCTTGCCGAAATTCTGGAACCCCGAATATCTGTAAACACCGGCGTCGTATTCTTTTAAGGAAAGCAATATGGAATTGAATTTTACGCCCACGTTGAACACCGCAAAAAATACGATGGGCACGATAAGCATACAAAAAATAAAGAAATATCTCTGTTTTTTGCCGGCAAAAGCCGTGTTCGCCGTTTCTTTGGTTTTTCTCATCAATTTCCCTCGGAATATATATTAGCCCAGTCTTTCTGTCCGCCGGTCTTCAACGCGGCGAAGTACTCGTCAACCGAAACGTCTCTGGTTTCGCTGTTTTTGAAATTGTTCAGAGGATTGTTAAGAACTGTTCCGTTAGCCGTGGAACAACTCCACTCCCAACCCATTTCGTCAAAGTAATCGTAATTTTTGAATATCACGGGATTATCGCAGAGATTGTAGCATACGTCGGAAGAACGTGCGGCTTCCTGCATGGTCCTGTAATAATAGGGCATCTGTTGCAGGTCAGCTTCCGTCAACTCGAAATTCATATATCTTATTACACCGCAGGTGGTACTGCTTATCCTCAACGCTTCGTCGGAATTAAGGAAAGCAAGTAATTTTTTACATCCTTCCGCCTCGACCGCGTTTTTACGGATAAATATGCTCGCAGCGGCGGAAGAAAGGAAATAAGTGGACTTGGTCGCCGTCGCGTCGGGAAACCACGGGAACGGCATAACTCCGAATTTCCTGTCTTGATAGTCGTCCGACATGTCCGCCATTTCGGCAAGCGTATTCTTCGCTTCGTTGTACCAGTGTCCGCCGTCGATAAAGAAAGCGATAGGCTTACCCGAACCGTGCTTGGAGTTTTCTATACTCATAAGATAGGTGTCCTGCGCCGTCAGAAAGTCCATACTCGCGGCGCCTGCCTGCGGATCGTAGTACCCGCCTTCTATAACGTCTTTTGCAAACGTAAGCGCGTCAAACTTACCTTTTGTATTTCTCAGAAGATATGCGTTCGCCTTGGTTATGGTAGTAGGTTCGCTGTCGCCTGCAAAAGTGTAAGTGCCTTGCATAAACTTGAAAGTATTAAACACGTCCGCACCGTCCTGCGCAACTGCAAAAGCGTGTGCGAAATGTTGAGTGTAACCGTTAATCGACGACCAGGTAAACGGAATTACGTTGTTTTTACTCATGCGCGAAAGAAGATCCTTAAATTCATCGTACGTTACCGGCAAGCCGTCATCGTAAGTGCCTTCCACGCCGTCCTGTCCCACGCTTAAATCGCCCGAAAGGTTACACCACGTTCCGTCTTTCGCTATAAATAATCTCTTGCTGTTGAACAGATCCCTGTCGTAATTCAGACTGTAAAACCCGCCGCCGAAAGGAGTGTTGTAATACTTTCCGTCATAACTTTTACAGTAATCGTCCATATCCTTCCATATCTTACTCGCTATCGTTTTTGTTTCGGTTACCGGTATCTGCGAATCGGAAAGATATTCGTTAAGCGGCGTAGTAACTACGTCGGTTATATTCATCAATTTACCGGTTTCGAGATAATCGTATAAGTTCAAACCCCCGTAGTATATATCCTGCGGTATAACGTCGATCTTACCGTAAAGCGTTGAACCCGAATAGGATTTGTTATAGTCCACCGCAACGTGGTATTCGGGGTACATCTGTTCGAATTTTTCAATCGCCTTATCAAGCCATTCTCTTCCCCAGCCGCCGTCGTAGCAACCGAAATTGATTATGGTCTTGCCTTCGTAGGGATTGACTCCTCCGCAACCGAAAACACCCGAAAGCGTACAAACTCCGAGTATAAGTGCAACAAGTGAACGCAATAGTTTTTTCATATTATCACTCCTAAAAATTTTTCCTTATTTTTCACAACGTTTTTTTACGAAGAAAAGAACGCCCGCCGCTAAAACCAGCAGAATCATAAATCCCGCCGCGCCGTTCGTATCGATGGCGGAAGAACATCCGCTACCGCTTACGGTAACCGTATATTCCTTCGCCGACGAATTGCCGCTCATATCGGTTGCCGTTATCCTGACCTTATACGCGCCTTCTTTATCCGCGTCGAATCCGCCGTTATATACCGCCACGGCTTCACCGTTATAGGTAACCGTAACTTTCACGTCCAAAGACTTACCGGAGTTATCGGCAACCTCATAATCGTCTACTTTCACGAACTTGCCGCGGGAAACGGTCTCTTTGATTTTCCCTAAAACTATTTTGGGCGCTTCGCTGTCGTAAATTCTGTATTCGTATTCGCAGGTTTCCGTAACGCCCGACAAAGATACGCTGTACGTTACCTTGTAAACGCCGAGATCTTCGGGCGTGAACCTGCCGCCCGTAACTTCTATCTCTTCCCCGTTGAAAATCACGGAGAAACTGCCGATAGGCACCGCGTTGCCGTAAAAATCTCTGGCTTCCGGCACGACGAGAGTTATTTCCCGTCCGACGCCTTCCGCAAAGTTCTCTACGGGCGCTATATTTATAACTGCGTCCTTCACACGGATAAGCAGATTTTTAACGACCGTAAAACCGCCGTCTGTCGAAACCGCGGCGGAGACGTAATAATCTTTCGACTCGTTAAGCGTAACCGATAAATTGCCTGCGTTATAACTATCCGTGCAATCGGTTACCGCTCCGCCGTCCTTGTAGACTTTAACGGTAACGGGAAGTTCGCAGGCAAAAAATCCCGTCGGGATAGCGATTATACTGCCTTTAAGGGCTATCAACCTTACGATATCGTCTTCCAAAGTACTGCCTGCGTCAAAAACCGTGTTCGTCGGTATTGCGTTTACGGTGATCGTCGGAAGATCGGCAAAGATCACGAATCTCCTTTGCGCTTCCAGACTGCCGCCCGTAAAGGTATAGACGTATTTAACGACGTAATTGCCGTCGCCGTTGATAAGACTTGCTTTGTAAGTTTCGAACTCTCCGCCGTCTTTGCTTATTTGCAGAGAGACTCCCGTAGGCGTGATCTTATTGCCCGTAACGACGTTGAATATCGAATAATCCGAGTTCGTAGGTCTTACCACGTCGCGATAGTCGCTTACGACCACCGTTTCCGCAAGCCCCTGTTTGATTTTAAGACAATACTCTCGAACGGAATAAGTGTTCGTAATCTCGGTTACTCTTCCGAGCAGGTCGGTAGAAGAATACTCGAAAGTATATTCTCCCGCGCTTTCAAATTGATATAATAGATCTTGCAGGTCGTAGGCGGAATATATTTCCGAACCGTTTTTGCTTATTTTAAGGCTGACTTGCGGCAAGTATTCCTGTACGTCGTTGGAGATCGCGCAACCGGCATCAACGGTTTCGTACACGACGTAATCTCTGTCGTAACCGTTGGGGATAAGCACCGTGCCGCCTGCCTCTAACGTTTCAAACGAATACGTATACGTCCTGTTCACCGAATAGACGGGATCGGTTACGGAATAGTACGCCGCATAATGTCCTGTCTTATGCGGAACGAAGGTCATGCCGTCGGTAAAACTCCTTTCGGATAAAACGACCGTTCCGTCGGGATCTTCCACTTTTACTTTACCGCCGAGTGCCGTAAAGTCGTATGCATTGCCTTCCGAGAAAAACAACGGTTTGGGAATCGGAAACGCCACGCCTTTAACGCCTTTCGTGTAATTTCTCATATAGTAATTGTCAACTATACTCTTCCCGCCGAGTGAGACCAGAAGTATAGAAGGATCCTGCGTAACGACCTTAGAAAAACTTACCGTACAGGTTACGTCGGAAGGATCTTCAAATCCCGTCCATACCGTAGAAATCACGCTAGTTCCTTTCAGATAATCGTTTTTATCGAAATCGCGGATGCGGTAACGCCTTTCCCCGCTTTCCGAAAGAGTATATTTATCGGTAAGCGTCAAGGGGTTGTTCGGATCGTCGTCCACCCATTTAAATCCGGTATCGGCGTACAATGCGTTTTCTTCCGCGCTGTAATAGATGCTTATAATGCCGTTACAGCCTGTCTTAAAAGTATTTCCGTTCTTATCGTAAAACTGAAACCAGGAAAAATCCGCGCCGTAGCCGTCGAAAGTATAGGGTGATATCGCGGCGTAGACGTCCGAAAGGTACGCCCCGTCTTCGGGATCCAACGCCCATGTAGTATTAGCCTGATGTTCGCCGAGAAGCGTTTGATTTTCTCCCTTTGCCATACCGTTTATATAGTAGTATCTCGGAGAATCGGCTTTTCTCGGCGCGAAATTCACGGTCAACGTCTTGCCCTTGGAATCGGTTAAAGTAAACGTCAGACTTTCAAAGTCGGGGGAATAGACGCTGCCGTTTCCCCTTACCGAAGGCGTGATAACGAACTGAAAAACAGGCGTTTCCAGATTGCTGTCGGTCAAATCCACTTTTCCGGAAAAATTCTTGACGTTACCTGAATCCAACAGATACCCCGCATAGTCCACGCCGTCGTAATTTCTTACGGAAGGCGGATACGTTGCGTCAGCCATCGCCGTCCCGTGAACGCCGATAAACCCCGCAAGTAAAACAGATATGAAAAAACACGCAATAAACGGCAGTAACCGTGAAATTCCAAATATCTTCTTATTCATAATCCGTCACTCTTACTCCTTGTATTCGTGATATTATCTCCCTATATCTAATTTAAAACACATTTTCCGCATTTTCAAGAGATTTTTTATTTTATTTATATATATTTTTTATATTTATATACTTTTCCGTCTGCGAAAGGTTTAAAATAGTAAGTCGTCAGACTAAGCGCGATGCTCAGTCTGACGATTTATTCGTAACCTTAACGATTTTTATAGTGGTTATCTCTGCACTCTGCCCGACGCGTTGCCGCCCGCCAACGCTTCCACTTCCTTTACGGAGACCATATTGTAGTCCCCTTCTATACTGTGCTTTAAGCAACTCGCCGCCACCGCGAACTCTATCGCTTTCTGTGGTTCGTAATCGTTTATTAACGAATATATAAGTCCCGCACCGAAACTGTCGCCCCCGCCTACTCTGTCGACTATATGCATTGCGTATTTCTTCGAAAAATACGCTTGCCCGCCCGTATATAACATGGCCGACCAGTTATTGTCGTTTGCCGATATGCTTTCACGCAGGGTTATCGCCACGCCCTTAAATCCGAATTTATCCGTAAGTTTTTTCGCCACCGAGATATAACCGTTCCTGTCGAGTTTTCCCGTATTTATATCGGTGTTGTCCGCTTCTATGCCGAACACGTCCTTTGCGTCTTCTTCGTTGGCTATGCAGTAATCTACGTATTTGCACACTTCGCCCATTACCGAGTTTGCCTTTTCTTTACTCCACAGTTTCTTCCTGAAATTAAGGTCGCAGGACACCGTTATCCCCTTTTCTTTCGCCGCTTTGACCGCTTTAAGAGTTATCGCCGCCATACCGTCGGACAGTGCGGGCGTTATGCCGGTAAGGTGAAACCAGGTTACGCCCTTAAATATCCTGTTCCAGTTAAAGTCCGATTGCTTTGCTTGCGCTATCGCGGAATACGCCCTGTCGTATATCACCTTACTCGGTCTCTGGCTTGCGCCTTTCTCGCAGTAGTATATCCCCACTCTTTCGCCGCCCCTTACTATTAAACTCGTATCTACTCCGAATTTACGAAGAGAATTGACAGCGCTTTGCCCTATCTCGTGTTCGGGGAGTTTCGTTACGAACGCCACGTCTACCCCGTAGTTCGATAGCGACACCGCCACGTTCGCTTCCGCTCCGCCGAAAGTCGCCTCGTATTTTTCGCTCTGCACGAATCTTAAATAGTTCTCGGGGGCTAATCTTAACATCAGTTCTCCGAACGTTATTACTTTCGACATTTCAATTTTCTCCTTTTGCTAAACTTTCTTTTACGAAACTGCTGCCGCCTACGGCGTATATCTTATCCCACGCAAGATATTCGTTTATATTCGTACTGTCAACCCCGCCCGTTGGTATAAATTTAACCTGCGGAAACGGGGCGGAAAGCGCTTTCATCGCCTTTAACCCGCCGTAAACGTTGGATGGGAAAAACTTTACCACCGTAAGCCCTAACTCTATCGCTTTCATTATTTCCGTAGGAGTAACGCACCCGGGATAATACGGTATACCGTTCTTTTTACAGATTTCGGCGACTTCTTCCGATAGCCCCGGGGAAACTATAAACTTCGCCCCCGCCTTTATCGCTTTACTGCATTGTTTTCCGTTTATTACCGTTCCCGCACCTACGTTCATATCGGGAAACTCTTTTACTGAAAGTTTTATCGCTTGTTCCGCGCAGTCGGTTCTGAAACATATTTCCGCACAGTTTATCCCGTTGTTTTTTAACGCGGTCAATACTTTCGTTCTTTCTTCCACGCTGTTCAGCGTTACCACGGGTATGATTTTTTCCATTTTATTTCACCCCGAAATAGTTTATAGCGTTATTATAACATATATCTTTGACAACTTTGCCTACGAATTCTAAATCCGCAGTCATTTCGCCGTTTTCCATAAGTTTCCCCAAATACGAACAAAGTATCCGTCTGAAATAGTGGTGGCGGGGGTAAGATAAGAACGAACGGCTGTCCGTCAGCATACCGATAAACGCCCCTATATGCCCCGTCGCGGTCAGATCTTCCAGGTGCTTATACATACCGACTTTATTATCCAAAAACCACCATGCGGGTCCGTATTGCAACTTGCCTTTCGCTTCCGAAGACTGGAAACTGCCGATCAAAGTCATTATCTCGGTATTCATCTTCGGGTTAAGGTTAAATACTATCGTTTTAGGCAGTGCGTTTTCGCTGTTAAGCCTATCGAAAAGCCTGCTCATATACTTTATGCTGTTATCTTCCGCTATGCTGTCGTAACCCGTATCAAGACCTAATTTATTCAGCATTACGGTATTGTTGTTGCGCATTGCCCCCACGTGCAGTTCCGTTGCGATATTATACCTTGCGTATAGTTTAAAAAGATAGTAGGTAAGATACCCTTTGAAAATCTCGCTCTCGCTTACGCTTACCGCCCCGCCTTTCCTACGCTTAACGAAAATCTTTTCGGCGTCGGACCTGTCCACTACGGGATATACCGCCTGCAACGCGATATCCGCCGCCACGCACCCGACTTTTATAAATGCCGTCAAGCGTTCTTCTATTTTGCTTTCAAGTTCCGAAAGAGTTTTTACTTCGCCTAATTTATCGACGAAATCGTTATACTTTTCCGCTTCGATATTCATGATCTTATCGGCGCGGAAAGCGGGTATTACCTTAAAATTATACCCCTTTTTCGCTATTTCGTCAAAGGTCGATAAATCGTCGAATATTTCGTTGGTCGTAAATATATGCGTTACGTTGGACTTTTCTATAAGGCTTTGCGGAGTGATACCGTTTATCTTTATATATTCGTTGCACCACTCCCAGATCTGTTCGGCGTTTTCTTCGTTTATCTCTAATTCGCAGTTGAAAAACTCTTTAAGTTCCACCTGCGACCAGTGATACAGGGGATTGCCGAAAGCCGTGCTTAAAACTTTGCAATAGGTCAGAAACTTTTCCTTATTGCTTTTACTTCCCGTGATATATTCTTCGTCCACCCCGTAATTTCTCATTAACCGCCATTTGTAATGGTCGCCTGAAAGCCATATCTCGAATATGTCGTTAAAACGTTCGTTTCCGAGTATCTGTTTTTCGGGAAGATGACAATGATAGTCGAATATCGGCATATCCTTGGCATAACCAAAATACAGTTTTTCCGCCGTCCTGTTTTTAAGCATGAAATTTTCTTTAATATAACTCATATACGTCTCCCTATTTTACCGCTTCGTCTTTATACCGCCTGAAATTACCGAATACTCCCTGAACTTCGGTATAAAAAACGAACGTATCTTTATAACGTTTTATTATGTTGATCAAATCCGCCATCTGGTACAGATTTAGTATGGACACGACGGTATAATAATCGTCGCCGGAATACAACCCCTGTCCTTTGGTCACCGTCGCGCTGTGCCGTAAATTTATCACTATGTCTTCCCGCACGCGTTCGGGACATTTCGTTATTATCTCCACTTTCACCGCTTTTCTCGTGTCCTTTAATATAAAGGTAGTGGCTTTTTCGGATATGAACATCTGCACGATACCGAGTAAAATACAATTAAAGTCTTTATACACGAAATACGACGCGCCTATAAGCACCAGACATATTGCCGTTATTATCCTTTCTATATTGACCTGCGGAAATTTTTTCTGAAAAATAACGGCGATTATATCCACCCCGCCCGACGAAGAACCGATTCTTAACATCAGCCCCGTCCTTATACCGAGCATGATACCCGCGAATATCGCCGCTAAAAGTCTTTCGTCTTCCAGATACTGCGGAAAGGACACCGCTTCGAAAAATATCAGAAAAAGCGAAGATAAAACGGTAAAAAACACCGTGAAAACGACGTATTTCTTGTGAAGTTTTACTATCGCGAATATTATAAGCGGAAGGTTAAGCAAAAGGTTGAAATACCCTGCGTTTATACTCGGAAACAGCGCGTACAGCATGGCTACCACCGCTTCCACGCCCAACGGCACGAAGTTTGCGGGATAGACGAAAACGTGTAGCGCCATAGCGGACACGAACGCTGCGATAACGGTCGTAAAAACGCACTTTACGAACCTTATCTTGTTTCTCTTTTTAATGTCAATAACGTTATTATTATCCATCAAAGGGTTACCCCCGTTTTGTAAAACGCTATCTCGCGCATATCTTCGCTTCTCGTCCTGTATTCGCCGTTTACGGTTTTGATAAGAAGGTCATAAAGCCCTTGTTCGTCCATAGAGTAGGCGTTAAAATCTATCCAGTTGCCTTTAAACTCCGATATTCTCCCGTTGGACGCTATCTTCATAGTGGGCACGAAAGTCGAAAACGGCGTTCCCCTGCCCGTGGTAAACAGTACTATCTGACAGCCGCTCGCGGCAAGCGCCGTCGCCGCGATAAGGTCGTTCCCCGGGGCGTTCAACGCGGAAACCCCCTGTTCTCTCACGACATCGCCGTAGTCTAAAACGTCCACTATCTTCGTGCCGCCCGCCTTTTCCACGCAACCTAACGACTTTTCTTCCAAAGTCGTTATGCCGCCCTTTTTGTTGCCGGGGCTTGGATTCTCATAGACGGGAAAACCTTGGCTTAAATAATAGTTTTTGAAATCCACTATCATTTTTTTGTATCTTTCGTAGACTTCTTCGTTTTGGCATTTGTTCATTAAGAGTTGTTCCGCACCGAACATTTCGGGAACTTCCGTCAAAATCGCGCTACCGCCCGCGGAAACTATCCTGTCGGATATTCTGCCCACCAGAGGGTTGGCTGTAATTCCCGAATACCCGTCGCTCCCGCCGCACTTTAAGCCGATACAAAGTTCTTCTATGCCGACGGTTTCTCGCTTTAAGTCTTTTGCCTTATCGGCAAAATCTTTTATTATATCCAGTCCGTACTCTATCTCGTCTTTTACGTCCTGACAGTTGAAAAACGCTATATTATCCCTGCCGTAAGGCTTTAAATACTCCTTTATCCCGTCGAGTCCGTTATTTTCACAGCCTAACCCCACGAATAAAACGTAACTCGCATTGGGGTTAAGCGCAATAGCGCAAAGCAGTTTTTTAATATTTTCGTTGTCCTGCCCTAACTGGCTGCAACCGAATTGATGGGTAAAAGCGAATATACCGTCGATACTGCCCGCAATATATTTTTGCGACAGGGTTTCAAGTTTTTTGCATACGTTGTTTACGCAACCGACGGTGGGTATTATATATATTTCGTTTCTTATCCCCGCTCTGCCGCTTTTGCGTTTATATCCCCTGAAAGTCGCAACCGTCTTTTCCGTTTCCGCAAACGCGGGATCATACGAATATTCGGTTTTTTCGTCCAAATGCGATTTTACGTTGTGCGTATGCACCCACTCCGCCGCCTTTATGTCGGCGGTGGCTTTCCCGATTATTTCGCCGTATTTTACGACGTATTCGCCTTTTTTAATGTCTTTAAGCGCGAATTTATGCCCTGCGGGAATATTTCCCTTTCCCGTAAGCGAAACGCCGACGTTATCTTTTTCGTTTATAACTATATCGTCCATTTCTACTCTTCTTTTTCGTAATATAGATCCGTACCTATGAAACCGACCTGATTAAAGGCTTTCGGGTTGGCGCGTATTATGTAATCTATATAACTTCCGATGATCTTCGACATCAGAACGTAACCCGTCGGAGTCATATGCCCGAGCCAGAAGTTTTCGGCGAAAACTTTATCTTGCACGGGGAAATAGGTGTAAAGGTCTATCAAATAAGTGTTGCCGAACATACGGGTAAACTCTTCGAGTATATCCCTGTGTTCTTTTCTTGCCTTATCCTTTTCGCCGCCGTCACGCGGAATACTCATAAGAAATATTTTCGCCCTCGGCTGCAATTCCTTTATTCGCTGAATTATCTGCGCGTAATACCCCGCAAACGTCTTTTTATTGTTTTTATAATCGTTCAAGTCGACGTCGGACACCGAACCCAACTTGCCGCCGGTTCTGTTAATATCGTTCGCGCCGAGCGCGATTATATACGCTTGCGCAAGTTTGTCTTTGCCCCAGAACCCGTTGTTTTCGGCAAAACTCTCGATATATTCTTCGGCAGTCATGCCGCCGCGGGAAAAGTTATATACCTTGCTCCCGCAACTCCTGCCCAAAAACTGTCCCCAGGAATACTCGAACATATCGTGATACCCTTTCACGTCTCCGTTTTTAGACTCGAATTCGCCCGAAGAAAGACTGTCGCCTATACAGGCGATAGTGCGGAATATCGCGCAGAACCCGCCGTCAACGACGATCCTGTCCAACGGCTTTTCGCCCTTTTTTATACCTATAAAATCGTTTATATCCATGGTTTATCTCCTAAATCAGTTCGGTTTTTCCGCTTAATATCGCTTTTACGTTTTCGCAGACTTTCTCCGCAAATCCTTTATAAGCCGTAAGGTCTTCGCCCCAGACCTTTTCGTCTTTCATAAATTTCGTAACGGCACCGCCGTTTGCGAAATAATCAAGATAGGGCAAATCGTCTTTAAGTTCTATCTTTCTCGTCGGAAGGTCGACGTAATATTTGCCGTCGTTTTCCTTTTTCAACGACTTATACGTCGCCATAAGGTACGAGAACCCGACGGTAAGATTTTTCGGTATCTCGCCGTATTTTTCGTAATAATCCTTAAAACTCGGCAAATCTCTCGCCCGCCACTTACTTATGCTGTTGAGTGCGATACTCGTAAGCTGGTGGTTAAGGTACGGATTGAAAAACCTTTCTATAACGCTGCCCGCAAAAGCCGTAGTTGCCGCTATATCGTCAGAAACGAAAGGTATTATCTCTCCCTTTAAAGTGTCTTTCACGAACTTCAAAAGCGTTTCGTCTTTCATGCAGTCGTAAACCGTTTCTTTGCCGTACCACAGCCCCGCGGGAACGAGATTCGTGTGGCTCCCGTTCAAAACCCGCACTTTTCTCTTTTTATAGTACTTTATGTTATCCGTAAGCACCACTTCTATCCCGTGAACGCCGCCTTTTATATAGTCCGCGATATTGCCTTTGTTTTCCACCGCCCACAGTCCGAACGGTTCGCCGACCGACATAAGTCCGTCGTTTTCCCCGATAAGTTCGGTCAAATGCTTTTTGGTTTCTTCGTCTTTGGGATATCCCGAAACTATCCTGTCGACCAAGGTATTGCAGAAATAGTTTTTATTCTCTATCCAAGCCTTAAACTCTTTCGGCAAATGCCACAGGTCCACGTATTTTAACACGCATTTATATAACTCGTCCGCGTTGTTGTCGATAAGTTCTACGGGCATCATATAAAGTCCGTCAAGTCCCGCATTAAACCTTTCGTATAAAAACTTGGTAAGTTTTGCGGGGTACGTTATTCCGTCGAACCCGTTTATATCGTCGTTTCCGTTGAAACATATCCCCGCTTCGGTCGTGTTGGACACGACGATTTTAAGATCCTTGTCTTTCGCGAGATTTACATATTTATCGTACTCGTTGAACGGATCTATTGCGTTTTTTACCGAGTGAATCCCGTAAACGTCTTCGACGGCGTTGCCGTCCTTAACGCCCCTTAGAATTATATGGTAAACGTTATTCTGTTCCCTGAATTTATCTAAATTCCCGAAAACTATGGGCTTTACGATATTTACTTCGTAGTTTCCGCCTTCTTTATTTAAGGTGTCGAAATAATGGTCCGCAAAAGTCCTTAAAAAATTGCCTTCGCCGAATTGAACTATTTTTATCATATAACCCGTCCTTTTTTTTATTTATAACGTACTTCAATTTGATTATACTACTTTTTCGCTTGCAAAACAACATAAAAAAGTATATAATAAGTGTAAATTCTATATATCTTAAAGTAACGGACGGTGTATCGTGAATTTTATAGAGGTTGAAAAATCAGTAAAAGAAAAAGAGTGGGGCATGACGGATCTTCACAGCCACTCTCATTACGAAATTTACTTTTTGTTATCGGGAACGAGAAATTTTTTTCTGAACGACAAAATGTATAAGATATCCGCGCCGTGTTTTATGGTAATTTCGCCTTACACCATGCATAAGACCGAGGGCACGGGTTTTTCGCGCATCAACGTAAACGTGGCGAAAAGTTGCCTCGATCCGTACGAACTGTCGGTACTTAACAGGCTGTCGGAAAAGATAATCCCGCTTTCGCAGGCAAATGCGGATACGCTTTTCCCCGTTCTCGAAACGGCGGTAAACATTTCGGAAACGCAGGACAAATACTCCTCGTATAAACTCGGCGGGATATTGTCTTTTATCGTTCTATTTATGGACGGCGTCGGTACGAAAAACGTTATTTCCCCCGTCAAGGCGAATTCGGAGAAGGTGTCCCCCGTCGCCCTTAAAGTCATAGACTACGTTTCTTCTCACTACGCCGAAAAAATTTCTCTCGATACGCTGTCGAAAAAATTCTATCTTTCCAAAGTTTCCTTATGCGCGTATTTTAAAGCGGCGATGAACTGTACCGTCGGCGAGTACGTAATGAAACTTAAACTCAATAAAGCAAGACAGTATTTGTCTTCCACAAAAAAAAGCGTGGAAGAAATTTCCGCTTTGTGCGGATTTTCTTCCGGCGCTTATATGGGCTTAGTTTTTAAAAACAAACTCGGCTTATCCCCTTTGCAATACAGAAAATTACAGAGTTCGAAAAAGTAACGCCGAGATAGCGGTTAAGTTTAGCCCCTATTTTAAACGTATTTCAAAAAATCTCGCCTGCTTTCCCGTAAAGTTTATGCTTAAAACGTCGTCGGCAAACGAATATTCGGTATCGGCGTTCATAGGATACGCTATACGCGCCGAAGTTATTTCGCCGTCAAGGCGCAGATTTACCGTTTTTGCGGCGTTCAAATTCCATACGGCAAGATATACGGTGTTTGCGGCTTTCAGCCCGCAGGAGACCGTTTTTGCGCCGAATCGCGTAAACGCGCAAGGAAAGTACGGCAAAGCCGTCTTTTTTATTTCGGAAAGTTTATTATAATACTCCACCCCTTCCTTCACAAGGGCGAATTTTTTATCCGACAACAAGTTTATGCGACTCGCAAGGTGCATACGCCCTAAAAACGAATTTATCATATTCGTTACCACTTGTTCTTCGGAAATATGTGTTTCCACCCACTCTTTATTCGGTTCGAAGGCGCAGTCGGGCGTTCCGTAACTGTCCACGGGATAACTCCACACCGCCGCCTGTTCGGGCAGGACTGCGGAAAGGATATTGCCTGCAATAAAAGGATATTTGTTATAATCGGTCTGGTCGGACGTGGAAATTATGGAAAAACGCCGTAAAGTTTCGTAATCCATACGCATACCGCCCGAAGAACAGGTCTCGAACAGGACCTGCGGGAATTTTGCCCTGATACCGTCTATCCAACGAAGGTAAGCTTTCCCGCACTCTTCCAGCCCTTCGCCGACGCAGAAAGACGCATAATCAGTACCTACGCCCACGTCCTGATTGTAATCGAGTTTTATATAGTCCGCGCCGTAATCTTCCACCATACGGCGAATAGTTTCGGTGAGATAGTCCACGACTTTTTTCGCCCTGAAATCGAGAAAATACCTGTTCATAACGGCGACTTTTTTGCCGTTTCTTTGCAGAAAACACCCGTTGTCGTAAAAGTTCAGCATTTCTTCGCATTTTATCCCGATCACTTCGGGTTCTATCCAAAGCCCCGCTTTTAAACCGAGAGACCGCAGAAAATCGGTGGTCTTTCTTACGCCGTGCGGAAACCTTGCCTTGCTTTCTTTCCATTGTCCGACGTAAGGATAAATTATATTGCCGTCTTCTTCGTTGTGCCAGCCGC
>JAEEGH010004463.1_pt1 | contig 35906 bp, 36 predicted proteins | sample 9134181 | NCBI WGS metagenome assembly JAEEGH01 (sample SAMN16246544, study PRJNA631951) | gut metagenome | biome: gut microbiome; feature: rumen; material: DP-attached | host: Bos | place: Iran: Karaj | collected 2018-10
CGCTATGCTGAATAACTACAATATTTCGGAAGTAATATTTACCGGTATTGCCGGCGGCGTTGGAAATGAGACCGCAGTGCTTGATGAAGTGATTGCCGAAAAACTGGTACAGCACGATTATGGTTCAATCAGTAATGATGGGTTTATCTGGGCTGGAAAGGATTCCCAGGGCGAGCTTGGTGAAAAAGGCTACTATTACTGTGATAAAAAGCTGGTGCAGGCGGCCTACGATGCATCTGTTTCAGTTGTAGGAGAAGATCATACCTTTAAAGGCACAATCGCTACCGGAGATCAGTTCATCGCATCTGAGGATTATGTAAATAAGCTGCAAAATGATTTTGGAGCCATTGCCTGTGAAATGGAAGGTGCTTCGATTGCTGCTGTATGCTATCAGTACAACAAGCCTTTTGTCGTCATACGTGCAATGTCTGATAAAGCCGACGGAAATGCACATGAGAGTATCGAAAACATGGGCGACATCGCAGCCGATAATTCCAGCCGGATTGTAATTGAGATGCTCAAACACTAAGAAAACCAGCTCTTTACCGTCTCAATCTCATGGATGTAGCCCTCATCATCATTTGGCGTCTCCAGGATAAATGGCACCCCCTCAAAAGCAGGATGCATTGCAAACCGCTTCATGGCTTCCATTCCAATAAAGCCCTGCCCAAGCTTCTCGTGTCGATCTTTTGCTGCGCCACAATCGTTTTTACTATCATTAAAATGAACCGCTTTTAGCCTGTTCAAACTTATGATCTTATCAAACTTATCCAGAACACCCTCAAGGTCATTAACTATATCATAGCCTGCATCCCAAGTGTGGCAGGTATCAAAGCACACTCCAAGCTTATCATTCAGCTCCACACGATCAATGATTGCCTTAAGTTCCTCAAAGCTCCTTCCGACTTCAGAACCTTTTCCAGCCATCGTTTCAAGCAATACTGTTGTCTTCATCTCAGGGAAAAGAACCTTGTTCAGTCCATCAGCTATCAGCTCTATTCCAACATCTGCCCCCTGTCCTGTATGTGAGCCGGGATGAAAGTTGTAGTACTGGCCAGGAAGTGCTTCCATCTTTTCCAGATCTTTCCGGAGCATATCCAGACCATTATCTCTGGTCTCCGGATTTGCCGAGCAGAGGTTCATGGTATAACTGGCATGAGCTACAAGCTTGCCAAATCTCTTTTCCTCAAGTATCTGCCAAAGGGCCTGAACATCCTCTGGTGCTACGTCCTTGGACTTGCCACCTCTTGGGTTTCTTGTGAACCACGCAAAGGTGCTCCCTCCAAAGTCCACCATCTGGTGACCCATAGCCTCATATCCATTTGTAACTGATAAATGACATCCAATGAAGATCATTAGCCAGTACCTCTAAAATAAAAATATTTCCATCACATTTATAATCTCTTATTTCTTCTCCTATCCCCAACATTGTCTCATTCAGACAACTTATGAATAATCATAGCGTTTTTCGGATAATAATTAAAGGGGCATTCGCTGTTTAGAGTGGATAGCTATCATTATACTGTGTTGCTATCGGTCGCCCTGGCACGCCGGCCAACCGCCCCTGCGCGTAATATGCATAATATGAACCGTAAATGTGAACGCAAAAAATCCGGCGTGACAGCCGGATTCTTCATATCAATTCTTCATATTTTCATCAATTAGGAGATACTTTTTCAGTTCTTCGGGCATCGCACAGGTCAGGTAATCTACAAGCTGTTCTCTGGTGTATGGTTTCATGTTAATGAACCATTCCACTGCAACACTGGTACATGCCATAAGATAGAAATGGATATCAAACAGTATCTGGTCATCCACCCTACCGCCAGTCGATTTTGCCACATATTCAGTCAACGTCAATTCACTTTTTTCATTTGCATAGAACAAAAACGAATCAATGCCTGACGTTGCTTTAAGAGCATTAGTATAAAAGTCCCTTCTTTCATCCATTATCCCTATTATCTGCAGCATAGCCTCATTCCAGCGAAGCTCTCCATTAAGTATATTTGTATATATTTCTTCCGTACTATGCGCAAAAATCCAGGAAATCAGCTCAAATTTATCATGAAAATTTCTATAAAATGTCGCCGTGGATGAATTACAATTCTCCACAATATCTTTAACTGTAATCTTTGCAACTGACTTATTCCCCGCTAATTCAATTAGTGACTCTGCAAATAGATCCTTTACACTCTGTCGTTTGATCATTGCCTCTCCGTTCTTTGTTTACTAAGCAATCGTCGATTATCCTGAAATTAAGAGCTGCGCATAGGTGCCATGAGATTGTAAATCTTGGAATGCCTTCCGGTGATGATTGTGAAGATATGAACTAAAAGCAAAAGAAGCTGAGATAAAGAATCACCATCTTCACGTTAACTGATCTTGTACACAACAAAAAAATCTGGGGCAGTACACCGAAGTGCATCTGTCCTAATCAAAATAGCAGCTCGCAAATATGGTAAAGAAGTCAGAGAAAAGTATTATGCCATCATCAAGGATCATATAAAATTCTTAGACAAAATCAAATAAAGGAGTGCTGATTGTACCGGCGAGGGTTCAACCCTCGCTGTGTTTTTACTTTTTCCTTCCCGACTCAACGAGCTCTTTTTCAAAAGCTTTATTGTTTCTCTATGCCCTGTCTGCTGATGCTTCACCTGTTCGTATGTTGGTTTTTCTTCATCCCCGCCGGCGTATCCGCAGATGACTTTATCAACTCCATACATTTTGTAAATGGGTGTCACGCACCAGAAACATCCTCCGGCAAAATAAGCTTCTCTCATTTCAAACACTCCAAAAATAAATCTATAAAGATAACACAGTAATCGTTTCTCATTCTGCAACCTTTTTCTTTTCTGCAATCATCCTGTAAAGAGTAATGCCATTCGTCACAACAGTTGCCGCATCAAAGACTGCTCCTGTATATGACTTCAAAATAAAGTGGTAAAACATCCATGGTACAAATGATAAAGTCACAAGCAGCTTGAACCGGACAGGATCCTTGATATCCATAAAGATAATGTAAATGGTACATACTGCTGCCGGTATGATTCCCAAAAATCCCTGATCATTTAAAGCAATGGTCATAGCTATTGAAGCAGCAATAAGAACAATCTTCCAGATACGATTCAGCTTTTCTTTATAGCAGAGATAATTTCTAAAGCACGAAAGAACATTGCTCACTGCTCCGGTAACACCACCAAGCAGGAGCATACTGACTGCCTGCATCAATAGCTGAATTATCTGTACAACAAGTATCTTTGATTTTTTCTTAATGGCTCCCGATCCAACCTGAACAACTGCAGCCACGAAATCTATTATGTTTGCGATAATAACTGCCATAACTTCCTCTTCAATCACAAATTAGCTATTCACATATTTTAATCCCAACCACACATCATATCTTTTATCTACTGGCAAATATCTACATCCATATCAGCAATCTCATCAGCATACAGCCGAATAAGATCACTAAGGGTCCTACGAAAAGCCATATTACTTGTCCTTACCTTCAATCCAATAATTTTCCAAATGCAAAATGGTATTTATTGTAATGCTATCGAATCTTTAAATTCCGAGATAAAAGGCTATGTCTCATCCCGACAAACTGGAATTTGTTAAATTGATATCCACCAGCATACACCGTATTTATCAATAATGGTGGCGCAACATTTACTCCATGGAAGTTCTCCGATAGGTTCGATAATTACACCCCCATCGCTCAAAACCTGAAAAGCATTATAAACAGCTTCTTCTGTTCCCATTTCAAAAACGTTAAAAGTCATAGTTTCCCACTTGTTTTTGTGTACTACATCTATATCACAGGGATTTTTCGCTTCTGCCAATGCCAAAAAACCTTCCCCGTTTACAGATAGCTCACAGTGCTCATAAGCAGTGTTATCTTCGTTTTTAAACTCCCGGGTTATTTCTGCTCCAAAGGCTTTGCAGTATGTTTTTGCTGCTTCAAAACTGTTTTTAACATATACCTGTGTATAATTCTTCATCGCAACCTCCACAAACTCCGATTCTTAATATATGAGTAGAGGCTTTTACAGTCTCTGCTCTTTCTTTATGATGAAGGTGATTGGTCTGACGTAATCTCCGATTGGGACACCACGCCCGTAGACAAATGTGTCAGCCCGCCTTCATCGTTCTACATTCGATTCAGCAAGTTGGGAAAGTATGCTTCTCCCGTTTAACTAAAGAATATGAGTGAACCCTGAAGAGCTGGATCCAATCAACTATACTTGAAAGGAGTTACTATCTATGATTGCTGTTGGTATTGATGTTTCAAAATCAAAAAGCACAGTTGCCATCCTTAATGGCGATGGCAGCATCCGTGCCAAACCCTTTGATGTCCACCATACTGCTGATGAATTACAAGCATTAGTAAGTTACATCATAGGAACTTCCGAGGCCCCAACCATCCTTATGGAGCCGACCAGCCATTATCACTACCCGCTCCTGAAGGCGTTCCAGGAGGCAAATCTTCCAGTCTGTCTTATCAATCCCTACCAGATGAAGAAGTATGGCGATACTGAACTTAGAAAGGCAAAAACCGACAAACGAGATTCGCTTAGGATTGCTCAGTATGCGCTTGAAAAGTCGTATTCTCTGGTTCGGTACACTCCAGCTACTCAGAAGTATGAAGATTTACGTTTCCTTTCCAGGCAATACAGCCAAAGAATATCAACCCTCACCGTCGCCAAAGTACAGTTGCTCAGCCTTCTGGACGAAACGATGCCGGGTATTACAACTATTCTTCCTCTAAAAAGCCGAGATCCTGACAACTGCGTTCTTCTACGCTTCATTAAGCGTTTCAAATCCTTTGCTGTAATACGAAAGATGGGCAAAACACGTTTTCTGGACAGCTATCAAGTCTTGGTCAAAAAAACGAAAGATTACTATGCCGGTGCAAAAGGATTAGCTATCTATGAACTCGTCCTTAACAGCATTACAACGCGCGGCGAAAACCCTTTGTCCGCCATGACTCAGGATCAGTGTGTTGATCTTGTGTCAACGTCACAGAAAGCTGCTGATGAGATCAATCTTCAAATGCGAACCATTGCAGAAACCCTGCCGGAATATAAAGTGCTCCGTTCTATGGCTGGCGTTGGCGATCGGCTCGGACCCGTTATACTCGGAGAAATCGGTGACATACGCCGCTTTCACAGCGGAAAGGCACTTAATGCTTATGCAGGCAACGATGCCCCACCATATCAGTCTGGACAGTTTGAGAGCCGAAATCGTCACATCTCAAAGCGTGGCAACCCGGCTCTCAGAAAAGCTTGTTTTGAGGTCATGCAGGCGCTCAAACTTACAAAACCTCAGGACGACCCTGTATACCTTTTTCTTCTCAAAAAAGAAGAGGAAGGTAAACCAAAAAACGTAGCCAAGATGGCAGCCGTTAATAAGTTTCTGCGGATCTACTATGCTCGAGCAATGGAGTTATATAAGTAAATCCATCCACTCTCATTATAGCCGTTAACAACTGATCTGCAACTGCAGGTCTTGTTAAGGTTACCCATTTTTTTAGTTATCAAAATGTTCAAATATTTCAAAAACTGCTTGACAAAACATTAGCAAGATTTTTCGAGCCGATTATATTACACGCTTAATCATTTCTTGTATTCATACATGACGACGTCATCAGCAGCGCTTGTTCCACCCGCCTTTTCATAGCATCTGCAAGCTGACGCGTTGCCGATGTTTGTCATCAAAAACATTTTGCGACAGCCCAGACTTTTTGAATGCGCATACACAAATCTGACCAATTCCGTTCCGTAACCAAGATTCTGATAGCCAGCCATAATATCTATTGCGTGCAGATAATAAGTCTTTCGTCCATCGGGTTCATTTAATACATAACCGTATGCAAATCCAATTGCTTTTTCGTTATCTACGGCAATATAACCGTATGCGTTCTTTTCATCCAAAAACGCTTTCAGCACTACCTCATCGTATTTTGTGTTCATATCGTCAATAAAGTTAGACAGCAACGCAAGATTTGATTCTGCTAAGAGTTCACACTTCATATCATCCGACCTCATATTTCGATTTGTCATACTCATTTATATTCAAAGATAAAATCAAACCACCCTATATCCTTGTTCTTCCAAAACACTCATTGCTTTTTCAAAATTCTCTGACTTAACAAGTATATAGTCCGTATTGTATGTCGAGACAGCAAAAATACCTATTTCATTTTCTGCAAGGATGGTTGACAGTTTAGACAGTATCCCGATCAGTGAAAAATCAAGTATTCCCTGAATCCGAAATCCGTTCCATCCATCCTCGCGCTCGATAGTACCTGCAGGTGTATCTTCTGTTTTGCAAACAAGTGAGATTTCTTCATCAGTCTTTCCTATAAAGAAAAACTCTGTATCAAAGCAAATGTCTTTTATACTATTGACTTTACACACTGTTAAGTTATGTGATAATCTCTTTAATTCCATATCAACCTCGTAGTCGTTTTAATTTAAAGATAATACTAACGTCCGTATGATTTAATAAACATAATTATCTCATTAATTGAGAAATGATCAGGATTTACATATTCAACTCCATCATCAATTTCTTCAAAAGCTGTAAAATCAAAATCAAGGTTTTTATTGCTCAAAAAATCATCTCGTATCCAACGAATGGTCGAAAGAAAATCAGGAAGATATACGTTTTCTTTTATACAACATTCCTGCAAATCAAAATCTCTTATAGGGATAATTGTTGTATTATATTCTGAAATATCTTCACTAAATTTCTGTAACAATGCATCTTTAACAAATGCATATTCATAATCCGCAGTCATGCACGCTATCAAGTTTTCTTTCTTACACTCAACCGCTTCATATAAACTATCTACATTCGGATCATAATAGATCAAAAGGATGTTTTCGTCAGGAACTCCTTCGCCTGAAACATAATAATTTCCAACATATGCCTCAAGTTTACCTGAGACACTTATCGAACCATTATTTGCCCGTCTATCATTGTGGAAATAATCGTTTAATAATACCATCATTCTAATCCGTTATATTAAAAGTTAAAATGTTAATCGCAAAAATCCTCCAGGTATATATCCTGCATTTTCCGATGTATCTTATATGCCCGGTTCTTCTCATTCTCAAGTCTGCGGATCAACCTCTCAAGCTACTGAGTTGACCAATTCTGTGATAGTCAAACTATACCATTATGCGGTCATCCGCCCAAAGGCAGAAATGCCGAAACCCTTTGATTTCAAGCCTTTTCTTGCCACTTTGTCTTACTCGTGTGATAGCAATACTACCGTTTCAACATGACTGGATCCCGGGAATTGATCAATACAACATGTCTTTGTCACAGCATAGCCTGCTGCCCCAAAAGCTTCCAAATCTCTTACAAGGCTGGTAGGCTTGCAGGATATGTATATCATATGCTCTATCCCATATGACAGTATCTTTGAAAGAGCCTTTGGATGAATACCGTCTCTTGGCGGATCGAGTATTATAAAGTCAGGCTTTTCTTCTATGTCATCCAATACCTTAAGCACATCACCTGCTATGAATTCACAGTTATGTAAACCATTTAATCTGGCATTTTCCTTTGCTGCCTCAACAGCTTCTTCAACGATCTCCACACCAATGACCTTTTTGGCTACAGAAGCCATGAGCTGTGCTATAGTACCCGTACCGCTGTAAAGATCATAGACTATCGCATCATCGCCAAAATCCCCTATATAGTCCCTTGCCGTTTTATAAAGAACCTCGGCACTGAGTGTATTAGTCTGAAAGAAACTGAATGTCGATATAGTAAAATCAAGTCCTAAAATCTTATCTTCTATGTAATCTCTGCCGTAAAGAATCCTGGTTTCATCTGCTTTAACAACATCTGCCAGCGAATCGTTAATGATATGCTGTATGCTTTCAAATCTTCCCGATACATCAAGATCAAGTAGCATATCCTTATATCTTTCCATATCAAAATCATTCTGAGAAGTTGTTACAATGGCAACCAGTATCTGACCCGTATATTTTGCCTTTCTTACAAGCAGGTGTCTTAAATATCCTTCATGACGCAGTCTGTGATAATATGTCAGACCTTCTTTTTCAAAGAATTCAAGAGTTGCCAAAATGATCTTTCTGTAATCCTCATCGACTATCCTGCAGTCCTTTACGGTCACGATATCATAGAAGCTTCCTCTTTTATGCATTCCAAGAGCAAGAGGACCGTCCTTTATCTCATCCCCGAAGGTGAATTCCATCTTGTTTCGGTATTCCTCATTTATGGGACTGGGTTTTATCCCTTCCCATTCGTATGGTTTACATAATGTAGAATCAAGAAGTCGCTTTATCTGTCCTTCCTTTAGCTTAAGCTGGTCTTCATAGCTTAGATTTAAATATGTACATCCGCCACACTGACCAAAATGAGGGCAGGCTGCATCTATCTCATTTGGAGCCTTTGACTCCACCTCAACAAGATTTCCCTCTCCCTTGCCCTTTCGGATCTTCTTAACACGAAAAACAACCTTCTGCCCCGGAAGTACATTCTTCACGGTACAAAAGGTTGTATCATCTACTTTAACAAGACCCTTGTTAGGGAAATCAACACGTTCTACGATTCCTTTAACAAGTTCATTCTTCTTCATAAAGTCCTCTTATAAGCTGATTACTCTTCCTCTTTCTCTTCTTCCTTTTTAGCCTTCTTCTCGGTCTTCTTCTCTTCCTTCTTAACGGGAACCTCTATGGTCTCCTCCTCTTCATCATCGAAGAAATCGTCGTCGAAATCATCTTCATAGTCATCTTCGAAATCCTCATAGTATGAAGGTCCCAAGAAGCGATATACAGCATAGCATATAGCTGCTATAACTGCTATAGCACCAACGATGGTAAGTATCACTGCGAGTGTATTGCTCTTTTTCTTAACCGGTACTTCCTCAACCAGTCCCATATATTCCTTGATCTGCTCGATAAGTTCTTCTATTCTAGCCATATCTGTAACCTCCGAATCTCTTAATCAAACGTATATACTAATAATATCATTTTGAAGGAAAAAAGACCATACAAAATGAAAAATTTAAGCATATCTAGTTCATTTCCTCATAAGTGTCAGAAAATATATCCTTTTCAATGATATATATGTCATGATAATCGTCAGTCCTTACAGCCAGGTAGTCACCGACCTTGCCTTCCATATATGTCTCTTCATACCATTGGGTGAATATCTTCATCCTCTTGTATGTAGGACGGGCAAATATCTGCGTCGCTCCGCTTGATATGCATACTTTTGCATACGGCGCAAGCTCTATCATGGTACCGTCAAGCCTGTTGTATAAAGTAGGGATGTAATCAGGTTTTCTTATCGTCACATCGTCCGTATACTTTTGCTCTGTAGCCGTATATGACCTGCTGAACTTCTCAAAACGGCTGGAGTAAACTTCTCCCTTTATACCAATCATTATGACAAGATCTTCCTCAACTACAGTATCTATATCTCCTTCGAGAGTACGTATCATTACAGGTGTTCCGACAGGCAGCACATCCTTTGCGAGCACATAGCCCTGATGAACCTTCTTCTTGATATACTTCTTCATGCCCGTAAGGTCTATATCATACTTGGCCGCATGTATTACCTCAAATGATCTGAAGTATTCCTCAGTTCTCTGACTGAAGAACTCTCCCGTAGGTATATCGTATTTCTTGTCATAGAGATCTTTTCTGATGAATCCGCCGGCCTTTTCTCTGTGTCCGCCTCCGGAGCCAACAGTCTCTGCTATGAATGCCGCAAGCTCGTTTGCATGAACTTCCTTTACACAGCTTCTTACAGAGAACTTGTAGCCGTTTGGCCATTCATTATAAACGATACCCTCATCTACTTCCGCTACCTGTAAAAGGAAATCGCTTATAAGTCCTAAAATGTTAGGATCACACTGCTCGGACTTGATGATCGCAAATCTGTTCTCAGGATAATAACGATATCCTCTCATTGCATTTCCCGCTATCTCAAGTTCATCCAGTGAAAAATTCGAATTCTTTAAGAAGTGCACCACTGACTTCTCATATGCAAGGAGATCTCTCATATCCTTGTCGTAGGGATTGTATATCTCACTAAGTGAATTGGTATCCGTATACAGACCAAAGTAAAGTCCTGTACACAGCTTTGCATCATCGAAAGCAAAGCCCTCGTCCTTTAAGAGCTTCCAGATTAAGGTTGAGCAGCTTCCCATATCTGATGCTATCTCGCTAAGCTCAACATCGCTTATCTCAACCTGATGATGATCGATGATGGCCTGATATTTTGAAGGTATCTTTGTCACATTTCCGGCGCCGTACTGACAGTCAACAGTAAGGACCAGTCCGTCAAATGCTTCCCCTTCCCACTTTACGATATGCTCCAGCTTATCCTTTATCTCAAGATAATCTGTCAAAAGCATCAGATTGGATTTCTGTATCGCATTGAAGCCGCTATACACCATCCTTACATTTTTGCCGTTGCCTTTAAAATACGTATACATGGCATAAGCCGATGCGATCGCATCCGCATCGGGATTGTCATGACACTGTACTATTATCGGATCAAACTTAAGTAATTCAGATACTCTCATAACTTATTCACACCTTCTTCAGTTTTGCAAACATGGCATACATTATCTTTCTTCCTGCCGTGTCAAAATCAACCGTTACCTTAAAATCCTTCACATCTTCTTCTATGGATACGACAGTTCCCGTGCCGTACTTTATATGTCTTACCCTGTCGCCTGCCTCATAATCAAGGCTTTCGGCTTTTGTCATTCCCTTGGTGAGTGACAAAAGTGATACCTTTGCATTTGTTACTTTCGCTTTCTGCGCTGTTGCGACATGATCCACATCTATGCTCTTATGCTTGGGCATGGTGTTGTCAAACAGCTCCTGCGGTATCTCTCTTATAAAACGGCTTACAGGGTTATGCTGAAACTCTCCCCTGTTCATCCTTGTCTTTGAATAAGTGATGGTAAGATCTTCCTTTGCCCTGGTGATGCCGACATATGCGAGTCTTCTTTCTTCCTCGATGGCATCCTGATCCGTATCCATCACAGACATATAGCTCGGGAATATGCCGTCTTCACAGCCGGCGATATAGACTCTGTCAAATTCAAGTCCCTTTGCCGCATGAAGCGTCATGAGCACAGCCTTGTCCGCACCTTCCTGCAGACCGTCTATATCACTTACGAGAGCCACTTCCTCCAAAAAGCCTGATAAATTAGGTTCATCGGTATTATCTTCATAATACACTATCTTGTTTACAAGTTCATAGATGTTTTCGATACGGTCCGCTGCATCATCCTCTTCGCTCTCTTCAAGCTCAGTAACATAACCCGTCTTTTCTATGATATCCGAGATAAGGCCTCTCATACCGTACTCGGGAGCAGATGCCCTGAATACTCTGACCATGTTTACAAAGCCTTCGATCTTTTTTGCAGCCGCTCCTATCGAAGGAATGCTTTCAACTTCTTCACAGGCCTCATAAAATGTCAGCCCGTGCTCTCTGGCATATCCCACTACCTTGTCGATAGTCGTCTGACCTATACCTCTTCTGGGCACGTTTATTATACGTCTCACCTGCAGATCATCCATGGCATTGTCAACCATGCGAAGATATGCGAGCATGTCCTTTATCTCTTTTCTGTCGTAGAAATTCGTACCTCCAACAAGGTCATAGGGCATGCCGTTTCTTACAAACTGCTCTTCTATCATACGGGACTGTGCATTTGTCCTGTATAACACTGCACACTGACCAGCCTTTGCCAGACCCTTCTTAACGGTCTTAGCTATATCGTCGGCGATATATTCAGCCTCTTCATATGCAGTCTCAAACTGTCTGAAATGAATCCTGCTGCCTTCTCCCTTATCAGTCCAGAGAGCCTTGTCCTTTCTTGATCTGTTGTTGCTTATCACTGCATTTGCCGCATCAAGTATGTTCTGGGTCGAGCGGTAGTTCTGCTCGAGCTTTACAACATAGGCATCCTTAAAATGCTTTTCAAAATCAAGGATGTTTCTTATATTCGCACCCCTGAACTTGTAGATCGACTGATCATCGTCACCTACAACGCATAGATTTCTGTACTTGGATGCTAGCAGTCTTATCAGTTCATACTGAGCAGTATTCGTATCCTGGTACTCATCCACCATGATATAGCGGAATCTGTCCTGATAATTGCCCAGCACCTCCGGATACTTTTTAAACAGCTCAACAGTCTTTACTATGATGTCATCAAAATCAAGAGCATTGCTCCTTTTAAGCGAATCCTGATACTCCTTATAGCAGGCAGCGATCCTTTCCTCCTCATATGTAGCCGCGAAAGCTTCATACTCATCAGGTCCCATAAGTTCGTCCTTGCATGAACTTATAGCATTTAAAACCCTTTTTTCCTTTAAATGCTTGGGATCGATGTTAAGTGTCTTGAATACCTGCTTCATTGCGGACTTTGAATCATCCGCATCATAGATGGTAAAGTTTGTATCATATCCAAGAAGCTCTATATGTCTTCTTAATATCCTGACACAGGTTGAATGGAATGTGGCAACCCATATCTGATCGGCGCCAAATCCAACCATCCTATCTATACGTTCACGCATCTCCCCTGCTGCCTTGTTTGTAAATGTGATGGCCAAAATATTATACGGAGATACGTTTTTTTCCTCTATCATGTACGCTATCCTGTGGACCAGTACCCTTGTCTTTCCGCTGCCAGCTCCTGCCAGTATTAGAAGCGGTCCTTCAGTATGCGTAACAGCATCCTGCTGTTCATTGTTCAGTGATTCGTAAATGTTGCTCACGTGTGATTTTCCTTGATTGCATGAATTAATAATGGGCTGTCTTATTTGACAGCCCATATATCTTTTCTGATATTATCGATTATTCGATAAGATTAAGCGAGCTGTGTTCCGCAGTTAGAACAGAACTTTGCTCCGTTTGTAGGTGTTCCGCAGTTAGGACAGAACTTTGCTCCAGCAGGTGCTGCTGCCTGTGCCTGAGGTGCTGCAGCGTTTCCTGTCATACCCATGTTCTGCATCATCTGCTGACCCATTACCATGCCCATCTGCATGCTGGCCATATCTGTTGCGATGCTTCCGCCGCCGCTTGTGCCCTTGCCGAACGAATCAGCCATAGCCATCTGAGTATACTTGTTAACATCACCGACCATAGCCTGAGCAGCTGCCTTCTCCTGCATCTTTCTGATCTCTTCAGGATAGTTGAAGCTCTCGATATTGAACTCTGTGATTGTGATACCAAGCTTGATCATGTCAGCATCAAGCTCTTCTCTGATACCTGCTGCGATGTTACGGGCATCAACCTGGAGATTGAACATATCGCGGCCTTCTTTTGCGATATGAGCCATTAAGAGCTGATCAAGGTTAGCTATGATACGCTCCTTAACGTCTTCAACAGAATATGAAGCACGTACGCCTGCAAGCTTGTCTATGAGTACATCTCTGTCTGCGATCTTGCAGCTGAATGTACCGAATGCTCTGATAGGCATTCCACCGGGAAGTCCGGGTGCCTGAAGATTGATAGCATTCTTTGTTCCCCACTTTACGAGCTGCTCAAGAGTATTGATGAACAATACCTCTGCTCTTAAAGGAGTGTTGAAACCGAATTTGAAACTCTTAAGTGTTGTAAGGAAAGGTATGATGTCTGATTCGATATCGAAGTTACCTTCATCCTCGAAAATACCTTCACATACACCGTTGTATAAGAAGATGGCATCCTGACCGGGGCGGATGATAAGCTTAGAGCCTTTCTTTATCTCCTGATTCTGCCACTTCCAGAATAACATTCCTTCTTTCTGATCTGCCCACTCAATGACATTGGCAAGCTGATTTGCAATAAATCCCATTTTTAATTCCTCCTTATTATAACCCTCGGGTTACCAGCTGACTTATATTATAATCTATTTTTTATCCCTTGTCACCCTTTTCGTCGCGTGCATGTTTATCCCTGCAGCCGTCTACGAGCTTCTCAATAAGCAGCTTCTTTATATACACATCCTGTGAAAGAAGCGTGATGAATGCAAATGTCTGAAGAGTCTCCTCATCACCGTTTTTCACATCCTTATACATGGTATGCGCCTCGTCGAATTTGAAGGTGATGTCCTCGATTATGCCGTCAAGCATCTTTGCTTCCTTTTCGATGAGTTCATCATACACGCGGGCCATAGTGACCTCTTCGTCTTTTCCGAAATACTTTTCATTTAATGGCTTAAGTATTGTCTCTATGTCGCTTATAGACAGGAAATACTTCAGATAGTAGATCAGAAGGAGCGAGATCATATGATCCTTGCTGTATTTCTTCTTGGCAGGCGGAGGCAGAAGATCGTTCTTTGCATAGTTGTTTATCATGGTCTTTGTTAGGATCTTGTCCTCGCCCTTGTTTCTCGTTGTGCTCTTTAATCTTTCCTCAAGAAAGCTAGTTACCTGATCCATGTACAGATCGATGTTTGGTATGTCATCGGACTTGATATATTCTATCCTTCCGAGGCTCTCCGTTATGCTCTTTATCAGGTCGTTTATATCTATTGTCATATCTTTCTCCGTGCGCTTTAAAGCGCTGAAATAATTATATAGCAATCAAAAATTCGTTACAAGTCATTGTTTACTTTTAGACTTTAGTGTGCTAAAATATTAACGTGTTGAACAAATCAAAGTTCAATAACAAGGAGGAATGCGCATGAATAACAAAATCAGGACCGAAGCGGTTGAGCATCTTTTTGAGGCCATACTCACACTCGAGACCAAGGAAGAGTGCTTTGATTTCTTTGAGGATCTGTGCACCATAAACGAGCTTCTCTCGCTGTCGCAGCGCTATGAAGTCGCAACAATGCTCAAGGAAAAAAGAACCTATCTTGAGATAGCTGAAAAGACCGGAGCTTCCACCGCCACGATAAGCCGCGTAAACCGTTCCTTAAACTACGGCTGTGACGGTTACGAGATGGTTTTCAAAAAACTCGGAAAATAATTGACAGATTTCACAAAAAATGTCTGAAAATTGCGACTTTTTCATTTACTTTTTTACATATTTATGCTATATTTAATGCGTTGTAGCAAAAGCTACAATGAGTTATTTAGTTTTTGGAGGATTGACATGAACAAGGGTACTGTTAAGTGGTTTAACAACCAAAAGGGTTACGGCTTCATCTGCGATGAGGCAGGCAATGATGTATTCGTACATTACTCAGGACTTAATATGGAAGGCTTCAAGTCTCTTGAAGAGGGCCAGGCAGTTGAGTTCGAAGTAGTTAACGGCGAAAAGGGACCTCAGGCTGTAAACGTAACAAAGCTGTAATCTAGGATTACGATTAATCAATTATACGAAGTGCCTTTTACAAATAAAGCAGTAGTTTAATGGATTAACAAAAAGGACCGGATATCCGGTCCTTTTTTGTTATCTGTCACAAAGCTTTACAGCTTCGTCAAATTTAAGTTTTCCTCCGAAAAGATCCAGTGCACTTCCGACTGTCACATCTATGCGGTCATGCCCTATTTCTCTTATGAGCTTCATGTCATCCAAACTTCTTACTCCGCCTGCATATGTTATGGGCAGGCCTTCCCATCCTGACAGATACTCCAAAAGATTCTGTTCGATACCGCTTTGCTTTCCTTCCACATCCACTGCATGTATCAGGAATTCATCACAGAATGATGCAAAGTAATCGAGTGCATCATAAGTTATGTCAACCTTTGTCAGCTTCTGCCACCTGTCGGTAGCTATCACATATCTGTCATCCACTCTCCTGCAGCTTAAGTCAAGTACGATCTTTTCTCTTGTTACGCTGTTGACCAGCTTTTTAAGATTGTTCTCATTGACTACTCCGTCACTGAAAACAAAGCTCGTTACTATCACATGACTTGCTCCGGCTTCAATAAACCCGCCTGCATTGTCACAGTTAATGCCTCCACCGATCTGCATGCCGTTTCTGTAGGCATTTAAACCCTTGAAAGCCTGTTTCTTTGTAAGCTCATACTCCTGAGTCCCTGCCTTGTTGAGCAGTATGATATGACCGCCGCTTAAGCCGTGATCTTTGTAAATGGACGCATAGTAATCCGCATCCTTGTCGGCGACAAAGTTTTCCCTTGCACTGTCGTCACTTAAAGTGCTTCCTACTATCTGCTTTACCTTACCGTTATGAATATCTATACAGGGTCTGAATCTCATTATTTCTCCAAAATGATACCTTCGCGATAAGCCTCTAAGAGCTTCTCGAGCTGGATTATGCTGTCCTTTAACTCCTTGCCGACATCGGTATCAGCTACTCTTATTCTGTGAGGAGCTATCTCAACGGGTATCCTGTCACATACTATATCGGTCTCCGTCCTTACAGCTATCTCCTTGCTCTCAAACGGCTGGTGAGATATAAGGAACATTCCGTGCGAATTGGCGACCAGAGTATAACCCGCGATCCCCGTCTTTTCCTGATATGCCTTTGAAAAGCCTCCGTCTATTACCAATAGCTTTCCGCCGCATTTGATCGGAGTCTCGCCCTTTGTTACCTCTACAGGTACATGTCCGTTTATTATGTGGGAATCACCCAGAGTCAGCCCGAACTCCTCCATGATCAGGTTTACGGTATCCTCATTGTCATAAAGACTGTAATACGGATTCTTTACTTCCTTATGTGTTGATTTGTCATCTATGAAATAGCGCTCGAAAGTCGCCATCTTGTCCTTACCGAACACCGGTGAATTGGGACCTGCCCAGATATAGTAGAGTATATCCCTGCCGTACTGTTTTTCCCTGGGATCCTTTGAGTAATATCCCTTTCTGGCATAGCTTTCTAAAGCATCATATAACGCCTTACCCTTATAATCTACTCCTGCGATGTTGAGTGAGCAGAATGCTCCGTTCTCATCCATAGGAACGCATCCGTGGTATAAGAGGTTTGAGTTATGGATCTTGTACATTGCTCCCTTTGAGTAAAGGAACTTTACGTGTTTTTGAAGCTTGTCGCTGTGTCTGAATGCTGCGACAAGTCTTTCCATAACAAGCTTCTCATCCTCAGTCAGCGCATATGGATCACGAGGATCGACTGTCGGAAAATCAACATCCTTCATGGGATATGTATTTCCATAACATGTGACTGTCCTGTTCTCGTAGTCTATCTTGTCAAGAAGCAGCCTGTCATCCATGTTCCACTCGGGATGACGCTTTATTGTCATGCCTTCAAGCTTGAACTGAAGTATAGAGATAGCCTTGTGCATCCTCATATCCAGTTCAAGATCACGCGTATTGTAGTCATCATCATACTTTATCGCGAATGCCGAGCAGTCCGTCTTGTCGTATGTCTGAAGTGCAAATGTAGCAAGCGGCACAAGATTTATGCCGTAGCCTTCTTCAAGCGTGTCAAGGTTTCCGTATCTGGCTGAATTTCTTATAACTGTTGCGATACAGGTCTGGTCTCCCGCTGCCGCACCCATCCATATGATATCGTGGTTTCCCCACTGGATATCGAGAGAATGATAATGCATGAGCGTATCCATGATGATATGAGGACCTTTTCCTCTGTCGAATATGTCTCCGACTATATGCAGATGATCCACTACCATTCTCTGAATGAGCTCGCACAGTTCCATGATAAACTGCGGCGCACTGCCTATGCTTATTATCGTATGTATGATCTCATTGTAATAAGCCTCTTTATCCTCAAGCTCTTCCTTCTCTGTTATCAGTTCCTCTATTACGTAGGCAAAATCCTTGGGAAGTGCCTTTCTGACCTTGGAGCGCGTATACTTTGAAGATACACGTGTGAGCATGTGTACGAGTCTGTGGAGCGTTATCTTGTACCAGTCATCCAGAAACTCCTCTTCCTCTTCAACTATAGCCAGTTTTTCCTTCGGATAATAGATAAGTGTCGCAAGTGCTCTCTTGTCTTTTTCACTTAGAGTATTTCCGAATTCCTCATCTATCTTTCTTCTTACCGAACCTGAGCCGTTTTTCATCACATGATTAAACTGCTCCCATTCACCGTGTATATCCGTTAAAAAATGCTCGGTGCCCTTTGGAAGGTTCATGATAGCCTGAAGGTTTATGATCTCTGTTGAAGCCGCTGCGATATTCGGAAACTGCTTTGCAAGGCTCTTAAGATATTTGATTTCCAGACTTGCCAACTTATTATCCATTTATCACATCACTCATATCGTACATGCCGGGACCTTTACCTGCTAAGAACTTTGCAGCCGCAACTGCTCCCTTGCCGAATACGGCACGGGAATAAGCTGTGTGAGAAATAGTTACGACCTCATCCATGCCTGCAAAGATAACATCATGATCACCGACGATGGAACCGCCTCTTACGGCACTTATACCTATCTCTTTCTTGGGTCTCTTCTCGCGTCTGTTTGATCTGTCATATACATACTCATACTCATTATCAAGTGCTTCGTTTACACTGTCAGCAAGAGCAAGTGCAGTACCGCTAGGAGCATCAAGTTTCTGGTTGTGATGCTTTTCAACGATCTCGATATCAAAACCTGATTCTGCAAATAAAGGCGTAATCTCCTTTAAGAGTTTCATAATGGTATTGATACCAAGGCTCATGTTTGCTGATTTGAGTATTGCTACCTTTGTGCTGGCCTGCTTCATATGCTCAAGCTGAGCCTCGCTCAGTCCCGTCGTACACAATACAACGGGGATCTGTCTGCCTGCGGCATACTCAAGAAGCACATCCACAGCTGATGCATTCGCAAAATCGATGATGACATCAGCCTGAGCATCACACTCTGATATGCTCTTATATACCGGATAGTTATTCTGAATGTGATCGGATACGTCTATACCCGCTACTATATCAACATCCGGATCATTTGCAACGATGCCTGTGATCATCTGACCCATGCGTCCGTTGCATCCGTGCATAATAACTCTTGTCATGTTTATACTCCTATCTTATTGAGCTCTCGCTCATCTCTTTTTTGAGTCTCTCACTTATGGAAGACTCAGAATCATTGCCGCTTGAAAGGATCCCGTAGTTTTCCATTGCACTCTTTAATCTCTCAACATTGGCATATTCCATAACGGTAAGAGGTCTGCGGATACCGTCAGAGCATTTGCCCATAAGGTTCATAGCCTTCTTTACAGGTATGGGATTTACTTCACAGAACAGAGCATCGATGAGTTCGATTGCCTCAAGCTGCATTCTGCAGCTCTCCTCTACCTTGCCGTCAAAGTAGAGCTGGCAGATATCATGAGTCTGTTTCGGTGCAACGTTTGAAAGAACGGATATAACGCCCTTTCCGCCAAGGCTAAGGATAGGAACGATCTGATCGTCGTTTCCTGAGTAAAGATCAACCTTGCCGTTTGCCTTTGCCATGAGTTTAGCTATAGCGGAGATATTTCCGCTTGCTTCCTTAACACCTACGATGTTCTCTACATCTGTGCAGAGCTTGATTATCGTTTCAGGTGCCATTGTGCATCCTGTTCTTCCAGGGATGTTGTAAAGGATCACCGGAACCTTGATAGAATTTGCGATCAGTTTGAAGTGCTCATACAGGCCCTTCTGAGTTGCCTTGTTATAGTATGGTGTTACGAGTAAAACGCCGTCTACTCCCACCTTTTCTGCTTCTTTTGAAAGATAGATCGCGGTATCAGTTGAGTTGGAACCTGTACCAGCGATAACAGGAATTCTGTGAGCAACCTTCTCAACACAGTACTTGATCACATTGATGTGCTCGTCATGTGAGAGTGTGGATGCTTCACCTGTCGTTCCGCATACTACGATAGCATCTGTACCGCCTGCGATCTGCTCTTCAATGATCGCTGCGAATGCATCGTAATCAACTTCAAGATTGTCTTTCATAGGTGTAATGATCGCTACACCAGCGCCTTTAAAAACTGCCATTTTTCTTTCCTCCTTTGGCATTTGGCGGGGTTTTTATACGATTAAGTAAAAAAACCGACACCAAAAATGGGGTCGGTTTTGTAAATATGCAAAATCGTCGATAGCTCCCCATCTTTGTTAAGATGACAGTCATAAGGCTGTTAACCTTATGCCCAAGTCCGATGTACAGCCCATCTCGCTTTCGGCGTTTCCCCCTTTCATGCTCCTTCATCTGTGCCTGTCACATCCAAAGCATTACTTATGAGTCACGCGACCTCTATCCTCAGTTACGCATACAAGTGTAACACAGTATTTAAACGTTGACAAGCATTTAAAGGAAATAAGTACCTTCATCGTTTATTGTTATATCAGCGCCTGTTATCTCTATCATGTATTTGCTAAACCTCTCATACATTCCATCCGGTAAAGCCAGGGTTATATCTATGGCACTTCCGTAATCCTCAGATATGATCTTTGCTTCATAATCGTCAAGGACGTATTTGAGCTTTCCGATGATCTGATAGTCGATCGAAAACGACAGCTTCCTGCACAGTCTTTTTTCAACTATCTGGGCATTATTTAGCCCTGCCTGCAGCGAATCGGAATAGGCCCTTACAAGTCCTCCGGTTCCAAGAAGGACTCCTCCGAAATACCTGGTCACACACGCAAGCGTATAAGTCAGCTGTTTGCCCTTTAGAATATCAAGCATCGGTCTTCCGGCTGTACCGCTCGGTTCTCCGTCATCCGAATACTTTAATATATCGCCCTTATCACCAAGTATTGCCGCATGGCATACATGTCTTGCCTGATAATGCTTCTTTTTAAGAGATTCCACGATATCCTTTATCTGATCTTCGTTCTCCACATGATAAAGATTGCAGATAAACCTGGATTTCTTTTCGGTTATCTCTCCCTGGGCTTCTTTTTCTATTGTAAAATATCCGTCATTATCTGTTCCTGTATATTGCATTAAACAGTTCCTTCATTATGTACCTAAAGTTTTTTCTCTGTTCATCATCAAGATCCGCTGTCGCCTTTCTGACCGCAACAAACCATGCCTTCTTGTCTTCCATTATCTGTGGCACGTTTTTTGCACCCGAAGCACTTATCAGATCAAACAGCGTATCAACAAACATCTCAAGATCTGGTTCGTCAAGTTCCATGACCCACTCATTCATGGACTTCTTCATGATCTTTGATGTTTTCTTTATCTCATCCACATACTCGAAATACGTATCAGCAACTGACCACGAATAGGGATTATGCTGGAATGCACCGCCTATGGCACTGCTCTTTACCGTCACGTAGTCTTTTGCTCCCTCCAAAAGGATGCCGACTATCGAAGACTGAGGCATGAATTTGCGTATCCTTGATGCGATCGCATCATATCCGTATTCTGAAAGTATCTCTTTTCTGAACCCCGGGCTGTCATAACAGTAGATATTTCTTATACGCTCTCTTATCCCTGTTACGGCATTCATTGCCGAAAATGCAGCAAGATTTCCTCCCTTGGAATGACCTGCGAGAATAAAATCACCATGTATCCTTAATGCCGCCTGATTTACATACAAGGAAGCTAAACGCTGGCCTGCATAGGGTCTTGAAAAAGCCATGTTGAAATCTTCTCTCCAGCCTACAACCGTCCCGTCGGTTCCTCTGAAAACTATCACAGGAAGAGCTCCATTCGGGAAGCATGTAAATGCTGCAAACTGCATCTGCGTATCTTCGCTGGTTTCATCCGAATAGAAGTTGCAGCGCATATCCCCGAAGCGTTTCGAATTTAGCATGGCGTAGAAAAGCTTTTCGTTATCCTCCGGATACAGCTCCTTTTTATATACATAGTCAGCATCCATGCTCTGAGCCATCTCAGTCATGCTGACTCCGTCTTCATCTTCAAGAAAACCCGGGATTATCCTATCCCATCTGAAATATGAAAACTGCGCAAGGACAAGTCCGTCAACCTCATTGAATGCCAGATCGTCAAATGATCTTTCACCGTATTCACTTAAATAGTCGATGATGTTTTTCATAACAGATACATTATAGCATATATGCAAAAACCCCGCCCTAAAAAGGACGGGGGTATCAAGCTTAAAAGTTATGCATTATCCGGTGTATGCCACTCCCACTCACGTACCTGCGGAAGATCGATACCGTACTGAGCGATGTACTGATCATGCTCAACCAGAGTATCGCGCATCTTCTGAAGAAGATATGCACCGCGGTTTCCGAGCTGTGGAAGATGATTGATGATATCCATTACGAGATGGAATCTGTCGATCTCATTCTGAACACGCATATCGAAAGGAGTTGTGATAGTACCCTCTTCAAGGTATCCGTGTACACTTAAGTTTCTGTTCTCACGCTCGTATGTAAGCTCGTGGATAAGCTTCGGATATCCGTGGAATGCGAATATTATCGGCTTATCCTTTGTAAACAGTGAATCATATTCAACATTTGTAAGACCGTGAGGATGCTTGCTGTGATCCTCAAGCTTCATAAGGTCTACGATGTTGACAAAACGTATCTTGATCTCGGGAAGGTTGTCACGCAGTATGGTAACTGCCGCAAGAGCTTCCTTTGTAGGTGTGTCACCGCAGCAAGCGAGTACGACATCAGGCTCCTGTCCCGCATCGTTGCTTGCCCAGTCCCAGATACCGATACCCTGTGTGCAGTGCTTAACAGCCTGCTCCATTGTAAGCCACTGATGGCTGGGATGCTTAGAAGCGATGATAACGTTAACGTAGTTCTTGCTTCTGATACAGTGATCAAAGCATGAGAGCAGACAGTTTGCATCCGGAGGAAGGTACATACGTACAACATCTGCCTTCTTGTTTGCTATATGATCAAGGAAACCGGGATCCTGATGTGTGAATCCGTTGTGGTCCTGCTGCCATACGTTTGATGTAAGTATAAGGTTAAGAGAAGCGATCTCCTCTCTCCAGTAAAGGTCGTTGCATACCTTGAGCCATTTAGCATGCTGAGCACACATTGAATCTACAACACGGATGAATGCCTCGTAGCTTGCGAAGAATCCGTGACGTCCAGTTAAAAGATAACCTTCAAGCCATCCTTCACACATATGCTCTGAAAGGTATGAATCCATGATCCTTCCGTCTACGGCAAGATCCTCATCAGCCTCATGATACTGGCCGTTCCAGTCACGCTTTGTCTCCTCGAATACCTTGTAGAGACGGTTTGACATAGTCTCATCGGGACCAAAGATACGGAAGTTCTTTGAATCTCTGTTGAGTTTGAATATATCACGTACAAATCCGCCAAGCTCGATCATATCCTGCTTCTCGACTGTTCCGGGTGAAGGAACATCAACAGCATAATCCCTGAAATCAGGAAGGCGAAGATCACGAAGAAGCTTACCGCCGTTTGCATGAGGATTTGCAGATATCCTTCTGTCTCCCTTGGGAGCTATATAGCGATATTTTTCAAGAAGCTGACCTTCTTCATCAAAGAGCTCCTCGGGCTTGTAGCTTAAGAGCCACTCTTTTAAAAGATCCACATGCTCGGGCTTTTCCATAGTGATCGGAACCTGGTGAGCACGGAATGAACCCTCGACTCTTAATCCGTCAACAAACTTTGGACCTGTCCATCCTTTGGGTGTACGAAGAACGATCATGGGCCAGAACGGACGCTCTGTGTTTCCTTCTTCTCTTGCTGCCTTCTGGATAGCCTTTATCTGTTCGATACATGAATCCACAGCCTCGGCCATCTCCTTATGCATTGTCATCGGATCGTCACCCTCAACAAAGATGGGCTTCCATCCGTAACCGTGGAAGAGACTAGCAACCTCCTCATGTGTTATATGAGAAAGTACTGTAGGATTGCTTATCTTGTATTCGTTAAGATGTAATATGGGAAGAACGGCACCGTCGTTTGCTGCATTGATAAACTTGTTTGAATGCCATGCAGTCGCAAGAGGACCTGTCTCAGCCTCTCCGTCACCGACTATTACTGTTGCTATAAGATCGGGATTGTCAAATACCGCACCGAAAGCATGTGCAATGGAATATCCGAGCTCGCCGCCCTCGTTGATAGAACCGGGTGTCTCAGGTGCAACGTGGCTTGAGATACCGCCCGGGAATGAAAACTGCTTGTTTAATTTCTTAAGACCTTCAAGGTCTCTGCTGATGTTGGGATATACCTCACTGTAGTATCCCTCAAGATATGAGTTTGCCACGAAGAAATTTCCGCCGTGACCGGGTCCTGATATAAGGATCATATCAAGATCATATTTGTTGATCGCACGGTTCATGTGCGCATACACAAAGTTCTGACCGGGAACAGTTCCCCAGTGACCTACGATCTTCTTTTTGATCTGGTCTCTTGTCAGAGGTTCTCTGAGCATAGGATTGTCAAGAAGATACAGCTGGGTTGCAGCGATATAGTTAGCCGCACGCCAGTATGCATTCAGATCTGACAGGTACTGCTCTGTTGAAAAAAAATCATTTGCCATAGTTTTATCTCCTCTAGTTTTTTCCGTGAGATAGTATACGTCATCGGGCACATAATTTTAATATCTCAAAAGGAAAATTTCACATATTCTTTTGATCATTTTTGTGCAATTTAGCCTAACGATCGATCACAGATAAGTGTATATGTCTTCAATATCCTCAGCGATGTATTTGGCTCCGGCTTTTTCAAGCGATTCACGCGAACCAAAGCCATATAATACTCCTATGCAGTCTATGCCTACTTTTGCAGCTCCTTCAACATCAAAGTGCGTATCACCGACAAGAACGACTCTTGATCTGTCGGGATCGCCGAATCTCTTTAAAGCCTCAATTATTACTTCGCACTTGTCGCCTCTGACTCCGTCAAGCGTTGCACCGCTTATCACGTCAAAGCATTCTATCAGTCCGAACTTTTCAAGTATCTGTACAGAGAACTTTTCCGGCTTTGAAGTTGCGACCGCTATCTTTCTACCACTCTCCTTTACCTTCTTAAGAAGCTTATCGATACCATCATATGCCTTGTTTTCAAAGAGTCCTGTCCGACCGTAGTATTCTCTGTATATCTTTACGGCCTTTGCACAGTCTTCTTCGTTAAATCCGTAAAACGTCGTAAACGAATATTTAAGGGGAGGTCCGATAAACTTATGCAGATTGCTCCTGTCCTCCTCAATACCCATTTCCTTTAAAGCAATCTGTATGCCTTTTGTTATTCCTTCGCTTGAATCGGATATCGTTCCGTCAAGATCGAACAATACATAATCGTACATCTAGTCAATTCTCCTGTGCCATCTGCCAAGCAGGTTTATGATACACCAGCCGATCATCGTACCGGCTGCATTTAACAGAACATCATCTATCTGCGCCTTGCCCCTCATCGTCATGTACTGCAGCACTTCTATGCTTATGCTGGATAAAACCCCGGCAAGAAGACACCAGTACCATTTTTTGCAGTATACCGATAAAACTGGGATTATCATGCCATAGGGAATAAACATCAGGATATTCTCAACCTGATATGCCATAAGACGTGCATTGCCGACGGGAGTCGAAAACGGAATTAGTGAAAGCTGTCTGCCAAAGATCGGCTTTCTGCAAAGAAATGCAATGCCAAGCACCATATATCCGTAAACGATCCATAAGAAAAACGCGGTAGTCTTTATTATGATGCGTCTCTCGCTCATTTCATCCTTGTCAAGACGCTTGAACGCATTCAAAAGTCCGAGCATCACAAATGCGCAGACAAGTCCAAGCGCGATGCTCTTTAAAAAGTAACTATCCATGTAGTTACTTATATCACTGAATATAATCTCTAACATCTATATTTCCTAAATCCGTCAGATCTTGTGCTTTCCGGAAAAAGCCTCTGACAGACCGATCTCTTTCCTGTTTATTATCTTTACAATGTTTGTTCTGTGCTTGATAAAGATCACAACACTGGCGATCAGAAGTATCAGCACGTAATAAATATTCTTAGACGCAAACCAGAGGTATATGGGGAAAAGGCTGACAACAGTCAGTGTTCCCAGAACAATGTAGTCTGACTCAAACAAGACTACCAGAAAGATAAAGCCTATGATGAGAAACGCATTGAGGCTTATACCTAGCATCGCACCCATATATGTCGCAAATCCCTTGCCGCCCTTAAACTTAAGATAAAACGGGAATATGTGTCCCAGTATTACAGCAGTCGCAACGATATAGGGCATGAATTCATATTCGGAAAACATGAGTTTTGCAACGGTAACGGGAATGTATGCTTTGAGTATATCAAGAACAGCTACCAGTACTCCCCATTTGGCTCCAATGAGTATAGTTGTATTGGATGCCCCGAGATTACCGGTACCGTGTGAACGAATGTCTTTTTTCTTACACCATGATATAAATAACGCCGGGCTCAATCCCCCGACGAGATATGCGATCAAAGCACCTGCGATATATACGTACATACATAGCTCCGCTGGTCAAATTATTTATATGTATAAGAATAACTTGTTTAACAAAAATTATCAACTATATGATAAACTGATAAGGAGTAAATTTACAAACGGAAGGTGCAGCTAAATGAAGATCCATTACAAGTACAAGACGATCATGGTCGGTTTCGCATTCATGTCGATCATGGCTTTCTGGCAGATGTATGATAACATCATTCCCCTTATCCTTAAAAACAGCTTTTCACTCAATGAAGTGCTAATAGGCGCCATCATGGCAATCGACAATATTCTGGCACTGTTTCTTCTTCCGCTGTTCGGAACTCTGTCAGACAAGCTTCATACACCCATAGGAAAGCGTATGCCGTTCATACTGGCAGGAACTCTCTTAACAAACATAGCACTGTTCTTCATGCCTATGGCCGACAATTCGCGTAATCTTGCGATGTTCATGGTAATGACAGGTCTTGTTCTGTTATTCATGTCGGTATTCAGATCACCCGCTGTGGCTCTCATGCCCGATATAACGCCAAAGCCGTTAAGGAGCAAGGCAAACGCCATAATAAACCTCATGGGTACAGTCGGTGCTATCTTTGCTCTTGCTATGATAAGCGTACTGGTAGCTGAAGGCGATACGCCCAATTACCAGCCTCTGTTTGTTTCGATAATCATATTTATGATAATCACTACGGCAGTTCTTGCACTTGTGGTAAAGGAAAACAAGTGGACCGAGGAGGCTCATAAGATAAATATCGAGCTTGGTGAAGAGGAGGATGATAAAGCAGAAACTCTAGAATCATCAGGCGAGCACAAGCTTCCTTACGATAAGAAAAGAAGTCTTATATACATGCTGTTATCTGTAGCACTCTGGTACATGGCATACAATGCCGTAACAACAGCATTTTCAAGATATGCCACTACTATATGGGGAACAACGGGCGGATCATATGCAAACTACCTTATGATAGCCACAGTCGTTGCGATAATAAGCTATATCCCGATAGGAATCCTATCCGGAATCTTTGGAAGAAAGAAAGTGATCCTTGCTGGTGTCATAGGACTGATGCTCGGGTTTGCAGGATGCTTCTTTGCAACAAAGGCAGGCGTGTTCATCACGATCATGTTCATCATAGTCGGAATATCATGGGCAGCGATAAACGTCAATTCATTCCCCATGGTCGTTGATATAGCAAGTGACGGCGATATAGGAAAGTTCACGGGTTACTACTATACATTCGCCATGGCGGCCCAGGTTCTTACCCCGATACTTTCCGGAGCATTTCTGCAGTACGTATCATATAAGACGCTGTTCCCGTATGCTGTCGTATTCTCAGCTCTTGCACTGCTTACCATGCTGCAGGTAAAGCACGGAGATACTCTTCCTGTCGCAAAGAAGTCAATGCTTGAACATCTCGATGTTGAAGACTAGTCCATATATAAGAAAAGCCGGATTGTGTGCTCCGGCTTTTTTCTTTGTCATTTAAACTAGATCTTTAAAGTATGGCGTGCAGTCAAGTGTAGCAAAGTAGTCCTTCGGCTCTTCCGCACGTCTTATCATCTCTACGCTTCCGTCTTCCTTAAGAAGAAGTTCAGCGCTCTTCATCTTTCCGTTATAGTTATATCCCATTGAGTAACCGTGTGCGCCCGTATCGTGAATAACGATGTAATCACCGATATCGATCTTTGGAAGCATGCGGTCTATAGCAAACTTGTCGTTGTTCTCACAAAGTGAACCTACTACATCATACATATGATCACAGGGTTCATTCTCTTTACCAAGAACCGTTATGTGATGATATGCTCCGTACATAGCAGGTCTCATCAGATTTACGGCACATGCATCCACACCGATGTATTCCTTGTGTGTATGCTTCTCATGTATTGCTGTGGTAACTAGTTCTCCGTAAGGTCCTGTCATGAATCTTCCGGACTCGGTAAAGATCGAAACATCATCCATTCCTTCTGGAACAAGTATCTGCTCATATACCTTTCTTACACCCTCTCCGATGATCTTAATGTCGTTGGGTGTCTGATCGGGTCTGTATGCAATACCGATACCGCCTGAAAGGTTGATGAATGATATATGAATTCCTGTCTTTTTCTTAACGTCTACAGCCAGTTCAAAGAGCTGCTTTGCAAGCTGGGGATAGTAATCGTTTGTTACGGTGTTGCTCGCAAGGAATGCATGTATTCCAAGATTCTTTACACCCTTCTGCATCAGAATCTTAACGCCTTCATAAACCTGCTCTGTTGTGAATCCGTACTTTGCATCTCCGGGGTTATCCATGATGCCGTTGCTTAATGTGATGGTTCCTCCCGGATTGTATCTTATCGAAATGGTTTCAGGTAATTTACCTATTATGCCCTCCAAAAAATCAATGTGTGTTATATCATCAAGATTGATGATCGCACCTGATTCATAGGCATATTTGTATTCGCTTGCAGGAGTCTCGTTTGAAGAGAACATTATATCTCCCTGCTTCATTCCTGCTGCCAGGGCAAGAGTTATCTCGTTTGCACTCGCGCAGTCACATCCGAATCCGTAATCCTTAAATATCTCAAGTATCCTGGGGTTGGGAAGTGCCTTGACCGCAAAGTACTCCTTGAAACCCCTGTTCCATGAAAATGCCTCCTTCATGGCTTTTGCATTTTCCCTTATTCCCTTTTCATCATAGATATGAAAAGGTGTAGGATAAGTCTTTGTGATATTGTCTATCATTTCCTTTGTAACAAAAGGCAGTTTGTTTGTCATATCGATTATTCCTTCCATGTATATTTTAGAGAAGATGAGCTCTTATCTCTTCACCGCTTAAAGGACTAAGGTATGCAGGTGCCACATCAAATACTGTCTTGCATCCTGTCATGCCCTCTTTAGCCATGCGAACGATAGCACGTCCGAATGCACAGATAACGCTTGCTGTGAATTCCGGATTTGAATCAAGCTTTAAGCTGTATTCTATCACGTGCTTGTTCTCCTTGTTTATTCCTGTCACACCTGTTCTGAACACGAAGCCGCCGTGCGGTATTCCGCTGTGGTTTGCCTTGAGTTCTTCCTCTGATATAAAGTGTACAGTTGTATCATAGTCTGAGAAATAGTTGGGCATGTTCTTGATCTCCTGCTCGATCTTGTTAAGATCAGCACCTTCCTCAGCTACTACAAAACATTCTCTTGTATGCTTCTGTCTTGTGGTAAGCTCGGGATTCTTGCCGGCTCTAACTGCTTCAAGAGCACTGTCTACAGGGATTGTATACTGCTTGCCGTCCTTTACGCCCTCTACTCTTCTTATCGCATCTGAATGTCCCTGGCTTACACCCTTGCCCCAGAAGGTATAGTCATTTCCTTCGGGAAGTATGCAGTTAGCATACAGTCTGTTAAGTGAGAACATTCCGGGATCCCATCCACAGCTTATAAGTGCAACGTGGCCGCTCTCTTTAGCTGCCTTGTCAACATTTGCGAAATGCTCCGGAATGCGGGCATGTGTATCAAAACTGTCTATAACGTTAAAGTACTTGGCGTATTCGGGTGTCTGTACAGGAAGATCCGTAGCGCTTCCTCCGCATAAAAACAGAAGATCTATCTCGTCCTTGTGTGCAGCGATATCATTAACACTGTATACAGGAACACCGGGTGTGAGAGTCTTTAATGACTCAGGATCTCTCCTTGTGAAAAATGCCGCAAGTTCCATGTCATCATTCTGTCTGATGGCGCTTTCGATTCCTCTTCCAAGATTACCGTAACCTAAAATACCTACTTTCATTTTCTTCTCTCCTTATTCTTGCCTGCTCAGTCATTATCTCTCTGAATAATGGATATCCTGTTACCGAGCGCTTCCTTTACTACCTCAACAAGATTTCTCTTTCCCGAATACAGACAGGTGTCATCGCTTGTTCCGAACATGTCACCGGTAAGAACATATGACGAATCGGTTATGAGCCTTATCTGCCCTTTGACATCATCGGTTCTGTACAGCGTGATGCCATCCATTTCAAATGCTCCGTCGGTTAAGACTACTACCTTTTTACCCTCGTCAACAAGCTTTCCAAGTTCATCTTCAAACTCTTTTAAAAGCGTGCACTCTGCAAGGATATAAAGTCTCTTTTCGCATTTTTGCATCATATCATAGATCTTGTCCTTGATATGACGGTCAGACTGGATGGTGATATATCCTTCCTGGATATCAGTCCGTGCGGGCTGTTCGTTAATCAGTCTTTGTGATATCTTTTCAAGATGTCTTAAATAATCTCTTGTAAAGACAGAGACATCAACTGCCAGATATCTTGTGACTTCTCCTTCCTCAAGGACAGCTGCACCCTTTTGTACCAGTTCCTTTAATGCCACATATACATTTGACTTGGATATTCCCGTATCCTTGGCCACCTCATATCCTGTCATGCTTCCCTGTTTCAAAAGCCTGGCATAGATCGTAGCCTCCTGTCTTGTAAGACCGTATTCGGTCAGGTCTTCCGTAAAGCCCATGTGCATCCTCTTGTTTGTGGTGTTTCTTTTTAGAACCACCACAATGATAGCACCTTTGAAGTGTTACGTCAATACCGATCCAAAATAAAAACAGACAGGTCATGCCTGTCTGTTCTTATCAGATATTCTCGATCTGCCAGTCTATCGGATCAAGTCCGTTGGCTTTCAGAAACTCATTGCACTTTTTAAAATGTCCGCAGCCCCAGAAGCCTCTGTATACCGACAACGGACTCGGATGAGCCGCTTTCAGTACAAGATGCTTTGGATTATTCAACATCGCTGCTTTCTTCTGTGAAGGCGAACCCCAGAGAAGATATACGACCGGTCTGTCCTGAAGATTTACGGCATTTATGATGGCATCGGTAAACTGTTCCCAGCCGTGTTCCTTATGCGAGAAAGCCTGATGCGCTCTTACCGTGAGAACGGTATTTAACATCAGCACACCCTGATCCGCCCATTTCTTTAGATACCCGTTGTTGGGTATATAACATCCGAGCTCGTCGTGAAGCTCCTTGTAAATGTTTTGAAGTGACGGCGGTATCTTTGGCTGATCCTTTGGTACCGAAAAGCTCAAACCGTGAGCCTGATTCTCTTCATGATACGGATCCTGTCCGAGGATCACGACCTTTACCTTGCTAAGCGGAGTAAAATGCAGAGCATTGAATATATCATCGCTTTTGGGATATATCACATATCTGCTGTACTCGTCTTTCACAAATCTGTAAAGATCCCTGTAATAGTCTTTCTTGAATTCCTGCTCCAGAAACGGGAGCCAGTCATTGTCTATAGCTGCCATAAAACTACAACCTTACATCTATTCCATTGTCACGCATATACTGCTTGACTTCCCTGATCTCAAGTTCCTTGAAGTGAAACAAACTTGCTGCCAGGACCGCATCGGCACGGCCTTTACTTACAGCTTCAACAAAGTGATCAAGTGTACCTGCACCGCCCGATGCGATGACGGGTATGTTTACAGCATCAGCGATAGTACGCGTAAGCTCAACATCAAATCCTGCCTTTGTTCCGTCACAGTCCATGCTTGTCAGAAGTATCTCTCCAGCACCGAGTGATTCAGCCTTCTTTGCCCATTCGAGTGCATCTATTCCGGTATCGACCCTTCCGCCGTTCAGGTAGATGTTCCAGCCGTCATTTGATTCTCTTCTCTTTGCATCTATGGCTACGACCACACACTGGCTGCCAAACTTTTCGGCTGCTTCACTTATAAGCTCGGGTCTCTTTATAGCCGCACTGTTAACGGCTACCTTGTCTGCACCCTCTCTGAGTATAGCCTTGAAATCATCTACGGTCCTGATCCCTCCTCCTACAGTAAACGGTATGAAGAGCTTCTTTGCCACCTCTCTGACCATATCCACAACGGTTTCTCTTCCGTCGCAGCTTGCTGTGATATCAAGAAAAACGACCTCGTCGGCACCGGCCTTATCATAGGCAACGGCACATTCAACGGGATCGCCCGCATCTCTTAAATTAACAAAATTGACTCCCTTTACAACACGTCCGTTGTTTACATCCAGACAAGGGATCACTCTTATCGTATGCACTTTATTATCCTCTTAAAGATCAATGAAATTCCTAAGTATCCTGAGTCCCACATCTGAACTCTTCTCAGGATGGAACTGACATGCAAAGACGTTGTCTCTTTCAACTGAAGCATGTACGGTAACACCGTACTCGGTAGTTGCAACAACATCGCTCATATCATCAGCAATGAGATAATATGAATGAACAAAGTATACAAACTCTCCCTCATCAATGTCTTTAAACAGTCTGCCCTTGTTTGGCTGGCTTAGACTGTTCCATCCGATCTGCGGTATCTTTAATCCGCACTCTGCGGGAAATCTTACTATCTTTCCGGGCAGTATTCCGAGTCCCCTGACGCCGGGGGCTTCCTCGCTTGAATCAAATAAAAGCTGGAGTCCTAAGCATATGCCAAGAAATGGAGTCTTCTTATCCACTATCTTTTTAATGACGTTAACAAGTCCGTACTCGTTAAGTCTCTCCATTGCATCTCCGAAAGCACCTACTCCGGGAAGTATGACCTTGTCTGCCGATAAGAGAACATCCTCATCCCTGGTTATGATCACATCCTGACCTAAAGACTGCAGAGCCTTCTCAACGCTTTTTATATTACCCGCATCATAATCTATTATAGCTATCATAAAACCAAAAAACCTCAATCAAAGATATCTTCGGGATTATCCGGCAGAAAATCCTCTTCTTCGGGAAGGATATCCTCAAGAACTCCTGTCTGCTCCTCGGGCTGATCAACACTTTCAGGCTCGACAGGTGTATCTGTCGTGTCATATGTATAAGGTGTCCCGTTCGCAATCGAATCGACACGCATGTTATACTGAACAGCACTGGTATAAGCACATATCTCCTGTGCATCTGCTTCAGACAGGCCAAATGATGACAGTCCGTCAAGGATCTTTGCATACTCTGCATTTACCTGATCCGTAACACCGTATCTGTCAGCTCTGTCTAAGACCTCGGGATACATGTCATATCCTTCAAGCAGGGCATTGAGTGCTTCGGCTCTCATGCCAAGCTGCATGTAATTTTCATAAGATGATACTTTTCTTTGAAGGAACATGATGGTCTGAGACTTGTTATATATCTCCTGATCCTCATCACTGAGTTCTTCCATGCCGTAAAGGTCTGAATAAGCTGTCTCGTAGTCAGCCTTGTCGAAAGCGTATCTTGCCTCGTTCTTTAACAGATATTCATTAAGGAATATTGCTAGAATAACAATCGCTGCAAGAATCGATAGACATAGTATAAAAGTATTTCTGACCCTCTTTTTAGGAAGCTTCTTAGCCGGCTTTTCAGGAATTTCTTCCTTCTTTTCCTTCGGCTTCTTTTCTTTCTTAGGCTTTTTCTTTTTCTTTCCTTTTCCTGTATCGCCTTCGCCATCTTCTTCGGCATCATCAGACTTTTCGCGAATATCTCTTTCATTTCCTTCTGACTCCGGCTGATCCTTTTCATCTTTGCCCTTTTTCTTTTTCTTCTTTTTGCGTTTCTTCTTGCCGTCTCCCTCAGCGTCAAGCTCGCTTAATATCTTTGCGTTTTCATCCGTAACACCGGTCTCCGACTGTTCGGGAACCGCTGTGACCTCTTCAGGCACTTCTTCTGTCAGGGCATTGAAAAGTCTTGCAAAGAAGCCTTCTTTTTTCTCGCCTTTTTCTTTTTGTTTCTTTTCCTTCTTTTTCTTTTTGTCTTTCTTGTCAGAACCTGAACCGTCTTCTCCAGACTCATCTTCAGAGTCAACATTAGGTAACGTTACTTCGGGCTCTTCAAGTGCAGACTGATCTACGGCTATGTTATTGTCGGATTTTTCGAGCGTATCCTTGATATCCTTGATGTCCTCATCATCAGATAACATCTCAAGAACATCGGTCACATCGCCGCTTTCTATGCTAACAGGCTGTTCCTCAGTAGCAGAAGATCTTGCTGCATTTAGCATCGCATCGATCTCTTCCTCGGACATGTTCATATCAAGTTCGATCTCCTGAGGTATATCCTCAGTCTTCTCATTGATATCTGCCCACTCCTGTTCCTTGCCTTCTTCGTATTCGACAACAGTATCTTCTTCCTCAGGTTCTTCTACGGGTTCACTTGCCTCTTCAGCGGGTTCTGATACTGCCTCAAGAGCAGCAGCAACCTCCATCTCGGATTCAGTCGGCTGGTTTGCGCTCGGCTTCTCGGGGATGGCTGCAAGTTCCTCTTCGTAAGAATCCTCGGATTCCTGCTCCATTTCCATATCTTCCCTGTCTTCGTCGTCCTTTTCTTCGTCAGGTACTCCGTCGGGATATACGATGGGCTCTATTGACTTCATTAAATCATCAAGATAATCTACATCAACTGCCATATATCATGCCTCATTGATACAACATTAACCAATTAATTATATCATAACCGAACTGACCGCTCAAGCGATGCAGCCAGACCGGCTCACAAAAAAAGCCGGGACAAAAATCCCGGCTCTTATAGCTTTACTTTAACAGCAGATCATCGATCATACGAACAAGATTGCCGATCTCAGGCTTAGAAAGCTGACCGTCTGCTCCGAGTGCTTCACCCTTTCTCTTCATCTCCTCGTTAACAAGTGATGAGAAGATAACGATCGGGATATGCTTTGTAGCATCATCAGTCTTAAGAAGCTTTGTAAGATGATGACCGTCCATCTCAGGCATCTCTATATCAGTGATAACACAGCTGATATTCTTATCGAGAGTACCATCCTTCTTAAACTCCATGATCTTCTCGTAGCATTCTCTGCCGTTGGCTGTATGTATCAGCTTTGTATATCCTGCTTTTGTAAGGCTCTCAACGATAAGCTTGTTAAGAAGCAGCGAATCCTCGGCAATGATTATGGGATGATTAACTCTGTCTGACTGCTTGTCTATGTCATCTATCTCTTCAATCTTGAGTCCTGTTTCGGGATTGATATCCGTAACGATCTTTTCAAAGTCTAGAATGATGATCAGTTTATTATCCTTCTTTACAATACCTGTAGAAATACCTTCATTTGAATTTGCAAATGTGGCATTGGGCTTAATTATATCAGACCATGACACTCTGTGAATTCCAAGAACCGCATCTACATGGAAAGCTATATCAAGATTATTGAAATTGGTGATGATAAATAAACCTGTAGGCTCTGAAACACCCCTCTGCAGGCAGTTTCGTAAATCAATTGCGGTGATCATTATATCACGCGGCATGAAGAGTCCTTCGATGCTGGGATGTGCATTGGGAACAGGAGTAACATTCTGATAAGGAATGATCTCTTTTATCTTTGCAACATTTATTCCGTAAGAATTTCCGGCTACCTGAAACTCAAGCACCTCAAGTTCATTTGTACCATTTTCCAATAGTATGTTTGTATCCATAAGTATACCTCTCTGTATGATATTCCCCACGATAATTGTATTATATCATAATTGTCATAAAATTGAACAAATATTTCTTTTATGATCCATAATATTATCGTTCAGTCTATAAATTACATTATAAAAAAGAAAGTGTAACAAATTTTAACAAAAAAAGACTTCTCTTTCGAGAAATCTTTAAAATCTTATACCTCAAAAATCGAATACTGAAATTCAAATATCACAGACCTTTTGGATAAGCCCTCGACCTATTAGTGACCATCAGCTGAATACATTACTGCACTTACACCTTGGCCC
>JAEEGH010004464.1_pt1 | contig 35893 bp, 35 predicted proteins | sample 9134181 | NCBI WGS metagenome assembly JAEEGH01 (sample SAMN16246544, study PRJNA631951) | gut metagenome | biome: gut microbiome; feature: rumen; material: DP-attached | host: Bos | place: Iran: Karaj | collected 2018-10
ATAAGAGATTCTCTGATAACCTGTTCTCAATCATGAAAACTTACATATTCCGTTTTGTATGTGCGGAGGCATTCCTCGAATATTTGCTTTCTGAGTGCTGTTGCCATTGCTTTAGTCTGATCGATGTTCTCAATCACTGTTGCTTTTGTTTCTTCATCGGGATATGCATCGACATCGAAAGAATTCACATAATCCAGTGCATCGGAGACCAAATCAAGAGCCTTTTTCTCATCCAAGTATTCCCATTCAATGGAAATGCAAAAGCCCGCGTGGTTATCTGTAAGCCTCACTGTGTAGAAGCTTTCATCGTTTCGGAATTCCCGACCCTGTTCCTTATATCTTTTCTGTAAGTAAGTGAGCAACAAAATCTTTAGGAATATATAGGCCCCACCTGCATTTTCCTGCTCTTCAACGGGATAATTAAACTGAAGGAAGAGGTATGAGTACCCTCTATGTGATGTGATCTCAAGTTTTGACCTTGTGCTTTCCATATGCTTCCTCCCGGTAAATATCTAAAGGGTTTAGATCTCTGCTTCTTTAGCATCCCATAGAGCTTGACTTGGGTGTACGGTTACAGCTATGCTGCTGAAATCTCCTCTCAAAAGGTTTACTTTTTGAGAGACTTGAAAATGTGCTAAAAACGCAGTAATTCAATGGCTCAAAAGGCCCCTTTCAACTTTTGCTACGTTTCATAAGTCGGAACCACTTTTTGAGACGGTCTCTGTTCTTTAGTTTACTATTACTGACAGGATAAATCAAACATAAAGAGAGGGCAGAAACACCTGCCCTCTCACAATTATGTTGCTTTTCGGTCTTCAGGCGATCTCCCAGACGACCGTTACGGTGTCAGAGACCTCGATATCGTCCGGCTCAATATCCATATCATAGCTTCCGACCTCGTTAATCGCCGAGTCGCAGCATTCTTCAGACATGAGCATCCGATTCATCGGCTGGACCTCGAAATTGATCTGGCCCCAGGAATAGTCGATGCTCTGGATGTCCTTTAGGGAAACGCATGCCGCCTGGGTCAGCACGGCGGCCTTCACCCTTGCATCCGTTACTGCCTTGCCCAAAAGCTCGTTCTTCGCCGCCTCCGGGTCCTTCACGGTATAACTGAGCTGGAATTCAGGTTGAACCGGGCAGTGGGCAAGCGCATACAGGACCTTGCCCAGTCGCTCATTATCCGATTCGAACTCGACCTTCATCGCGTGGTGATACTTATAGCCGACGAAACGCTGCTTATACGCGCCGCGATCCTTATAGCTCTCGTATTCCGTGTCCACATGGAAGTTCAGGGTCTTCAGGTCGGATCGCTCAAAGCCAAATCCGGTCAGGAGGTCTTTGAGTTGCTCCGTGTCCTGGGAAGACCTGCGAAGAGCCTCACCGTATTCAGGATAGGTTCCTTCCAGCGACAGGGTGATTCTGGTCATGTCGGGCCGGACCTTGATTTGCCCCTTTCCCGTAACTCTGATCGTTCTCATTGCTTACTCCCTTCCCGGCGCACATGCGTCGATCACGTTCTGATAATACTGCTTTGCTTCCTCGTTCCTGCAGACCATGATCACGGCCATGCCGTAATCGGGATTTGCCTGGAGCCAATTCGCCACGGACAGCAGAGCCACCTTGGCAGCCTCCTGCTTGGGATAACCATATACCCCGGTCGATATCGCCGGGAAAGCGACGGTATGAAGATCGTGCTGCTTGGCCAGTTCAAGCGAGTTCCAATAGCAGGCATGAAGCCACCTTTCGCACATGGGGTTGCCTGCCTTGTATCGTGGGCCGACGGTATGGATGACGTACTTCGCCGGGAGGAGCCAGCCACTCGTGATCTTCGCTTCGCCGGTCTCGCAGCCGTTCAGCTTCCGGCATTCTTCCAGCAAGCCAGGACCGGCTGCCCGATGGATCGCGCCGTCGACGCCACCGCCTCCCAGCAGGGATTTGTTCGCCGCGTTCACAATGGCATCTACCTTCATCTTCGTGATGTCGCCGATTTCCAGGTAGATGTGATTCTCCGGCTTGTCTGCTTCCAGGATCAGATTGATCAATTCTTTGGTCAGCATGAACGGCTTTCCCCACGGATTGATGATGATTCCGGCACCACTCATGTCCTTGCAGCCCTTCAGCATTCCTTCGATGAAGTTGGAAATAATCGACGAGCTTTCGCCCTTTTCAAATTCAGCGTGGGAAGTGAAGACCGCAAGCCACTTCTGCCCATCGGCGGTCTCAATGCTCCGCATGGTGAAGCTGATAGGCTCTTGACTGGTTACGGTATCGCCTACACGGACATGCTCAATATCCACCATTTCACTCATGGCTTTGGAGGGAATGACTGGGATCATGAAGTGGCCGTCCTCGTGTATCCGACGCCGGATGGCTTCCAGTACGGCAATCACGTTCTCCTTAGTCTGATTCCCGTGATAGCGTTCAATGGCTTTCTCAATGATTTCGTTGCCGTCGAGAGAGGTATCATGGAATTCCTCCGTCCGGCCTCTTGCGGTATCGAAGCGGCGGAGGACCTCTTTCATGTCTTCCGGCAGACGCTTTTTGCACTCCGCTTCATAGAGGATCGGTACACCGTAAAACGCTTCCGCGATGCTCCCGGCGATGCAGGTCAGTGTATCACAGTCACCGCCCAGGGATACCGCCGTCCGGATCACGTCCTCGAAGTCCGTCCCTTCCAGGAAGGCGGTGATTGCTTCCGGTACGGTCTCCTGGCAGCTTTCGACGTGGTGGTAGCCCGGTCGGATCTCATCGCAGCTGCGGGAGAGATCATAGCCGAATTCCTTGACGATATAGTCCCGAATCTCCTCTTTGCTGTGCCCGGTCCTGGCAAGATAAATCGCACTGGCCGTCGCCTCCGCGCCTTTGATGCCCTCCGGGTGATTGTGGGTAACTTCCGCCGTCAGCCAAGCGATTCTCCGAGTTTCGCTGAGGGTCTCGTACAACCAGCCTGCGGCAGATACCCGCATGGCAGATCCGTTACCATAGCTGCCATAGGGCTGAGGATCCTTTGCCCTGAGCCAGCGCGCAAACCGGCCACCATAACCCGCATTGGGATACTTCCGGCCCCATTTCCGCATAGAATCCACCAGGGCCTGCCGTAAAGCGTCATCTCCGGCTCGGTAGTTATCCAGCAATGCTTTTGCCACCGCGATCGTCATGACGGTATCGTCAGTGAACTGGCTATCCTCCGTGAACATCGGAAAGTCTTTCGTTTTTTGGCCCCGGTCGAACTCATAGGGGGCTCCAATCATATCTCCAAGAATCGCTCCGTACATCTTTCATTCCTCCTCAGTTCTCTTGATGGTTCGAGTATAGCCTAAATAGAAACCGAGGGGGTCGTCTGTCAAACGACAAATGACCTCCTCAGTATGTTATCATCTTTGGCAGCCGGAATCAGACTCCGAAAGCAGTGCAATCGCCTGCCTGTACTTCTCAATGCGCTTCAAGGCCTTTTCGTCCACCGTATCAAGACGCGACAGATCGCTGTTGTGCTTCAGATCCGCCAGCTTGACAGTCATGGCGATCTTGTTTTCTTTGATCTTCGCCACATAATCCATATACGGGATTCGCTTGTCGTGGGTCATCAAGGTCAGGGCTGCCAGTACCTTCTCGCTGAATCCCATTTCGCGCAGATCATCCAGCGTGTAGGGGGTGTCCTCAACCACGTCATGCAGCAGCGCCACGATTGTTGTGTCCTCGTCGGGCATCTGCTCTGCCAGGTGGAATGGATGAAACACATAAGGCATGCCGGATTTGTCCGTCTGGTCCTTATGCGCCTTGAAGCAAAGCTTAAGCGCTTCCTTCGTCATGTCAGTGTAGATCATCATATCACTCCTTTCCCTCGTCGATGCCAGTATATCCAATCAAGAGAACAAAGCGGTCGTTTGCCAGACGACAAATGACCGTTTGCACCTGAATCTAGGATGCTTGCTGCAGTTTTGCGATCCGCAGGTCGAGCTCTTTCAAAGCGAGGGCTTTATCCTCTTCGTTGTAGACTTCTTCACTTGCCAACACGCTTCTCAAATCCGAGATGCCACGGATCACATATACCCGTCCAAGGTAATCGACTGCAAACTGATCAGCATCAAGTTCCGCCTGAATGACCTGCCCGGTTTTAACGGCTTGTACCCGCGCTTTATCATACGCCTCCATTTCCTCGGTATTATGCTTGAGATGGCCGAGATAATGGTGTCCTAGTTCATGGAACAGGGACATTCTGGCCATTGGCTCGCCACGTTTAATCCCGAAAAAGGCATCGCGTTCCATCCAAATCTCTACACGCTCTCGTCCGCCAATATAATTCAGACACATATAGTTGTAGTTCAAATCCTCCAGCGGTCTTGAGTCGACGACCATAGCTATGCGCTGAGGGAAAAGATTACTCTCAACCAAACCGGCCAAACCCTTTGTCACAGGCTTTTTCAGATGGACGATTTTGATTCTGCGTTTCTTTGGGCCAAAGCGCATGACGTTATAAGACAGATCCATTTGATCCTCCGAGTCTATGGATTATCCTTCTCTGCGTAGCTCATAGAGGTCTAGCTAATTCCTTTAAGCGCTCCGCCAGCAGCATCTTTCCGCAGGGCAAAGGCTCTCAAAGACCAAGCAGAGCTGATCTCTCAACCGCCAGTATAGATCTTCGTTCTCCTCACTGACGACGCCTTCCCGTCCGTAGATGGCATACAGGAACCGGCGCTCACCGTCCTCGCGACTTAAGCAGCCGAGGAGTTCGGTGTACTCGTCCGTTTTTGATACCTTTCGTTTCAAGCACTTCAGGCTCACCAGAAGTCCGCTGCAGCCTGGGGTTTCTTCCTGCAATAGGATAAGATCCACCCGGCTGCTCTTTTTCCTGACGCCTACAAGTCCCCTCCAACGCTCCGGCATTTCAAAAGAATACCACTCTTCTGTGTACCGCATGGCCACTATCCTTGAATCCTTTTAATCGCCCAGTACCTGCTGCCCGTACTTGAACAGTGTCGCGTTGATCTCATAGATGTCATAGTTCCTGTTGGTGATAAAGTACGAAACGATCAGGTCGAATGCGTCGCTGGGTGAGAAGGCAATCCCGGCCCTGGAGAGAAGATCCAGCGTAGTCGGGAGATCCAATTCCAAAGCGATGGCAAATGCCACCGCCGTTTTCTTTTTTGGCTTGTAATCTGCCTTGCAGCGGATGCGGGAAAAGACCTTTCGGTCGATATTCGCCTTCTTATAGACGGTCACGTCATCAAGACCCCGCTCGTCGATCAGCTTAAACAACTTCTGCTGAAATGACTCCCCAGCTCCGCCCAGGATGTCTTCCAGGCTTTTTCCGGTTACATCAGGAAGGTTCACGATCGAGGATGCAGGGTGAGCAACAGCTTCGTCTGCTTCCGATTCCAGCGTTTGGTAGAGTTCTTCTTCCGCTTCCAACCGGGCCCTTCTGCGGCGCTGGATATCCGTCACGGAAGCTCCGCGATATTCTGCTTCGCGAATAAGATGCGCGGCGTGTTCGTCTATGTATTGCTCAATATCTCCGACCAGCTTCTCGGAGAGTTCCAGAGCCTTGCTGTCGAAGACGACGAGGATAACCTTCATCTCGTGGGTCAGCAGGAACTTGCCGATAGCACTCAGGGCGATACTGAGTGCCTCATCTTTCGGGAAACCGTAGACTCCAGTGGCAATCAGCGGGAAAGCGATGCTCCTGCACTTGAGCTCGGCTGCCAGGTTCAGAGACTCTTCATAGCAAGAACGAAGGACATCTTTCTCACCATGGCTGCCATCAATCCAAGAGGGGCCGACAGTATGGATGATGTACTTCGCGTTCAGCGCAAAGGCGTCAGTGCTGACGGCCTGCCCCGGTGCAATATCCCCGATCTTCTTCCGTACGGCAAGCAACTGATCCTCGCCGGCAGCCGCATAAATAGCGCTGTCCGTACCCCGACCGATGCGGGGCTTCGGATTAGCGGTGTTGACGATCGCGTCAGCTTTGACCTTTGTAATATCGTTTCGGATAATCTGGAATGGCATTTCTCTCTACCTCAAGTGATAATCCATCATGATTGATTTCATTCGCGGCTGCTGTTTCCGGTCCTGTAATCTATGATGACGCCGGGCTGGATATTGAAGACGAACACGTTGAACGACAATCCCCGGCCGTTATCTTCGACGGAATATGCCTCCATAAGGACCCCCGTTGCGACCAGATCGTTATCCGAAAAGCAGGGAGTCACCCGGTACAGCACATGATTTCCCGTTTTGAATATATAGTCTGCAACCTCGATCTCAAAGGGAAGCATGCCCTCGGTGTTCATATACCGGGTGCCGGTGATCAGGTTGAGATCGTTGTCGTTCTCGCCCGCCAGCATATAGGCGATCAGGTGGCAGCGGTTATAGAGATACTTGTCCTCGATAAGATCGTCGTATCTGACTGTATGCCATCCCGAAGGCCGGATCATGCCGATTTCCCCGCGTTCTTCGGTCGGCATGGTTTCGCGGCCGAGGCAGGCCATAGCGGGACCGCATCTGCCAAGCCTGTCCAAGGGACTGTATTCCTCGTATGCCGTAGTGGTGATATCTGACTCCTGGAAGAAGGGGATATTGCCGTTGATTTCCACATAAGCGGACCCAGCGTACTGCGGGATGACGAAATCTGCCGCGGTAGACTGGCCTGTTCCCAGGACGGATGGATGATCTGCCTGAAGGACGTTTATTATTCCTGGAAGAGCAAGGATCGCGATGAGACAAATTGCTGCTATTATGATGGCCCGTTTGCCCTTCTCTTTCTTGGATTTGCCGTAGGGTGCTCTTTTCCGGTTCATAGATGTATCCCTGCTTATTCGATCACTGACAGGAACCCTCATACGATTGAGTTCTGGCGGACTATTTTGATTCCTCTTCTTCGTAAAACGGCTTCAATGTCGGATCAAACTGTTCTACCGCTTTGCGCACAAAGCGCTCGCTATGGATGAGAAAACTCGTCTAAAGATCAAAAATGTGATCCATTGGAAGACCATCCATCAGGTCGTGTCCAAGTTTCTGCTTTGTTATATCGCCCTTGTTTTTGTACTCGCCTGCTTGGTACTTCCGTTCCAGTTCAGAAAAGTCAATATCGCCAATGTATCGGTATTCCAGATATTTCAACACGTCAAACAGTGCTCTACCGACATAAAGAGAATTTGCACCCACAACATATCGGACGCTCTCAAGTTCTTCTAGTGTCAGATCCGGGATGTAGCCGTCTTTCGCTTCATACTCCCTTCCATCCCGGACGAATCTAGCTGGGTAACGGAATTGGAAAGCACCCCTTTCCTGCTGATTCTCGAAGTTCCTCCCAACCAAAAGCTCCAATTGCGCAATCAGGTTCATTAAAGCACTATTGTTACCGTTACCAAAGAATGAAGAAAAGATATCCGGAAAATCCATATCGCACCCTCCTGTTGAGTGTTTTCCAAACACAAGTCTATGCCAAGACTATCCAACCCCACTGTAACGCCTATCTTGTCTCAGTACTTTTCATGCTAGAGACAAGATCGCGCATTGTTTTTTCAAAATGCCTTTTGATTTCACACTCCCAAATAATGAAAACTCTCCATCCTGCATCTGTTAATTCCTTTCTGTGAAGAGCATCGTTATGAGTGTTTTTTTCAAACTTCTCTTGCCAGAACTCCACCCTCGTCTTAGGCATGTACGCCTCTTTGCATCCCGGATGTCTGTGCCAGAAGCACCCATGTACAAAGACAACAGCACGATATTTCGGCAGAACGATGTCCGGTTTTCCTGGAAGTGACTTGACATTCTTCCGGTATCGGAATCCCTGGCTGAACAGATATTTCCTAACCAGAATTTCTATTGACGTATCCTTTCCCTTAATTCGGGACATATTCCAGCTCCGTTTTTCAGGAGATAAACTGTCAGCCATCAGCACCACTCTCTGTCCGCATACAGGTCAGACTTCCTCAAACACCTTCGAGAATAACAGTTTCGTAAACACATCTTCAATCTGTTTTGCTATCTGTTTTGACTCCACCAAGGTTCCGATTTCAATATTGCCCTGTTGACCGTGGTATGACAGATTCGCTGATGTTATCAGTGTCTGTTTCTGATCGACCGATATGACTTTTGCGTGCAGCGCCGCCATTTTGTCTTCATCTTGCCGATAGTTGTATACCTTGAGAAAACGTCCTTTATAGCGGAGCATCTTCTCAAACTCTGGCTGTTTGTCAATATCATTGACAAAGAACTTTACGAAAACCCCACGCTGGCTCTTTTGAATGATGGTATCGACCAGTTCGGAGAAATATGAAGAAAGCGAATAACCTGTTATCATAATATTTCTCTCTGCGCCGCTGATCATTGAATGGACAACATTCATGGTTGTTCTGGCATTTATTGAAAACGAGGATGGAGCCGTAACCACAAGGGACACCTTGTCTGCGTCTTGCATTTTCACAGCATCAGCTATGACAGCCGCAAGATCAAAGCATTGTGGACTTGATAACTCAGGAAAGCCCCTTTTGATCATTGGAACGGCATTTGAAGTTCCGTTTGCTATATCGCTCTTGACTGTATTCAAGAGTATTTCTCTGTTTAGATTTCCACCTGGCATAGATCACTCACCAAATCCTTAAAATAAGAACACGGCTCACGCCCCGGAATCGGGACTACCAGTCCGCGGTCGAGCATCCTGTTTCCATTCTCACATGCGGTTTCGGATACCATGCAGCAGGAATGGCAAGCCGCACCGTTAGAATTTTTCCCGGCAGGAAGGTTGCTCATGCATTCCGGATCGTTAGTGCAGACAAGGGCTTCCTGGAACGCATCCCTCATAAGACTGGTCATCTGTTCAATGTTACCCAGCTCCACAAGCCCGCCAAGAGATCCTTCCTTGTCGGAGCTGCCCGTATAAAGCAGGATTCCAGACATCGTTTCGCCAAAGTAGATTCTTTCCCGGATAGCCGATGAAGAATAGCCGGAGGACATGGACATCTGCTTTATCATCAGGTGAGCGAAGGTATGCATAAGAACATATATTGCGTTTCGCTGAACAGTTATCGTCCATCCCTTTGATTCGCAGAACTCACGATACGAGTCGGCGTACTTCTGCGAGATCGCTTTTACCATTTCTGCATTCAGCCATTGAGCTAAGGTTTCCTTATTGAATTCGATAAAGATGCCCTCGCCATTCACTTCTGCCGCAGGGAGCCACCGCTCGTTTTTCCCCTTGTTGAGTTTTACTACATTCGGCTGTTCATCAGCATCCGGGTCAGGTGCATCCACTCTTGTAAAGCCAAGAAGGACCCTGACCTCCCTGAGTCTTGTTATACGGATAATCCTGCTGAAGTATTTCTTCAGGTATCCCGGCAAGGCATCTTCTTCTGCTTTGAAGTGTTTCTTGTTTGATTCATACAGCGGATCATCAAAATGCGTGATGGCGTTGTATTCCATCTGCTTGATCTCCGTGTATTCTTTGATGTTATTCATTCGGCGTTCGAGAGCTGCGTCAAATTCCTCCCTAGAAAAAGCAGAAAAGTATTTTTCATATACTTTCTGTACACCCATTTCTCCGAAGTCTTCCTTGTAGCTCTCGATTAGTCTGAGATGCTCATCGATCAGGTTATACAGCGGATTGATCCAAGGTGGAATGGAAATGGCGCTTCTGGTTACTGCAAAGTACACATTTGATGCGCCGCGCTGTGATGGTATAACATGCCTGGAGCATTTCTGGTTCTTCACACTTGGCCGGAAAGGATGGTGGCCGGAACATTCAATGTCATCAAAGTTGTCCCGTTGTGTTGCTCCACTCATGCTTCTTTTATCGCCGCACGAACACTCTACCCACATATCAGCCAATGTTGACGTATTTCCGGTTGAATACATTTTGAGCTGTCCATTGCAGTTTTTGTCGCCCCTGTGCACCCACCATTTCCAAGGGAAATCGGACATATGCCCATCCTCACATATCGTAATGAAACGTGAGGGGTATGCAGAGTGGTGGCACTCCGGGCAGGTGACTCCATACCTGAGGTACCTGTCTAGGTCAAAATTTCTCCGTGCATCAAACAGCCTGCCGCACTTCAAATTGGAGCAGACATGCCAGTATGGGAATGTTACAACCGGCACATCTCCTGAAAAGCTCGTGCGCGGCATGTAGAAGCAATCAACGCCCAAGTAAGAAGCAAGTCTGCCATCAATGATTTTCTGGCCTTTCTGTTTCCAGTAAGAGATATCCAGAATCGTCACTGAATCCTTCACCGCGTCGACTACAGAACCGGGCCCGAAGGTCGTAATAATCTGATTGGGACGCAACTCGCCCAGTTTATTATTATCAAATGCCATCTTATTCCTCCGTGTAGTAGAACATATTCGCAGAGCTTTCAACCTCACGCATGGATTGCAAAGTCGCCTTCTCGTCATCCTCATGAGGCTTGTCATACGGATTCATCAGCCGGTTATACCGCTCAGTCCCGACAACATAGTATCGAAGAGGCTTTGTTTGAACGGCCCGCAGTTTCCACCAGTCAATAAACTGGTCGATTTCTATTTCCGCATCGGCTCTTGCGGCTGGCTTGATAATGTTCAGCCGGTCGATAATAAGCTTCTTGACAAAATCAATCTGTTCTTTTGCCAAACTGCCAATCGCAGCGGCATCAGGATTGTTCGCCATCTGAGGATAGTTCAAACGTATAGCTGAAATGATCAGCGCATGCAGAACCCGATCCCGTGCTCTTGCAGAAAACGGCGTTGCAGTTGTTCCCTCGACGAAACGGTAAAGTTGCGAATGATACCCGGTGAAGTTCTCATAATGCGACAAGTCACGCGGGCGGTACGCATTATAGAGTGTCACGACCAGACCAGGGTAGGCGCGTCCGATACGGCTCGTTGCCTGGATGTATTCCGAGTTTTGTTTCGGCTGACCGGTAACTACCATAAGCCCCAGACGGTCAACATCCATACCGACTGCAATCATATTCGTCGCAATAGCTGTATCCAGGCAGTCCCGTGATTCAAAGGTCGTTTCAAGCTGGCTCAACTTTTCGGGTATCTTATATGACGACATACGGGATGTGATTTCCACGTTATGATTCAGGTACCGCTGCTTGTCCAGACCATACTTGTTCTTGATCCGGTAAATCCTCTTGGGGATATCGTCTTGAAGCAGGCGGACGGCACCGCCCAGCTCCCGGATGCTGTTAAAATATCCGACCAGAGAATAATATGGATCGATAACATCCCGGTACTCTTCCTGCTGTGACAGCGTATAGGCCGTTTGAAGAATGATAGCATATATCCACAGCAAGGCGTTCTTCATGGATTGACCGGGAGCACAGACACCGACATATTTTCTGAATGGATCGTCGTCAACAGGAATCTCCTTGATAAAGAAGCTGTCTCCGATTTCGAATCCATTCGGAGGGAATTGCGTGGTATTCTGCCGCGCATACAGGCATCTGGTCTGCGCTTCAGCATTTTTGATTGTTGCGGTTGATACCACATACTTCGGCCTAATACCTTCATGAACGCACATGTCTTCGATGATGGTTTCATAGGCACCATATACCGTCCCAAGAGGACCTGTAATCAGATGAAGCTCATCCTGAATGATAAGTTCCGGAGGGAGGAAGGGTTTAATAGGTGTAAGGATGGATGCGGGAAGTGAGCCACTTCTGTTATGCCGCTTGTGTTCCGACCCGATGGCGACATACCCGTCACGGCTGCATTTCCGGTCAACCCTGCCGAACAGAGCGTTCGTATTCACATCCCAGGGCAGGCGTGCAAACTTATCAACCGTCGACAGAATAATTGTCGGGCATGTTCCGTATATCTCTTCGTCAACAAGATGAACCGGAATCGGAATGCGGTCGTTTTTGTATCTGAAGAACATACAATCTCTGTCTGAGCAGTATATCTCGATTGTTTTTCTGTCCGTATCAATATTGAAGTTTTCTTCCTTGAGCGGTTTTCCGCAGAACGGGCAGGTAAGCAGTTGCTTGTACACATGGTTTCTTGCGCTCCTCGCTGCCTGTGGCGCTTCGGGCTTTTCTATAAACTCATCAAACTTGTTCGGAGTGACGCCCCCTCCGACCCAGAAACCGATGCTGATTGGCTCCTTCCCGAAGCGGGGGTATGCCTGACGCCTGATCATTTCAGCCGCTACTACCATCTTCGTGATGCGATCCCGTTGCTGGGTAGTAAGCAGGCGCAGCGTATAACGGAGCATAACGGTCACGCCGCCGTCCAGATTGTATGTGCCGCCTTCCGTCGCTCTCAGTCTTCTGTTGGCAATGACGAAAGCCATCAATCCCAGGTACGCTTCGGTTTTGCCTCCGCCAGTGGGGAAGTAAAGCAGGTCTACATTCTCGCGATCCTTATGCGTCGGATCGACAATACCGGCGAGATTCATCAGAATGAATGCAATCTGAAAAGGCCGCCACCCAAAGTTGTTTTTCTCGTTTTTGGGATTGATGAACTCCTGAAAATTACAATCCACGTCTTCTGTGCCGTGTTTTTTAGCGTAGTTCTTTATGCTGTTCTGAAGGAAGATGACTCTGTTCATAAAACAGAACGCCTGGAAAGCAAAATCATCCGTCTCGACAATATGTATCCCCTCACGGATACGACTCAATGCGTCTTGGCAGCGGGCAATCACGGTATTTCCGATTTTTTCCTTGAAATCGGGGTTCTGCATTCTCTCATTTTCGCCGAGCGTTTTTCTGATCCAGTTCTCATAAGAGTCAGCAAGAGTATTCAGTTTGCTGATAGTTTCATCCTTCTTCGCTTTCGCCGACATACTGAAGGTTGAAAAATAGTATCTGTCGAAGCCATCAAGAGCCGCGCTGACTCCCGGAAACTCATATTCCGGGATGAACGCAGATCTAACGGATGTGGTTCGTCCATCAATTGGTGTATCCCACACGGCGGCGCATCCACGTCCACGGCCAAGGATAGGACGCTGTTCAAAGTAGAATTCATCTGCTGCGAGGATTTCCCGGCAGATATGCTCCGCGATAAACGCAGCCGATCCGTCTTCCGCATAAGCCTTCAGTTCGACCTGGAACATGATGCCCTCGACATTGTTGGCAGGATTCTTCCGCTTGTTGATCACATAAGCGGTAACCAGAGAATAGCCGCCTTTGAGTTTTATCCGGGACACATGAACCAGGACATTGGAATCACAGACCAGCTGGTACTCCTTTGTACGGGTGAATTCTCCGAAATTGACATGTATCGTTTCCTTCATCGGCTGGCGGGTATAGATGGCTCTGCTGTGTTCTTTCTCATCTTTTCCGGTATATTTTTCGGATGACTTTACATAGTCGCCCCAGCAGACATCCAGGCAGATACCTGGCAAGTCGGTTTGAACATAGAAACTGATTCCGATAGAGGACGGAAGCTGAAAATGAGTTGTTGATATCGGTTCATTGTCATCATCCTGTCCAGCGGTATAGTCTTCGCCATCCTCATAGGCCATATCGGCATCGACTTCCTGCTCTCCCGCACCTGAATAGTCATCATCGTCACTTTGGACATCGAGCATACCGACAAGGTAACCATAGCGCGGGTTTTCAGTTAGGATTTCTTCCTCTGCCCGCGGTCCGATCAGGTCAGTTCTGATAGCTTCTATAATCTTCTGCCTGATCTCCGCATACTTGAACCTGTCAGCCATTATGCGTCCTCCTTTATGGCATGAGCCGTACCGAGCGTATACTTGCAGGTGTTTCCGGGATGAATGTTGTTATCGGAAATAAGTTTATATTCCCATTTCTTATGATCCGGGTCAGCTGTAGAAGCAAACCTGCACCATTTGATCCCTTCCCTGGCTTTCGAGACAACCTCTTCGGATGTCACTTCATTCAGTGCCTTTACTTCAACCATAAACTTCCCGGAAGTCGTCTCTACGAGGAAATCCGGGTTGTACTGCTGTCCGGCCTTCCAGAACAGGCCGAGCTGATTCAGCGGCGGTTTGATCCAGCGGATAACAGCCGGGTCTTCTTCCAGAATGATGGAGAACAGCCGCTCAGTGTCACTGTCAAAAGCATTCGCCGGGTAGTATGACTTTTTATATCCGGTAAACAGATACTTTCTGATATTGCTCTTGTCGGCAAAGGGCATGTCAAACCTGACTTTTCCATCTTCTTTGACGTTCTTCACGAACCGCCGGAACAGGATAAGGTCTTTCTGGATGATATGAACATCCTGCGTTTTTCTGTCCATGTGCTCATAAACCTGTTTGCGGATATCCGCTACGATAAGGGAGGCATAACGACGGACAATCCGGCGCTTGTTTTCTTCGTCACCGGGAATCTGAGCGAGGTACTGTTCAACCACGTCAATAACGAAGTCCGCATCATCATAGGACAGCTCACTGATGGTATCAAGCAACATACACGCCAGCGTATTCATGGCGTCATTGACTTCCAGAATCTGCGCATCCACGACAGAAAGAAGTTGCTGGTTGATAGCGTCAAAACGCTCGATTTTAGCCATTGCCACTTCAAAATCAGCGATTGTGCGCTGTACTTCAAAACGATTAAACTTTACTTCTGAAGTGGTCTGCACAAGAATCTTCGGAACGGAGATTGCCTTTGCCGAGTATTCCGTAACAGCCTTCACAAACGCCTCTTGAGACAAAGGCTGTTTTTCCGGCTTTCCAGGCTGTTTCGGCTGTGCCGGTACTGCCGCTGGCGCACCGCTTCCTGCATCCTGCGTCGCTTCCGGATATAGATCGAAGAGCGTGATCTGCCCAGGGTCTTCGCTCTTGCCTTTTTTCTGCGCGGCGACAAAATTCTTTACATACTCCTGATAGATTTCAAGCTGCGTCTTCGGGTTGCTGATTTCGGCAAACGTTTTTACCCCGGACGCGGTAATCGCAAAATCAAGCAGAGAAAGCTGCCCGTCGTCCACGCCCGCAGATACACCAACCGGCTCAGACGGCTCCACAGCAGTTTTGTCCAGATCGCGGTAACGGAAAATATCGCTGCTCTTGATCTCGTCCACAAGCTCCCTGTAGTGGTCATGGGCTACAATATCAAGCGAATCCAGGTCTTCATTACCCGTCTGTTCGCCAAACGGCAATCTCAGACCGCGGCCAATCGTCTGCATGGCCAGGATGTCGCTCTTTGCAGCATTGAGCGGAATGATCGTGAACAGGTTGTTTACGTCCCAGCCTTCTTTCAGCTTGTAGACGTGCAAAACAATCTCGACGGGATTGGAGGCACTCTCAATAGAGAGCAAAAGACGGATGTTTTCTTCCGACTCTTCTCCGGTCTGCTTTGAATGGACCTCGATAACCTTGCCCTTGTATTTTCCGTTCTGGAAGGTGTCGCTGTCGATCAACGCACGAATTTTCTTTGCATGATCAGTGTCCTTGCAAGCAATCAGAACGATCGGCTTCACATAGTCCAGATCGTTATCGCTGCAATACTCCCGCAGCACAGCCTTCCGATGCTCATGCAGAGTCAGGCCGTCACGGATTTTCATTTCCTCTATATCTTCCTGGCTGTATCCGGCTGTATTGGATCGTCCGGTAACAACGGGGATTTTCAGATACCCTTCAGCGGCACCCCTGGCAATGTCATAAGCATAAATGACACTTGAAGTGTTCTTCGGCGTTGCCGTAAACTCCAGACCGAGAACAGGCCTGAGATAATTGATGGCTTTCATCGAGGCAGGAGCGTAGTAGCGGTGCGCCTCATCCATGCAGATGACAAGATCGTCAAACTGAGCAAGAACATCGGCAAAGGAAGCCCCAAGCGTCTCCTTGAACTTGTGAAAGTTGAACTGTGTATCCGTCTTGCTGTTGAAGATCTTTCCGATGTTGAAAATGAAAATCTGGATTTCTGAAGTCCTTTCCACTTTCAGCGTCATCTGCTCATACTTCACGGGGTAGGTATCGTAGTTTTCGCCGTCATAGACTTTCGGCCTTCCCATTTCCGCTTCCAGCCCTTTGAAGATATACTTCGGATGGTTCGGATTGGACTCCTTGCGCAGCTTGTCATAGATTGTGCTTCCGGGCGCCAGAATGAAGAAGTGCTTGTATCCCTTCGTTTTATACAGATAGTAGATGCAGGCACCCATCAGGCGTGTCTTTCCTATGCCGGTTGCCATGGCGTAACAGAACGACGGAAAGTCAAACCCGGACTTTATCGTGCGTTGCTTCTCGCAGTATTCTGTCGCGGCGGCCTCGACAACATCCTTGCTGTCCTTCTTGTAATCGCAGTGCGAGGAAATGGCATCGAGGTAAGAGAGGGCTTCCTCCTGGGGAGTTCTCAGGCTCATTGCGAATTTAATCTTGTTTACCATCTCAGACATTTACCGCACCTCGCTTTCAAAATCGCACTTCTCCAGTAGATCCTTCGGAATCTTCTTTACCTCAATGTTGTCTGGCAGAATCATGTCTGACTGCATCTTGGTTCCGTAAATCAGCAGGGACTGACCCTCTGCAAGCCGTGCTGACAGCGATTTTATATATCCTGCATTGATGAACTCCGTGGTGACATGGATGAACCGCTTCTCGGAGGAATGCCCGTGAAAAACATCCTGCGGCTTGTACCGGAAGCCTTCGATTTTACAGATGGCCTCACACAGCATCTCAAAGGTGTAGGACGGATTGATCTGATAAATCGGCAATTTATCGTTTTTCACAAGCAGGCTGGGCGCAAGTTCATAAAAGTGATAGCCACCACCGCCTTGCCAGCCTATAGTTTTGGATATTCCTAATTGATCATTACCATCAATTACTGAATCCAAGCGCTGCTTGCAATGTGTATACGCTTGCTCACCCATTTCAATTCCTATCCACTGACGCCCAAGCTTGTGAGCAGTTGCAACTGTTGTTCCAGATCCAAGGAATGAATCCAGTACGATGTCACCTGGCTCCGTCGACATTTCAATTATTCGTTTTAGCAACTGCTCTGGTTTCTTGCCTCTTGGGAAATATACGCCACCTTCATTGGCAATATCAGCTTTGGGTATTTCGCCGTGCTTCCACAAGGTTGTCATTTTGGTTGATTTAGTCAACATTCCTTCTTCGTTGAGAGAAGTCGTATCTCGTAACCATGATAGCAATTCGCAATTATAGTAGTATAATGTTGTTTGTTGCCCTTCGTTCTTTCCTCGGCTCGGAATATAATCCATCGAATAAAACCCGTCCTTATCAAGTCCGGAGATTATATCATTCTGGAACTCATTTTCTTTTTGAACCCGGTTTCCGCGGAAAAGAGTATCAAGATGAGCAGCAAATTCAGCGCGCAATTCCTGTTCTCGATCAGCAGCATTTTTAAGAGAAATACTCTGTATTTCAAAGCCGGTATGCTTATAAACGCGAACCATTTCTCCGTTGGATTTTGCTACGAATTCTCGCACCAACTCTCTACTGCCAAAGTTAGATACATATTTGTTGTATCTTTTCATGATGTTCATACCGAGTTCTTCGTAGCTCTGGTTATCTTTCTCGGGGAGAACTCCTTTTTTATACAGTAGAATGTGTTCAGTTGTGTTGACTAAGTACCCACCTTGCCCAATCCCTGCTACAGCTGACCGCTCATAGGTAATATGAGAAACGAAGTTGCGTCGCATAAAGATTTCATCCAAGATAACCTTGCAATAATGGACTTCTATATCGTCGAGATGAATCCAGAGCAGCCCATTTTCTTCCAATAGTTTATATAGAATTCTGAGCCTTCTCGCCATAAGATCCAGCCAAATCGAATGTTCCACATCATCATCATAGTGTTCAAACGCCTGTCCAGTATTGAATGGCGGATCGATATAAATGCATTTGACTTTACCTGTATAATCTGCCTCCAATGACCGCAAGGCTATGAGATTATCCCCATGTATAAGCATATTCTTACTCTCTGGGTCACCGTAGGACTTGGATTTATCCTCGACAAGAATCCGGGGCTCAACTTCTCGATCTTCGTATTTACCAGTCCATGTGAGTTCGAGTCTTCCAATTTTCTGCATAGCTATCTCTCCTAAAACTTCAGCACGATATTGACCAGCAGAACGGCGCTGATGTCGAATTGCCTGTCAAATTCCACGATTTCCCGTTCACCTTCGGCTTTGAATTCAGTACCCTTTTTGTGAAAGGACTCCTGCAACTTCTCCAGCATCCTGGCCTTCTCAGTGATTTTCTTTCGGATGTCAATTTTCTCATAGAAGTTATCCAAGGCGCGTTCCTGCTCCTTCATAGCAGCGATTTCAGCATCCATTTCCTGGTAGCTTGCAATCAGCTGCTCCATCTGGATTCGCTCCCAGTTTTCGATTTTTCTCCTGTTGTACGCCTTTACCGGCTCAGATTCTTCCTGGTACCGTTTGAGCATCTCGGCCGTCAAAGAATCATAGATACGATGGTACAGTGCCATTTCCTCCTCGGTAGGCGTGAAGTACCGCACATCCAGATCGTCGATTTTTTCCAGCTCCGGGATAAGTTCTGCCTCATCAAAATCTATGTATTCACCGTTCTGATCGCACAGCAGAAGTACGGGGAACAGTAACTGCGCACCGTTGCAGAAAGCCCCCACAAACAGAGTCCCGTGCGCCCCGAGGACCTGCTCGCCCCAATTGTCTACCTTCCAGTAATGCAGCGTGCCGTCAACTTCTGGTTCTTCAACATTGCTCCAGTACTCCACATCACGCAGATAACGGGCTATATCCGCCTTTGTGGCGTCCAGTGACTGTTCCTTTGCGGCGCTGCTTTCCGTAATCAGCAGGGAGCGAAGTTCCCGCGCTTTCTTGTCCCTTTTGGCGTTCAGCCGCCGGTCCAGCTTGTCAAACTCCTTTTTGAATTCAGCGGTTGTGTTACAGGTCTGATAAATCTGCAGCACCATTTTTTCAAAACTCGTACCGGATTCCAAGGCGCCAAGGGCAATATCGGAAGCGCCGAAAACGCCCTCGAACAGTTCAAATTTTCTGGATAGAATATCGTAGACGCGCTGATCCGCCGCGTTCTGCGTATTCAACAAGTTTATGGCAACAACATCGTGCTCCTGCCCGTAACGGTGGCAGCGCCCGATCCGCTGCTCAATCTTCATCGGGTTCCAGGGCAGGTCGTAATTGATGACTGTATTGCAGAACTGAAGGTTCAAACCTTCGGAACCGGCGTCCGTGCAGATCAGGATTCTTGCGTTATTCCGGAAGTAGTCCACGATGGCATGCTTGTACTCCACACTGCGGCCATAGTTTGCTTTGCCGAAGTTCTTGACCTGCCATGTCCGGTAGATTTCTTTCGTCATGGCATCATCAAAATCCCCGTTGAAGAGAAGAATATCCTCGTCTTCAAATCCGGTCTTCCGGAGTTCCTCGGCGATGTATTTCTGCGTGCGCTTTGACTCTGTAAACACCACGACCTTCTGCGGGATGCCCTGTTCCTGCTGATAATCAAAGGCTATCTGTATGGCAGTTTTCAGGGCCGTCATCTTGGCGTTCGTTTTGATGCGTTCAGCCACATCGATGATGATATTTACTTCCTCCAGTTCAGCTTGGATATATTGCTTTTGTATGAAGGTATCCTCATCCTCAGTCTCTTCAAACCCGGACTCATCGATTTCGTCCTCAACATAGCTCCAGAAGAGATCGAAGCCGTCCTGTGCATTTGCGGACTTGCTGCCCTCATACAGCTTTTCCAGTCTTTTTTTCAGCACCTCGAAGGTCTCGATAAGGGCAAAGCTGGAAGAAGCCAAGAGCTTTCTGATTACCAGGATAATCAGGCTGCGGTTCGATGTCGGAATGGAATACAGCGGGTCACGTTTCAAAAAATCATTTACGCGCTGATACAGTTCTATCTCATCCTGCGAAAGTGTAAAATCCACTGTCTTGCAGGTTCTTTTCTTGAAATTCATGTATTTTGCCACATCTCTGCGGAGCGTTCTGTAGAGAACGGGGGAAAGCTCCCGTTTCAGATCAGAATAGTCCTCACCTTCAATGTAGCGTTTATTAAAAACCTTCTCGCTCCCGAATATCCGGGGATCGATAAAGGAAATCAGTCCGTGAAGGTCAGTCAGTGAATTCTGGAGCGGCGTTGCCGTCAGCAGAATCTTCGGGATGCCCTTGGAGAGATCGTACAGGTTTTTCGCCCGCTTGGTTCCATGAAAAACATTTCTGAGGTTGTGCGCCTCATCGATGATGATGAAGTCCCATTTTACCTCCGGAAACCGCTTCATCAGCTTTGATGAATAATCGTAGGAAGTCAGGATGATCCTGACGGACTTTCGATCAGTAAGACGGCTGCGCCATTCCCGGCTTTCCTTTTCAACCGTAAGCCTGTCAAGAATAATGGATTCCAGACCGAATTTTTCCTCAAGCTCAAGCTCCCACTGTTTTCGTAAAGATGCCGGTAGAGCAATCAGTACCTTTGTCGCGCCGGATTCAAGGACATACTTCAGCACAAGGCCGGCCTCTATAGTCTTGCCCAGACCGACCTCATCAGCCAGTACGATCCCGCCAGTTTTTAATGCCTGCACAGCCGCGCAGAAAGCATTGATCTGGTGGGGGTTCAGTTCGATATTGGCATCCAACAGAAAGTGGAACGGAGACGCTTTAAGTTCCAGCTTTTTGTATCTGCCGTATTGCTCCAGTAGCAGATTACTTTCCATCAGAGACTCCTTTGTGCAACTGTGCAAATATTCCCATTGCAATGCCTTTGGCCATCAAGGGCGGCACAGCGTTTCCTATCTGAACAAACTGCGATGTCCTTTGCCCTTCAAAATAGTAATTGTCCGGGAATGACTGAATGCGCGCCGCCTCTCGCACTGTGATGGATCGATTCTGTTCGATATCCGGGTGGATGAAGTAGTGGCCGTCCTTGGACAGATGCGCAAGTATGGTGTGACAGCAAGGCTCATCGCCTTCAACTACTTTGAACCGGTCTGTGAAAGAATGCCTGTTCTTGTGTGTTTTCAACTCCTCGGGGAGATCGTTATAGTTAAGCCGTTTGTGACCGTCATTCCACAATTCTATTGCACGTCTGTAAATCTTGATATCCCGGTCAATACTAGGACGGCAATTATGAAGCGTCAGAATATCGTCGGCAGTTCTGATCCCGAAGTCTCTTACATACTTGCTTGCCTTTGCCTTGGCATATTTATCCATGCTTTCACCGGGATGGAGTCTTGGCAGATCGGTGAACAGGTCGTTCACTACGGCTTCTGTTTTGATCTCAAGAAAATCAGGATATTGCAAGCCGCTCTGTTTCAGCCAGCCTACAATTATCATCCTGCGCCTGTTCTGAAGAACTCCAAAGAAATGAGCATTCTGTTCCCGGCACTCTATTTCGTAGCCGACGCGCTTCAGATACTTTTTGATATTTTTCCAAGTCGTTCCGCCATTTGCCGATTCGATACCTGTAACGTTCTCAAACACAAACATCCTTGGCTGGTATCGTTTCAGAAACCGTGCATACAGTTTATACAGATAGTTCCTGGGATCTTCGGCCATTGGTACTTCCATGTGGCTGCTCTGCGCTCTTCCGACCAGCGAATATGCCTGGCAGGGAGGGCCACCAATGATCACATCAATCTTAGAAATGCCTCTGATCTTCATGATTCCATCAATTGTCTTGAAAATCGAAGGAAGTGTCTCGTCCGACATAGTTTCGTTAATTATGGTCTTTGTGATAGAAGCGGGAACATGCTTCATGAATTCTTCGCGGCTAATCTTCCCGGACAAGTATTTTTTGTACACGCTCAGGTTGTCAGTACTCTTGAGGTAGTAGTAGCCGCTTCTCGTTTCAAGTGTTCTTGCCGCAAACTCATTCATTTCCACATGGGCAACCGGTTTGAAGCCAGCCTGGAGAAAGCCCTCGGACAGGCCGCCTGCCCCGGCAAACAAGTCGATGAAATTGAAATTGTCCTGCTGATTCTGTTCTGTCATATACCATCCCTCAATACTGTTGCTTTCTGGCGACAGATAACCGAAGCAGTTGAGTCTTTGCTGACCTCATCGGCATCACTGTTGCATAGGGGGACACCTGGCTTATCTACCTTCGTTGCTTCCTCTTAGTCGCGCTATGAACGATGCTAATATGCTGGATTGATTACCACTGAGTCTCTAGCTGAAGTCTTAATTCGTTGAGAGGTCGGAAGTCGGTTAAGCCTTATAAAACCCCAAAATGCATGATACCACAGTTGCTTTCATCTCTCAATGTTCTTCGTGGCATTTGCGTTTATTCAATCTTAGGATTTGAAATTCAAATGCCACTGGATGAGGTAAATTACCATCTACCTTTTTATAGTTGTATTCAGTCTATTTCCTCCGCCGTTGACGGAATTCCTCCCTGGTAACGAAGTGCCCGTCCACATCCCGTATATGACGGAGGATAATCCTCTTCCGGGGATGATCCTGTCTTAGCCTTTCCAGAAACTCCGGGTAACGGTTCCCGTCGGCGAACCTGTTATCAGAAACATAGAATATCCGGTAACATATTGGTGTATCTCTTACAACACGGACAATCTGCATATCAGATTGCATTTCTTCAAGATAAGAACCCCAATCGTCCGCAAGTGTATGCAGTTCGCTTTCCTCTTGGATCTTCTTTTGCTTTTCCTGGTGTACCTTCGCCTTCAGCTTTTCTTTGGCCAGCTTCGCTTCTTCCAAAGCACGCCAAAACGGGCTCTGGCAGTTCTTCTCCAGGAAGGAACAATTCTTTCCGAGGCAATCATGCTGCTCAAGGATTGCTTTGTTCAGGGCACCAGGATGGATCCTGTTGCGGCACCAGCCCACAATACGACCCCGCCGGATAGAGAGCACTTGACCCGTCAGCATCTTTACATCAACGGTCCCTTTCAGGTAAGCGCTCAGTTCGTTCTGCTGCTTTTCACGTTCCGAAAGTTCTTTGTCCATAATCGGAACATCCACAAGAAAAGGAATAGGCTTGCAAAGTTTGCATGGTCTGTGTCCTTCCGCAGCTGTTTCATAGTAAAACGAGCCGAAAATAACGGTATGGCTGCCAGCGTTAAGGACTGCTTTGCAGTCGCGACGATGGAAGACCTCCGAATTCTTGAGATAGATATAGTTATACGGAGAGTTCTCGACCACTTTCAGATTGCGATCACGCTGGGATATGGCGGCCCTCGGAGCCGACGGCTTGATATTGAAATAGTCGAGAGTCAGATTCAGTTTTCTGAAAAGCAGCCGCATAACTTCGACATCATGCGCTGCTCTGTGCTCTGGAAATGGCGGCTGAATACCAAGTTTGGAAAGCATCCCATACAATGTCCGTGTGCCGAAGTGATACTTCCTATTTAGTGACCTTGCTTTTATCGCCGCAGATACCAAGGGAGGCATGCTGCCTTTCGCATATTGAGACCAAAGCTCCATTAAGTAAGTCTTGTTGCTTAGTGCCCAAACAAGAATCACATCGTCCGGCTCAAGCCAGTCCTCAAGGTCCGAAATACAGTCGTCTGCTGGCATGGCATTTGCAAAGAGTTCCGGGCTGTGACCACCGAAGGCCACATGGCTGCGGTATGTCAGACAAGCACCACCAAGATGCACGAACTCTTCCAGCCGACTGACTACATTCCATTGTTCATCCGTCCGAACAGCCGCAAGCTGGGTCAAATGCTTATCACCCAACTCAATCCATTCCAAATCCAGTAGTACTATCATCTGAATCATCTCTTTTCCAATGCAGGGTTCGGGCAGAATTGCGTGATGCTAGTCCCGATTATACGAATGCTATCATTAAAGGTGTCCGATAAAACGCCCACCATGGTTCAGGATCAGGATCAGGATAGGATCAGCACTGGATCGGAAAGAGCAGCCAAGGCTTGGCAATGGATCGCCTAAATACAGTTGTGCTGACATTCAACACATGTTATAGTTATAAATAGGTGATCTCTTTCGTCAGGTATGTCAACCATGATGACCTTATAAGGCCACAAGATACCGATGGACGAAAGGGATCATCTTTTTTGACCGGTTGTATTCTTATCTTAAGTGCACACAGAGATTTAATAGTCAGCTCCCATGTAACAATCCGTTTGTGATGAAGATCCTTTGAAAAACTACATGTGATTTCTCAGGTAGTTTCAATAGTCGCTAGGCTGAGCTAAACACGAGTGCGAGAGTAGAGCAAGCGGCGAGTGCACCTGCGAGTGCACCCAACCAAGGTGTCCGGTTTATTACCCACCATTAGTCTTACACTGTATGCTGGAACCAGAAACATGAGGGGCAGGAGGGCGTCCGAAATGTACAAAGCGTTTATCGAAAGGATAAAAACCGCGCGTGTGATGGACTATTACCGCGGAGCAAGGGAGTATATCCAGAAGAACTACATTTCACCGGTCAAGCCGCACTCCTCCGCCGCTACACCTCCCGTGAATGAATCGACCAAAAAAGTTGTCGGCGGCCACTATAGCCTTGAAATCGCTCCGTATATCTCAGATTACCGAGATACTGGCGTGGAATCTAGTTCCAGGATAGATAAAGAACATGAGACCAAATTCAGTCTCGATGATTATGATTCTGAAGCCGTCGATGCGGCCATGCGGGGTGAAATAACGGAACGCAGCATTGCCGACCTCGACGCTGTGCTGGACAGAGCAGCCAAACAGCCTTTTGTCGACAGGGTGATCGCAATCATCCGCGAGAAGGGAGTCCGGGATTCTGCGGTGTATAAAGCAGCCCAGATAGACCGCAGGTTGTTCTCAAAAATGATGTCGGACAGGAACTACAAGCCTGCAAAGGATACCGCCATAGCCATAGCGTTTGCCCTGCAGTTGCCACTTGCTGAAGCGAGCGATCTCTTGGAACGGGCCGGCTACACTCTTTCCCACAGCAACAAGCGAGATATTGTAATCGAGTATTTCTTTCGGGAGCGGATGTATAGCCTGAACAAAATCAACAGTGTACTGGAAATGCTGTATTTTAAACCGATCGGCCGTTAAATGTCGTAGTAAAGGCGACCATTTTCAATTCCGGATATGATATCCTTTGGTCAGAATTCGGGAAAGGAGCAGCTGAAATGCGGACTGATATTAAACCTGGAATGATGAAGTATTGTGTCATTGGCAATATTGTAATGGCTCATCCTGACAAAAATGGCGTTATTCGTTACGGGACTGCCTCTTTCCCAGGTGGCAGAAAGGTATATATCAGCAGATACCTTTGGGAAAACGAAGTAACGGTTATGGGGTTGAACCGATACAAGAATCGATACGTTTTTGAGAGGATTCCGTTAGCATGGCTTGAGAACGTCCGCTTCGCAAAGACATTTAAGCTTGGTGTCCTAAAAAGCATGTCAAACACAGACGAGTTTCCAGATATGTGGTGGCTGTACAAGGAAGAAGACCGAGTAGGCGCTTTGGAATATGCCCGGCGCTTAAACTGTCTGAAAACAGAACTGCAGAAGCCCGCGATCTGTGACAGCTGTGAAGAAAGCCGGTGATTATATGCCGATCCATCTTCAATCTCTAACGGCCAAGAGTAACGACAGCGGGCTGTTGGCGGCACTGCTCCAGGGTGCCCTGGATCATTCCGACGCCGCGGTTATCAGTGAGGATCAGAACTATATCCAGATTGCGCAGTTTCTGGTTGACATGCTTTCAGGCCAGCGCGTAGGGAAACTCGTCTACACGATGTTCAGAAACGCGGACGAAAAGTCACTGAATGTTCTTGATTTGGATATCACGCTTGACAGCGTATCTACGACGCAGCTTTTCTTCCTGAAGAAGCTGCCGGCTTCGTCCGATGCGAACGAATACTACGACGTAGAGGCAACGGATGGAGGCCAGCGTTTGCAGGTTGAAACCGTGAACCGATACCTGATCCGACAAGATATTGAAAATACAACTCAGACGGTGAGTACAAGCGCGTTCCCGTTTCGGATTACTGTGTATAAGGATCACGATGAACTCAACCGGGAACTGGGCTTTTCCGGTCAGCGGGCCGTAGCGCCGGATATGGAGCAGATCGGGCTGCACGAACACTTTGCAGCACCGGGTAGCCTCAGTCAGGAAGAAGCATTGAAGGGCGAAACATTTTCGGTGATCGTCGGAACAGTGAGATCAGTGCGGGATGTGGAAGTCTGTTTTGGGAAGACCAGGATTCCATTTGTGATCGCGCAGATAGACTCTGCTTTGGGCTTGCTTCCGACCGCTATGGGCCGTGATGTATTTGATCTCGACGGTCTTGTGCCGGGAGCGGCAGTCATAATGTACGCGGATATCAAGGCGGATTTTGCAGTCGAACAGTAATTTGGAGGTGAATCGTCATGGAAGAGAAAAACAGAATCTCCATCACCGGCATTAAGGCCGAAAATCCAGATGCGCCGAGCGATGAGTTTAGGGTGGAGTTTTATCCGGACGGCAAAGTGCATAAAGTGGGCTATGCCGTCAGAGCGGGCCTATGCGAAGGTCGAGTTTATTATCCGTCTGGCAGTCTTCAGTATGAGGGCAGCTTCTTCAGAAAGGGAGAGCTTCCCGGCAGTGACTATTACGGGCCGACGTATCCGACCCAGGGCAGGTTTTATTCTGAATCAGGCGAACTGATATATGAAGGCCAGGCTAAGATAAAGAAAATCGGTAACGCATCCTGGCCGGTCGTGGTTTTCCCTGAAGGATTTGACCGCTTACACGGCTGACAAGTAATAATGAAAAAGACTGGAAGTGAAGACATGCACCGGTCTCAAAGTCATCAGGTTTGGAAATGGCCTGAGAGCGATGGACTGTTGTTCCAGAACGGGGTCAGTTAAGATGAGCTTCCCAACTGGCAACAGCGTGGGATGGGCGTTTGCAGGGATAAGTACATCGAGCAAGGATTCAACCCGGTAACCGGAAAGACCGAAAATGCGGAACGGCGTACATTGAAGGTGGAAGCTGATCTCCCAAGGGAAGAGCATGCGGCCTTTAACTATTCCAGTTGCTGGGTTAACTCAAAGCATTAGAGCAGTCCTGCCAGTTTCAAGGAGTTGTGCAATGGCACGAAAAGAAAGCCCGGATACGATAAGATATTACAGAATTGAATTGCCGGACAGCGAAAAGGTCTACAGCTACTCTGCAGAGAAGCTCCAGCAGAAATTGAATGATCTCCTGATGGGGCAAAGAATCCAGGGCTTGTATGTCTGCCTGTTCGGGTATCATAACTCGCTGCACAGCCGAACAAACATTATAGACATGTCGTACTTGGGCGGTGGGGGTGTCTTGCTGGTGTTTGAGAAAACAACTCTCGAACTCACGATTCAGGCTGTGGGGATGATTCAATACAGGTATTTTCCAAGTAGCCTGGTTCAGATTTTCGAATTAACAGACTATGTGCCGGACAACTTGTGGGACTACTATTTCAGCCTTGCTGATCACGACATAACATTCGATTTTAAGAATGCACTCGTAAATTCTGTGTCTGTGAAGGGAACCAATTGCTGGGCATTCCACCAACCGGATTATGATGAACTGACAGCAGAGAAAGCAGCAGAGAGAAGCGACCTTCCAAGGGAGATCGACATTTCGACAGAAAACTGTTTGCTTCGCTTTTTGGCCGATGATAACGAATACTATTGGGTCGTTATGGACGCGTCTCCAGCGAAACCTGAATGACAAAGAAAACAAGGAGGGGATTGTTATGGCTTCGGAACGGGATTCAGAACAAAAGGGCCAACTTTCAGAACGGAACCGCAAGTTTTTGGAGGACTGGCAGAAAGCACGGGAAGAGTTTAAAAAGCTGCCGCCGGAAGAACAGGAAAAAGCACGGAGGGCAGCGCAGGAGCTGTGGAACAGAGCCACACTCAATGGAAAAATCGATTAAATTAGCGACCGAGGTAAGCGCGCGGGGTCAAGCATAACCGCGGAGGCACATACAGGTGCCATGGGGAGGGAGCTTGGTGAGCCTTTTCGAATTATTCCGGCAGAAGCAAATCAGAATCACACCGGAAACGCAGGTTGTGATCAGATATATAACGGCAGAAAAAGCTCTGGATCTGTTTGCACTTGCTGAAGGCGAATTGCTGCTGGTCAAAAAGCAAATCACTTATGAGGATCGAGACCTGCTGAGTGCTTACCCCGGGCACTGCACGGTATTCACGATGCGTCCAACAGTTCTGGAGACTCTCGATGCCATAAAAGAGCTCCCAAAGACCGTGGACTTGGAATGGCTTGAGGCAATCGGGCTGAATTATCTGCACTTTAAAGACACGCTGCTCGTGTTCGGAGAATTCAGCACAATTCAGTCAGCCGCTTGTGTACCGAATGTCGTTTGTATCTCTCCGGTACACCGAGACGAGATCGAAACGCAACTGTCCATCAACCTGGAAGCGATCCAAAGTGTTTTAAGCACAACAGATACCGAATCTGACCGGACTGAGGTATCTGATGAAAAGAAACAGGAAAAAACAAAATCCGATCCCTCAGTTCCTTCGGAGATTGACCTTGTCCGGAAAGAACTGATGCAGGTATTTGAACAGCATTACTCCGTTGTGAAAGTTGTGTTCAGTGGCATATCAATTGAATCGAAGACCGTCGGGCTCACAGAGTTCTACAAGAAAAACGGTATTGAAAAAGGGCGGTTGCGAGGCAGCTGGATCGTTTTTAACCGAGACAAACTGGCCGAAGAAATTGATGTTGGAATAGCAAAAAGAGCGATTGAAGCCGTTTACAGGAAAACGTCTGTGAGCATTCCGGCCTATGGCAGGATCATCAGAGCCGACAGAATTGAGGAATTCCGAACTGCGCTCCAGAAGATAGAGGAAGATTACCGCAGATATCTTAGCGGTGATCCTGAGTGCAAACGCATCGGAGATATAACGGTCACAAAACCCTTTAACCTGGGAACGATGATAGATGCCAGTTTCCGTGACTTGCTGAATTACCTGATTGAGATCTGCCCGGTTAAAGGATTGGAAACAGAAAAGTATATCCTAGACGTAAAACACTTCGTCTCTCAGCAGCAAAACAGGATGGGTTTCTTTGCTGATAAGGTCGGAATGTATATCACAGAATCGGACTATAAAGAGAATCAGTGGTCCGACCACAACTTTCTTTCCAGTTTTTATCGGAGTGTTTGTAACAACCCGGATTTCTTTGACAGCAGTTTTACCGATTTGCTCATTCGGTACATAAACCTCCTGTATCCGAAGAAATAGGGGCAGAAAATAATCTGGGATATATACGATGGATTAGACCCTGAAAAAACGAAACCGCCCCAGGCGTCGCATCCGATGCGGCACCTGGGGCGGTAGTTAGTTTTGTCTCGACTATTCGTCAATCATGCTTTGAGCCTGTTGGGGATACCAAACTCAAGCAGCAGCTTGGACATGGTTTCCCTGTATTTCTTGTCGTTTTCCAGGAACTGAGGAAGGAAGGGTGCGTCGGTGCTGTAGTTTAGATAAACACCGGCCAGTACTGAGACCGCAAGTGCGTCGATCACTTTGTCGGAGCATTTGGACTCCACATCCCGGATCGTCATTCCGATATCTGCCGCCAGCTGCATCCAGCGTTTGAAGAACTCCTCGTCCTCCAGCAATCCGAATTCGCTCAGCCACTCACGGACGGAGTGAGTTTCGGAGGTGTCGCCGCAAGTTGGCTTCTGGCAGATGTATTCGACCTGAGCTTCCATGATTCGCGCTCTTCCGTCGTTCACGGCTTTCATGCTGCGGCCGAGCGGATACAGAGCGCACACGGTCGGCTTGGCTTTGTGAATGGAACACTTCTGATCCTTGAGGAACGGGCATTGTTTTACGCTGCCTTGCGGGAGTAGCCGGACGATTACCATCCTGGAGGACTGCCCTAAGTAGGTGTCGCAGTACTCCGTGACGATCTCGGCCGGAGCCTTATTGAGTGCTTTCGCGATTCGGTAAACATCCTGCGGATTGAGCATGATGTCTTCCCTATGGGTACAGCACTTCCCGCACATCTTGCAGTGGAAGCGGAAGGTATCGTCAAGGCCGACGACCATGCTCTCATAGTTGTCCATAATGGTTTTCAGGCGATTATCCATGGATTGATTCCCTTTCGTTACTTTTCCCAGACGAAGTTCCCGCGTTCATCTTCGATGATGATGGGTTCTCCGTCGATATCAGCCGCTTCACCAAAGTCCGCGTCCATATATGCTGCTTCGGCGGCTTTCTTCGCCTCTTCAAGGTCATTTGCAGTCACCGCTGCAACAAAACGGGCGTTGATCTTATAGGTGACATAGAATCTTTTGGTCCCAGGCTTTTCCCTGGCTGGTTTATCCATTTCCATGCCGATCAACCTCCGCATTCTGCTCTTTCATAACCAGGCTTGATCTCCGCATCCGTCAGCATCCTGCAATACTTCGCGAAGATATCCGAAAGGGAAGCTTCCGTGAGATTGCGTTCTTCATCTGACAGATTTGACCACGGATATGCCGGTTCCAGCAGAAGGAAAGTGTTTCCACACACATCGGTGACGACCGTAAGGTCAATCCTCTCAAGCTCATAAATAACTGCGGACATGATGGGAGCGATCCCAGTGTATCCGTATTCATCCTCGTATTCTTCCATTTCTTCCAGGGTGATATCATCGGGGTCTTCGGCAAAGCCATCTATCCATTCCTTGAAATCCTTTTCAAAGACCGGGGCTTGCCTGATGAAGTTCTGCAGGCGATTCAGGTCTGTGCAGATATCATCGGTGCAGATCCCATATCCATTGACGGACCAAATGTTATAGCTCATATTCTTTTCTCCTTTGAACAGAATGATAGTCATTGAGAGTTATTCGAGCATGAGGCTCTTATAGGGCACATACGGCAAAGCGGAAATCGTGTCGCCGGTTTTGGAGAACACTTCCGGGAGCCGGAACATGGCGGTATACCGGACAGCCTGTTCTTCACTGAGGCTTCCGAAGTTTTGGCCGGAACAGTCGCAGATAAAGAAGGTGCCGGCTATGATATCCAGAATCTCGTCGCTGCCCTCTCTTATGTAGCACCGCTCGATCTTCCAGCCATCCTTGCCGCCCTTTTCAGCTGCCATATACTGCTCCAGACGGACATACGAGTCACTGCCATCCAGTGCTGAACCGAAAATGGAGTAGCCGCCCATGTTGGGCTGAAATGCCTTGTTTTGGCTGCTGACCATGTAGGTCCGCGCTTCCAGGGAATACGGTTTTGTGAAACTGTCCTCACTGAAAGTGATCAGACCATCCAGGTGCTTGCCATTTCGCTCCGCTTCACGGAAGCGAGCGGCCATTTCACCGTAGGTCAGTTCCTTCCACGCGGCGTCACGGTATACTGCCCGGTTCAGAGTAAGGTCATTGATTTTTCCTTCCTCGTTGCAGATGATGCTGACTGTCTCCCCAAAGGGATACAGGGCCTCAATGTTGCCGCCTACGACGGCCTGCATAGCAGCGAGATTTGCTCCAATCTCCACGGTCCTGGCCAGCTTTCTGGGTTCAAGCAGAACAACGCGGATACGCTTGTCTTCCTGAGGGCTGCCGAAGGATACCATCTTAAAGCCAAAACTGTTGCAGTAATAAAACCCTGCTTCGACGGGGTGCCCATGAGAGCAGTCGTTATCCGCGTCCGTTTCCACCTCGATGACCTCCACAATATCCGAAACAGAGAGGGAACGCCCTCTGTAATCCGAAGGGTGATGCAGATTGAAAACCTGAAACACGTCTTCGAGATCCTGGCAATCGACCTCGCCTTCATATACGAGATCGTAGATGGAACTATCGATCGTCACGGGACTGCCGGTTACCTCCTCCAGTTGGTCATAGCTTGAAAACGCGACTCGCATGATATCTCGTTCCAGATTGATCTGGTAAATCCGTATTTTCATAGTGTCCTCCTGTTCTTCACAAAGAAATCCAGCTCAGCGACTCGCCGAGCTTCTTGACGGAATGCTCCACCGGGTACTCGTCTATCACATTCCGGTATTGGCGGAATATGTAATAGAGTGTCCTTGCCAGTTGCTCATCGTCAGCGTTGGCCCGGATGCGGGTGCAGTACGATGCATCATCGACTTCTTCCCACGACTCACCGTTGAAAATACTGACAGCGAATCGAAGCAGATTCTCATCATTGGGATCGTCGGGGTTGTAATCGCCATAATAGCCTTCATTTGCGTTGTACCATTCGACCGAAAGCAGATCATCATAGATCCTGAGCGGGAGATCCTCGTATTCTCTCCAGCTGAACGTGACCTTTTTCTGCTGGTCGTAGTAGGCCCCTTTCTTAAGGCAGTTGCCCTTATAATCCGGACGGTACTCGATCGGGATACCGAGCTCCTGCGCAAGGGCGATCTCGCTGGCCATGCCTGCGGTGATTTCTGCACCGTAAACAACCAGCAGAGAGCACAAGGCGAGGAGCTTCTGACCGAATTCCAATGCCAGAGCACGCTGCTCAGGCACAGAATCATCCAGAAGGTAAGGCAGATACGCATGAGGGGCGACTGCCTGGCTGCCAAACTCGCTTTCCGCTGAACCCATGTATTCTGAGGCTCTCAAGGCGTTCACGAGCATTTGGGGCCGGGTCGGCGCTGAGAGCGGAGAGCATACATAGATCAGCTTCCTCGACATTTCCTGGCCGTTCATGCACTGGCCCTCTTTTCCGTGTGGCTGCGTGCAGCCTTCAGTTCGGACTGCAGCGCGGTCCGGATGCCCTGGCCATACTTTGTGTTCCCGGTTTTGAGCCGGCCGTCGGAGATGAGCTCGTTGATCAACTCATTCACATACTGAAAGGCCCTGTCGCCGTAACGGTCGTCATGACCGACACGGAGGATGCGGTATTCACGGCCGATGCTCTCGGACATATCGCAGGTGTAGAACAGATCTCTGCGCTTGGTCTTGTAATGCAGCAGAATATCATTGATGATCTCTTCGCGGCGGGACTCCAGGTAGGCTGCGTAGTCTTTATCGCTCATGTCCTGGTACATCTCAAACTGCCCGATATTCCGGAGCCGGAAGTTGCGGGCAGATCTCAGTGCATTCCGAACAGCAGCGATTTCTTCAGCCAGGATCACGCCGGTGAACTCCATGGGGTGCAGGTACAGGGACTGTTTGCCTTTAACGGCAGTATCGCTCTCAGCGGAGCTGTTTCCGGGAATGATCTCCCAGCCGGCACAGCGAAAGATGCGCTTCGCTTCCTCATGGAATGCGATCTTCGCCGTCCGATTGGGAAAACCCTTGCCCCACTCATAAGTGCTGTCGATATAGAAATAGACTTTCTGGTACATTGATTGACCCTCCATTGCTTATTCCTCTGGGGAATAGCTTTCTATGCATTTTCAAGATCCGAAGTCAGCGAGATATTTCGGGAGCGGCCGTTGCCGGCCGCTCCCAGTTTCATCAGATGTGGCAATCGACGATGACGACGAAATCGTCTGGATCGATAGCCTCTGTCAGCGCTTTTAACTCGTCATGCCATGCCCGCTCCGGCTTTTCATTCGAAGCAAAGCCGAACCAGCCCATGTCTCCGGATGCGTGCCACTCACCCAGCGAATCCACAAATGCGAAAACACTGAGCGGGTGAGTGTCATCCTTCGTTGCGCCTCTTCGGGCCATGAATTCATCCTCGGTTTCGCCCTTGATATAGAGCATATTGCCCCACCCGGCGATGCCGTCATCGGTGATCTTCGCAAGGAAGCCGAGATTGGAATCGTCATGCGTGCGGAAAGCTTCTGACAGGCGATCATAGTCCGACCGGGAATTCGCGACTTTCAGTTCGTGCATTTTCTCCCAGGCTATGTCCTTCATCCGGGCACCGTTTACCCAGCGAAAGCCTTCGGGGTGATCTGCCTCTTTGTCTTCCACGTCTAAGAGGCGGAGAACGCTTTCGGCATCCTCTTTCGCGAGCAGCTCACCGCTGAATCTGCCGCCGATACTGTACCAGTCCCAGGTGGCACGGGGGTTATAGTAATATCCCCAGTGCCCGTCAGGATCCCGGCTGTAGCCGAAGTATTCCTCGCAGTACTGCTCGAAGGAATACAGTGAACTGACGGGATATTCCGGAATCAGGGTGAGCGATTTGGATTCTTCCGTTTCCCGATCCCCGCCGTCTTCCTCGGAGAAATGCTCCAGAATGGTATTCTCACGGATGACGAATCTGTCATAGAACGGATGGTCGCAGGCCTGAACGAGGCGGTCGTCCGGGTATCTGATGACTTGGATCTTATCGGATTGATACCGTGCCGCCGCTTCATCGCTCTTGTCTTCGAATTTCAGGAATTCGGGGTCTTCGGTGCTTTCCTCGTAAGCGGCGAGGAGCCGATAGGCTGCATTATCGACGCAGTTTTCGTCGATCCTCCTGAGTGTATAGGTTTTGGGAATTACCACACATACGCTGAAATGGCTCATAATTACAACTCCTTAGATTTTAGTTTTTTGCGGATCCGGCTGAATCGCTTTTCAATGGCCTTTGGCCGCACACCGCACATTTCCGCGATCTCCCGGTTCTTATAGCCCTGGTTTCGAAGGTAGACGGCTTCACACTGCTTGAATGTGAGTTCCTCTTCAATCTGCTTCCACAAGGCCGCGTCGATCACATGATCGTAAGCCGTGTCCACTGCCGGGGCTTGGTCGATTTCGACCGTTTCCGGCTGACGTCGGTTATCCCGCAGGATATCGGACAGCTCAGATCTCAGGTGATACCAGAGAATCGTTGAGAAGGCGTATTGCTGAAGATCCGCTTCGGTCGTATACCGGGCGACTGCATGCAGGTAGCGGAGCGCAAGCCTGTCATAACAGTCCGGGTCCAGATGGTACTTGGCCATAAACGACATAAGCAGCCTGTGATGTTCCTCCGCAAACGATCTCTGCTCCTCCGAAAGAGGGGCGTCGTTACGTCGGACAGGCCGGTCATCCGTCATTGGCCTTCTCCACATTCCTGCCGAGATCCTCTGCGCTGATTCCAAAGGTCTGTGTGAACAGCTTCGTAATGCGCCGATAGGCGATCTCCGAAGGAGGCCGCTCCAGGCTCATCTGAAGCCATAACACCAGTTCTTCCTCAGGCACAGTGAACGGGTCCTCGATCCAAGTCGCACCATTGTGTCTGGGCTTGGGCGGCTTTGCAGCTCTCTGAATGTCTGAGATGCTGTCTGCGGCCAGGATCAGGTTGGTTTTCTTCTGCATGATCACATTAAGCAGATCATTTCGGATTCCCCATTCTGCGTATTTGTCCGTCAGGCTTTTGGTCAAATGGATGGCTTTGAATCTTTCTTCGCGCAGCTTTGCATTGCTGGCCTGGTCCAATAGCGCATCCAAGATCCCCTTCACGAACGTCAGTTCACGGGGATTTGCTCTTTCCATTGTGAGTTCACCTCCTCAAAGGACGGGGGAGTGCCGAAGCACTCCCTCGTCGAACAACGTCGTTACTATTTACCGATCAGGTCTCAAATTCCCATTCACAGTTGTAGCGGTGGTCTTGGGAAAAGATCATGTCCAGTAGATCATCAATGTACTCTTCAGCGTCCCTGTCGTCGGGTACATCGATTTCCATGATGAAACTGGGCATGAAACAGCTCGGAGAAACGACAACACGCACTTTCATGGCATCTCCGGTTCAGTCGTCGAGGAAGACGATGAAAACCGAATCGGTCCTGCCGTCCTCCCCAATGTGCTGGAAAGCATCGTAGACGCCGTCACCGTCCCCGGAGCCGGAAACGACTCCGTAAGGGAGAACGCCAGCGCCGAGCGGGGACATCGTGATATCGCAGCAATGGCTGTACCAGCTGTTGTCGGCGTTGAACTCGGCAACGGGCATCCCGTCAAAGACAGAATCGTCCTGATAATGATTGCCGTCAAAGATGCCGGCCTGACCGGAATCGACACCCACTTCTAACGGGCACTCCTGCCAGGTTTTATCCTTGCCGTTCAGCACTTTCCTGAATGCTTCAAGCCCCGGACCGCTTTCTTCGTGCCTGGCGATCAGGACCGCATTCCGGATTCCCCAATCGCCTTCATCCTTGGTGAGAACAGCAGTTTCCCATGTTCCAGGCTTGCAGTTCTCGACGGTGCCGCAGCACCAG